>Ga0209162_1000105_pt1 | contig 85428 bp, 67 predicted proteins | sample YNPNPMetaG_FD_187121 | JGI IMG/M metagenome (GOLD analysis project Ga0209162, IMG submission 187121) | Anoxygenic and chlorotrophic microbial mat microbial communities from Yellowstone National Park, USA - YNP NP MetaG (SPAdes) (version 2) ...
GAGCCGCATGGACGGCTGAAATGGACACACCTCAATGCTCCCCAACTGGTCCCATTCGATCCACCACGACGGCTCGCCGCGCTACGTGCAGCGCGCGGGCCTGGCCGTAGGCGACGGCGCGCGTCTCTGGCTGCGGGCCGATGTTGATGCTCCTGTAGAGGCCGTCTTCCTCCGCGCCTGTCCCGACGGCGAAGAGGCGATCGTGGCGATGGAGCCGGCGGGTGTCGAGGGCGTCAGTCGCTGGTGGCATGCCAGTCTGAGATTGACCATGCGCCGCACCGGCTACCGCTTCTTGCTGCGCACGCGCGAAGGCAACCGCTGGTACAACGCCGCGGGGGTCTGGTTGCATAACCCCACCGATGCCAACGACTTCGTGCTGCTTGCCGGCTACGAGGCGCCGGACTGGGTGCGCGACAGCGTGTTCTACCAGATTTTCCCCGACCGCTTTGCCGATGGCGATCCCACCAACAATGTGCGCGACGGGGAGTACCTCTGCTACGGTCGCCCGGTGGTGGCGCGGCCCTGGGGCGCGCCGCCGCGGAAGGGCCACGGCGCCAGCGAGTTCTACGGCGGCGACCTGCAGGGGATCGTCCAGCGCCTCGATTACCTCCAGGATCTCGGTGTGACGGCGCTCTACCTCAACCCGATCTTCACCGCGCCGAGCAGCCATAAATACGACGTGGCCGATTATACCCAGGTGGACCCGCACTTCGGCGGCAACGCGGCCCTGGCCGGCCTGCGGGCCGCTCTCAGCGCCCGCGCGATGCGGCTGGTGCTCGATATCGTGCCGAACCACTGCGGCAGCGCGCATCCCTGGTTCCAGGCCGCCCTGGCCGACCCCCAGGCCCCCGAGGCGGAGTTTTTCACCTTCCACCGCCATCCCGACGAATACGAGAGCTGGCTGGGGGTGCGCAGCCTGCCGAAGCTCAATTACCGCAGCGAGCGGCTGCGCGAACTGATGTACGTCGGCCCCGACGCGCTCATGCGCCGGTGGATGCGCCCGCCCTACCGTATTGACGGCTGGCGCATTGATGTAGCCAACATGCTCGGACGGCAGGGTCCCTGGAACCTGGGCCACAAGCTCGGTCGCGGCATTCGCCGGGCCATCAAGAGCGAAAATCCCGCTGCTTACCTGCTGGGCGAGCACTTCTTCGACGGAACGCCCCACCTCCAGGGTGACGAACTCGACGCCACGATGAACTACCAGGGCTTCACCTTCCCGGTCTGGAACTGGCTCGGCGGCCGTGGCGCGCCGCAGCCCTGGAGCGATCCGCACCCCTTGCCCACCGCCGCCCTGGCCGCTCAGTTGACGGCCTTTCGCGCCGCCATACCCTGGCAGATCGCCATCCAGCAGTTCAACCTCCTCGGCAGCCACGATACCGCCCGGGTGCGCACCGTCCTCGAACACGACCCGCGCCGCCTGCGGGTGGCCGTGGCGCTGCTCTTCACCTATCCCGGCACGCCCTGCATCTACTACGGCGACGAGGTGGGCCTCGCCGGCGACGGCGACCCCGAGTGCCGGCGCACCATGCCCTGGGACGAGCGCGAGTGGGATCACGACCTGCGAGCCTGGTACCAGCGCCTGGCGCGCTTGCGGCGCGCCTCCCCCGCCCTGCGCGAGGGAGGGTTCCAACTCCTCTACGCCACCGGGCACACCCTGGCCTACCTGCGTGAGGCCCCCGATGAGCGGCTGATCATCGTCGCGCGGCGCGGTGACGATGGCCTGGCCCACCTGCCGGCGCGCCACGCTGGCCTGTCCGACGGAACGCGCCTGCGTGAACTCCTCAGCGGCATCGAGACCAGCGTGCAGGGCGGCTGGCTGCCCCTCGCCGGCCTGCCGTCGGTGGGGGCGCAGATCTGGCACGTGAGGTAACTGTTCACACCCGGGGCCGTACACACACTCGGGAGCGTTTAAGGGCGGACAGAATGTATGGGCGCAGACGAGCGTTATGGCGTTGGGATGCGCTGGTTGGCTCTCACCCCCGTCCCCTCTCCCGCGCGCGGGAGAGGGGTGACCAGAGGCTTGCGCCGGGGCGTCCTGGTGCGGCAGAAGCCGCGTTGGCCCAGATGTTCTGTCCGCCCTTAAACCCGGGAGCGCGGGGTTGATAGGCGCGAACGTCACGGGCGCGGGCTTCCTGCAGCGGCGCCATGGGGGGCACACGCTTAGAATCGCCCCAGCAAGCCCGTCGAGCTGTGCCCACCGGGCCGTATCGCCCTCTGGCAAGCCGTCTGTGGCTTCACCGAGCCACACGCGTACGTTCGCGACTAATGGTCTTTGAGCAATGCATCCGCTCTGCCGGGCTGGCCGTGGGGCTGATGGTCTTTGAGCAATGCATCCGCTCTGCCGGGCTGGCCGTGGGGCTAAAGCCCTCGGCTACGGGATGCGAAGCCCGCCTGCGCGGGCTAGAGCGGATTATTTCTTCAAAGACCATAAGCCCTCGGCTAGGGGATGCGAAGGCCGCCGGCGCGGCCCATACCCGTTTTAATGCTTAAAACTCATAAAGCCCTCGGCTAGGAGAGGCGAAGGCCGCCGGCGCGGGCTAGAGCGGATTATTTCTTCAAAGACCATAAGCCCTCGGCTACGGGAGGCGAAGGCCGCCGGCGCGGCCCATACCCGTTTTAATGCTTAAAACTCATAAGCCCTCGGCTACGGGAGGCGAAGCCCCCTTGCGCGGGCGAGAGCGGCGGATTACCATATAGCGCGTGGGGTAAGTGTTCACATTTCTCCTGGGAGCGCGGGCAGCTTGCCCGCGGAGATGCGATAAGGGCGGGGCGCCCTCACTCCCAGGCATGTGTTACCCCAAGTGTGAACAGTTACGCGCGGGGGTTACCCCAGGTGTGAACAGTTACGCGATTGACGCTCCTCCGCCCCCTGTGGTATCATACCCGCCATTGCAGGGCGCGCGCCGCGCTCCTGGGCTTGTCAGGCAGATCTGAACCTTACCGGTGCATCCGGCAGGCGTTCCAACGGGAGGGTTTCACCCTCGCGGAACTCCTCTCCCCGACTCATGGAGGGGAACGTGCCCGATGCACCGCTTACGTGTTCGAGGAGTGGCATTGTGGGCGCAAAAATGAAGGTCATTCTGCTCCAGGATGTTGAGCACCTGGGCAAAGCCGGGGAGATCAAAGACGTCGCTGGTGGTTTTGGGCGCAACTATTTGATCCCGAAGGGCTACGCGGTCCTTGCCACCCGTGGCCAGATCAAGCAGGCCGAGCAACGGCTCGCCGCCGAACAGCGGCGCGTTGAGGCCGTGCGCCGCGATGCTCAAGCCATCGCCGCGCGCATCAATGGCCGCGCCGTTACCTTGACCGTCAAAGTAGGCGAGCAGGACCGGCTCTACGGTTCGGTCACCAGCAGCGACATTGCCGAGCAGATCGCCGCGCAACTGGGCGTGGAGGTGGATCGTCGCAAGATCGAGCTTGATGAGCCGATCAAGCGCACCGGAACCTATCCGGTCACCGTGCGCCTGATGAGCGGCGTTGAGCCAACCGTGAACGTGGTCGTCGCCGGTGAGGGGGGCCGTCCCGCCGACCCGGCCGGAGCCGAAACGGCTGCTGCTGAACAGGCATAGACCAGGGGCGAACCATCTTTGGAGCGGGGTGTGGGGAAACCAGGTTTCCCCACACCCCTGCCCGCGGGAGGGTTTGGGAGGGCGCAGCCCTCCCAGGAACAATCTTATTTTCACCCATCGCTGTGCGACGCAGCGGTATGGGCGGCGCTCGTCCGCGCAGGCGATCTGCGCTCCCGTAGCCCGCGGCGTAAGCCGCCGGGGGCACGGGGCGGATAGCGGAATAGTTCTTCAAGGACTAGTAACACGCCTGTGCTAGAATACAACTGAACATCCGTTCAAGGATGTGCCGCGGCAGTGCCGTGGCACATTGTCGTTTCTATACCTGTTGTGGAAACGCTCTGGATAAACCGGGGAACAGGGTGGAAAAGCGGGGGAAGAAGCTATGGACCGCTCCGTGCCGTTCGACCTACAGGCCGAGCGCGCCACGCTCGGCGCCATCCTGCTGGAACGGGATGCGATTATCACCATCGCGCCCTGGCTGCCATCCGAGTACTTCTACCTCGAAAAGCACGCCCTGATCTACGAGGCCATGCTGGCCTGCTACAACCGCCGCGAACCGCCCGATCTCGCCACCGTCGCCGCGGAGTTGCGCCGCCGGGAACGCCTGGAACTGGTCGGCGGCCTGGGCTACCTGAGCGACCTGGCCGCCGAGGTGCCCACGGCGGTGCACATCGAGTACTACGCCCGCATCGTCGAACGCACCGCGGTGTTGCGCCGCCTGATCGAGGCCGGCGGCAAGATCGCCGCCCTCGGCTACGATGAGACTGCCGACCTGGACGTGACCCTGGATCGGGCCGAAGCGGAGTTGTTCAATGTCTCGCAGCGCCGCAGCACGCAGGACTTCGTGGCCATCGGCCAGGTCGTCAACCAGTTGTTCACGCAGATCGAGAGCCTCCAGGAGCGCCGCGGCGAGGTGGCCGGCGTCGCCACCGGCTACCCCGATCTCGATGGGCTCACCGGCGGCCTGCAACCCAGCGATCTGATCATCCTGGCGGCCCGGCCGAGTGTCGGGAAAACCTCCCTGGCCCTCTCGCTGGCCTACAACGTGGCCTTTCTGAGCAACGCCACCGTGGGTATCTTCAGCCTGGAGATGAGCCGCGACCAGTTGGTGCAGCGGGTGCTGGCGATGCACACCGGCATTGACATGCAGCGGCTGCGTACCGGTAATCTGCGCGGCGACGAACTGAACCTGGCCTTCGAGGGCATGGGCGTGCTCTCGGAGTTGCCGATCTACATCGAGGATACCCCTGGCCTGAGCATCACCGAGGTGCGCTCCAGGGCCCGGCGCCTGGCCGCCGAGGTCGGCGTGGATCTGTTGATGATTGATTACCTGCAACTCATGTCGGGCCGCCGCAACGATAACCGGGTGCAGGAAGTGAGCGAGATCAGCCGGGGCCTCAAATCACTCGCCCGCGAACTCAACGTGCCGGTGATCGCCCTCTCGCAGCTCTCCCGCGCCGTCGAGGGGCGCCAGAGCCACGTGCCGATGCTGAGTGACCTGCGCGAGTCGGGGAGTATCGAGCAGGATGCCGACATTGTGATGTTCATCTACCGTGAAGAACTCTACGACAAAGACACCGACAAAAAAGGCATTGCCGAGATCCACATCGCCAAGCACCGCAACGGCCCGCTGGGGGTGATCCCGCTGCGCTTCGAGCCGCGCACGACCCGCTTCCAGAACCTGGAACGCTACCGCGCCCCGGAAGGGTACTGACGTGAACGTGGGGGAACCAGGTTCCCCCATACCCCGCCCGCAGGGGGTTGGGAGGGCTACGCCCTCAAGCAGGGGTATGGGCAAACCGGGTTTCCCCCCGCTCCCGGGACGGCGAGGGCGCAGCCCTTGCGCAGGGGTATGGGGAAACCCGGTTTCCCCATACCCTCGCCCCGCGGGAGGGTTTGGGAGGGCGCAGCCCTCCCGGACTCGCGCGGATGGACGGGCAGAGCCGGGTCGTTCCCGGCGGCATGGCCCCGCAGAATCTGGTACACTAACGTTACCGGTCGAGAGGCGCGGGGAGGCTGTGCCTCCCCGCACCTCTCCACCACGCACCTCCTGTGAGTTGCAAGGTCCTGGGGCCGGCCCCTGACGTGAACATAAACTCTCGGAGCGGGGTGTGGGGAAACCGGGTTTCCCCACGCCCCTGCCCGTAGGAGGGTTTCGGGGCGCAGCACTCGAGCAGGGGGATGGGGAAACCCGGTTTCCCCACATCCCCACCCGGTGAGACGGTTTGGGAGGGCGCAGCCCTCCCAGGAACAATCTTATGTTCATCCCGTCGGGGTGCGGCGCAGCCGCATGGACGGCTGATGTCAGGAAAGACTCGTGGAACGCCTTCAACGCCTGTTTGCGCCGCTGCTCGTGGCGCTCATCGCCCTGCTCATGGTTCCGGGCATCGCCGCGGCGCAGCCCGGCTCGCCGTGGCGCCAGCGCGCCACGAGCTATTTCACGATCCTCTATACCGCCGACAGTGAGATGGAGGCCGGGCGCTACGCCGGTTGGGTTGACGAGATCTATCTGGAACTCGCCGCCGCCTTTGGCTTCCGCACCGCCCCTCCGCTGAACCTGCGGCTCTATCCTACCAGTGAGGACTACTACCAGGTGAACCCCGCGGCGCGCAACGTGCCGGGGGTGATTGCCCACGCCGACTTCCAGCGCCGTGAACTGGTGGTGATCGTTGAGCGCACCATCCAGCAGACCGAGGTCGAGGTGCGCAACAATGTGCGCCATGAACTGACACACATCATTGCCGCCGAGTTGAGCGAGAATCGCCTCAACACCGGCTTTCAGGAGGGTCTGGCCCAGTATATGGAGCATGCCTCCGGCGAACTGGAACGCCGGGTGGCCATGCTGCGCGTCGCGCGCGACCAGGGCCGCCTGCTGCCCTGGACCGCCTTCGACTACCGCGAGCAGATCTACGGCGCTCCCGAGGTGGCCTACCCCCAGACGCTCTCGGTGGTGGCCTTTCTCGTGGATCGCAACGGTTTCGCGCAGTTCCGCGAGTTCCTCCGCGCCAGCGCCCGCAGCAGCGGCTACCGTTCGGCCCTCGAGCGGGTCTACGGGCGCACCCCCACCGAACTCGAAGCCGAATGGCGGGACTGGTTGCCAGGGTACCTGGACGGGGGCTACCGCCGCAATGCCGTGGAGCGCTACGATCTGGCGCTGGTGCGCGACCTGGTGACCCGGGGCAACTACGCCGCCGCGGTGGAGGAGTTACAGCAGACGCTGGAGTGGCTGCGCCGTCAGGCCGATACGCAACCGCCCGACGTGCTGGACGAAGCCGAGGCGTTGCTGGCGCGCGCCCAGGCGGGGATGCGCGCCGAAGAATTGGCCGAGCGCGCCCGTGTGTCCCTCGAAGCTGCCGACTACGAGCGCGCCCTGGCCTTGATCGACGCGGCGCGCACCGCCTACGGCAAACTCAACGATACGCGCCAGGCCGAGGTGCTGGCAATGTACGAACAGCGGGCCATGCGTGGCCTCCGCGCCAGCGCCCAACTCGCCGCGGCCGGCGAACTGGCCCGGACCCTGCGCTACCCCGAGGCCCGCGCCGCTGCCGATGGCGCCGCCGCCGAGTTTGCCGCCCTCGGCGACACTGCGCGCCAGCATAACGCACTGAGCCTGCGCGCCACCCTCGACCAGCGGCAGCGCCTGGCCGGCCTGATCCTCGTGCTCGTCGGCGCCCTGGGCGTGGCCCTGAGCCTCGCGGCGCGACTCTTGAAGCCGCCGTCAGAGGTCTGGTAGGCTATTCCCGCACCGCATCGGCGGGCACCGGAAAGCCCTGGCAGAGCGCCTGCACCTCGGCGGCCACGCGCTCCTGCACCGCGGTGTCGTCAATGCGCTCCAGCACCTCGACGATCCAGCCGGCGATGCGCTCCATCTCCGGCTCGCGCATGCCGCGCGTGGTGACGGCGGGCGTGCCGATGCGGATGCCCGACGTGCGCATAGGGGGCTGCGGATCGTCCGGGATGGCATTCTTGTTGACGGTGATATGGGCGCGATCGAGGGCCTTCTGGGCCTGGGCGCCAGTAATGCCGAGCCCGGTCAGGTCCACCAGCATCAGGTGGTTGTCGGTGCCGCCGCTGATCAGCTTCAGGCCCCGGCGGGTCAGACCTTCGGCCAGCGCCCGCGCGTTGCGGCGGATTTGCGCGGCATAGGCTTTGAACTCCGGACGCAGGGCCTCGCCAAAGGCCACCGCCTTGGCGGCGATCACGTGCATCAACGGGCCGCCCTGGGTTCCGGGGAAGACCGAGGCGTTGATTGCCTTCGCCAGATCTTCCTCCATCAGGATCAGCCCCCCGCGCGGGCCGCGCAGGGTCTTGTGGGTGGTGGTGGTGATCACCTGGGCGTGGCCAACGGGGCTGGGATGTTCGCCCGCGGCCACCAGTCCGGCGATGTGGGCGATGTCGGCCATGAGCAGCGCGCCGACCTCATCGGCGATCTGGCGCATGCGCGCGAAGTCAATGATCCGCGGGTAGGCGCTGGCACCCGAGGTGATCAGCTTCGGGCGCACCTCCCTGGCCTTGCGCAACAGATCGTCGTAGTCAATCTGGCCGCTCGCGGGGTCAACCCCATAGAACTGGACCCGGTACCACTTGCCGGAGAAATTCACCGGGCTGCCGTGGGTCAGATGGCCGCCGTGGTCGAGGCGCATGCCGAGAACGGGGTCGCCTGGCTGCAACAGGGCGGTGAAGACGGCGATGTTGGCCTGGGCGCCGCTGTGGGGCTGCACGTTGGCCGCTGGCGCTCCAAACAGCTTCAGCGCCCGCTCGATGGCCAGTTGCTCCACGCTGTCCACGAACTCGCAACCGCCGTAGTAGCGCTTGCCGGGCAGTCCTTCGGCGTACTTGTTCGTCAACACCGAGCCTTGCGCCTCCATCACGGCCAGGCTGGTGTAGTTTTCACTGGCGATGAGTTCCAACCCCTCGCGCTGGCGGCGCGCCTCCTGCTCGATGGCCTCGGCAATGGCGGGATCGGACGCCCGCAGATGCTCAAGCATGGTTCCTCCTTCGATGTTGCCACGGCGTTACGGCGCCGACCCGGCCGAAGCGCGGGGAGCGGGGTAGACCGTCCCGGCGAACACGTTGACACTGGCCCGCGCCAGGAGGTCGCCGCGCGCGTTGATGTCGGCGACCTCAATCGTCACCAGACGACCGCCCTGGTCGGGCAGATCAAAGTCTAGCACAAAATTGACTGTGTTGCCGGGGAAGCCCTCCACGGTTGCGATGACCGTGTACACCACCGTGCCGCGCGTATCAAAGATGGTGACGTACAGATCGCCCTCGGAGGGGAAGATGAGCGCGCGCCCGCGCAGTTGCACGCGCGTGCCGACCCTGCTGCCCTCTGCCGGTTGCTCGATGGTGATTTGCTGGGCGGTGGTGGGGGCATAGCGCACGCTGCGCCGGATGCTGGCAACCACCGCCCCGGTGCGCGGCTCTACCTTGCTCAGTTCGATGATCACCGTGCTGCCGAGCGGCGCCGTATAGGCCACGTGCTGGGAGAAGCGCAGATCGCGCATCGGGAATTTGCCCCGTGCCAGTTCGGCGCCGTTCGGCTCGGTAAAGAGGTAGAACAAGCCGCCCTCGGCAGGGATGCCGCTGATGCGGCCGCTCAAACGCACCGGGCTGCTGACCACCGCGCCCTCGGCCGGTTCGTCGAGGAAGATCTGCGGAACAATTGGCGTAGGCGGCGCCGGTGTCGGCGGAGGCAGAACGGGTGTCGGCGCGATTGGTGGAGCGCCCAGGAGCATCTCACGGCCGAGGAGCCCGAGCAGAATGTCGAAGGGCGGGCGGTTCTCAGGATGGTACTCCATGCGCCGGCGCTCAAAGTACTGCACCGCGAGCGCGCGCCCCTCGATCACTTCGGTGATCTCATCGGTGATCGGAAAGCCGAAGCGCGCCAGCCCGCCGTTGCGCTCCCAGTGGGCGCGAAAGCCGCCGCAGAGGTAGTAGCCCGTTTCGGGGAACAGCCGGCAGCCGGGGAGAGGCCCGCCCGCAGGCCGGAACTGCCACGGGCGACCCTGCCGCGCCAGGTACTCCACGCCGAGACGCCCCGCCAGCACCCCCTGACCTTCGGCGGTGTGATCCTCCAGGCGGTCACGCTCGAACCACTGCACTGGCCCGGTCCAGTTCTCCACCGTTTCGAGGCGCAGCGGCGAAATGGGGAACCCGAAGACTGCCAGCGCGCCATTCTGTTCCCAGTAGCGCCGGATGGCCCCGCTAATGCACTGGCCGGTTTCGCGGAAGCAGCGTTGCTCGCCCTGGGCCCGCAGATTGGCCGCGGGCAGCGCTCCCAGCACCACGACCACGACAAACAAAAACAGTGGGAAATGGCCCATAGTAGCATCCTGGAAGCAGTACCTGTTAAGCTCCTCGCCCTCAGCGGTGTGACGCAAAGCCCCACGTGCGCCACGGCTCACCGGCCCGCCGGGCGCCTGATCAGTCTATAACGTACGTTCCCTTGCAGTGCCGTCCCCCCGCTAAGGCGGCGCCAGCGTCGTCCCGACCACAAATTGTATCAAGCCACCGATTCACCCGGTTGAAGGGCGATGATCTCGGTTGTGACGCCAAACTCTTTGCACGCTTCCGCCAGGGCCTCTGGTGTTCCTTTCAAGATGGGGAAGGTGGCGAAATGCTCGGGAATGGCATAGCGCGCGCCGATCAACTTCAACGCATAGGCAGCCTGGCGCGGATCCATGGTAAAGTGATCGCCGATCGGCAAAATCGCCAGATCCGGTTTGTACAGATCGCCGATGATCTGCATATCCATGGTTACGCAGGTGTCTCCGGTGTGGTAGACGGTGAAGCCATTGCTGAAGCGCAGCACGTAGCCTGCCGGAGAGCCGAAGTTGATGATCTGGCCGTTTTCGTAGATCGTGCTGGAGTGGTGCGCGACAGTCAGCGTGCCTTGCACACCTGCAACCGTAACCGTGCCGCCCATATTCATACCAATCAGCTTCTCGTTCGCGATGCCCCTGGCTTCAAGATACGGCACCATATCGAACTGGCAGACAATCGTGGCGCCAGTATCCTGGGCTAGCGCCTGGATGTCGCCGATGTGATCGAAATGGCCGTGGGTCAGGAAGATTGCCGCGAGGTTCTGGCGCACACGGGCCTTCAATGCCTCAGGACAGGCGGGATTTCCGTCAACCCAGGCGTCAATCAAGATCTCCTTCCCCTCAGGGGTCGTGATATGGAAGGTGCCGTGGCCGACCCAGGTGATCGTCACATCTTTGCCGATCGTGACCATATCCGCCTCCTTGACGTTACACGAACCGTAACCTCGTGCTGCTGTCTTTCGCATCCTACCGACTACGATATGGTTATTGAGCAATGCATCCGGTATGCCGGGCTAGCCGTGGGGCTCATGATCTTTAAGAATTACATCCAGTATAGCCCGCGCAGGCGGGCTTTGCCCTGGATAGCCGAGGGCTGATGGTCTTTAAGGAATTAATCCGGTATAGCGGGCTGGCCGTGGGGCTGAAGCCCTCGGCTATGGTATGGGATGCGAAGGCCGCCTGCGCGGCCTATATCCGTTTTAATTCTTAAAACTCATCAGCCGTCCATGCCGCCGGGCGGCACACCGCCCAATGAAATGAAAACGGGGGTATGGGGGAACCTGGTTCCCCCATGGTCACGCGAGACGGTCATGCGCATGGCGCACACCGCCCGATGCACACGGCCCGGACGCGCGGGCGCCCCGCCCGCGCCACGGCTCCGCGGGCACGGTGCCGGCCCTCTCCCTGACCCGCCCCCGCCGGGGGAGGGAACCCGGCACCTTCCCCCAGCGGGGGGAGGCTGGGAGGGGGGCGGAACGCGGCGCACGATGGTCACCTCAGCCGTCTATGCAGCCCGCGCCGCGCGCCGACGGGATGAACATCCTTCCTGGGAGGGCTACGCCCTCCCAAACCCTCCCACCGGGTGGGGGATGGGGAAACCGGGTTTCCCCATCCCCCTGCGGGGCGGGGGCGTGGGGAAACCCGGTTTCCCCACACTCCTGGGGCCTATTTTCACGTTAGTATAGCACAAGCGAACACAGCGATTGACAGGCGGCCCCGGCGCGGTATAATGAGTACCCCGTGGGGGTACCCACAGATCTGCACGCGAATGTTCCGGGTCCCAAGTGGTCCATAGAGGAGGGTAGCCGCATGGCCAAGCCGATCGTGGTAACGGACGCCGATTTCGAGGAGAAGGTGCTCCGGGCCGACAAGCCGGTGGTCGTTGATTTCTGGGCCCCGTGGTGCGCTCCCTGCCGGGCGATTGCGCCCATCCTCGACAAGCTCGCCACTGAGTACGAAGGGCGTCTGACCATCGCCAAGGTCAATACCGATGAGGAGATCCAGCACGCCAGCGCGCTGGGTATTCAGGGCATCCCAACGCTGATCATTTTTAAGAACGGCCAGGAGGTCGGGCGACTGGTCGGTTCCCGCTCCGAGGCCCAGTATCGCGAGGTGTTCGATAAGGTGCTGGGCTGATGGTACCACGAGGCTTTCCTCTGTAGGGGCGTTCGGAGGGGCTTTGCCCCTCCGAACGCCCCGTTCCGGTGTGGGCCGGCGACGTCGCGCCGGAACGGGGGAGCTTGCGGGACTGCCCCGCCGAGACGAAGTCTCGTGGTGAGATGCAGGCACGGGCGGATACCTACCGGCGTCTGCCGCTGCACAGCACACCTTGACAAGGAGGTCACCATGGTTGAGCCGCCAGCGAACCCTGCGCGCACCCTTTCGCCGGAGCGACGGGAGGATATCCTGTTACGGCTGCGCCGTATCGAAGGCCAGGTGCGCGGTGTGCAACGTATGGTGGATGAGGGGCGCGATTGCCGCGAGATTATCATCCAGGTGGCGGCAATCAAGTCGGCCCTGACTAGCGTCAGTAGCCAGGTGCTGCAGTGCTATGCCCGGAATTGCCTGGGAGACGATGAACTGGCCCGTGATCAGGTCATCGCCGAGTTGATCGAGTTGTTCCAGGGTGCCCGATGAGCCAGGAACCTCCCTGCCGCGTCGGGGCGACCCCCGCCGATCTGGCCCGTGAAGCCGACCGCGCGGTGCTCTACGGCGCCGTGTTGGCCTCGCAACGCCCGGGGGTGCGCCTCAAGCCCGCCATCGCCGAACCGGCGCTGGCCCTCGTTCCCGCAGTGCGCGCCTACCTCACCGGCGAAGATGGCCCCCTGGCCGAAACCGCCCTCGCCTACGCCCGCGCCTGCGGCGCCGAGGCCTTCCTGATCGCGAAGCGCCGCCCCACCCGGAGTTGACCTGGCGCGCGCCCCATAGGGAACGTAGCTTACTCCTCCACCTCCCATCCTTGCTGGCGCGCCAGTTCCCGTAAGCCGCGGGTCAGGCTCTCCAGTTGCTTGAGCAGCAGTCGCAGCTTGAACGGCGCGCCCTCGTCGTGCCTGACCCACTTCACCAGGTCGCCCTCGGCATAGGCGCGCGCCAGCCGGTCGGTCTCGTCCACCATCTGGTCGAGGGAGCGGATGCGGAACACCCGTGCCTTATTTCGCGGCTGGTTCTCGATCGTCTCGTCCTCCACGCCCAGGTAGGGACCGTCCTCATCGCCCGTCGCTTCGTCTGCCCACAGATCGGCGTCGGACTCCTCGCGGTCCACGGCGCTCACGCTGGTTCTCCCCAGCGGTCCGCCACTGATCTGCACCTCTGGCCCGGAGGGGGTGGTGCGTAGCTGCTCGCCCGCTTCCAGGGCCTGTAGCGCCGTCTCCAGGGTGAGGTTAGGATTGGCGGCGAAGTAGGCCACCAGGCGGCTCAGCTCGGCCGCCGACAGCCCTTCGTCAACCGCGAAGCGCGCCAGTTCGATCTGGGTGCGCGGGTTGGCGACGCGGCGCAGGTGCTGGGCCTGGGTGACGTTCAGTTCGCGACGGCGGATCAACTGCTGCACCTCGTCGGGCAGTTCGAGCAACCCCAGGTAGCGGCGCACGGTGCGCCCGCTCAGCCCCACGGCCACGCCGACCGCCTCGTCGAGTTCGTGGTCGGGGAGCCTGCCCCGTTCTTCGACGATCCGCGTGCGCAGGCGGGCGAAGGCCCGCGCCTGCTCGATGTCGTTCAGATCCTCGCGCTGTACGTTCTCGATCAACTGGCGCAGCAACAGGTCGGGATCATCGGCATCGAGCACGATGCAGGGCACCTTCTCCAGCCCCAGGCGCTCGGCGGCGGCCCGGCGACGCCCGCCGTAGACCACGCGGTAGCGCCCGCCGCCGACACTGATCACCCCGAGGGGCTGCAGCAGGCCCCGCTCGGCAATAGTGGCGGCGAGGCCAGCGATGTCGCCCAGGTCCTCGCGCACCCCCTCGGGGTCGGCCTCAAGCTGGCGAGGATCAAGGTAAAGCAACTGCATAGCAAAGATACTCCCCTGATGTGAACATAGGCTCTCGGAGCGGGGTGTGGAGAAACCTGGTTTCCCCATCCTCTCACCCGGTGGGAGGGTCTGGGAGGGCGCAGCCCGCACGCAGGGGATGGGGAAACCAGGTTTCCCCATCCCCTCACCCGGTGGGAGGGTCCGGGAGGGCGCAGCCCTCCCAGGAACAACCTTTGTGCATCCCGTCGGAGTCCGGCGTAGCCGCATGGCCGGTTGGAATGCAAAACATTTGTGCCAGGGGGAGTATAGCAGAACTGCCCGCGCGCGGCAACCGCTACACCACCACGCGCATAGCGCGCGGCAGCACTTCCACGCAGACGCGCCGGGCGTCGGTGGTCAGCACCTCCCCGTCGGTGGCCACGGGGAACGGCGCGGGCGAGGCGATCTCGACCTGCTGAACGGTGGCGGTGATGATCTGGCGAAGCGCGACGTGGCTGCCGTCGAACAGTCTGGGATAGTAGCGGATCACCTCATCGAGGCGCAATTTCGGCACGATGCACAGGTCAAGCAGTTCATCATCGAGTTTCGCCGCGGGGGTGAGGAGGAAGCCGCCGCCCTGCCAGCGCCCACTGGCGACGGTAGCGAAGAAGAGCCGTTTGTGGAGTTCCTTGCCGTCATAGCGCACGCTCATCAGCGCGGGCTTGTAGGTTGCCAGGGCCCGCAGCGAGGCGACAATGTAGGCGGCAAGGCCGGTCAGACCGGGCAGGTTCTGGACCTCGACGGCCACCTGGGCGTCAATGCCCGCGCCGAGGCCGTTAATGAAGACCCGGCGCAGTTCGAGGCCGCCGCTCTCGACGCTGATCGCGCCAAGATCTACACTCGTCATTCTCCCGGCGGCGAGGCGGTAGGCCATGCCGGGCAGACCGCCGGTGTCGAAGCCGGGGAACATTTTGGCGAAGTCGCAGCCGGTGCCGAGCGGCAGCAAGCCGAGGGCGGCATCGCCCGTGCCGGCCTGGCGCGCGGCCAGGATGCCGTTGACCACTTCGTTGACTGTGCCATCGCCCCCGGCGGCGGCGACGCAGGCAAAGCCCTGTTCGGACGCCTGCGCAGCCAGTTCGACCGCCCCGCCGCGAGCGTGGGTGGTGAAGAGCGTATAGTCTACCCCGGCGCGGCGCAGGGCCTGTTCCAGTTCGTCGCGGGCCCTGCCGGCGGCGCCCCGGCCTGCGGCGGGGTTGAGGATGACACACGTCTTCATACCAGCCGTCCATGCGGCTCCGCCGCACAACGCCGCGATGAACATAAGGTTGTTCCTGGGAGGGCGTCGCCCTCCCAAACCCTCCCACCGGGTGGGGGGATGGAGAAACCCGGTTTCCCCATCCCCCTGCATGCGGGCTGCGCCCTCCCAGACCCGCCCGCGGGTGGGGGAATGGGGAAACCCGGTTTCCCCATTCCCTCCTCCGAGGGGCTATTGTCACGTCAGCCGTCCATGCGGCTCCGCCGCGCACCGACGGGATGAACATACTTCTTGGGAGGGCGTCGCCCTCCCAAACCCTCCCAGGGGCCGGGGCCTGGGTGCGCGGGCCGGAGGCCCGCGTCCGCTGAGGTATGGGGAAACCCGGTTTCCCCGCACCCCTCCTCCGAGGGGCTATTTTCACGTCAGGAGGGTGCGAGAGGGCGCGGCCCTCGCGCCTCAGATCGCCACCCCCAGGGCCTCGGCGACGGTGAAAATATCCTTATCGCCGCGACCGGACAGATTGACCAGGATAAGCTGGTCGGCTCCCAGCCCTGGGGCGAGCTTCAGGGCCTCGGCGACGGCGTGGGCGCTTTCGAGCGCGGGAATGATCCCCTCCAGGCGCGCGCACAGTTCGAAGGCGTCGAGAGCTTCCTCATCATTGGCGCTGGTGTAGGTTGCGCGGCCGGTATCGTGGAGCCAGGCGTGTTCCGGGCCGACGCTGGCGTAATCCAGCCCGGCGGAGATGGAGTGGGTGAGGGCGATCTGGCCGGCCTCATCCTGCAACACGTAGGAGTACGTGCCCTGGAGCACGCCGGGGTTGGCGGCGAGAAAGCGGGCCGCGTGGTCGCCCAGGCGCGGGCCGCGCCCGCCCGCCTCCACCCCACGGAGCGCCACGCTCGCGTCGCCCAGGAAGGGGTGAAAGATCCCGATGGCGTTGGAGCCACCGCCCACGCAGGCCACGATCACGTCGGGGAGGCGGCCCTCGGCGGCCAGGATCTGCTCGCGGGCCTCGCGCCCGATCACGCTCTGGAAGTCGCGCACCATGGTGGGATAGGGGTGCGGGCCGAGGGCCGAGCCGAGGAGGTAGTAGCTATCGGGGTTGGTCACCCAGTCGCGCATGGCCTCGTTAATCGCGTCCTTGAGGGTGCGCGAGCCGCTATCCACGCCGCGCACCTCGGCCCCCAGCAGGCGCATGCGAAAGACATTTGGCCGCTGCCGGGCCATATCTTCCGTGCCCATGTACACCACGCACTCCAGACCCAGCAGCGCGCAGACCGTGGCGGTAGCGACGCCGTGCTGGCCGGCCCCGGTCTCGGCGATCACCCGGCGCTTGCCCATGCGCCGCGCGAGCAACCCCTGGCCCAGGGCGTTGTTGATCTTATGCGCGCCGGTATGGGCCAGATCCTCGCGCTTGAGGTAGATCTTCGCCCCGCCGCAGTGCGCGGTCAGGCGCGCGGCGTAGCTCAGCGGCGTGGGACGGCCGGTGTAGGTGCGGTGCAGATGGGCCAGTTCCTCCCAGAACGACGGATCGGCGGATGCCGCCGCGTAGGCTGCCTCAAGGGCCGTGACGGCGGGCATCAGCGTTTCGGGCACATAACGCCCGCCATACGGACCGAAGCGGCCCGGCCGTTGAGCATCAGGCACAAATGCCATGCACTGGACTCACTTCCTCAGCGGAAAGGGATAGAGGGCCGCAGGCTCTCCCCACGCCCCACCAACATCAGCATCGAGGATCTGGCGAATGCCATGCCCTCGTTCGAGGGCCATAGGCTCTCCCCACGCCCCGCCAACGAGAGCGCAAGTGTGAACCTGGTCCTGAGGCGCCAATACTGTAAGCGAACGCGGCGCTTCAGCCCCCCTCCCAACCTCCCCCCGCTGGGGGGAGGAGTCGCGGAGGCTCCCCCAGCGGGAGAGGGTCAGGGTCGGGGCGAAGAACTTATGTGCAACATACCGGTCCTAGCGCTGGATCAGGCTCTCATCCTTATTCTTCTCGCCCTCTTCGAGCAGCATAATCGGAATGCCGTCCTCGACCGGGTAGCGATAGCCGTTGCGGCGGTTCACCAGCCACTCCTTGCCGTTGCTGTCGGTCATCAGTTCGACCGGCCCCTTGTCGCCGGGATCGGCGAGGATGCTCAGCAGTTCAGGGCTGATGCTGCGCCGCTGGCCGTCGCCGCTGGCGGGAGCGGGGGCCAGATCAAAGACGCTGTCCTCGCGGTACTGGCGGATGGCGCGGAAAATGACCACTGCCAGCGCGACCAGAGCGGCGACGCCGAGAATGCGAACGAGGACCTTCATACGCTTTCCTCCTGATTGACTGGAACAGGCGCAAGGCGAGCGCCCGCGAGCCGAGACTGAAAGCACGGGCGCGACGAGTTCCCCCATTATACCCGATCAGCGGTGGTCTGTGAGGCTGCTGGCGGGCCTGAGCGGGGCAGGTGCAACACCGAGCCTTCGCGCCAGGGTTGGGGCAGCGTTTCCGGATCGATCCACACCAGCAGGCGCGACCGCGGCTGCGGGCCATCAGGGTAGGTGATCTCAAGAAAGGGAAAGCGTTGTTCCTGGCGGCGCATGGTCGCGATGTCGTAGATAATCTCGGTCCATGTGCCGGTATTGATGTAGTACTGGCCCATCCCGAGGGGCACGATGCGGGCCAGGTGGGTATGGCCGCAGACAAACAGGGTGTCATCCCGATGGGCGGGACTGCGGGCAATGCGCAGCATCTCGCGGGCGAAACGGTCATTGAAGGCGCGCACCTCGCGGGCCACCTGGCGGGTCGCTTCGCTCTGCACCTGGTCGATCATGTCGTCGGGCGGTTCAACCGCGCTGGCGACCATGCCAACCTGGCGCGCCACTTCACGATGGCGGGCCACGCGCCCGCGGCGGAGGCTGGCGCCCCAGCGCCAGAGGCCACGCAGCGCCGGGGCGCTCAATATGCCACCGGGGCCTTCGCCGGTAATCGGCATCTGGTGCGGTTCGGGCCAGGCCACTACCTGCAGAAAGCCCGCGACCCCGCGCGCCAGGAAGCGCCGCGCTGCCGGCGTGCGTAACTGTGGCAGGGCCAGCAGGTACCAGAACAGCGCCGAGGAGGGTTTGACATTGTCAATTAAGGGGGCGATGGCCAGCGGCTCATCCTCCAGGTCATTGATGACCTCCTTGACCATCTGGGTGCCACGCACGACCTCGAATGGCTCGGCAATGCCATCGAAGTAGACAAAGCGGTTCCAGCCGTCGAACTGGTTGCCGTGCACGATGTAGACGCCGCCCCCGTGGTAACTGACCCCGAAGCGCAGGCGCGGGTCGTCGGGCGCAAGGCCAAGGGCCGCGCGCAGACGAGCCTTGGCGGCGGGGTAATGCAGTTCGAAGTCGTGATTGCCGATCAACACGGTAAGTTGCGCTCCGGGCCGGGCCACAAAACGCGCCAGGGCCTCGAAGACCCCGCTATGGGCGCGGATCACGGCCTCGATGCGCCGCGCGGCGGCGGCATCGCTGTACTCGTCGTCCTCGAGGTCGGGCAAGCGCACCTGGAGAAACTCGATCGTATCACCGGCCAGGATCAATTCCGTAGGTTCGCTGGAGACGTAGTGGTCGAGGAAGGCGATCAGCGCGGCGTCATCGTCGAAATCATCGAGATGGTCGCCGCCGCCGAGGTGCAGGTCGCTCAGGACGATGCGGCGCTGCCGCGGGCTGATCGCGTCGGGTTCGATGGGGGGCGTGGTATACGCCGTGGGCCGCAGCACCACCCGGCGCAGGCGGAGAAACACCCAGCGCAGTACCAGGGCAAGCAGGGCCAGACCGCCGATGGCCCGCAGGGCGCAGATGATCGCCCGCGCCGGGGAACGTGTTCTAGGCTGAGCGTGCTGCGGCAATGAAGGCCTCGATCCTGGCTGGGTCCTTGACGCCGTCGGTTTCCACACCGCTGCTCACGTCAACGCCGATTGGCCGTACCGTGGCGATGGCCCGGGCCACATTGGCCGGATGCAACCCCCCTGCCAGGATCAGCGGCGTCTGGGCGGCAAGCGCGGCGGCCCGCGACCAGTCGGCCGGCGTGCCGGTGCCGCCATAGGACCCGGGCACGTGGGCGTCTACCAGCAGCAACACCCGTGGCGGAGTTCGGGCGGAGACAGCTTCGCGCTCCGGCTGTTCGCGTCGCGCCCGGGCGATCCATGCCTGCTCGGCGGGCGCGCCGGTGAGCCGGATGGTCTTAAGGACGGGCAACCTCAGCGCATCGGCGTACTCGACCGGCTCATCACCGCTCAACTGGATCAGGTCAAGCCCCACGGCGTGGGCGATTGCGGTAATCGTGGCGGGGGCCTCGTTCACAAAGAGACCGGCGAGCAACGGCGGAGGAGTAGCGCCCTTGCGCAACGCCATAGCGATGGCGCTGGCTTCCGCTACACTCACCTGCCGTTTGCTCGCCGCGAAGACCAGACCGATCCAATCCGCCCCGGCGGCAGCGGCGGCGCTGGCGTGGTCAGCGCGACGCAGGCCGCAGATCTTCACAATCACACTGGCTCCCGCAGTGGGTGGTTACTCCGCTTTCAGGGTATAGTAGACCCGTTTCCCGCGGCCGCTCCGCTCGAGCATACCGGAATTGATCGCCTGCTTGACCATCGAGCGCAACTGCTCATTGGTGCGGGCCAGATTGTGCTCCTTGCGCTGTTCGCGGAGCGTGTCGAAGATCTGTTGGAACGAGACGGGCCGGGTGAAACTGGCCATCATCTCGCGGAAGATCGTCCACTCCTCGTCGCTGAACACGACTGGCTCGAGCAATTCGAACGTGTCGCCGCCCTCATCGCCTTCAGGTGCGGTTTCGGCGAGCGGTTCGGGCACCTCGACGGGCGCCGGCGTTTCGGCCATGGCCGCATCGAGCGCCGGGGCCGTCAGGTCAGGCTCTTCGGCGGGCGCCGGCGCTTCGGCCATGGCCGCATCGAGCGCCGGGGCCGTCAGGTCAGGCTCTTCGGCGGGCGGCGGCGCTTCGGCCACGGCCGCATCGAGCGCCAGGGCCGCCATCGCAGACGCAGCGACCGGTTCCTCATCGCTCCCGGCCGTGATGTCCGGCGCGGCATAGGCAACGGGTTCATCTGAGCTTGCGGTATACGCCTCGATGGGGGACGCATCGAGGGCAGGCTCCTCGGGGGGCGCAATCGCGGCGAAGTCACCGCTCTCCTCCGCCAGGTGCTCGACCGCGAAGGCGATCTCTTCGGCCAGATGTTCGACGCTGAGGGCGACATCTTCAACCGACTGCTCGAGTTCATCGAGGGCGAAGAGTCCCTCCTCCAGGAGCTTTGGCTCCGCCTCGATGGGCGGCGTATAGTCGAGTTCATCGAGGTCGGCCTCAACCTCCTGGACATCGAGCGGCTCCACGGGCGCGCCTGTGTTCTGGCTGCGGCGCGAGCGGCGCCGGCGGCGACGTCCGCCCGTGGGAGCGCCCGACTCCACGACAATCGCGGCGCTGATCGTGCGTGACAACTCCTTGCGGCCATTGGTCAGGACGCTTGTATCCGTCACCGGCTCGACCGGCAGTTCTTCGCTGAGGGCGGCGGCGAACTGAGAGAGCTTATACGGGTCCTCACCGGGGAGGAAGACCTCGTTGACCGTGCCGTTCGTAAAGATCTGCACCTTGCCGCGTTTCTCGGCGTCAACCACGAAGTCCTTAAACTTCGCGAAGGGACGCCCATTGAGATCGCGGTAGCGGCTCTCCTTGAAGTCGCCGCCCATCAGTTCCTTCATGACCAGCTTGATCGAGCCCAGGGTGGAGACATAGCCACGCTTACGCACCAGGTGGATGGCCTCCACCAGGACATCGTAGATATCGGGTTCGGCGACTGGCACGGGGGGAGACTCAACCACCGGTTCGCGGGGCGGCTCGAGGACCGGCTCGGGGCTGCGGTTCAACTCGGTTGCACGGCTAGCAATCGCCGTAGCGGCGGCGGAACCGCCCGGCGTCTTACCAACCAGTTGCTCATAGAACACGAACTCATCGGCGCTCTGGGCCAGGTGCGTGCTCGCCGCCCCGCCGATACCGATGATGTAGACTTCCTTCCCCTGCTGGCGGATGCTGTTGACCAGGGGGATGAAATCGCGGTCGCCGGTTACCAGCACGAACCGGCTGATATTGGGATTGGTGAACAGCGTCTTCATCGCGTCGATGCACAGGTTCATATCGACGCTGTTCTTAATCGCCCGGCCGGTGCGCCCCATGTCCTTGTCGTAGTAGTAGGTCGCCACGTAGATCGGCTCAATCGCGTTCGCGTAGAGGGCGCTCGTGACGCGGGGGTAGCGGTACCAGTCGGCGTAGGCTCGCGAGATGACCACGCGGCCAAGATCGCCGCAGCGGTCCATAATCGCTTCAAAATTCGGATTTGCGTTCAGCTTATCGCGGACACTTACGTAGACGTTCTCGAAGTCAATGAAGACTGCGACGTCGGGTCGCCGTTGCTCGTACATTGGTTGTTGATCTGCTCCTGTGTTGTGGGTCGTAAGGCAGGCAGGAGATACTTCGGGGTTGGCATGGGGCTACCCATCGGGGCGCTGCGATGCAGCGCCAGCGGTCGCAGAACGCGAACCGGGGCGCGATGACTACGCGGGCGCGTCGTACGCATTGGCTTAACAGCGCCAGTCATCGCATCGTGCCGCCGGCGCACGTTACCGGTGACCAGGGGTAGAGGAACAAGCGCAACACCGGGAAATCTCCCTGGCTCCACCTCATGCATCTGATAATTCGGATACCGGCACTACCTTGAGGCCGCCAACTCAACGGTTATTGCCAGTTCACTGCTACTATAGCATCGGAACGCTACGGATGCAAGGCGTTCCCGATACGTACCTGTTCACTCTTGGGGTAACACCCGCGCCTGGGAGCGAGGGCGTCCCCCCCTCAGTCGCGTCTACGCGGGCAAGATGCCCGCGCTCCCAGCCGTCCATGCGGCTCCGCCGCACACGAACAGGATGAAAAGAGGTTCTTCTTGGGAGGGTGCAGCCCTCCCAAACCCTCCCGCGGGTGGGGGCGTGGAGAAACCTGGTTTCCCCATCCCCCTGCTCGGGGGCTGCGCCCCCAAACTCTCCTACGGGCGGGGGCCTGGGGAAACCCGGTTTCCCCCCACCCCTCTCCGAGGGCTTATGTTCACGTTAGAATCGAAAGATCCGCCCATACGCCAGCAGACGCGCGCGCAGTTCGTCCTGATCGATGCGCCCTCGCAGATAGACGCGCCAGGCCCGAAGGGTCAGTCGCACCATGCCGGCGCGCACGATGGCCCGGTGGGCCGCGAGGCGCCGGGGCGGGCCGCGCATGGCGGCGAACCGGTCACGGCTCTGCCAGAGCGCCACCAGCATCGGCCAGCGCACCTGGGTGGTGGCCGCGCCACCCACATGGGTCACCCGCGCCGCCGGTACCTGCCAGATCGCCCAGCCAGCCTGCCGGATGCGCCAGCACCACTCGATCTCTTCACTGTACATAAAGTATGCTTCGTCCGGGGCGCCGATGGTTGCCAGCACCTCCGCGCGGGTAAGCATGCACGCGCCCAGGGGGTGATCAATCGGAAAGGGCTCTTCGCCCCGCTCCTGCGGGTAGCGTCCGTGCCACCAGGAGCCATACAGCCGCCCCGGCAGCACCTCGCCCGGCGGGAACAGGTCGAGCGCGGTCATCAGCAGGGTCGGAAAGCGAAACGCCGCCGGTTGCGGCGAGCCATCGGGGTTGAGCAGCCGCGGTCCTACCAATCCAACCCGCGGGTGAGCCTCCAGGAAGGCGACCATGTGCTCGATCGCGCCAGGATGCACCACCGTGTCAGGATTGAGGATGAGCACATAGGGGATCGAGATATGGAAACGCGAGATTGTCCTGCCCGGGAAGGAGGCTCTGGCGTCATCGGCGCATGCGCCCGCACTGCGGCCCTCGAGATGGGCCAGACCGGCCGCGATGCCCCCGGCGAACCCGCGGTTGTGTTCCAGCGCAAGCAGTTCCGCTTCGTGGAACTCGTTGCGCACCAGGGCCGCGCTGCCGTCGCGCGAGGCGTTGTCTACCACCACCACGCCCAGCGGCAGCGTACAATCGCGCAGCGAAGCCAGACAGTCGCGCAGCAGGGCGGCGGTATTGTAACTGACGACAATCGCGGCGACGCGCGGTGGTCCGTGGCTCATAGCGGCGCGATTGTAGCGCCGATGCCCCGGAGGCGCAAGCGCCTTGCGCTTCGCCCGGATGCTGTTACAATCGAATATGGTCTCATGCAAGCCCGGGGCCGATGCAACGTCTGCCTCCCGCGGGGGGATTGGAACACCAACCCGATCCCCGGAGTTGGGGGCAAGCCCCAAAGACGTTGCCACAGCCCTGCATGCAAGCCGCACAGGCGGACAGGTGCCCCATGGCCTATTATATTCGTGAGACGCTAGCAGAGCGCCCGGCCCTGAGTCCGCGGCGGCCAACGATCAACGAGTTTTTTCTCTCCAGCTACACCCTCAGCGTCTACACCGGCTGCGAGCTGGGCTGTCCGTACTGTGATAGCTGGATCTACCAGGAACGGCCGCTGAATGAACGGATCCACGTTCCACTCGACCTGCCCCAGCGCCTTGCCGTCGAGCTGCAAGGCGTAGATCGCGGCGACTTGATCGCCATCACCGCCCTCAGCGATCCGTACCAACCCGCAGAGCAGATCTACCGCCTCACCCGGCAGACGCTGCAGGTGCTTGCCGAACGTGAGCAACCCTGTCTCTTGCTCACCAAGAGCGCCATGGTGCTGGAGGATAAGCCCCTGCTCCAGCGCATGAACGAGCGCAGCCTGGCCGTGGTGATGACCACCCTGGTGACCGCCGATCCGCACCTGAGTGAACGACTGGAGGGCAAGGCTCCCTCGCCCGCGCTGCGGCTGGAAATGCTGCGCGAGTTGAAGCGCGCCGGTGTGCCGGTCGGGGTGGCGATCGTGCCGATTATTCCCTATGTCACCGACCGCCAGACCGCGCTGCGCTCGCTGGTGCGAGCCTGCGCCGACGCTGACGTCGACTTTGTGGTCTGGGACTACCTGCATATTCCCAACGAGCAACACTGGATACGCATCAACGAGTTACTGGCCCGGCTGGGCAACTATCCGGTCAGTTACTACCGTGATCTCTACCGCGATCAACCCACGGTGAATCCGATCTACCGCCAGGAGATCGACCGCGAGTTGCTCGACCGCTGCGACGGTCTCGGCCTCGAGGCGCGCGCGCCGCACCGCATGTTTGCCGGACGGCTTGCGCCGCGCAACGAGGCGGCCCTGCTGCTCAAGCACGGCGCGTTCCGCGATCGCGTGCAGGGGCGTGAGCTTGTCGCGATGAAGGAGCGGGCCCTGGCCGACCAGGTCTACGCGGGAACGATCGATCCGCTGGCGCTGCGCGAGAGTTCCCTGTACCCGCTGGTGCGCGAGGTGCTGGGGATCTGATCCCTAACGTGAACATAGGCTACGAGAGCCAATACCTTCCACCTCAGCGTATGCGGCGCCCCAGCCCCCCTCCCAACCTCCCCCCGCTGGGGGGAGTCACCGGACTCCCTCCCCCTAGCGGGGGGAGGGCTGGGGAGGGGGGCCGTCACCTTCGTTGCAACGGATTGCCGCTTAAGCAGGGGGATGGAGAAACCCGGTTTCCCCATGCCCTCACCCGGTGGGAGGGTCTGGGAGGGCCTGGTCCTCACGCAGGGGGATGGGGAAACCGGGTTTCCCCATGCCCCCGCCAGCGGGAGGGTCTGGGAGGGCGCAGCCCTCCCAGGAACAACCTTTTTTCATCCCGTCGGGGTGCGGCGGAGCCGCATGGACGGCTGGAGGGACACAGGCAAGCGCCAGCGCCCCCAACGCCGCCTGGAGATGAGCGGGTCAACCAGGTTTCCCCATGCCCAACGCTGGCTGTTATGGCGCCGTGAACAGGTCGCCGACCAGTTCCTCCGGGGTGGGCTGGAACGGCCAGAGGATCACGCCCGTGGCGCCAGCGTCGCGGCTGGCCTGTAGCCCGATCCGCAGGTCGCGGCGCAGTTCGCCTGTGTCGCGACGGTAGCCCTTCCCACTGGGAAAGCCCAGTTCGCTGACGACCACCGGCTTGCCCCGGCCCAGGGCGCGCAACTCGGCGATGCCCCGTTCGAGGTCGCGCGGCAAGCCTTCGCCGTAGTACCAGTGGGCGACGTAGCGCCCGGAGTCGTAGGGGTCGTCATCGTAGTAGTGAAACGAGTAGACATCCACCAGCTCGGCCAGCGGTGATGGCACCGCCTCGGGACGGAAGTAGCTCTTGGCGAAGGCCATGCCGATGGTGGTCATCTGCAGCGGATCGATCCACTTCACTTCGTAGTGGAGCCGCGTGAGAAAGGCGATCCGCGCTTCGGCGAGTTGCAGGCAGAGGGGGAAGTCGCGGTTGTCCCAATCCCAGCAGCGCTGATCGATCGGGCTGCCGATGTCAGGCTCGTTGAAGAGATCCCAGGCCAGAATGCCGCTCTTGCCCGCCAGAAGCCCGACCACGGGCCGCACGTGCCAGTCCAGGGCGCGCGCGAAGCCCTCCGGGGTGAACTGATCCTGCGGGTACTTCGCCAGCAGCACGGGCATGACGTAGATCCCGCGCCGGTTGGCGCTCTCGACGAGCGCCTCCAGGTGGTCGAGCGCCGGTTCGATCGCGTAGCCGGGCGTGTCGGCGCGGGCCCCGCCGAAGACGTAGTAGTTGAGGAAGACCCGCACCGTGTTCACTCCCAGCGCGCGCATGCGCTCGAAGTCGGCATCAATCGCCGCCTGGTCCCAGGGGCAGCGGCTGTCGGCGCCGAAGTGCAACTCCGGGCAACCCGGCGGGGTCGTCGTGGTATGGGTGTAGTTGACCCCACGCACCTCGAAGGGCGTTCCACCGGCGATCAGCCTCTCACCTTCAACCGTGACGCGCGGCAGGCGCGTCTGCGGGGGATCGGCCCTGACCTTGCCGGGCGCAGCCGCAAGCGCAGCGACAGGCATCAGGATGGCGACCAGGGTCATGAGACACAACAGGCGAGCAAAATGGGTGGTGCGATGATGGGCCATGGATGCTCCCGGTAAGCTGTGTCGAAGCAACGTTGCGCAACTCCAGCATTGTACCGGAAGCAGCGGCTATTGTTAAGAGCAGTTTATCGCGGCTATGCCGCACCCCAACGGGAATGAAAAAAGGTTGTTGCCGGGAGGGCGGCGCCCGCCCACACCCTCCCGCGGGCCGGGGTATGGGGAAACCCGGTTTCCCCATACCCCGGCTCGAGGGCGGCGCCCGCTCACACCCTCCCGCGGGCCGGGGTATGGGGAAACCCGGTTTCCCCATCAGGGTGTGAGATCAGGGTATAATCGGACGGTCAGCGCGCAGGATGAGGAGGGATTGCGCCACGTATGACGAATTCTGTACCTGATACACCGACCAGGAGGGCCAGGGTCGCTCCGTCATTGGCCGAGGCGCTCCGCGCGTTCCTGGCCGCCACCATCGCCCTGGCGATCCTCTGGGCAGCCTATGCCCTCGCCTGGCCCCTCACCATTGATGTGGGGGGCAACGATCATCGCTTCGTCCGGGGGTTCCACGAGCCGGAGCAGTTGGGCGGGCGTTCCATGCGCTGGACCGATGGGGACTCGACCTTGCGCCTGCCCCGGCCGCCCGCCGGCGTTCCCTCCGTTCTCGCGCTGGCGTTGCTTGACAGCCGCCCCGAACGTTCCGCTCCCCCGGTCGTCAGGCTGATCATAGACGACACCGAGGTAACCTCCCTCATCCTGCGCGACTATCTCCCACGGAACTACCACATCCTGCTACCGTCGCGGCTCTCTGCCAGTGATGTGATAGAGGTTGGTCTCCAGAGCGACGCTCCTCTTATCGTGAGCGACGGGCGCCACCTGGGGGTGGTGGTCTTTGACGCGCGGCTCATTCCCCAGGGCGGCGCCTTGCTGCTGCCCTGCCTCTGGCTCGCCCTGTGCGCGCTGGGCATTGGCGCTGTTACCTATGCCGCGCTGCGCCTCGCCGGGGCTGGCAGCCGCGCGGCATTGCTCAGCACAGTCGCCGGCGCAGCCCTCATCGCCCTGGGTATTGTGGCGCGATCCCTGGAGGTGTTACCGTACCTTGGGCACTTCGCGGCTATCGCAGCCATCGCCTGCCTGGGGGTGCTGATCATTCGCCTGCTCGTGCCACTAACCCCCGTGGCCCCCGGGCGCCCTGGCGGATCTGGCGCCCGGTTGCTGGTCGCGGGGGAGCATGCGGCGATCGTGCTGGCCGTGGCCTACTGGATGGCCGTCCTCTACCAGCGCTTCATGGTCTGGAATGGCGCTACCTCCCTTGGCCCCTCGCCCTGGACGGTTGGCGTGGGCGTGGCGCTGGCGGGTGCTCTGGGGCCGGGTTGGCCGCTCTGGTGGGTGCTGTGTGGCCGCCGGCTGCCCCCGGGCGAAGGGCGAACCTGTGGCGCGCGGATCGCTCTGGTGGTGCTGGCTGCCGCCGCGGGGCTGCACCTGGGTTGGAGCCTGTGGTATGCCTTCACCCGCCAGGCCCCCGACTTCTGGATCCTCTTCCGCGGCGCGCGCGCCTGGGTGAACGGCGGCTCGCTCTACGACCTGGAGGCGGTGGCGACCAATCACTTCGGCCATGTCTTCAAGGTGCCGCCGTTCTACGGGATGTTCTTCGTGCCGCTGGTGCGCGTCTTCGATGGCCAGAGCGTGCTGGTGGCCCACCGGGTGATGAACGTCGCCCTGATCATCGCCACGGCCCTGCTCTGGCTGCGGATGTGGCGTCTGCCCCTGCTCTCGTTGAGCGCCGCGGCCCTGCTGATCGTGTTCAATTTTCGCCCCCTGGCCGATACCATTGCCTTTGGGCAGATTGACCTGGTGCTGTTGTTCGCGCTGACCGCGGCGCTCTGGGCGCTGCGCGCGGAACACGATGGTCTTGCGGGGGCGCTGGTGGCCCTCGGCGCCCTGCTCAAGCTCTACCCGGTGGCACTGCTGGCCTTCTTCGTGCTCAAGCGCCGTTGGGCCGGGCTATGGGGCTTCGCCCTGGGGATGCTGCTCTTCAACGCGCTTGCCGTCGCGGTGATGGGCTGGGAGATGCACCGCGTCTACCTGTTTGAGGTGTTGCCGAAGATCGGCGGCACCACCGCCTGGATCGAGAACCAGACCCTTTCGGGCTTTGTCGCACGGCTCGCCGCTTCACCGATGTCGGCAACTATTTTTCAGGACCAGACGCTGCGGCTGCCGGGCACGGCGCTGTCGGCAAGCGTGGCGCTGGTCGTGTGCGCGCTTGCCCTGATCCCCACCGACGGGCGCAGCCCGGCCTTCGCGCTGCAATACGGTCTCTTTCTCCTACTCATGGTGCTGTGCGTCCCGGCTGCCTGGATGCACTACCAGACCCTGCTGGTTCTCCCCTTCGCCGCCATGCTGTTGTACCTGCGGGGACGGCGGGCGCCCCTGGGGTTCCTGCTGGCGCTCGGCTTGAGCTTCGCCTTGATCGCCTACGGCAACCAGTGGTCGTTCTTCAACGGAACGGTGACGGGCGTGTTGAGCCTGCTGGGCATCTCCTACAAGCTGTACGGCATGCTGCTCCTCGGCTTCCTGTCAGGGGCGGCGCTCCTGGCCACGCGGCGACCGCGGGCCGCCGCGTCGAGCGAGCGGGTCGCCGCGTCAGGCGAAGCGCCGGTGGGCGTCACCCCAGGCGGGTAAACAGGCTGCCGCCGGCGGTCATCACGAAGAGCAGGTTGATCAGGATACCCACCACCAGGCTGACGGCGACCATCAGCAAGAGGTAGAGCGTGCGTCGCCGCACGGCTCGTTTGAACTCCCCTTGCAGGATCAGGGTCAACGTGGCCTGGTGCGCCGCCAGCACACGCTCGACCGGACTGCCCTCGGCTTCGGCCTGCGCCAGTGCCCGCGCGACATCGAGCAGTTCGCGGCAGCCGCGGTCGCGGGCGGCGTGGGCCAGGGCGGCGAAGGGGCGCAGGCGCAGATCGGCGCTCAGGCGCAACGCCTCGCTGACCAGGGCCTGCATCGGTGCGAGACGGGGATACGGGCGCGCCACGTAGCGGCGCATGATCTCGATCGGAGCCTCGAAGCTGCCGAGGGCCACGCGCACGAAGGCCACGAAGCCCGGCGTCAGCCGGCGCAGGGCCGCGGCCTCGCGTTCGCGGCGTCGCTCCGGCAGCCGTGGGAGCAGCAACCCCAGGCCGAGATAGGCCCCCAGCGCGCCACAGAGGAGCAAGGCGCGCGGCATGTCGCGCGCGCCGCCCACACTGGCAGCCAGGAGCAACAGCGCCGCCACGACGCCGCCGGCAATCTGGCCGGCGACCAGCCGCCCGGTCGCATCGAGCCGTTCGGCGCGGACAAGCGCGACCGCGGGCGCCAGAGCGCCGCGTCTCAGCGTCAGGCCGAGCAGGGCCAGCAGCGCGCCGGCCAGTGAAAGTGCCCAGTACGGCGCTCCGGGAACGATCAATAGATCAGGCATGGGAGTTCCTCCGTTGGTTGGATATGGTTCGTGCCCTGGCCTCACCTACCACCCCTGGGCGCAGCGCGCCTCCCGCGGGAGGGCCTGGGAGGACCTGGCCCTCGAGCAGGGGGATGGGGAAACCAGGTTTCCCCATCCCCCTGCACCGCGTAGGTCCGATCAATAATCGACATCCTCGAAGCGAGCGAGCAGTACCCCGCCGACGATGGGCAACCCCAGGGCGCCAATCACCAGCGGGCCCACCAGCACGCCCGCGGGGGTGGAATAGGCCTGCACCACCCGCTCCCACTGGCTCCAGACGAGGTACAGCGCCATGCCAATCCCGGCCAGGCCGACCGCCACGCCGCTGTAGCGCACCTGAGCCAGTTCGGTGGCCACTTCGTCGCGGCGCCGCTCGATGGCCTGCAGCGCCTCGTAGGCTGCCTCGCAGCGGCGGGTCAGCACGTCGAGGGGCTGCGCCGCCGCCGCCCCCAGGTGGTTGAGCAGGGTGGCATGGCGGCGCGAGGGGGTCTGATCGGCCAGGGCGGCGATGACCTGCTGCGGGGTGGCGATGCCATCGTCCAGGGGCGCTCCCTGGCGCGTGATCAGGAAGTTCCACTCGGCGCGCAGGGGGCCGGCAGGCAACTCGGCGACGATCTGCTCAAGGGCGGTGCGCAGGCTGGCTCCCCCTTTGAGCAACGCGCCCAGCCGTCCCACTGCCGCCGTCAGTTCCGTCTCCAGGCGGGCCACGTAGCGGCGTTCCGCCGCGACGAGCAGCCCCCAGCCGGCCAGGAGCGTCAGGGGCGCGCCCAGCAACAGGGCCAGGTGCAGGGGCGCGATCAGCGTGAGTGTCACCGCGAGAGCCAGGGCCATCCCCAGGCACCAGGCCACCAGCCGTTCGGGCGCAAGGGTCTCAGGCGTCCACACCAGCGCCGGCGCGCTGGTCAGGCGACTCGGCGGGCGCCGGCTGCGGTGGCGCGCCTGGGCCACGAGAAGCGCCAGGGGCCGGCGCAACAGCAAGGCGATGACGAGGATGGCCGCGGTGGCCAGGGCCGGCGCGATTGCCATCACCAGCCAGGCCGATTCGGGATGGGTGGTAAGCGGGTTCATGCGTTCCTCCTCTGCTCAAGGGCGCTGATGGCCGCCTCAACCGGGGCCAGGGCCGCCGCTCCGACCTCGCCGCTGGCCTGCAATGCCAGCAGGGCCTCGCGCCGCGTCTGGAGTAGATCCAATGCGAGCGGCGGCGAGAGGCGCCCCGGGTCGAGGGACGCGAGCAGGTCGGCGGCATCGCGAGGGCGCGAGCGCTCCAGGGCCGCGCGGGCCTGCGCGATCCGTTCGCCGGCCAGCCGGTCATTCTCCTCACCCGCGGCGATCAGGGCTTCCAGAGCCGCCCAGCCGCCGGTGGGCGTATGGGCGGCGAAGAGTGGCAGGCTGGCGGCAAGCGCCGCGTAAGCGTCCCGCGCCGTCGGCCAGTCACCGGATGCCAGCGCCCCCCGCACGGCCGTTTCGGCAGCCCGGGCCTGCCCGGCCAGACGTTGCGCCAGGCGCAGGTCAGTCTGGATGGCCCGTTGCGCGGCGGCAACCAGTCGCTCATCGCGCCGGTCGCGCCAGGCCCGTTCGAGGATCGCCAGGGCCTGCCCCGTCTCACCGGCGCTGGTCGCGGTATCGGCCCGGGCGACGCTGGTCTCCACCGCTACCTGACCGGTAGTGGCAACCGGCGTTGGCGTCTGGAGGCGCAGCAACTCCAGCCGGCGCCGCAGCGCCACGGGGGTGCGCTCGGGGCCGGCCCAGACCAGGGTCTGGCCCTCGACGCGGGCGGCGACGCGCCAGGTCAGGCTGTCGCCTGCGACCTCAGCGCGGGCCAGTTCGATCATCCGTGGGCGCGACCGCTCGCCGCCGGCTTCGGCGCCGTCGAGGAGCGCGACCTCGCTGATGTAGCGGCGGCCCGCGGTTTTCTCCAGGTGGATGACCACGTGGAAGTTGTCGCAGAGATCTTCCAGCGCGTTGTCGCGGCGGCCCTCGTAGATGTAGGCGCCGGGCATGGCCGCGCAGTCGGCGAACCGCTGCACCGCGCGAGCGGCGGAACGGGCGTGAATGGTGGTGACCACGGCGTGCCCGCTCACCGCCACCGCGAGAATGGCCCCGGCCTCTTCGGCGCGGGTTTCGCCCGGCGCGACGAGCGAGGGCGTCTGCCGCAGCACCTCGCGGGCCGCGCGCCCAAAGGCCCCCCGCTCGACTGCCGTCTGGACGAGTTCGCGGGTCCAGGCCCGATGGCGGACGTTGATCTCCAGAGTGTTATCCTCGATGGTAATGACGTGCGGCTCGCCGGGCCAGGAATTGACGATCGCTTCCAGCAGGGCGGTCTTGCCGCTGCCGGTCTCGCCGGCGATGAGGAACGAGCAGCGGGCGCGCACCAGCAACCCGAGCAGGTCGCCAACCGCGGGGCTACAGGCGTCGCGCCGGAGCACATCATCGAGGCGCCAGGCGTGGCGGCGCCCCCGCCGGATGCAGATCAGCGCCGTGCCCTCGGGGGTGCAGGGCGGGATGGTGACGTGCATACGCGTGCCGTGGGCCAGCGGCAGGGTGTCCTGGGGACGCGAACGATCCAGGGGCACGTTGAGCCGCGCCGCGAGCAGCAGAGCCCGGTCGAGGGCCTCGCGCGGGTTCGCGAAGCGTTCGGGCGCGATGCTGAAGTCGCCGCCTTCTTCTTGCACCATGATCACGTCGCCGATGATCTTCACTTCCTGGACGCGCTCATCGTCGAGGTAGGGCTGGGCCGGCCCCCAGCCCAGGGCGTCCTGGAAGAGCCGCAGCAAGCTGCGTTCGTCGGTCGGCAGGTCGCGCAGGGCGCCGTAGCCGCGTTCGATCTGCGCGCCGATCTCGGCCCGGAGCACGCGTACGATCTCGGGGTTGCGGGTAGCGGCGGGGGCCACTGGATCGAGCAGTTCGGCGCTGATGCGGTCGCGAAGGGCATCGCGCACCACCTGCAGGATGGTGGGGTCGTTGATCGGCTCGGGCGCTCGCTCCCGGGCCGGCTCTGGCCGCAGGGCGGTGAGACCGCCGTCTTCGATCACCAGCAGGGGCCGCCGGGTGGATGTGGGCATGGTTGTTCCTCCAGATTTCCCAATCCCCGTGCCAGAGCTTGCCGGAGGCTCTTCAGGCAATGGCGGGGGCGCGAGGAGCCAGGGCGCCCTCGCCGCGTAGCCGGGCGTTAAGGCGCGCCCAGAGGCTCGAGCGCGGCATCGGCAGGGTCGGCGCCAGCCCCAGCCGTCCGCAGAGGATGTCGACCACCCGGTGCACGGCGGCGGCGAACGGGCCGTGCGGCCCGATGTCGAGCATCGAGATGTACCCGTCGTGCTCATCGGCCAGACTGGCCAGCCGGGGAGCGCGGGGCAGGGCGCCCAGGCTGTTCACCTGGGGGTAGCGCCGGGCGAAGAGCGCCGCCACTTCCTTCACCGTCGCCGTCACCCCCCGTTCCGGCTCCATAAAGAGCAGCATGCACTGCTCCAGGCGCTCCGGGGCGTGCTCGCGCAGATGGTCGAGCAGATGGCCGACGCCCATCCGCTCGCGCGCGCCGGGCGGCGCTGGGAGCACCACCGCGCCGCCCCGCTGGAGCACGTGGGTGGCATATGGCCGACGCAGGTAATCGGGTGGCGTGTCAATCAGCACCAGATCGTAGCCCTCCAGATGGGCGACGCCTTCGTAGAAGCCCTGCCAGTCGGGCAGCCGCACGTCGTTCTCGGCCCGCGCCACGGCATGCGAGCCGATCAGGAAATCGATCGCTCCCCAGCCCGTGGCGCTGCCGCGGGTGTGCTCGGGCTGGTAGATAAAGCGGCGGATGCCATCGGGCCCCCAGTGGGCCGGGCCGCGCTGGATCAGGTGCAGGTAGGACGGCGCGCTGGAGGGGATGCGAAAGGCCGGCACCAGGCCGGGGTTGGAGATGTCGCTGTCCCACACGAGCACGCGCAGCCCGCGTCGGCGCAGGCCCTCCGCCAGCACGCAGGTGGCAAAGGTCTTGCCGATGCCGCCTTTGGCCGCGCCGATGGCGACCATGGCCAGGCGTGGAGGCGTGGCCTGATCCAGGCGCAACTGTTCGGCGAGCCAGACCGCGACGCGAGCCGGGTCGCGCTCGCTCAGGGCCGGCAGGCCGGCGGCCTGCGCATCGTTGAGGGCGCCACGGGTCGGCCCGCTAAAGTTCACCAGCACCCGCGCGCCAACCCGGCGCGCCAGGGTGATGACGCGCCAGAGGTCGGGCAGCGCCGCCGGGCGCGTATCATCAAGATACAGCGCCTCGGGCGGGCGGTCGTCCTCCAGCAAACGCACCACTTGCTCCAGCCGCGAAGGCGCCAGGACGGCCAGGTCGCCGTACTGCTCGAGCTGCGCCTGCAACCCGTCCATGGCCGAGAAGATCACCAGTTCCATGTGCCATTCCTCCACGAAAAGACCTGATGTGACCATCGTTCGCCGGGTTCAGCCCCCCTCCCAGCCTCCCCCCGCTGGGGGGAGGCGCCGGGTGCCCGCCCCCAGCGGGGGAGGGTCAGGGAAGGGGTGTCACCGTGCCCGCGGAGCCGCGATGCGGGCGGGACGCCCGCGCTCCCAGGCGATGTTCATCGGGCGGTGTGCGCGAATCGCATGGACGGCTAACGTGAACATACGCCCTCGGCGAGGGGGGTGGGGAAACCGGGTTTCCCCATCCCTCAGCGGACGCGGGCCGGAGGCCCGCGCACCCAGGCCCCGGCCCCTGGGAGGGTTTGGGAGGGCGCAGCCCTCCCAAGAACAACCGTATGTTCATTGCGGCGTTGTGCGGCGAATCCGCATGGACGACTAACGTGAACATAAGCCCTCGGCGAGGGGTGTGGGGAAACCCGGTTTCCCCACGCCCCTGCCCCCGGGAGGGCCTCGCCCTCAAGCGGGGGATGGGGGAACCCGGTTCCCCCATCCCCCCGCCCGGGACTACAGGCGCCCCAACCCCCAGGCGCCGTTGACGTTTCCCACCCGCAACAGGCAATCCGCGCGAATGTCGTAGCGGAAGAGGGGATTGGTGGGAAACACATCGCCGCTCTGGCCCTGGGCGCCCTGGCGCAGCACTTCCTCGATCGCCACCACGGCCCGGCGCCCGCGGGCCGTGCGGCCAATCTGCACCACAATCAAGCTGACGACATCCGAAGTGATCAGCCCGCGCACGATCTGGGCCGCGGCCTGCCCGCCGCCGCTGGCCTCGGCTGCCAGGCCGATCATGGCCATACGCTCCAGGTTGCGCAGCGCCCCCTGGACGGTGCCAGCGTGAATGGTGCCGATGCCGGGATGGCCCGTGGCGGCGGCCTGGAGCATGGCCATGGCCTCGCCGCCGCGCACCTCCCCCACGATGATGTAACCCGGCTTCTGCCGCAGGGCGAACTTCACCGCCTGGCTGAAAGCCGCCTCTTCGTTCACTTCGATGTGCAGGCTGTTTGGCCCGCGGGGCAACTCGCCGCCATCTTCGACAAACACCAGCCGCATCCGCTCCCCGATCGCCTGGGTGAACCCCGCCGTGAGCGTCGTCTTGCCACAGCCGGTTGGTCCGGCCACCAGCACCGAAGCGCCGCCGGCGAGCGCCTCCAGCAACAGGTCGCTGGCCTCGCGGGTAAGCATTCCGGCCTGCACCAGATCGTCGAGGGTGCGCCAGCGCTCGGGGAGCAGGCGAATCGCCAGGCTGCCGCCATCACGGGAAACTGGCGGCCGGGTGATGGCGAAGCGCAAGCCATCGGCCACCCCCTGCATCATCGGCGCGGGCCAGTCATCGTACGGTTCGAGACGAAAGCTCCGCAACAGCAACTGGCGCTGGGTCCACGCAATCCACGCAGGATGCGCCGTCACGCCGGTGTTGAGCATAGCGCCGCGCTGGACGACGAAGAAGGGGTCGCCGGGCGGGCCGTTGTAGAGGATGTCGGAGACTTCATGTTCGGGATCGCGCCACAGTTCCAGCGGGCCGTACCAGTCCACGCGCGCCCATTCGTGTTCCTGCAGTTCTCCGCCAACCCCAACCAGGTCAAACACCTCCGCGGGCGGGAGGTGCCAGCAATCCCGTAAGCGGCCGCTACGCACAAAGCTCCGCAATTCGTTGGTCAGGGCCTTGATCGCCTCTGGATTGTGGTGAGGTGGCTCCCAGGATGGAAGCGAAATGTCGGCGTCAAGATCGTCGTGGTGCATGACGGTTCTCCTAACGTATGGGGGAACCAGGTTCCCGCATACCCCCGTTTTCATTGGGCGGTGTGCCGCCCGGCGGCATGGACGGCTAACGTGAACATAAGCCCTCGGCGGGGGGGTGGGGAAACCCGGTTTCCCCACCCCCCCCCGCCCCGCAGGGGAATGGGGAAACCCGGTTTCCCCATTCCCCCACCCGTGGGAGGGTTTGGGAGGGCGAAGCCCTCCCAAGAACAAACTTATTTTCATCGCGGCGTTGTGCGACGGAGCCGCATGGACGGCTGATGTGAAAACAGACCATTCACGGGAGGGTCTGGGAGGGCGCAGCCCTCCCAGGAACAACCTTTTTTCATCCCCGTGATGTGCGGCGTAGCCCCTCGGAGAGGGGTGTGGGGAAACCCGGTTTCCCCACGCTCCTGCCCGCGGGAGGGGTGAGAGGGCGCAGCCCTCGAGCAGGGGGATGGGGCAACCTGGTTTCCCCATCCCCCCACCTGGTGGGAGGGTCTGGGAGGGCCTAGCCCTCCCAGGAACAACCTTTTTTCATCACGGGGCAACCTGGTTTCCCCGCACCCCTGCCCGCGGGACGGTATGGGGAAAGCCCGGTTTCCCCACCCCATACCTGATGGGCGGGTTTTCCCCGCCAGCATTTACGGCTGAGGGCTTCCGGGCACCGGGCTGCGCGCGCCGGGGAGCGTCGCGGTCGCCGCAGGATCGGCGGCTGCCGGCGCGTCGAGGCGTTCGGCGCTCACCTGGCCGATGTCGAGCCGATCAAGAGCATTCAGCGGCGCGGAGGTGGACCCGTAACGTTCGCCCCACAACTCGAGACCAGCCGCCTGAAGCGCCCAGATGGTATGGGCCTGGTAGGGAGTGAGTTCGAGATAGGCCACCCCGGCGGCCTCGTCCACGTAGAGCACCCGCACCGAACTGAGCAGGCGGCAGGCGTAGGGCCGCGGCTGAGCGTTTCCGCCGGTGGACGGGATGAGCGAGGGGCTGTCGCCTTCGGCGCTACGTCTGGCTCGATCGCACAGATCAGGCGCGCCGCTGCGGTCGTTGAAGCCGATGTTCACCCGGTCGCGATGGCTCAGCGGGCCGATGGTCGCGGTTGAGAAGGGGAGCGGCACCATGTCGGGCGACAGTGCCTGCCCATTGGGATACACAGGTTGCGCGGGTGGCTCGGCCAGCAGCATGGGGGCCTGCACTAGATCGTTCGCGCCCAGATCGCGCGCGGCGTAGCGGCCCACCACGGCGGCGGGGTCGCTGATGCCGGCGAGTTGCGCGGGGCGGTGGAGCGGCAGTTGGATCAGGCTGATGTCCTCGGCGGTGATCTGCCGGCCATAAGGCACGTCGCGCGCCAGTACGACCAGGGTCTCGGTCTTCTGGCTCTCCAGGTAACCAAGGACCGCGAAGGTCACGGCGACGATCAGCCCGAAGCCGAGCAACACCGCGGGCAGCGGGTTGCGGCGCTTGCGGGCGAGGGCCTGGCTCAACGGGGCCGATGTGGGTGTGAGCGTCGTCATCGGATCGTTCCTCCGTCTCAACCTCAACGAATGGGTTCCAGCGTCTCTCCAGCCACAATCAGGGGCGTAAACCGGCCCCAGCCAACGATTCCCTGCATCACCGGGCGCACCTCGGCGCACAGCAGCGGCGTCGCCTCGGTGACGGGGCGCACCTGTGCGCTGCTGTAGCTACACGTGCCCCCCGTCGGTAGGACCGTCCATGTCACCCGGTCGGCCAGCGTCTCCGGGTCCTCCACCAAGCCGCGCACCCCGCGCAAATTGGCGCGAAAGTAGGCCGACGCCTGGTCAATGACGGCCCGGCATGCCGCCGCTGCCGCGTCGGCCCGCCGCACCTGCGCGCAGGCCGTCGTTGCCCGCAGGCCCGTGGCGTTGCGCGCAAAGGCGGCATAGTCCATCGTTTGCACCGCCGAACGGGTGGCCTGTTGCAGCGCGTCTTCCAGCATGGCTACCTGCATCCAGCGTTCGGCCACCTCCACGACCAGCAACACAAAGGCCATCAGCACCGGTAGCATGACCGCCACCAGGACCAGCGCCTGGCCCGGCGCGCGCCCTCGGGCGGCTTTCTCTCTTCGCATGGCTCCTCCTTGCTCCCGGGGCCGCTGCCCCTGGCGCGGTCTGCCGCTTCACCACCCTGCTTGTGGTGTAACTAAAAATAGGCCACCGGGGCAGGGGTATGGGGAAACCTGGTTTCCCTATCCCCCTGCAGATGCGGGCCGGAGGCCCGCGCACCCAGGCCCCGGCCCCTGGGAGGGTTTGGGAGGGCTACGCCTTCCCAAGAACAATCTTTTGCGGTGAGCCGCTAGTGCTGGTCGCGCTCGGCGGCCCGCACCGCCTCCGCCCGAACTTCGAAAGCCGTGAAGAGCGGCGGTAGCGGCGCCCAGAACTCCCCCTGGTAACGCACCATGACGGTGATCGGTGCGTAGCGCCGGCACGGCGCGGCACACGTCACCGCGATCCGGGCCTGCTCGGGTTCCATCCCCACCCCGGCGGCGATGACATGCTGGGCGGCGGTCCGGGCCACGGTCTCCCCCGCAGGCCCGCCCCCGGCGATGGCCGCCTGGTGCGCCGCGGCCCGCGCCGCCTGGGTCACCGTGTAGTTGGCCAGCAGGATCTGCCCCAGCCCGATCAACCCCATGACCAGCAGGAGCAGGATCGGCATGACCAGCAGCGTCTCAACGAGGGCCTGCCCGCGGGTGCGCCGCTGGCGCCAGTCTCGTGTCGGGGGGGACGACGAAACGTCCTGTGCGTTCCCCCTCGCCCGGCAGTTGAAGTCGCGGGCTACCTCCTGCGAAGCCGGCCTGCGCCGGCTCCAGCAGGCTACGCAGGTGGCCTGCGCACAGCGATCGGGCGCCTTCGGGCGCCCGGCGGGCCGGTGGGCCGCGGCGCGCGCGGGATGTTTCGTCACACTCCGTGTCAGGTGGTCCATGCATTTCTCCTCGGTTCCTTGTCCGTTCTCGCGGGAGTGTCAGGCTACCCAACACCTGTTGGAACATGGGGCAACCGGGTTGCCCCATGCCCCTGCCGGCGGGGAGGGTTCTGGCCGCATTTAGCGCGGCAGGCTCCCCGGCCCCACGACGCTGCGCGGGGCAACCAGATTTACTGTAAACGTCTCTTCGTAGACCTGCTGTTGGGGCGGCGGCAGCGGCGCGACCGGAATCTCCGGCGGCTCGCCGTCCCACAGGTCATCGGGGTCCGGGGCCGTGTTCACGATCCACACCTCGGCGTCCACCGCCACGCGCATGCCGACCGGGGCAAGGCGCTCCAGTCCGTAGGCGTGCCCCTGTTGCCTGCTGAAGGCCGGGAGGGGCATCTGACTCCAGTACACCTGGGCCTGCCGGGCAATCTCGTCCTCGCGCACCGGGCGATTGGCGCGCATCTCAGCTAAGGTCGCGCCGCCGAGGTAGGCATGCATGCATCCTGGCAATCCGGCTGGCGATAGGGCGCAACCCGTCGTTCCGGCGTTCACGCGCGGGTCGTGCCAGACGCCACGGTCGTCCCGGTAGCCGGTCACGCGCCAGCCGGTGATCGTTGCCCGGTACTCATAGTGCGGGAAGAGCAGCAGCGGATCCCACTCGTTGGGGAAGACGATCTCGGTCAGACGTGGCGTGAAGCGTAGCGTCTCCCCGGCGGGCCAGGCAAACTGTGTCCCTTCGGTCAGGTAGACCGCGTCGCTCGGGTTGGCGCCGCCGGTCAGCGGGTCGAACTCCGAGTTGATCGCCAATCGGAGACGTGCCTGGCCTTGCTCGACCGTCGGCGGCGCATCAACCGGCGTCTCCACCGTGGCGTGGTTGTCGGCGGGGTCGTCGCCTGGGGTGACTGTGGCGATCAGCGCCTCCATGCGCAGGGTCCGGCCCGCTGGTACGTCGGTCTGCACCACGATGGTCAATGGTTGGGGTGACTGGAAGCGCGGAGCCAGGTCGCCAAGGTCCCACTCCAGCACCCGGCCACTCACGCGGCCAGGGGGGATGCTGGCGCGGCGGAACTGCGCGTCGGGCGGAAGGGTGACGCGCAGGGTCACGCCGGTTGCCGCGCGGGTCAGGTCGTGGCGGCGGCGGTAGAGGTTGCCGTAGTCTACCTCGTAGGCGTAGATGCTGCCCCAACCGATGATCGCCGCCGGCCCCCGCGCCGTGACGTAGACGTTGGGGCGGATGACCTCCGCGCTCGTCGCCGCAGTGTTGTTGGCCTGGTCCACCGGGCGTTCCGGGGTGCTCGTGCGAATGCTCCCCCGGGCGCTGATGGCATCGGCGGGGAACGTGGCCGCGTCGGCGGGCGTGGCAGGCAGGCGGATGGGGATGCGCAACGTCCAGACCTCGCTGCCGTTCGGACGCAGGTCGCGGGCCGCGCAGCGCGCGCTGAGAGGGCCGGTAGCCATACATTGGGCGGGCAGGTTCCCCAGGATCGCGCCATCGTCCAGGGTCAGGTCGATGGTCGGATCGTCGGCCGTGCCTGTCCCCAGGTTTTCTGCCGTAACCACCAGGTTGCCCCACTCGCCCACCGGCAGCGGCGACGGGTTTAGCGCCAGACTGATAGCAACGTCGGGGAAGAGCACACGGGTGGTCGTGGTGGCAGTGTTGTTGCCTGGCGGGTCGCCGGCCGTGGTCGTGGTCACGGTGGCCGTGTTTCGGAGGATCTCTGCCGTGTCCACCGTCGGACGGACGATGATGCGGAAGGTGGCGATTTCATCAAGACGATGATCGTTCCAGGCACAGCGCACGGCGTGGGCAGTCGCGTCGTAGGCGCAGGCTGGATGATCCACGCCCACGAAGGTCACTCCGGCAGGCAACGGGTCGCTGAGGCTCGGACTCCAGGCCACGCTGCTGCCACGGTTCCGCACCGTCAAGGTGTAGGTCACATCGCTTCCCACCAGCGCCTCTGGAGGGGCGCTCTTGGTCAGGACAAGGTCAGGCGCAACGATGGCCACCGTGGCCGCAGCCTGGTTGTTGAGCAGGGTCCACTCCGGCGTGGTGGTGGTAATGCGGGCGCTGATGGTCACGAGCGGCGGATGCGCCGGGTCGGGGACAGGTAACGTGGAGCGCAGAGGCAGCCAGAGGCTACGCCCTTCGCCCGGCGCGAGCGTGCCCAGGTTGAAGGTGCGGGTAGTCTGGCCGTCATCGTCAAAGACCAATCCGCTGGAAAGCGCGACCGTGACCACGGCGTTGTCGGCGCGGGCAAGGGCGTCGGTGACCTGGTTGCGCGCCTGAAGCAGCGCCTGGAACGGTGTGCCGATCAGCACGCGATCGGGCGCGAAGAGTTGCACGGTCACGTCAGGGGCCTGGATGGTTGTCGTCGCCGCGGCCTCGTTGTTAGTCAGATCGCTTTCGGGCGTGGTGGTGGCGACGCGGGCCGTGGCGGTGACCGACGGCGGCCAGACCGGCTGCGGGGCACGCGCCCAGGCGCGATAGGTGCGCGCCCCGCCCGCTTCGAGCGTGCCGACGTTCCAGATAATCGGCGTGCCGCCATCAAGACGCTCCGTGCCCGGCGGCAGAGTCAGCATCACCTGAACATTGGCCGCGCTGCTCGTCGCGGTCAGGTTGCGAATGGTGACGTCGTAGGGAAACGGATCGCCAGCGCGCACCTGGGCCGGAGCAGTGAGTGAGATGGACAGGTCCATCCCGGCGCGGACGCCCAGGTCCAGGGTGCGCCGGTCCTCCTGACGGGCCAGGCGCGCGGCTTCGCGGTCGTGGAGCGAGCCGCTCAGCAGGTCGCTGCGTGTGCCAGCGAGGATGATGCCCTGTGCTCCGGCGTCGCTGTCACGGGTCAGGTCACTACTGGCGTTGGGCGTGGTATAGCTAAAGCCGTGGAGCGCGCCACCCGGCGCAAAGGCCGATAGGGCAACGCGGACGCGCAGATCCCGATTCGGCGCAGCGGCGAAGCGGTAGCGCCCCTGGGTATCGGTAACCACAGTGGCCAGGACCGTCCCGGCGGCATCGGTAAGTTCCACGGGTACGTTGGCGCGGCGCGGTTCGCCGTCCTGGCGGATGCCGTCGCGGTTGGCATCGTCCCAGACCACACCCTGGACGTAGGCATACGCGCAGAGGGGTTCGACATCGCCCAGGGCGGCGGATTTCGTAGGCATGGTCTGGCCGATGATGGTCTGCACCGCGGTTTCCTGACCGCCACTGCCGGCATAGAAGCTGACCGCAGCCTGGCTGGCGCCGAAGAGTTGTGTCGCGACTACCTGGGTCTGGGAAGGATCCACACCGGTAGGGAGAAGCGCCAGTCCACCCATATGGTTTTCGGTGTGGGGCGGCACGTCGCCTGCGAGGAAGCGGTGCAGGTTGTCGGTGAAGACATCGTAGCGATGAGCGGGCCAGACGCGCCCGTCGCCGGGAGTACGGTTAAGCGGATCGGCGCGGGAGATACTGACAAGACCCCACCCACTGCCCGTCCAGCGGTAGGCCAGGGTGTCGCCCTGGGAGGTGACCTGGTAGCCACCAGGGGGCGGGTCGCGGAAGAAGAGCTGGTCGCCGGCCCGGTCGCGGATGCCGAGGAGCAAAGTCTGCCCGTCAGGAGCGATCGCGAGGTCGGTCAGGAGGGGTTGGGGGTGCGCGACCCTATCGTTCGAACGGGCCATCTCGCCTTCGGCGTCTACCCAGGGATTCCAGGCGGCGCCGTTCCCGCCAATGCCGTTATGGAGAGAGCTGATGATCCCCCCGGAGAGCGATGTGCCATCCAGGCGATCGAGCATGTCGCTGCCACGAAGGTTCTGTACGAGAGAGGCGCCCCAGTTCCAACTGCCGCCGGGGGTGCGGTAGAAGGTGGCGACGAAGACGGTAGCGGTGCGGCGATTGGTAAGGCCAACGAGCATGGCCGGGGCGTCGTTGACCAGTTGCGGCGCAAAGGCGATCGCAAAGGGATAGGTCCCGGCGGCATCCTGCCCGATGGCGGCGTAGGCGCCGTCCAGCGACATAGGGGGGAGAAAGGCGCCGGTGGTGACATCCAGGCGCTCGATGCGCCGCTCGGAGATATTGACGATGAACAGGTAACGTCCCTCCGGATGCATAGTGATGCCGCCCAGACCACTCGTGCCGGTTCGCGCGGTGGCGGCGCTGTCATACGTATCGTTGCCGCTGCGCTCCCAGTGATTGCCGGGGACAGTGGCGAAAAGTGACCAGGCCCCCGTGGCGGGGTTGATGGCGTAGATCGCACCGGGACCACCGGGGCCGAAGGCGGTAAAGCGGCGCAGATGGGCCGCGGCGAAGAGCCGCGGCGTTCCGCTAAGCGCGCCGTCATCGTAGGCCAGGCCGTAGACGGCGCCGATGCCGTTCTGGACGCGGGCGCTCGCCGGGCTGCCCGGCGGACGCCGCCCCAGTGGGGCAAGCGCGCGGGTATTGGACGACGATACCGATACAACGGCATGCACATCTGCGCGCGGTTCGAAGATGGTGTCGTCGTTGCGGGCAACGGCGTAGGCAGGCGCTGCCAGGCAGGGCACGGCGGCAGTGGAGACGGCGTTGCCGGAAGGCAGGCCGCCCTGGGCCGCGGCCTGCCGTGGGAGGAGCAAGACGATCAGGAGCGGCACGAGGGCCAGGGCGGCGGCGAGCGCTTGCGCGGCGTTCCAGCGCCGACGATGCGGGGCAAGGATGCAAGGAAACGATGGCATAGACGCGAACCTCCGGCACCGGGTGGCTACCTGCGATTGCGGACGTTGGATTGGGCGCGGTGAACCTACAGCCAGGGGCGAGCGGTCTGGCCATGCGCCGGACAAGACCCCCGCGTAGCTCAGGCGCCTCGATCAACACGGTTCGCTTATGTACCGCGCACCAGGGCGTCGTGATACGCAACCCCTGCTCGAGGGCTGCGCCCCGCAAGCCCTCCCGCGGGCAGGGGCGTGGGGAAACCCGGTTTCCCCACATCCCCGGGGCCTATGTTCACGTGAGACGGTCATGCGCATGGCGCACAATGCCCAATGAACATGCCCTGGGAGCGCGGGCGGGACGCCCACGCCACGGCGCCGCGGGCACGGCGCCGGCCCCCTCCCCCACTGGGGGCGGGCACCCGGCTCCTCCCCCCAGCGGGGGGAGGCTGGGAGGGGGGCTGAACGCAGCGAACGATGGTCACCTCAGCCCTCCATGCGGCTCGCGCCGCACACCGAGGGGATGAAAAAAGGTTCTTCCTGGGAGGGCTGCGCCCTCCCACACCCTCCTGCGGGCGGGCTGCGCCCACACCCTCCTGCGGGCAGGGGCGTGGGGAAACCAGGTTTCCCCACACCCCTGCTCCAGCAGCCTATGTTCACGTTAGGCGATTCAAGCGGCACTGCTTCGCCGCTCATGGTGGAAATGAACAAAGGGAGGGGTTGGGAGAGCGTCGCTCTCCCAACCCCTCCCTTCCCGCGGGGCCGGGGTGCGGGTATCCGCAATCAATAAGCCTATGACGGGGTCTGCCACCAGTGAAGGGTTGTGCGCATGGCTGTATCCTCACGTATCGAACACGCCTGGCTCAGGACGCGGCGTGATCTGCTTCTTGAGCAGATCTTCCAGGGCGGCGGCCTGGCGGGGCGAGAGGGCGCGCTGGGAGATGATGAGCAACTGGCCGCTGCGGAGGGTGAGTTCATACACCCCCTCGGCCTTGCGCCAGTTGCGGAACTCGTCCCAGGCGAAGGTGGTGCGGCCCTGGCGCGAACTCATTTCCACGCCGCGCTTGTCAAGCTCATAGCGGGTTGGCAGGTAGATCGGCAGACCGGTATCGCGGCTGCGCCGGGTAATGATGATCCACCCCACGGCGCCGTAGACGAGCAGCGGGAGCCAGGCGGCCAGGTAGAGGATCGTCGGCGCGTTGGGCGCAAAAAAGCCATACGCCGTCAGCGTGGCGGCAACGAAGGCGTAGAGATAGAATCCTGGGCGTCGGAAGTGTCGGCTCAAGGCATGCCGCAGAAACTCCTTCCGAGAAATGGTGCTTTCGATGACCATGACGACATCCCGTCGTTGCAGAGCCGCTTGCTGGGAGGGTGTGGCAGCGTGGCCCAGGACAGTCCTTTTGTTGAGCGAGTCATGCCTTACGACGGGCAAAAAACTCCTTCACGCGGCGTTCGAGCTCCTCAAACTCAAAAGGCTTGCTGAGATACTCGTTGACCCCGGCGCGGTAGGCGTTCTTCTCGGTATCGGGCGTGCCAAACGCGGTGACCATGATCACATAGACGCCGGAGTTGTTCTGGCGCAACGCGCGCACCAGTTCCATTCCTCCCATGCGCGGCATGTTCATATCAGTGATGATCACATCAACCGCGGTCTTCTGAAGGTGCTCGAGCGCGGCGATGCCATCTTCGGCCTCAACAACGCTATAACCGCTGTTGGCGAGCAGAAACCGGTAGAGGCGCCTGGTCGAGGGGTCGTCCTCTACAATCATCACCGTTGGCGACACGCTGGCCTCGCTTTGATCACGTTTCCACAGAACACTAACGGAGCAATGCCCGCTTCTCGCAGACATTCGCCGCGCCGACGGGCTGGCGCGCCGTGTTGCTTACTATACCATACTGGAGAGGGGAAATGCAGAGACCTCACGGGTGATGGTCTTTGAGACATTCATCCGGTATGCCAGGCTGGCCGTGGGGCTGATGGTCTTTGAATAAATAATCCGGTATAGCCCGCGCAGGCGGGCTTCGCCTTGCCTAGCCGAGGGCTTTAGCCCGACGGCTAGCGCGGGATAGCGGATTAATTTCTCAAAGACCATAAGCCCTCGGCTAGGGGATGCGAAGGCCGCCGGCGCGGCCTGTAACCGTTTTAATGCCTAAAACTCATACCCCGGGGCTTGCGCAACCTCCGTCTTCGACGGTGGGATGTCGGGTGGTGGTGCTGCCCGACAGAATCGTGTTCGGTGGTTGTGGCAGCATGGCCGCCACAACCACCGAACGACGTGGATTTTGGAGCAAGCCCCAAAGACATTGCCAGAGCCCTGCAGGTCAACCAGACCGGTGGTGAGACGGCGTCATACTACCGATACGCTGCCAGATCGTCGGCCTCGATGATCGGCATAAAGCGCACCATCTCTACCATTTTGAAGATCTTCTGGTGGTGTGGGCTCACGTTGATGGCGAAGAGTTTGAAGCCGGACTTCCGCGCCGTGACGACAAACTTCAGCAGGGCTGAGATACCTGCCGAGTTGATGAACGAGACCTCACTAAAATCGAGCACGGTCACCGGGCGCATCTCCTGGCATTCCGCGGCGATTGCCGCGGCGGAGATCGCGTCGACGCTGGTGCTGGCGATGTGTAGGATGGCGACGTCGCCGAACTCCTCCCGCAGGATGATGTCGCTCATGGCTCCTCCCTCCGATAGAGCCGTAGGGTGAGCACCGTACCCCGGTGCGATGTGCTTACTTCCAGGTGATCAACCAGTTCGCTGATCAGATACATGCCAAAGCCACGCAGGTGGCCGCTTTCAAGGCTCTGCTCATCAACCACCCGCCGCGAGGGGTCGAACCGCTCGATCCCGCTTCCCTGATCGCTGATCCTGATTTCAAGCTTCTCGCCGTCGATTTCGAAGACCACGGCCACCAGTTTTCCCGCTTCACGCCGATTGCCATGGTCAATGGCGTTGTTTACCGCCTCGCTAATGGCGAGCTTCAGGTCCTCAACGCGTTCCTCCGAAAACCCGATGGCACTGCCTACTTCTGCGGCGCTAGCGCGCACCACCCGCTCGAAGATAGGGTTCGAAGGGATGTTGAGTTCTACACGCTCCATGTCCGACCTCGTTCCCTAGCGCGCGGACGTCTGTCCGAGGCGCATTGTACGCAAGATCTGTCACCAGAACGTAACAGGGAGGGGCTGCCGTCAGCGAATCCCGTTGGCAGAGGACCCGGGCGTGCCGCTGCCGGCGGGTTGGGGTGAGGAGCCGGTGGGGCTGTCCATCGCTCGCCGGTCTCGAACCGCGGGACGGGCGACGACCGGCATCTGCCGGACCAGATGGTCGTAGCGCCGCAGGTAGGCCTTGCCCAGCGGCGTGTTCCCGATCTGCAGGTAGCACGCCCCCAGGTAGTACAACGCCTGAACGTGACGTGGGTTCCGGCGCAAAACCTTCTCAAACAGTGGGATGGCCTTCTCTGGCTCTAGAATCTCCCGGTAACACAACCCGAGCATAAAGGTGGTCTCAATGTCTTCGGGCCAGTGGTTCAGCACATGCTGAAACTCGGTGACGGCGAGTTTGTAGTGTCCCCTCCGCACGTACATATAGCCCAGATCGTAGCGCAGGGAATGGGCGTCGGGGGCCAGTTCCACGGCCTTGCGCCAGGCCGCCAGCGCCCACTGTTCCTTTCCGAGAACGGTATAGACAAAGCCCAGCAGGTAGTGCGCCTGCGGATCGCGGGGTAGAAGTTCCACCGCGCGCTCAAACGCGCGCATGGCCTGCAGGTTCATGCCCATATCGTAGAGTAGTTTCCCCATGCTCAAGAAGAGCCGCCCATTGTTCGGATAGAAGCGCGCGCACGCAAAGAGCAGGTCATAGGCCTCGCGGGGCTGTTTGCGTAGCCGCAGCACCGCGCTCATCCGTAGCCGCGCGTCAACATAGTGGCTATGCTCGGGTGGAACCTGCCCGTATTCCTCCAGCGCCTCGTCCCAGCGCTGCTGGCGGGCCAGCAGATTGCCGAGCAGATAGTGCGCCAGGTACTCCTGGGGTCGCCACTGCAGCAGCGCTCGATAGATCCGCTCCGCCTCCTCTTCATAATGCTGTTGTTTGAGCGCATTGCTGAGCCGGTAGTACCACTGCGCGACCTCTTCTTCGCTCCGGGTGACAAGAACGTTTTCACCTGGCTCCGGGTCGGGCGAGACGAAGGTTGGTTCGACGCGGAGGGCCTCGGCAAAGCAGCGCTGGGCCAGTTCGTGCGCGCCGTGGCTCTGATGCATCAGACCCATGTAGTAGCGCGGCTCGGCGGCCTGGGGGCGAGCGTTGCACGCGCTGTTGTAGTGGATGTAGGCCCGTCCGGCATCGTCGATCTTCTGATAGCAGCGCCCCAGGGCAAAATGGGCTTCGTAGAGGTTGGGGTTGTGCTCCAGGGTCTCTTTGAAGGCGGCAATCGCCCGATCGATCTGGTTCAGCGCCGCGAAGGCCACACCCAGGTTGTAGTGCGCCTCGGCCAGTTGCGCGTCGGTCTGGACGGCTTCGAGGTATTCGCGCAGGGCGCCGTCCCAGTCTTCTTGAAAAGCCAGCGCGTTGCCGATGTAGAGGTAGATGATCGCTCGCTCGCGCTCGTAGATCTGGGCCTGCTCTTCGCCGTCAACATAGGCGGCAATGAGCGCCGCCTTGAAGTGTTCGATCGCTTCGGGATAGGCTGCGCGCAGGTACGAACGTATGCCCTGACTGAACGCTGCGCCCAGCCGCGTGCCCGCCATGAACCGCTCACTTCCGGCGAATGTATCGAGGTCGAGCGGCATGAACTGTAGTTGATCATTGACCGCCATGGCTTTTCCCGTCCAACCCTCTCCGCAAGCCGGCACGCAGGTGCGGTTATTTTACCATGCCATAGTTGACTACAGCATAACACGCTCCCGCTGCGTATCTGGTTGTTTTGTCGGTTCCATGGTCTTTGACAAATGAATCCAGTCTACCAGGCTGGCCGTGGGGCTGATGGTCTTTGAAAAATTCATCCGCTATGCCGGGCTGGCCGTGGGGCTGAAGCCCTCGGCTAGGGGATGCGAAGGCCGCCTGCGCGGCCTAGAGCGGAGTATGTATTCAAAGACCATCAGCCCTCGGCTACGGGATGCGAAGCCCGCTGGCGCGGGCGAGAGCGGAGTACGTATTCAAAGACCATATAACTGACGCGGTCGCCTTCTGGCGAGGAGAGGTGGAGGGCCACAGGCCCTCCACGAACGATTGCATTCGTTTCTCGTTGCGCCAGGCCGCCTGGCCGCCGGCGAGAAAAGGGATATGCGGGGAGACGAAGCCTTCCCGCACCCCTCCACCGCGTGTATCCTGTCACTGACAGGACGTACGCGGTCGCCTTCTAACGTGAACATGGGGGAACCAGGTTCCCCCATACCCCCGCCCGCAGGAGGGTTTGGCAGGGCTGCGCCCTCACGCAGGGGCGTGGGGAAACCTGGTTTCCCCACGCCCCGGCCCGCGGAAGGGCCTGGCCCTCACGCAGGGGGATGGGGGAACCTGGTTCCCCCATCCCCCCACCCGGTGGGAGGGTTTGGGAGCGCAGCCCTCCCACGCGGGACGACGCGGCCTTCCCGTATCCGCTCAAGATCAGCGATAGTCCTCGGTGGCGATGCGGAGTTGCTGGTGCAGTTCGCGGGCGAGGCCCCGCCCGTAGCGGCTCTGGGCCAGTTTAAGCACCTCGGGCAAGACGGCGATCCAGGTCTGGGCATCGTCGGCATGCGTGGCGCCGACCAGGCCCAGGGCTTCAGCCCAGAAGCTCTCGGCTCGCTCGCCGCCGAGCACATCGGCGGCGACGCTTTGGAGTTCGGCGCTCAAACGGCTGAAACGACGTCGCAAGACGACGATGGTTACATCGTCGCTCTGCGCGCCATCGCTCCAGGCGCGCAGTTCGTGGAGCAACAGCGCGACCAGCGCCCGGGGCTTGAGGTGGCGATGGGCGGCGATCAGCGCCTGCAGTCGCTCGAAGCTGAAGAGCGCTCCGCCGCGGTTTTCGGCCTCGGGCACGCCGTCGGTGTAGAGCACCACGCTGTCGCCGGGCGCCAGGGTGGCCGAGGCTTCGCTGTAATCACTGTCGGGGTCCACTCCCAATGGCAACCCGGACAACTCCAGTTCGTGCACCTGGCCGTTGACGATCAGCGGGAAGGTGTGCCCGGCGTTGGCAACCCGCAGTAGCCCCTGCGCGGTATCGAGCCGGGCATAGAGCATCGTCACCATGCCCTGAGGGATCTCGCTCAGCACGCCCCGATTGACGGCCGCCAGGGTCGCCCCTGGCGGTTCGCCCCGGCGCGCCTCGTGGCGAAACACGGTTCGCGCCACGGCCATACGCAGCGCGGCGGCCAACCCCTTCCCGCTCACGTCGCCGATCATGATCCCCTGCGTGTGCCCATCCAGGCGCATAAAATCGTACAGATCCCCGCCCAGATCACGGGCGGGCAGCGATACCGCAGCAACTTCCCAGCCGGGCAGCCGTGGAGCGGCTTCCAGGAGCAAGCCCTGTTGCAGGTCGCGGGCCAGTTGCAACTCCTGCTCAAGTTCGGCGGCGCGGCGCTGCTGCTCGGCGGTCAGGGGTGGGGGTCTCTCCGCCGGTGGACCCGCGGGGGCGGGCCGCGGGCGACGGCGCGGAACCACCCCCTGGTGTCCCAGGAGGGTCGGCACGCGAGAGGTCATCTGGCGCTCTCCAATCGGTTTGCGCATGGCCGGTGGTGCGCTGAGTGGCTTCAACACTATCCGCGGCGGCTTGCGCCGTCCAACAACGCCTCGTAGCGCCGGCAAGTTTCGGTCAACCATCCCGAGGCTACTCCGTCAATCACGTGATCCGGCGGCAGGGCGGCCAGGTGTTTCAAGGCGCTGCGATACTCGCGCAGCGCGCTCTCGAAGCGCCCCGCCCGGCGATAACTCTCGGCCAGGTGAAAGGCGATCACCGGCGAGTCGCCATCCAGGTAACGTGCCCGTTCCAACTGCTCTATCGCTGCGGTGTGCTGCCCCTGCCGGGCGTAGATCAAGCCGATCAACATGTGCGCCTCGGTGGTCAGCGGATTGAGTTCCAGGGCGCGGTGAGCCTCGGCGGCGGCCAGATCGAGATCGCCGCGATCGGCATGGGCGCGCGCCGCCAGGGCCAGGATCTGCGGGGCGTGCCGGTCGGCCAGAGGCGCCTCGCTGAAGAGCGCCAGCGCCGACTGGATATCGCCGGCGGCGAGCAGGGCGCGCCCCCGCGTGACGATCTCGGCCCCTGTGGCGGCAGCAGGCTTCGCTCCGGAACGGCGCGCCGCCGCGCGCGGGCCATTGGCCCTGTCGTGTATAGGAGGGACGCGGGGCGGTTCCTGACGCTCAGAGCGCTTCACATAGACGTACGTTCCCGCCACCTCGCGCCAACGGAAGCGATCAAAGATGTTCCACAACGTTTCGGAGAAGCCCAGGAAGAGCGTTCCGCCCTCATCCAGCGCATGGTAAAACCGCTCCATAAGCGCCCGGCAGGTGCGCACCTGGAAGTAAATGGTCACATTCTGGCAGAAGATGATGTGCAGGCCACGGGCCTGCGGAGGGAAGGGGTCGAGCAGGTTGAGTTGCTCAAAGCGCACCAGCCGCCGCACCGCCGGCCCGATTGCCAACCCATCGCCGCGCCGCTCGAAGAAGCGTGTCCGCTGCTGCGCCGACAGGTTGGCGAGGGTGCGCCCGCGGTAGGTGCCCGCCCGCGCTCTGGCCAGCGCAGACTCGCTCAGGTCGGTGGCCCAGATCTCGATTGGCCGCGGCGGCGGATCACCCAGCGCCTCCAGGGCCGCGATGGCAATGGAGTAGGGTTCCTCCCCGGTGCTGCACCCCGCGCTCCAGATGCGCAAGGGCAGCCCCGGCGGCAGGCGTTGGTGCAGAGCGGGCAGCACCTCGGTGCGGAGCGCGTCCATATGCGGCCGGTTGCGAAAGAACTGCGTCTCGTGGTTGAGCAACAGTTCGGCGAGTTGCTGGAGTTCCAGCGGATCGCGGCGCGCGCGCAGGGCGGCCACGTAGATCGGTGGTGGCTGCCGGAGGAAGTCGGCCCGGCGCCGCGCTGCCGCCTCAAGCGTGGACAGGCGCGTATCGTCCAGGTAAACCCCGCAGTACTCGGCCACCAGGTCGCGCAGGGCGGCGATGTGCTGTGGCGACAGGCTTTCTTTGGCGGGCGGCCAGATAGTCATAGGCTCTCGAACGCGATCGGCTGGGAGGTCCACTCCAGGCAGGGGCGTGGGGAAACCCGGTTTTCCCACACCCCGCTCCAAAGAACAATGTGTAGCGGAGTAATTGCTCAAAGACCATAAAGAGTGTGTCCGAACAGGCTCCCAGCAAGCGCCTGCGCGGGCTTCCGGTTCAACCGTTACGCGCAGGGCGTTGGGCGTATGGCCCTGCCGCGAGGCGCTGGCAGAGGGCGGCGGCGATCTGTTGGGGGGGCAGCACCACATCGGTGGCCCCCAGTTCGATGGCCGCTCGGGGCATGCCGAAGATGGCGCACGATGCTCCGTCCTGCGCGATAGCGTACCCGCCTGCCCGCCGGATCGCCAGCATGCCGATCGCGCCGTCGCGCCCCATGCCCGTGAGTAAGACCCCCACGGCCTGCTCCGCGCAGACCGCGGCCACCGATTGCATCACGATGTCAATCGCGGGGCGCTGGATGAGCAGCGGCAGTCCGCTCAGATGGATCGTGCCGTCGGGCTGCACCAGCAGATCATAGCGATCAGGCGCGACCAGCACGTGACCCGGGCGAATGAGCATCCCTTCGGTCGCCAGCAGCACCCGTAGCGGCACGCTCTGCCCCAGCCACTCGACCATGCCCGCGCTGAAACCGTCGGCGATGTGCTGCACCACGATAATTGCCGCGGGAAAGTCCGCCGGCAAGTTGGTGAGGATCTGCCGCACCACCCGCGGCCCCCCGGTGGAGGCCCCAATCACGACCACCGGGCACAGGTCCGGCTGGGCCTTCGGCTGGATGAGTTTCTGCCGCTGCGCGGACAGGGGCGCTGCCCGTGGTGGCGCCTGGGGGACGGCCCCGTCAACCGGTTGCGCCTGGGTCCTGCACGCGCGCCGACCGCGCAGATGGGTCACCACCCGCACCCGCGAGAGCAGCCGCACCTTGTGCACCAGCGCCCGGCGCGCTCGTTCCAGCGCCGCAGGGTCGCCGAGCGCGGGCTTTGCCATAACGTCAAGGGCGCCGGCGCCCAGCATGTCAAAGGTAATGTCAACGTCCCGGTTCGACACCGTAGCGGTGAGCACCAGGATCGGCGTCGGATGATAGGCCATGATCTGCCGGGTTGTCTCGACCCCGTCCATGACCGGCATCTGCACATCGAGGATGATCAAATCGGGTTGGAGTTCGGCTACCAGGGCCAGGGCCTGCCGTCCATCGCCAGCCTCGCCGACGACCCGGATCTCTGGATCCGACTCCAGCAACTGGCGCAGCACGCGCCGCATCAGGGTCGAGTCATCAACGATCAGAATGCGCAATGAAGCGCCCATAGCTTACTCAGAGCATTTCAAGCACCAGCTTCACCCGGTTCGGCAAGTTCAACAGGTCAATGTCTTTGTTCAGATAGTCATCAACCCCCGCTTCGAAGGCGGCGTGTTTGTCGTCGGTAGACGTGAGCATGATGATGCGCAGCGCGTCGAACCGGGTGTCCTCGCGGAGCCGGCGACACACTTCGTAGCCGTCAATGCCTGGCATCTGCACATCGAGCACCAGCAGATCGGGAACCTCTTCGGCGATGCGTTCGAGGGCCTCCTCGCCGCTATGGGCCAGAACGACCTCGTAGCCGCACATTTCCAGCCGCAGCTTGACAATATCGGTTACGAGCCGGCTATCGTCAACCACCAGGATTTTCCCCGTCATGACCGCCTCGCAATCTCAGCTAGTGATCTGAACATAGGCCCTCCCTGAGAGAGGGTGCGAGGGCCTGGCCCTCTCGAGCACATCACCTCCGTCCCCACGCTGGGAGGGATTGGGAGGACAAGGCCTTTCCAGGCAATCCTCGCTGCTACCGTGAACATACGCCCTCGGCGAGGGGTGTGGGGAAACCCGGTTTCCCCACACCCCCGCCCGCGGGAGGGCCTGGCCCTCACGCAGGGGGATGGCGACACCGGGTTTCCCCATCCTCGTCCCGGTGGGAGGGTTGGGGAGGGCGCAAGCCCTCCCAGGAACACCCTATGGTCATCCCGTCGGGGTGTGGCGCGAGCCGCAGAGACGGCTGGCGCGGCGCGACGGTTGCCTGACCGTTGTGCCACTTCCAGCATACCGTCCGGGTGTAACGGTGGTCCTACCGTTGGTCGCCGAGGAGCCGCCGTACCACCTCGAGCAGGTTCTGCTGGTCGAACTGGCTTTTGACAATATATGCCTGCGCGCCGACTTCCAACCCGCGCCGGCGATGCTCCTCGGAGGCCAGGCTGGTGACCAGCACCACCGGAAGCTGGTGCAACTCGCGTTCGGCGCGGATGCGCGTGACCAGTTCGAAGCCATTGAGGCGCGGCATCTCTACGTCGCTCAGCACCAGATCGATCGGCTCGCGCCGGAGCGCCTCGAGGGCGTCGGCGCCATCAACGGCCACAACCACCTCGTAGCCGGCGGCCTGCAACACGCTGCGGATCAACTCGCGGGTGGCAAATGAATCGTCGGCGACGAGGAGCCGGCGCGCGCGGGGCGAGGCAGCGGGCGCGCCCAGAGGCGCGCCGCGGTTGGGCTGCGTCAGATGCGCCGGGTTGAGCAGCAACACCAGGCTGCCATCGCCGAGTTGCACCGCTCCGCCGAAACGCCGCTGCGGCGCGAGCAGCGCTCCGAGCGGCTTGATCACCACTTCGCGTTCATCGAGCAGTTCATCTACCACCAGCGCGACCAGTCGCTGCGGGCCGCCGGTCAACACCGCGGGTGTCCGCCCGGCGGCGCTGGCGCTGGCCGGCGCTTCTGTTCCAAGCAGTTCCGCCAGATGACGCACCGCCACTGTGCGCCCTTCGTGCTCGACGATAGGCTGGCCCTCCAGGGATTGGACCTGCTGGCGATCGACCCATATGACACCGCGGCAGGCGCTGGCCGGCAGGGCGAAACTGTCGCGGCCCACACGCACCAGCAGGATGCGTGTAGTGACCAGGGTGAGCGGCAGGACGAGGGTCACGCTCGTGCCCAGGCCAGGTTGCGACTCAACCTCCACGCGCCCGCCCAGTTCGGCCAGATTCTGGCGCACCACGTCCATGCCTACCCCACGACCGGAGATGTCGGTGATGACGCTGGCGGTGGAGAAGCCAGGGACAAAGATCAGATCCAGGGCCTCGTGGTCGGGCAGGTGCGCCGCGCTCTCCGCGCTGACAAGGCCCTGGCGCACCGCCTGTTCGCGCAGATGCTGGGGGGCGATCCCGCGGCCGTCGTCGGTCACAACGACGCGCACCTCGCTGCCGGCCGCCTCGGCGCGCACCGTCAGGTGGCCCTGTGGAGCTTTGCCGGCAGCCCGGCGCTCCTCAGGCATTTCGATGCCATGGTCCAGCGCGTTGCGCACCAGGTGCAGCAGCGGGTCGGCGATGGCTTCGAGCACTTTGCGATCGAGTTCCACGGTCTCGCCGTGCAGGGAGAGACGCACCTGTTTGCCGGTGGCCTGGGCCAGGTCGCGCACGGCCCGCGGCAGGCCGCCGAAGACGGTGGCGATGGGCAGCAGGCGCGCCGCCATCACTTCCTGTTCGAGATCGCGTACCAGCAGTTCGTGTTGCCCGGTGTGCCGGCTGAAACGCTCGGCCTGGCGTTGAACGAGCACGGCGGCGCGCGCGCCCGCGTCACGCGCCGCCGCCAGCGGCCGGTCGATCGCCTGCCGCTGCATCGGCGAGAAGCGCAGGCGCGACAGTTCGGCTTCGAGCTGGCTCAGGGCCTGCAGTTGTCGCTCCACCGTCGCCTGCAACGCGCGTAGTTCGTCGGCGTGATTGGCCAGCATTTGCTGGCTCACGACCAGTTCGCCGGCGAGGTTGAGCATGCGGTCGAGCCGGTCAACCCGCACGCGCACCGTCTGCCGTGCGACGCGCGGCGGCGCAGCGGGTGCGACCGGGTGGGTCTCGGGTGGCGCGGTGACCGGGGCAGCGGCGGTGGAGGGCGCCGCCGCTGCCCCGGCAGACGCCGGCAGGCTGGCAATCAGCGCCTCCACGTCCAGCGGCGGGGCGCGCCCCCCCACCGCGGCGTCGCTCAGGGCGAGAATGGCGTCGCCGCCCCGCAGCAGCGCGTCGGCAAGGGGCCGATCGAACACGCGCCGTTCCTGGCGCAACTCGCCGAGCAGATTCTCGAGCGCGTGGGCCAGCCGGCTGATCGGCTCGAACCCCAGCACGCGGGCCGAGCCTTTAATCGTGTGCATGGCCCGGAAGATGCGGTCCACCGTCGCCCGCCGCTGCCCCGCGTCGGCTTCGGTCTCAAGGGCGAGCAGACCGTCCTGCAACACACGGACATTCTCGGCGGCCTCTTCACGAAACTGCTGGTGGAAGGCGGCAAGGTCCATGCATCTCTCGCTGGGGGCGAAGCAACGGTCAGGCTGGCATGCCCGACCGTTGACCGCTCGTTGGAGGGGTGCGGGGAAACCTGGCCCACACCCTTGCCTGAACGTAACCGGATACCGTGGATATCCGCACGGGCTACTACAGTTGTAGGTGCGCTCCCCGTCGGGCTGAAAGCCCTCGGCTACGTAGTGCAAAGCCCACCTTCGTGGGCTACACAGGCCACGCAGGTGGCCTTCGCAAGCGCTAGCCGAGGCGTTTACGCCGACGGAAACAGATCATCTGCCGAAATACAACTGTAGTACTACGGCTCGCGCTCCTCCGCGGCGATGCCATGCAAGCGATCGGCGATGGCGGTCAGCGTCGCCGCGGACTCGGCCATCTGGCGCGAGCCCAGGGCGGTCTGGCGGGCCACCTCGGCGATTTCGCGCATGGTCTCCACCACCTGTTCGCTGGCGCTCTGCTGCTGGGCCGTGGCCAGGCCGATCTCGGCGGCGCTCTGGGCGGTGCGTTCGGCCATCATCACGATGTTGTCCATAATCTGCCCGGCGCGATGGGCCAGTTCTACGCCGCGCTCGACCTCTTTGCTGCCCTCTTCGGCGGCCAGCACCGCGGCGGAGGTGGCCTGCCGGATCTCGGCGATGACCCCTTTGACCTCCTTGGCGGCGGCCAGGGTGCGGTTGGCCAGGCTCTTGACCTCGGCGGCCACCACGGCGAAGCGGCGACCATGCTCGCCAGCGCCGGCCGCCTCGATGGCAGCGTTGAGGGCCAGCAGGTGCGTTTCGTCGGAAATGTCGTCAATCAGGTCAATAATCTCGCCGATCTGCTGCGAACGTTCGCCAAGGCTGAGCACGCGGGTGGTCACGTCGGAGACGCGCCCGCGGATGCGCTCCATGGCGTGAATGCTCTCGTCCACCGCGTCCTGGCCGCTGCTCAGGTTCTCCAGGGTTTGCTGGGCGGCCTGGGCAACCTGCTCGGCCGCCTGGGCGATCTGCCGCGCGGTGCTGCCCAGTTCCTCGATCGTGCTTGAAACCTGGGCCACAGCGCTGGCCTGCTCGGTCGCGCCGCTGGCCTGCTGTTGCGAAGCCACCTGCAATTCCTGGGCCGCGGCGGCCAGTTCGCTGCCAAGCTCGACCTGCTGGAAATTCTTTTCAATCAGTTGCTCGGTCTTGTGCAGCAACTCCTCGGCCCGCTCCTGGGACTGGGCCACCACCTGCAGCAGATCGCGCCCGCTGAGCCAGGCGACCACGGCCAGAAAGACCCCGGTAATGACGAAGTTGATGAGGTAGATCCAGTCCGGCAGCGGGATCGGCTGGTACCAGGCGCCCCATTCAGCCGCGAACATGAGCGCGTAGATCAGGATGGCTCCGGCTGCGACATGCAGCCCATCGCGGCCATGGCCCAGCAAGCCGGCGCTGATGACAGGAATGAAAAAGAGCATCGCCAGGGGACCGGTGGCACCCCCGAGCAAGAAGACCGCGAAGGCGGCGCCGAGGAGCATGCCGAAGAAGACCACCCGCCGGCTGGTGAGGGTGTGCCCGCGGCGGAGCAGGTAATAGGCGCCCAGGTACACCAGCAGGGCCAGGACGGCGATCAGCGACGCCACGACGCTGACGACGCTGCCGACGGTCTCGAACAGCCAGAGGCCGATCGTCACCGCCCAGAACAGGCCGACAACCACGATGCCGCCGGCGATGAGCAGGCGCATCACCCCCAGGTTGTCGCGCAGGAGGGAGTGTTCGGGTATCACAGTCGTAACACGTTCAACTGACTGGTACATACGTTTTCCTGACGTGAACATAGGCTGCTGGAGCAGGGGTGTGGGGAAACCGGGTTTCCCCACACCCCTGCCCGCGGGAGGGCCTGGCCCTCCCGCAGGGGGATGGGGAAACCCGGTTTCCCCATCCCTCCGCCTGCGGGAGGGTTTGGGAGGGCGCAGCCCTCCCAGGAAGTATGTTCATCCCGTCGGTGTGCGGCGCAAGCCGCATGGACGGCTGATGTGCAAGTAGTCGTTCACAGGAAACATGTGGGGAAACCGGGTTTCCCCACGCCCCCGCCCGTAGGAGGGTTGGGCATATGCAGCCCTCAAGCAGGGGGATGGGGAAAACCAGGTTTCCCCATCCCCCTGACGATGCAGCCCGGCCCTCCGGGTCGCGGTATGGCGCAGCCGCTCACGGGACGGCGCCAAGGGCGAGGTCGGTGGCAATGCGGCGCACATCGAGCACCAGCACCGGTTGATCATCGCGAATGACGGCGCCGAGCACCCAGGGCGCGCGCAAGCGCCGCCGCAGCAGCGGCGCCAGGGGATGCACCGTCACGCTCTCCAGGCTCTCGATGCGCTGCACGCGCAGCGCCACGGTCCGCCGCCGCAGCAGCACGGTGAGGGCCTGCCGCCCGGGCGCGCCACCGTCCTCGGGATCGAGCAACGGCCCAAGGTCGCGGGCGAGCAGCGGGCGACCGTGGGCGTCGCTGGCGTTGGGCAGCGGAGCGATCCCCACCTGATCCACATAGCCGCGGGGCACAAAGTAGCGCCGGCGGGCCGTTTGTACCTCAAAGGCCAGAGCGGTGGCAACTGCGCCGATCATGGAATGCCGCTCCCTGGTGCTGTAGATTGCACATGCATCATCGCCAGTTCTAACGTGAACATGGGGGAACCGGCTTCCCCCACACCCCCGCCCTCGGGAAGGTGAGGGCGCAGCCCGTGCGCAGGGGGATGGGGAAACCCGCTTTCCCCATCCCCCCACCCGGTGGGAGGGTTGGGGAGGGCTTCGCCCTCCCAGGAAGAACCTATGGTCATCCCGTCGGTGTGCGGCGCGAGCCCTCTCAAACCCGCCCGCGGGCCGGGGGCGGAGGAACCGGAGCGCGCGGAGGAGGCGCAGCCTCCCGTCCAGGGTATTACAGCCCCTCCTGCACGGCGGCGAGCAGCCCGCCGGGGTCAATGACCCCCAGGGGACGCTGCTCGTAACGGCTGACGGCCACGAGCAGACGCCCCCGGCCGGTGGGCGGTGGCTCGAACGTATCCTCGTCGAGGAGTACGAGGTCGATCACCGCATCCACCAGCAGGGCCAGGGCCACGGCCTCGTGGTGCAGAACGACGAAGCGCGTCGAGCGTTCGGGGGCGCCGGCAGGAAGTCCCAGAGCGATCCGCAGGTCAACCACCGGCAGGATGCTCCCACGCTGGTTGATGATCCCGGGGATGACCGCCGGCATGCCGGGCACCGGCGTGGGCGCGCGCCAGCGGGTCACTTCGCGGACACAGGCGCCGGGCAGGGCGTACAATTCGACGCCGGTCCGCACGATCAGACTGGCGGAGGGTTCGCCGTGTTGCTCTGCTTCAGGGATGCGAACCGGGGTGGCACAATCGCTCATGGCTGTGACGCAACCTCGACGCGAGCGCCGGGAGTTGATCCGGCTACCCGGGGTGTCCGGTTATTCTGGGAGCGTATGGCCCTCCCAGACGCGCCCTTGAGGTGGGGACGGGGGAAACCAGGTTTCCCCATGTTCCAACCGCGCGCGGAACGCCGGCTCCCGGGCTGAGCACACGGTCCAAGCATACACCGAAGGCCCCGCCCGAATCAAGGTGAGCGGTGGTACCAGAGTCTGCTTGTGGACAGTACTCTTGGCTGTGGGCAAGCCCAACCTGGCCATTTGGGGTGCTTGTCAAAGGTACCCGCCAGGGGTATAATCGCCCGTCACGATATTTTGCGACGCTGAGTCCGTAGTCCAGATGAAAGGCCAACGTTGGTGAACGACAGGAAGATCCGTGTGGCAATCATCGGCGTCGGCAACTGCGCCTCGTCACTGGTGCAGGGGGTGCACTACTACCGCGACGCTGATGAAAACGATCAGATCCCCGGGTTGATGCATGTTAACCTCGGAGGGTACCACATTAGAGACATAGAGTTTTCGGCGGCCTTCGACATCGCCGACACCAAAGTCGGCAAGGATCTTTCCGAGGCCATCTTTGCCCCGCCGAACAACACCTACCGTTTCGCAAGCGTTCCAGCGCTGGGTGTGCCGGTCTCGCGGGGCATGACCCATGACGGCATCGGGAAGTATCTGCGCCAGGTGATCACCAGGGCGCCGGGGCCAACCGACGACATCGCGGGCATTCTCAAGCGCACAGGGACCGACGTGGTGGTCTCCTACCTGCCGGTGGGCAGCGAGATGGCCACGAAGTGGTACGTCGAGCAGATTCTCGAAGCCGGCTGCGCATTCATCAACTGCGTGCCGGTGTTCATTGCCAGCCAGGCCTACTGGCGGCGGCGCTTCGAGGAGAAAGGGGTGCCGATCATTGGCGACGACATCAAGAGCCAGGTCGGCGCGACGATTATCCATCGCGTGCTGACGACCCTGTTCCAGGAGCGCGGAGTGCGCCTCGACCGGACCTACCAGTTGAACATTGGCGGCAACACCGACTTCCTGAACATGCTCGAGCGCGAGCGTCTGGAGAGCAAAAAGATCAGCAAGACCAACGCCGTGACCAGCCAGTTGCCCTACGAACTGCCGCCGGAGGCGGTGCATATCGGGCCGAGCGACTATGTGCCGTGGCTTGGCGACCGGAAGTGGGCCTATATCCGCATGGAGGGGACCACCTTTGGCGACGTGCCGTTGAACCTGGAGTTGAAACTGGAGGTATGGGACTCGCCGAACTCGGCGGGGGTGGTCATTGACGCCATCCGCTGCGCGAAACTGGCCCTCGATCGCGGGATCGGGGGGGCGCTGTACGCGCCGAGCAGCTATTTTATGAAGACACCCCCCCGACAGTACACCGACTACGAGGCGCGCGACTTCACCGAGCGATTCATTCGCGGAGAGGCGACGCCGAAGTAAGCGCCAGATACCCAGGATCCTGTATCGTGTTTGGGAGGGCCTGACCGTACCTGTTCAGCTATTCTTCGGCGTCTTCCCGAATGTTTGACGCCGAAGTATCGTGTTTGGGAGGGCCTGACCGTACCTGTTCACCCCTGGGGTCATCCACGAACCGGGGAGCGCGGGCAGCTTGCCCGCAGAGACGCGACGCGGGTGGGACGCCCGCGCTCCCCGGAGAAAGGTGAACACGTACGGCCTGGCCCTCGGGGACCTTCCCGAAAGAGGGAGCCGGACAGGCTCTCAGGGAAGCGTAGGCGGCCCATCAGCGGCGGGGGCGGGCGTCTGTGCTACAATGGCGCTGAAGCGAGGTTGCGAGGATGGGCCATGAAGCTGATCGTGCAGATCCCGGCGCTGAACGAGCGCGACACCATCGCCACGGTGATCGCCGGCATCCCCCGCCGCATCCCAGGCATCAGTCGCGTCGAAGTGTTGATCATCGACGACGGCTCCAGCGACGATACAGCGGCCGTGGCGCTGCGGGCCGGCGCCGATCACGTGGTGCGCCACACGGCCAACAAGGGGCTGGCGACCGCCTATCAAACCGGTATCGACACGGCGCTTCGCCTGGGCGCTGATATCATCGTCAACACCGACGCCGACAATCAGTACCCTGGCGACGAGATCCCGCGGCTGGTGGCGCCGATCGTCACCGGCACGGCCGACATTGTGATCGGCGACCGGCAGGTGCAGAGTCTGGAGCATTTTTCTCCGCTGAAGCGGGCGCTCCAGAAGATCGGCAGCTCGGTAGTGCGCTGGGCCTCCGAAACCGACGTGCCGGACACGGTCAGCGGCTTCCGCGCCCTCTCGCGCGAGGCGGCGCTGCGCACTTTCGTGACCACCGACTTCTCCTACACGGTCGAGAACCTGATCCAGGCTGGCAAGCGCCGCCTGACCATCCAGGCGGTGCCGATCCGCACCAACTACGTTGAGCGACCCTCGCGCCTGCACCGGGGCAACTGGAACTTCATCAAGCGCCAGGCGGCCATCATCGCCCGCACCTACGCCACCTACGAACCGCTGAAGGTCTTCAGTTACATCGCCGCGGCCTTCTTTATCCCCGGCATGCTGCTCCTGGGGCGGGCGGCGTACGTCTTCATCGGGCGGCGCGTCACCGACCTGACGGCCGACAACGTGCAGGCTCTGCTGGTAGGCAGCATGCTGGTGCTGATGGCGCTGATCACCTTTCTGATCGGCCTGCTGGCCGACCGGGTGGGCGGGGTGCGCCGGGTGCAGGAGGAGATCCTCTACCGGGTGCGAACCATGCAGGTGGATGACGAGGCCTGGCGCCGGCTGATGAGCGCCCGCCTGGAGGCGCTCGAACAGCATGCGCCCCAGAGCGCGGCGGTGGGTGCCCCGGAGGGGGAGCCTTAGTGGTGCATCCGGCAACTTCGCTTACGCTCTTTGCCGGGGAAAGGGGGTTCGGGGGGGCGCAGCCCTCCCGAACCCTCCTGTCAAGAAACGTGGCGGATGCACCACTTAGGCACGGTCCTTACGCACCGAGCAGGCTCGAAGGGCATCCTTCGGGCCTGCTCGGCGTTGAGACCTATGGTATGGCGACACTAGGCGTCGAACTGTGGCGCTGACCGGGATGGTTGCACCGTGGCGCCGGTGTGCCCCTGGACGTGGCCAGCAAACGGCATTGACCAGAGGGTGCGCATATGCTGCAAGGCGCCACCGGTACGGCGGTCGAGCAGCATCACAAAGCGCATGGCTTCGGCGACTCCGAGGCGCTCCACCAGCGCCTCCCAGCCCTGCTCTATCAGTCGCATCTCCGCCTGGGTCATTGGTTCTGCTCCTTGAGAAGTTGCAAGTCAGCGTCAACCATCATCTGTACCAGTTCCTGAAAGTTGGTCTTCGGGCGCCACCCCAGCGCCTTCCGCGCCCTGGTGGAGTCACCGATCAACAGATCCACCTCGGCCGGGCGCATGAAGCGTTCGTCCTGAACGACATAATCGCGATAATCCAGATCCACGTATCCAAAGGCAAGCTCACAGAACTCGCGCACCGAGTGGGTTTCTCCGGTAGCGACCACATAATCGTCGGGATGATCCTGCTGGAGCATCATCCACATCGCTTCGACATAGTCTCCGGCGAAGCCCCAGTCGCGCCGGGCTTCAAGGTTGCCGAGCCGCAGTTCTTCATCAAGTCCGAGCTTAATTCGCGCCACGCCGTGGGAGATCTTGCGGGTAACGAACTCAAGCCCGCGCCGGGGTGACTCATGGTTAAAGAGAATGCCGGAGCAGGCGAACATATTGTAACTTTCGCGATAGTTCACCGTGATCCAGTGGCCATAGACCTTTGCCACCCCATAGGGACTGCGGGGGTAGAAGGGGGTGCGTTCGGTCTGGGGGACCTCAACCGCTTTACCGAACATCTCGCTGCTGCTGGCCTGGTAAAAACGGATCTCCGGATCCACAATCCGAACCGCATCGAGCATCCTGGTCACGCCAAGAGCGGTCGTATCGCCGGTGAACACGGGTTGGGCCCAGGACGTTTGCACAAACGACTGGGCGGCGAGATTATACACCTCGCTCGGGCGATGCTCGCGCAGGATGGATATCAGCGAGACCTGATCGGCGAGATCGCCGGTGACGAGGGTGACACGGTCCTGGAAATGTTTGATCCGTTCGAAGTTGACAGTGCTGGTGCGTCGCACCATGCCGATCACGTCGTACCCCTGGCCGAGGAGAAACTCCGCCAGATAACTACCATCCTGTCCGGTAATGCCAGTAATGAGCGCGCGCCGTTTCATCATTATTTATTTCTCACCAGCCGTCCATGCGGCTCGCGCCGCACACGAACAGGATGAAAAAAGGTTCTTCCTGAGAGGGCTTGGCCCTCCCAGACCCTCCCGTAGGTCGGGGCCCGGGTGCGCGGGCCTCCGGCCCGCATCCGCAAGGGGATAACAGGGTTCTCCTGGGAGGGCAAAGCCCTCCCAGACCCTCCCGCGGGCGGGGGGATGGGGAAACCCGGGTTTCCCATCCCCCTGCTCCAGCAGCCTATGTTCACGTGAGTAAGCCGCAACGTCATCCCAACTAACCGTTTGCGCAGTGAGGGACGGAGCGGAGCGCCTACGGCGCAGGAGAAGCCGGGAGAGCGCAGCCCTCCCAGGACTTTGTGCCGTTACGACGGCAGCAACAGAGCCTGGCGCGAACCAGTCAGGCGCCACGGGCGGCGGCGACGGCCTTCTGAGCGGCTTCGGCGAGGGTCGCCGCGGGAATGAGGCGCGAGGCGGCGAGGATGCGCCGGCCCTCCTCTTCATTGGTGCCCGTCAGGCGCGCCACCATGGGCACATCGGTCTGCACCTCCTCGAGGGCGGCGACGATACCGCGGGCGACCTCATCAACGCGGGTAATCCCACCGAAGATATTGAACATAACTGCCTTGACGTTCGGATCGGCGAGAATAATTTGCAAAGCGGCTTTGACTTTGTCCTTACCCGCGCCGCCGCCGATATCGAGAAAATTGGCCGGTTCGCCGCCGTAGAGCTTGACCACGTCCATGGTTGCCATGGCCAGACCGGCGCCGTTGACCATACAGCCGATGGAGCCATCGAGCTTGATATAGGTCAGATCAGACTCGCGCGCGCGCAGCTCCGCCTCGGGTTCATCGGAGGAGTCGCGCAGGGCGGCGAGATCGGGGTGGCGGAAGAGGGCGCTATCGTCGAGCAACACCTTGGAGTCGAGGGCCTGGAGGGAGCCATCGGCGCGGATCACGAGCGGGTTAATCTCGGCGAGGGAGGCATCGCACTCGACAAAGACGCGATAGAGGGCCGAGGCGATCTGGGCGAACTGGCGGGCCTGCTTGCCATCGCTAAGCCCGATGCCGAAGGCCAGTTCACGGGCCTGAAAATCGAGCAAGCCGAGGTGGGGATGAGCGGGGATCTTGATAATCGCCTCGGGGTTGGTGCGGGCCACTTCTTCAATCTCGACGCCACCCTCAGCCGAAGCGATCATGGTCACGCGCTTGGCGGCGCGGTCGAGAATGGCGCTGAGGTAGATCTCTTTGGTATAACTGATCGCTTCGGCCACCAGCACCTTCTCGACGGTCAACCCCTTGATCGCCATGCCCAGGATCTGGGAGGCCACCTGCTCGGCCTGTTCGGGCGTATCGGCCAGTTTCACGCCGCCGGCCTTGCCGCGGCCACCGACGAACACCTGCGCCTTGACCACCACGGGGCCGCCGATCGACTCGGCAACGGCGCGCGCTTCACCTGGAGTAACCGCAACGCCGCCACGAGTGACCGGAATACCGTACTTCGCGAGCAAGTCGCGCGCCTGATACTCGTGCAACTTCATGCCGTGCTCCTGGTCAAACCCTCTGCATGATGCGGCAAACAGGAATAACAACAGCGCTGCGAACCTTCCGGGCCTCTGGCCACAGCGCCGTCATCGGGGGGCGCGCAATTACATTGAGCGCTACGAGCAGTCGCAAGCGCTATGGTAGCATAGGCGCTAAAGTGCTGTCAAATGACTCGTTTGGTTCAAAATAATTGCAAATGATGAACATTTTATGAACACGGCGCCAGCCAGGGAGACGTATGTTGACGCAATGCGCTATACATTGGAGCGTGGCTCCACCCAATGCCCCTTCTGTGCTCTAACGTGCACATAAGCCCTGGGAGCCGGGCGTGGGGAAACCCGGTTTCTCCAGACCTCCACCCGGTGGGAGGGTCTGGGAGGGCTACGCCCTTCCAGGAACAATCATATGTTCATCCCGTCGGGGTGCGGCGCAGCCGCATGGACGGCTGAGAAGCGAGGAGGGATTATAACCGGAAAAGCGGCTTTCTGCGTTGGAAACGATGGTGTCGCCGGGCGACCGTTCCTGGTTACAGTTGGGGTGAGGCGCGGAGGGCCAGGAACTGGCGCCAACGACGCCGCATGATCCCCGGGAAGCCCGCTGTGATCCACCTCGGCAAGCAGGTCGTGGTATAATACCCCCCGAGGGTATGTATCAGTATGACATCGCAGGAAACCATGAGCAGCCAGCAACCGATTGTTATGTACGGCACGACCTGGTGCCCCGACTGCCGGCGGGCGCTGCGGGTGTTGCAACAGCACGGCGCCGCGTTTGTGTACGTGAACATCGAGGAGGATGCGACCGCAGCCGACTACGTGGCCCAGGTCAACAACGGTTACCGTAGCGTTCCCACCATTGTGTTCCCCGACGGGGCCATCCTGGTGGAGCCTTCAAACGCGGAACTGCAGGCCAAACTGGTCGGGTGATGCCTGGGGAGCAATCTCCAGGATTGCTCTCACGTTCTCCATGCGGCTACGCCGCACCCCCATGCACAAAGGTTGGTCCTGGGAGGGCGCAGCCCCTCCCAGACCCCTGCTTGAGTGCTGCGCCTTCCACCACCTCCGTCCTGTCCATTAAAAAAGATCGACCACCTGGATCACCTGCTCGCGGCTCGGGCCGACGGAGACCAGGCCCAGCCGCGCGCCGACCAGTTGGCAGATGCGCGCCACGTAGGCCTGGGCCGCCTCGGGAAGATCCTGGAAGTGACGCGCGTCGCGGGTGGAGCTGCGCCAGCCGGGCAGTTCTTCGTAGATCGGCTCACAGCGTTCGAGCACCGCCACGGTCGCCGGCGGGTATTCCAGGCAGGTTTCGTTGAGCCGGTAGCCGACACAGATCTTGATCGTCGGCAGGTTGTCGAGCACATCGAGTTTGGTGATGGCAATGGTGTCAATGCCATTGATCTGCGCCGCATAGCGGGCCAGCACCGCATCGAACCAGCCCACGCGACGCAGCCGGCCAGTGGTGGTGCCCACTTCGGCCCAGGGGGTGCCTATTTGCCTGAGTTCGTCAGCCTCCGGGCCGTGCACTTCGGTGGGGAACGGCCCCTCGCCGACACGGGTGATGTAGGCTTTGAGCACCCCGACCACCGCGTTCAGGCGGGTCGGGCCGATGCCTGCCCCCTGGCAGGCGCCCGCCGCCCCCGGCGGCGACGAGGTGACGTAGGGGTAGGTCCCGTGGTCCACATCGAGCAGCGCGCCCTGGGCGCCCTCCAGCAGCACCGGCAGATCTTTGTCGATCGCGCGGTTGATGATCGGATGCACGTCGCTGACGTGTTCGGCCAACTGGCGACCGAACTCCAGGAAGCGCAGGTAGGTGTCGTGTAGCGAGATCGGCTTCGCGCCGTAGATTTTGGTGAGCAGACGGTTCTTTTCATCCAGCACCACCCGCAGACGATTGAGCAGGGTCTCTTCGTGCAGCAGATCGGCCATGCGGATGCCGCTGCGGCTCATCTTGTCGGCGAAGGCCGGGCCGATACCGCGACCGGTCGTGCCGATGCGCGCTTCGCCGCGGGCCTCTTCCTGAAGCTGGTCGAGCAGGATGTGGTAGGGCATAATCACGTGGGCCCGCTCGCTGATGAACAGCTTGCTCGTGGCGATCCCGCGCGCTTCTAGATCACGAATCTCATTCAGCAGCACCTCGGGATTTACTACCACTCCTGGACCGATAACATTTACCGTTGCCGGGTCGAAAATGCCTGAAGGTACCAGGTGAAGTTTGAAGGTGCCCAGGGCGTTGACCACGGTGTGGCCAGCATTGTTGCCACCGCTGTAGCGCACCACCAGCCGCGCCTTGCCCGCCAGCAGATCGACCAGATGACCCTTGCCCTCATCGCCCCACTGGGCGCCAATCAATGCGATAACGGGCATTGCTGGTTCCTTTCTCTTTGACATGGTTCCGCTCTGCGACCGTTCCTGGTCACCGTCGGGAGGGGGTGCGGCGGGCCTGGCCCGCCGCGACCCCGTTGGTCCGCCCGCTTTGGTGTAACATGGCGGATCAACCAGGGGGGCCGGGGAGGGCGAGGTTGCCCCAGACTCTCCCGTCGGGCAGGAGCATCAGCAGCGCAGGGTTTATTTGAGCGCCTGGCGCAAGATAGCGATACTGTCGTCCACGTGGCGTGGCTCGATGATCAGCGGCGGCAGCAGGCGCAGCACATCTTCGCCGGCAGTGGCGACCAGCAGGCCGCGCTCCTGGGCGGCGTCGCGGGCGGCGCTGGCCGATCCGGTCAACCGCAAGCCGCGCATCAACCCGCGCCCGCGCAGTTCGATGATGGTGTCGGCGCGTTCGGCGGCCAGGTCGTGCAGGGCCTCGTCCAGGTAACCGCTGATCTCGCGCACGCGCGCCAGGAAGGCGGGATCGCTGACGCGGCGGTAGACCACGCCGGCCACCGCAGTCACCAGCGGGTTGCCGCCGAAGGTGGTGCCGTGATCGCCGACGTGGATGGCATCGGCCACGGCCTGGCTCATCAACACGGCGCCAATGGGCAGCCCGCCGGCGAGGGGCTTGGCGATGGTCATGATGTCCGGGCTCACGCCCGACGGCTCGTGCGCCCAGAGCGTGCCGGTGCGCCCCATACCGCACTGGATCTCGTCGAAGATGAGCAGCGCGCCGTAGTGGTCGCAGAGGGCGCGGGCCGCCCGCAGGAAGGCGGTGTCGGCGACGCGCAGGCCACCCTCGCCCTGCACCGGCTCGAGGATCACTGCGCACACGTCGGAGCCCATGGTTGCTTCAAGCGAGGCGCTATCGTTGAACCGGGCGAAGCGCACACCGGGCATCAGCGGCACGAATGGCTCGCGGTACTTCTCGCGGGCGGTTACGGCCAGGGCGCCCATGGTGCGCCCGTGGAACGAGCCGTCGAAGGCGACAATCGCGGTCTTGCCCTCGCCTACGCGGTCGCGGGCGTAGCGACGGGCGAACTTGATCGCCCCTTCGACGGCTTCGGCGCCGCTGTTGGCAAAGAAGACCCGATGGAAGGCCGAATGGCTCGCCACCAGCATGCGCGCCAACTCTCCCGCTGGAGCGGTGAGGTATAGATTGGAGACGTGCATGAGTCTGGCGGCCTGCTCGGCGATCGTCGCGATCACTTCGGCGTCGCCGTAGCCAAGGGCGTTGACGGCAATGCCACTGACAAAATCGAGGTAGCGCCGCCCCTCGGTGTCGAAGAGATAGACCCCTTCGCCGCGCTCGATCACAAATGGGGGCTTGACGTAGGTCTGGAGAATATAGTCGCGATCGGCCCGCACGGCCGCCGCTGTCCGCTCCGTGGTCATATGCCGTCCTTTCTGAATGAAGATCAAGAATATAAACCGGTATTCGCCCTCGTGCCGTGGGGCTAACGTGAACATGGGGGAACCAGGTTCCCCCACACCCCCGCCTGCAGGAGGGTTTGGCAGGGGGCAGCCCTCCCAGGAAGAACCTTTTTTCATCCCGTCGGTGTGCGGCGCAGCCGCATGGACGGCCGAGGTGACCATCGTTCGCAGGGTTCAGCCCCCCTCCCAGCCTCCCCCCGCTGGGGGGAGGAGCCGGGTTCCCGCCCCCAACGGGGGAGGGTCAGGGAAGGGGCGGTCACCGTGCCCGCGGCGCCGTGGCGCGGGCGGGACGCCCGCGCTCCCAGGTCATGGTCATTGCGGCGTGGTGCGCCCTGCGTATGACCGTCTCACGTGAACATAAGCTGCTGGAGCAGGAGGATGGGGAAACCGGGTTTCCCCACGCCCCCGCCCCGCAGGGGGATGGGGAAACCCGGTTTTCCCATACCTCCACCCGGTGGGAGGGTTTGGGAGGGCTACGCCCTCCCAGGAAGTATGTTCATCCCGTCAGTGTGCGGCGGAGCCGCATGGACGGCTAACGTGAACATAGGCTGCTCACCTACGCGCATGCGGCGCTGACCCCCCCTCCTGACCTCCCCCCGCTGGGGGGAGGAGCCGGAATCCCACCCCCAGCGGAGGAGGGCTGGGGAGGGGGCAGTCACCTCGGTTGAAAAGTATCGGGTCATAGGCATGCCTGGTGTCGCGCCTGACAGGTTGACAGGCGCCTCCGAGACAGGACGTTGCACCAACCCTGCGCTACCGGGCTCACGCGCTGATTATAGCATTCCTCTGGTGGTATAATGCCCCTCCGACGGTCGGGGCCGGGGGGTGATGCTGCGTCCGCCTCCGGCGTGGGCTCTGGTTCGGCGATGAAGGCGTGCCTGATTGCGTCGGCCCCGGCGCCCGCCCGCTGGCCGGCGTTGTTGTGGAGGGACCGGTGACGTATACGCTCACGCTCAAACCGGGCGCGCCGGGGTTTTTGCGACCGCAACGTTTCGTGCTCAAGGTCGAGGGCGAGCGGATCGCGGATGTCGAATACCGTCCCGATCCAGGCGACGAGGTTCCATTCCCCCGGCGGGAGCGCATGCGTTTCAGCGACATTATCGAGACGTCAACACGCATCTGCCCCGATAGCGGCATCGCCCACGGGCTGGCGTTGTGCCATGCCATCGAAGCGCTGGTGGAGACGCCCGCGCCACCATGCGCCGGGCGGCTGCGCCTGGCCGCGGCGGAACTGGAACGGGCCGCCTCGCACCTGACGACCCTCGCCGCGTTGTTTCGCATCCTGTCGCTCATGCCGCTGGCCCGATCCTGCGCCGATGCCGCAACGGCGATCCGCGCCGCGCTTGCCGGGCTGACTGGCGGCAACGCGGCGGCCTGGTTGCGGCCCGGGGGCCTGGAACGCGAACCCGATGCAGCGACCTGGACGGCCCTTGCCGGGGTCGAGCCGATCCTCACGCGCCTGTTTCCTCTCACCGAGCAGACCATTGCCCGGCGCATGCTGCTGGCGCGCACGGTGGAGATCGGGGTGATCAGCGCGAACGCGGCCACGCAGTATGGGCTGGCCGGGCCGCTTGCCCGCGCCGCCGGGTTGAGCGCCGATCTGCGGCGCGATGCGCCTTACGGGGCTTACGCTGAACTGACGCCTGAACTGGCGCTCCAGGAGGGCGGCGACGTGCATGCGCGCATGGCGGTGCTGTTCCTTGAAACCCTTGAGGCGCTGCGGCTGGTGCAACGGGTGGCGCAGGAACGCCAGGACGGCCCTGTGCGCGTCCGGCTGCCCGAGACATTGCCCGCTAGCGCCGCCAGCGCCGCAGTCGAGGCGCCACGGGGGCCGTTGCGCTACCATGTCGCCAGCGACGGGCGCCAGATCAGCGAGGTGCGCTTTCAGAGCGCTCCTCAGCTTGATCGCCTGCTGGCGCGCACCGTGTTGGTGAACGCCGCGCTCGACGACGCGGCGTTGATTGTGGTGTCCACTGATCCGTGCGATACGTGCCTGGCGCAACTACTCACGTGAATAATGGGGGAACCAGATTCCCCCATACCCCCGCCCGCAGGAGGGTTTGGGAGGGCCAGGCCCTCGAGCAGGGGCGTGGGGAAACCCGGTTTCCCCAGACCCTCACCCGGTGGCGGTAAGGAATGGCCTGCAAGGGCTGCGCCCTGCCGGCCCCGCTCGGCAGGCAGGGACAGAAACCGGTTTGTATGCTACTTACGCTCGTCTTTAGCCTCCTGCTGGTCGTCGCCGCGCTCGCCTTTGGGCTGAACCGGTTGGCGCCCACCCGGCACCTGGGTTTTGCCGCCAGCGCGGCGGTGTTCGCCGCGGCGGCGCTGATGCTCCTGGTTCCGGCGCGCGCCGTGGACCAGGCCGCGGTCGAGGCGCTGGCGCTTGGCGAAGCGCGCTTCAGTTTCTGGCCCGCCCTGGGCGCCGTGGAACGGATCGTGGCCCTGGCGCTGCTCGGAGCTGGCGGAACGGTGCTGTTGGGGCTGGCCGGGGCGACGCCCCTGTCGGTGCGCGGTTTCGGCGGGGTGTTCGCCTGGGCGACGATCGCGCTGGCGGCGGCGCTGTTGAGCGTGGTCACGCCGGTGTTTTCGATGGTGCAACCTCTTGCCTGGTCGGTCGTGGCGCTGGCCGGCTACGGCGCTCTGCGGGCCAGCGGGGCCACGGCGCAGATCGAGGCCCCGCCGCTGATGGTTGCCACTGGCCTCGGCGCGAGCCTGGCGCTGATGGTTTCCTTGCTGGTCGCGGGGCCGGATCTTATTGCGGGGCGGCTGCCGGCGTGGCCCGCCGCGGCCGGTGGAGCGCTGGCGGCCCTGGGCCTGGCCGGTTGCGCGCCGCTGCTGTCTGCGCGCGACGAGACGGCGTTGGCGCCCGCGCCCCTGGGTGCGTTGATCTTCGGGCTTGCCGCGCCTGCCGCGGCGTTGGGATGGTTGCTGCAGAGCGTCGCGGCGCTGCCTTCCCTTCCACCTGCCTGGGGGGTGACCCTCGGCCTGACCGGGGGTCTCGGAGCGCTGGCCAGCGCGGCCGGCGCTCTGGATGCACGGCGGCTGCGCCCGATCCTGAACTGGACCTGGGGCTTCCAGGCGGCCCTGATCGTCGCCGCCGCGGGCCTCGCGGCGCCGCGCGGGGTCGAAGCGGGAGCGAGTTTGCTTCTGGGGCTGTTGTTGGGTTCGGTCGTAGCCGCGAGCGCCGCGGCGATCCTCGAGCAACACACCGGCAGCGATGACTACACGGCCGTGGGCGGCGCGCCGCGGGTGGCGACCGCGGCGTGGGCCATCGGGATGCTGGTGAGCCTGGGCCTGCCGCCGCTATGGGGGTTCTGGGGGCGCCTGTGGTTCCTGCAAGCTGCGCAGGAGCATCAACCCTGGCTGGCGGCCCTGACCCTTGCCGCGTCGGTGCTGTTGACCCTGGCCCTGCTCGCGCCCCTGGCGGCGCTGCTCAGCCCTGCCAGGTTTCCTCCTCGCCGGGGGCCGTGGACCGACACCGTCCCGCTGGCGCTGGCGGGAAGCGTGTTACTGGGGCTGGGGGTTGCGCCCCAACTCGTCCGGGTGTTCTGGCCAGGCGAGGCGCCAATCGTGCCGGTGATCCAGGGCGCTTCGATTGTCGCCGGGATGCTCCTGGCAGGGCCTGGCTTGCTGATGGCGCGCGCTGCGTCCGGGCGCTCCCTGGAACGCGATCCCGACGAAGAACTGGTCAGCCTGGCCCCGGAGGGTCTGGGTGTGGTGCTGCGGCCGCTAAGCTGGCTTGCGCGACCGATGCCGTTGCTGCAGGGCTCCTGGATGGTCCTCCAGCGGGCCAGCGAACTCCTGCGCGTTCCGCTGAGACTGTTCGAACAGCGCTACTACCTTCTGGGCGTTCTGGCAGCGCTGCTGACGATTATGCTGCTGATGGCGCGTTGACATCAGGGAAATCGGGTTGCCCCACGTCCTGCCCCGGAGGGGAGGAGCACCGAGCCGTATGATTAACTGGTTTCTGATCGGGATTGGAACCACCGCCGCGGTGATCCTGCTGTTCCGTGACTGGCGCTTGACGTTCCCGGCGCTTCTGCTCAACACCATCGCTCTGGCGCTGTTCCTGGCCCAGCAACGTTTCGTCGCGCCGGATTTGCGCCTCCTCGGCCTGGAGATCAGCACCCTGGTGCTGGTGAAGCTGATCTGCGGGATCGCCGTGACGCTCATTCTGACCATTACCGCATTGACGTTCTCCCGAGAATACGGTCTGGAGAATCTTGACGAATTCGGTCTGGCGGAGCTTCGACGCGCGGCGCGGGCGGCCCAGCGGCAACGAGCCAGCACGCCCTTCCAGCTTAGCGACTACGTGGTGCCCTTCTGGTCGGGGGTGCTTGCCCTGCTGGCCAGCCTGGCCCTGCCGCGCATCTATCCGATCGCGCCTTCCGAAGGGATTGATTTTGCCTGGTACTGGCTGACCCTGACCGGCCTGTTGACGATTGCCACGGCCAGCGATCTGCTGAAGATCGGGTTGGGATTGCTGCTGTGCGCCAGTGCGATTGATCTGCTCTACACCGCCGTGGTCAGCACGCCCGAAGCCAGTGGTCTGAACGTGGCGCCGCTGGCGCTGTTGAGCGCCTTCAACATTCTTCTGGCCCTGGCCATCGCCTACCTGAGCGGTTTGCTGTATGGGCGTCTAAAGACGCTGGAACTCAACGCGTTGGATGGGCGTTAGGCTCCATGCGGCCGCGCCGCACATCAACAAGGTGAAAAAGGGGTTGTTCGTGGGAAGGCTGCGCCTTCCCAGACCCTCCCACCGGGTGGGGATCTGGGGAAACCGGGTTTCCCCAGACCCCTGCTCCAGGAAAGGTTGTTCGTGGGAGGGCTGTGCCCTCCCAAACCCTCCCGCGGGCGGGGGTGTGGGGCAACCCGGTTTCCCCAGACCCCTGCTCCAGGAAAGGTTGTTCGTGGGAGGGCTGTGCCCTCCCAAACCCTCCCGCGGGCGGGGGCGTGGGGCAACCGGTTTCCCCACGCCCCTGGGGCCTATTTTCACGTTAGGCATCTATGATCTACCTGCTGCTGATCTTTTTCCCCGTGACCATGGCTGCCAGCACCTTTGTGCTGCGGCGCCAGACGGAACTGGTGATTTTTGCAGCCCTGGGCACGGTACTGGCGCAACTCCTCATCGCGACGCAGATCCCCGTCGACGACCCGACGCGCTTCCTGGGGGTAACGCTCACCCTCAGCCCGCTCAACCGGGTCTTCATGCTGTTGTTCCTGGCGATTGGCGGCTTCGCAATGATCGGCGCCTGGCACCTGCCCCACGGCGAGAACTTCATTCCCATCGCCCTGCTCATTCTGTCACAGGTCTGTGCAGTGCTGCTGCTCCAGGACCCGTTCATCACCACCTTGCTGCTGGCGGCCACAGGGTTGACGGCCGTGCTGGCGATCGTGGATCTGCCAGCCGGGGCGAGTAATCTGGTGGGAACGCAAGCGATCGCTGCGGCGCTGAAGTATCTGGTGCTGATGAGCGTGGCCGCGGTGCTGATGTATATTGCGTTTGTGCTCACCGACATCTACCGGCCGGGCGAATTACCCGGGCGCATCTCGCCCGCGCGCTTCATTCTGGCGCTCCTGGTGGTGGGCTTTGCGCTGCGGCTGGCGCTGATCCCCTTTCATACATGGCTCACCCATCTGGTGGATTACGCCCAACCGCTGGTGGCGGCATTGATCATCACCCTCCTCAATACAACCAGCCTGCTGGTGCTGATCCTGGTCTTCCAGAGCTATCCGAACCTGCTCCTGGAGAGCGAAGGCGCCCACGGCGTGATGCGCCTGGGGGCGATTGTCAGCGCGCTGGCCGGGGGTCTGCTGGCCGTTGGGCCGGCTACGTTGCGCCGCACCCTGGCCTATCTGATCCTGTACGATTGTGGTATGGTATTCTATGGTCTGGCATCGGTGTCGAGCATCGGCCTGGCCGGAGCCATCTTCGGCGCGTTGAATCAGACCCTGGCGGTGACCTTGCTGTTTGTCAGTCTGGGATTGCTGGAACGCCCCGATGGTCGCGCGCCGGGTGTAGTGCGCCGCGACCTGTTGCGCCGCTGGCCGGTGGCCGGGGCCGGCTTCCTGGTAGGCGGCCTGGGGTTGATCGGCCTGCCACCGCTCAATGGGGCGATGAGCCAGATCCTGATCTACCAGGCCGCGGCCCAACGCGGATGGGGCGAGCTGGCGCCGCTGGTGCTGGCCACGCTGCTGGCGGGCGTGGGACTGGCCCGCGTTGCCGCGGAGCACCTGCTGGGCCCTTCAGAAGTCGAGGGAGAAGCGGAGCCGCCGTTGCTGGGCGAAATTGATCTGGATCGCCCGGCGCCCCGGCGGCTTGATCCGGAACCACGCTCGACGGCGGCGTTGACGCTTGTGCTGCTGGTGTTGTGCCTGGGGATCGGGTTGTATCCGCAGGCGTTGCTGGCAACGATTGACGAGGCCATCCGCGGGCTGGCGTTCCTGCGGGCCCTGTAATGGTGCATAGCGCTATGGAATGGCTGGCGCTGCTGGTCGCGGGAGCGCTTTATCCTGGCTTGCTGACAGCGATTGCGCTGGGGGCGCTGTTTGGATGGCTGGCGCGCGGTCGCGCGCGCTGGCCGGTGGGAGGCGGGTTCGTTTCCCGTGAGGGAGTAGCGGCGATGGGAAGCGCGATCGGCGCTGGATTGGCGCTGGCAACGCTGCCCTGGCCGCTGCACCCCGCCTCCGGCGCCGCCGCGTGGCCGTGGGCCTGGGCGGGTTTTGAACTGGCCTTTCTGCTGCCTCTGACGCCCGCCCTGGCGACCGGCCTGCCTGCGGTGGCGCGGGCGGCCATCCGCGAGGCGCAGTTGGGGGTGCTGGCGCGGGCGGTGATCTGGCTGGCGCTTGGCCCGGCTCTGGCGGCGCACACTGACTGGCGCGTTGCTACCGCCCCTGGCCACCTGCTGGCCCTGGCGGCGGCGCTGCTGGTCTTTCCCGCGGCGACGGGTTGGGGGCCCTTCAGGAATGAGGAGAGTGTCGCGCCAGGCGGTACGGCGGCGGGGTTGCCAGATGCCGCGCGCGCCCTCGACTCCTGGGCGCGCGATGTGCGCGCGGGGGCGCTCCTGGCGGCGATCGTGGTCGCCGGGTTGCCGGTGGCGGTAGGTCTCCCCGGCCTGGGATTGCTGGTGACGGGCGCCGGCTTCGCGAGCATCGGCCTGATCCTGCGCCGCATCGAGGGCCGCGTCCCCCGGCTCTCGCTGCCCGATGCCCTGCGCCTGGGCCTGCTGTGGGCCCTGCCCCTGGCGGCGCTGGCGTCCGTGGCCCTGAGCGCGGCCAGGTGGCGGTGACGCCGTTTCCCTCTACCCCTGCCGGAAGGAAGGGTTGGGGAGGGCGTAGCCCCCGCGCACCCGGCGCCCGCGACCATGCGGGCCCACGGGAGGGTCGGGGGAGGGCTGCGCCATCCCAGGAACAACCTCGTTGTATCCCGTTGGCGCGCGGCGTCGCCGCATGGACAACGGAGATAGTTTCCAAGAGGACCACGTGACCGACGTCATCGAGATCGAGGAGTTACACAAAGCCTATGGCAGCCTGCCGGTGCTGCAGGCGCTGAGCCTGCGCGTCGCCGCGGGCGAAGTCTATGGACTCCTCGGGCCAAACGGCGCCGGGAAAACGACGCTCATCCATCTGATGATGGGCTTCCTGCGGCCCAACCAGGGGCGTCTGCGGCTCCTCGGCAGCGCGAACCTGGAACGGGTGCGCCCGCGTATCGGCTACATTCCCGAACGCCAGCGCTACCACACGCGCTACACCGCTCGCGAGTATCTGCGCTTCCTGGGACAGTTCAGTGGCCTGACCGGGGGAGTATTGCGCGAACGGGTCGAACGCGAACTGGCGACCGTGGGGTTGCTGGCGGCTGCTGACCGCAGCCTTGGCACCTACTCGAAAGGCATGCTCCAGCGCCTCGGCGTCGCGCAGGCGCTATTGAGCGATCCGGACCTGCTGCTCATCGATGAGCCGACCAGCGGCCTCGATCTGGCCGGGCAGCGCGAAGTGATTGAACTGCTCGCCAATGTGCGCGATCGCGGTCATACGATCTTTCTCTGCACCCACTACCTGCAAGAGGTAGAACTTCTCTGCGACCGGGTGGGCGTGCTGGCAGGAGGACGTATCGCCGCCGAGGCCCGGATGCGCGATCTGCGGGACGTGGCCAATAGTGTGCGCATCCGGGTCGGCGCGCTCGATACGGGGCTGCGCGCGCAACTGGAGAGCCTCGGCGGCAATGTGCACTGCGATGCTCAGGGCGTGCGCCTCAGCCCCAACACGCCCGAGTTGCAGGCAACCGTGTTGCGCATGCTTCTCGACGCGGAAGTGGCGATCATAGCCCTGGAGCCGTTGGAAAGCCCCCTGGAGCGCTTGTATCTCTGGGCGCTGCATAGCGTGCCGCCAACAAGCGCCGAGGCGCGTGGCGTGTTTCTGCCGTCGTGGGACCTCGATACGATCGCCGCGCCGCCTGCCGCGCCGCCTTCCACCGACGAGCGCCCGGCTGAGAGCGACACGCTCCTCAGCGAACTGCTGGGCCGCAGTGAAACCGATGGGGAAGCGGATCGCCGGCGGTGAACGCCCTCCCGGTCACGTAGGTTATGAACCATGCGCTTACTGCGTTTTACCGGATTTACGTTGCTAGAATACCTGCGCTCGGGTCGTGTCGCGATTGAAATTGTCGCCACCCTCGCGATGTATTTCGTGTTTCTCCGTCGCCCGATGGATGCGCAGTATTTCTTTAGTGCGCTGGGGATCTTCACCCCGGTGCTGGCCCTTTATACCACGGCGATCATCATAGGCCTGGGCGACCGTCCCCAGAGCTACGTGCCGCTCGCGCACGGAATCGGACGCGGCACCTACCTGCTGGGGCTCTTCCTGAGCGCCTGCGCCATCGTGATCGGCGCCTACGGTCTGCTGAGCCTCGGCGCGGCGCTGTTGAACCCGCCGGTCGATCTGAGCCTGGGCGACTGGCTTCTCGGCGGCTTGCCCCTGTTCCTCAATATCGGGTTGCTCGCGGCGTTGATGCTGCTGCTCTCGCCACTCGTTCTCTCAACCGGCTGGCGCCTGCTGGTGCTCGGCCTGATTGCCCTGGCTTTTTCGAGCAACTTCATCGGCGGCGTGCTGCTCGAAGCGCTGCCCGAGGCCGGCCGGGCGCTGTTGCGGGCAGTGCAAGCCCTGGTGGGCAGCCCGCTGGTGCCGGCGTTTTACGGCTTCCAACTGGCGGTGACCCGCGATTACAGCACGCCAACGGCTTTTGCCAATCTGCTGGCCCAGGCCCTGTTGCTCGCCTCGCTGCTGGGTCTCTCCATCTATGCCCTGTCGCGCAGGGACGTGATGTTCAGCAGTCAGTGACAGGACGTGCGCGGTGGAGGGGTGCGGGGAGGCGAAGCCTCTCGCGGGCGGGGGCGTGGGGAGTTTCCCGACGCCCCCTACTCAACGGGCACGAAGGCGACGGCATCGACCCACACGCCCCGGCGGTCGTCGCCGGCCAGGGTGCTGGTGCTAACCAGCGCGGTGCGTGGGTCCAGGTCATAGCTCCCCAGATCGACCCACCAGTTACGCTCGCGTTCCACATTGGCCACTACCAGGCTCTCGCCGTCGCGATGGCGCACGAGGTAGCGCGCCTCGCGGGTTTCGTCGAGGCCGTTGAGCGCGAAGGGCACGTAGGCCAGCACGCGGTAGCGCCCGGCGCCCGGCAAGGCGGGGCGCCAGACCGCCACCACCGGGGCGCGCAAGGCGGCGGCGCGCCAGGGACGCGCCGCGCTGCCGGCGAAGCTGCCTGCCGCGAAGCGCGAGCCGCCGCCGTAGCCCACGTCGTGCGTCTGCCAGGCGCCGGCGCTGCTGAAACCGGGTCCGCCGTCGTCTACCACAATCACCCCTGGCGGGGGCGGGCCACAGGGTGACGGCATATCTTCCCAGAGCCAGACGCTTACCTGTCCCGCCGGAGCGCGCGCCCAGGGATCGGGTTCGGCGCCGCACCAGCCGTAGGGGTCCACGTCCCGCCCCAGGTATTGCACCTGGAAGTGCAGGTGCGGGCCGAAGGCGCAGCCGCTCTCGCCGGCGACGCCGAGCGCGTCGCCGCGGGCCACGGGCTGGCCGGCGGTGACGGCGATGCTGGCGAGGTGCCAGGAGAGGGTGCGGTAGCCGTTGCCGTGGTCAACGATGACGGCGCGAGCCGGCGCGCCGCAGCCGTCGTCGGAGTTGCCGGCGAAGGTCACCACGCCGGCGGCAGCGGCAAGGACCTTATCGGGGGGCCGCATGGCGTAATCCCAGCCGGTGTGCCCATCGTAGGCAAAGGCGAGATCGGTTTCGGCCCGGCCCCAGTAGGTTACCAGCGAACCGTTCTTGTGCAGGAAGGGCGTGTCGTGGTCGAAAAAGGAAGTAACGGGAAATGAACCTTCCATGGGCCGCGTCAGAAAGGGCCGGGCGGGCGCGGGCCAATCATCGGGCGGAACGCGCGGGTCGTCGAAGAGGCGCGCGTAGCTCGTCACCAGTCCGTCGAGGCGCACTCCCAGGCTGCCGGGAGACAGCGTGGGCGCCAGCACCCGCGCCAGCACGTAGCGGCTGAAGGGAAGATCGGCGGCCACCTCCTGGCGCGACCCATCGGCGAAGGTCAGCGGCGGCAGCGCGCCGGGGCCGTGAATGGTGTAATCGCGGATGGCCCAGCGGAGTTCGCGGGCGGCCCAGCGAAGCTGGTTGTAAAGCCCGCGCCGGCTACCCTGATCGCCACGGTAGCCCATGGCCCAGGCCAGTTGCTCGGAACTGGCGCTACGACTGCTTACCAGGCCGCTCTGCAGATCGAGGAGGGCAAGCAGCAGGCGCGGGTTGAGGCTGTAGAGACTGCTCAGGCCCACCAGCACTTCGCTGAAGGAATGGGAACGGTCACCGATCTGAAAGCGCGCGCTCGCCAGCGGGCTGCCGCGCGCTTCGAGGAACGCCTGGATGTCCGGGCCATTGAAGTTGTGCGCATAGCTGAGCCGGCGCGGATCGAAAAGGGGATCGCGCGGCGACGGAAGCGCCACCGTGGTCATTGTAGGCGCGGGCGACGGGAGAGGTGTTGCCGTGGGCCGAGGGACCGGGGTCGAGGAGCGAACGGCCACGGGCGTGGCCGGCGGAGACGCGGTCGGCATGGGCGGTGGCGCGGCGCACGCCGCCAGCATCAGGAGGATCAGCGCAAGCAGGCGATGGGGCGACTTCATAGTGCTCTGCAGGATAGCGGAAGTGTGAGGATCGGTCAACCATGCCTGCGTGACCGGATATGGCGAACGGTGCTGCACCTCCCCGCCAGACTGTCAAGCGCATACCGCAGGTTTTGAACCATGCCGAACAAGGTTTTTTAGGGAGGGCACGCCCTCCCTGCGACCCTGCAGTTCAGTGAGGAAGCAGTTAGCGCTGCATCACGCCGCGCAGGCGGGCAATCAGATCCTCGACCAGGGCGCGCATCTCGGCCACGGCCTCCCGCACCGTCGCGCGGCCTTCGCTGAGGCTGTCCTCATTCGGCACGATCAGCCACAGGGCCAGATAGAGGATCACGCCCACGCCATTGAATAGCGACAGGATCACGAACCCGATCCGCACAAACAACGGATCGATCCCGAAATATGCCGCCAGACCGCTGGCAACCCCGGCGATCAGCCGGTCGCCGCGGCTGCGAGTAATGCGTTTGCCATTCATCGTTTCGCTCCTCTCAATATACTTGCAAGCTGCGCTTGCGGCCGCAGATGGCCAGGGCCCGGTTTTGGGCAGGCGCAGCCCTTGCGCAGGGGTATGGGGAAACCGGGTTTCCCCAGCCCCCCACCCGGTGGGAGGGTCTGGGAGGGCTGCGCCCTCAAGCAAGGGGCTGGGGAAACCGGGTTTCCCCAGCCCCCCACCCGGTGGGAGGGTGGGGGCGGGCGCAGCCCTTGCGCAGGGGTATGGGGAAACCGGGTTTCCCCAGCCCCACCCGGGGGGCCGGACAGGCGGCCCGCGGGTCCATCCGTCTGTCCGTACGACGCGGGAAGGAGACGGAATGTTGCGGGGGATGGTCTGTCCATGGCCTGAGACGTGGTTTCGCTGCGCGGCCCTCCGTATTATGGTCTCGCCCGCGGCGGGGGCGCGCTCTGGCACAGACAGCAGGGGTCTGCCGCCGTAGGCGGAACGGGGGGACCGGGAGGCGCGGCCTCGCCGCGCCCCTGCCCGATCTGGCGGATGCGCCACTTACCCGCCCCAATCAATGGCGACAAAGATCTCGCCATCGCGCAGGGTGACGGGATAGGTGGGAATACGCAATCCGATGGGCGGGACGATGCTTTTGCCTGTGCGCACATCGTAGGCCCAGCCATGCCAGGGGCAGGTGATGGTCGCGCCGATCAGCACGCCAGTCGAAAGGGGGCCGCCTTCGTGGCGGCAACTATCCCCAAAGGCGTAGATCGTCCCTCCCACATTCGCCAGGGCGATGGGAAGACCGTCTACCTCCACATACAACAGCCGTCCCGGCGGCACATCGTCCAGGGCGGCAACACGCACCAGTTCAGCGGCCATCGGCGCCTGCCAGACACAGGGGGATGTTCCTGGCACCATTATACGCGGGGCCGCGCCTAACGTGAACATACGCTCTCGGCGAGGGGGGTGGGGAAACCGGGTTTCCCCACACCCCCGCCCCCGGGAAGGTGAGGGCGCAGCCCGTGCGCAGGGGTAGGGGGAAACCGGGTTTCCCCAGCCCCCCACCCGGTGGGAGGGTGTGGGAGGGCGTAGCCCTCCCAGGAAGTATGTTCATCCCGTCGGTTACGCCCACGGCGCGGAGGATCAACCGGACGTTGACGTAGCCCGGTTTCGCCCGCGCCCGGTTGACAGCGGTTACACCAATAGGGTACAGTTACAAAACCATTACATCGCCATCCGCGAGGTACCGTATGTCACCCATCGCCATCAACCAGCGCCAGCTCGAGACCCTCAGCCAGTTGCTGATCGCGGGCGGGCATCACGATGTCACCGACCTGCTCGCCGCGTCGCTCGAACGCCTGATTTCCTTCTGGCCCGCTCGCGCCGGCGCGCTCCTCTACGTTAGCCCCTATGGCGAAATGGTGCGCTACACGCAGGGACCGCTCGACGAAGAAGCGCGCACCTTGATCGAACAGGCGCGGCAGGGCTTCACCCGCCGCGCCGAGGGCGGCGAGCCGATCGTCGGGAGTTATTCCCTTGACGATGGGCGCGATCTGATCGAGTTGCCCCTGCAGAGCGGCAGTCAGGGCGTCGGTCTCCTGCACCTGGTAGTGGAAGGCCAGGATGCCGAGGGCCGGGAGGGCGCCCCGCCACTCGACGAAGACCTGCTGGTGCTGCTGGTGCGGGCCATCGGCGGCGAAGCCGACAAAATCGCCATGCTGCGCCGGGCCGAACGCGATCTGCGCGAATTGCACCTGCTGTACGAGATCGGCCAGTCGCTGGCGGTCAATCTGGATCTGCCCAGCCTGCTCAACGACATCAAGCTGCGCGTGCCGCCGGTTGTCGGCGCCGAGCGCTGCTCGATCTTCCTGCTCGATGAAGCCGCCAATGAACTGGTGCTGGAACTGCCCCATGAGCAGCGCATCTACCGCATGCCCGCCGATCGCGGCATTGCCGGCTGGGTGGTGACCCACGGCGTGGGACAGATCGTCAACGATGTGGAGCAGGACAGCCGCTGGTACGACACCATCGGTCGCGAAGCCGACTTCGTGACCCGTTCGATCGCCTGCGTGCCGATGCGCCTGAAGGAACGCACCATCGGCGCGATGCAGTTGCTGAACAAGATCGATGGGCGGGGTTTCACGGAACAGGACCTGCAGTTGCTGACCACCCTGGCCGCGCAGGCGGCAATCGCCATCGAAAACGCGCGTCTCTATCAGAGCCTGAAGCAGGAACACGATCGCCTGCTCCACAAAGAGGCCGAGGTGCGCCACGCAATCGCCCGTGATCTGCACGATGGCCCCGCCCAGAGCATCGCCGCGATCGCTATGAACATCGAGTTCATCAAGAAACTGTTCCGCGCCATGCCCGAACGCGTGCCTGATGAACTCGACACCCTGGCGGAACTGGTCAACAAGACGACCCACGACATCCGCACCCTGTTGTTTGAACTGCGCCCGCTGGGCCTGGAGACCCAGGGCCTCCTTCCCACCCTGCAGCAGTACGTCGAGCGCTGGCGCGACCCCTCGGGCGGCGGCATCCAGTTGCGGCTGGAGGCCCCGCCGCATATGCCGCGCCTGGCCCCGGAGAAAGAAACCGCGATCTTCATCATCATTCAGGAGGCGGTGAACAACGCGCGGAAGCATGCCCGCAGCGACACAATCACCATCTATCTGTACGAAGAAGAAGGCATGTTCGTCGCCAGCGTGCGTGACCGAGGACGGGGCTTCAATCTGGCCGCGGTTGAGGCGATTTACGCCAATCGTGGCAGCCTGGGGCTGTTGAACATGAAGGAGCGGGCGCGGTTGATCGGCGGCGACCTGCGCATCAAGTCCGAGCAGGGCCACGGCACGACCGTCGAGTTGCGCGTTCCGTTGGGGTGATAGAGGGTCCCGTGTCGGGGCGAACACCGTGTCGCCCCGACGGGACGCGCAGGAGGTTGCCCTTATGCTACACCGGCGCTCATCACATCTTTGACGAGCTGGGCAATGTCGGTGGGCAGGCGGGCCACCTTGACGCCAACCGCCTCCAGGGCCTTGATCTTCTCCTGGGCGGTGCCCTCGCCGCCGCTGATGATCGCCCCGGCGTGACCCATGCGCTTGCCTTCGGGCGCCGTCTGGCCGGCGATGAAGCCGACCACGGGCTTGGTGACGTGCGCCGCGATGTAGCGCGCGGCCTGGATCTCCGCGTCGCCGCCGATCTCGCCGATCAGCACGATCGCCTCGGTTTGCGGGTCGGCCTGGAACAACTCCAGCACATCAATGAAACTGGTGCCGATTATCGGATCGCCGCCAATGCCGACAATCGTGCTCTGGCCCAGGCCGATGCGGGTCAGGGCGTCCACCGCTTCGTAGGTGAGGGTGCCCGACTTGCTGACCACGCCGACGGGGCCGGGGGTGGCGATGTTGCCGGGGATGATGCCCACCTTGGCCCCGCCAGGGGTGAGCAGGCCGGGGCAGTTTGGCCCCACCAGGCGGGCGCCACACTCCTGAACGAAGGCGTAGGTGCTCACCATATCGAGGGCCGGGATGCCCTCGGTAATGCAGACGATCAGGGGAATGCCGGCGGCGGCAGCTTCGCGAACGGCATCAGGCGCGAAAGCGGCGGGCACATAGATCACCGAACAGTTGGCCCCGGTGGCCTGCACGGCCTGCTTCACTGTGTTGAACATCGGCACCTGGCCATCAATGGCGTGCTGGCCGCCGCGCCCCGGGACCACCCCGGCCACCACGTTGGTGCCGTAGGCCATCATCGCCCGGGTGTGGAACTCGCCCTCTTTGCCGGTGATGCCCTGCACCAGCAGCCGGGTGTTCGCGTCGATCAGGATGCTCAAGGCTACCTCCTCTGCTTGCAATCCTCGCTTGAACCACAGTAAGGGCCGTACCGTCCTGGTGGCTTGTCAACCTGATCCATAATGGATGCCCTGTTGTGGGGCGGGCTTCGCCCTCCCACCGCATCCGTCCATCTCGCCGGTGGGCAGGGGGGATGGAGAAGCCAGGCTTCCCCGTGGCCCCACCTGCCGGGCGAGCGCTCAGCCCGCGCCCTCGGCGGCTTGCACGATTGCCACGCCGGAACTGGTGCCGATGCGGTCAGCGCCGGCGGCGATCAGCGCCTGGGCGTCGGCAAGGGTGCGGATGCCGCCCGAAGCTTTCACGCCCATGGCGGGGCCAACGACCCGCCGCATCAGGGCCACATCGGCGGTGCTGGCGCCCCCGCCCAGGAACCCCGTGCTGGTCTTGACGAAATCCGCGCCAACCCGCGCCGCCAGGGCGCATGCCGCCACCTTCTCGCGGTCGGTGAGCAGCGCGGTTTCGATGATCACCTTGACCAGCACCTGCCGGGCGTGCGCGGCTTCAACCACCGCGTGGAGATCCTCGGCGACGGCCCCGTAGTCGCCGGCCTTGAGCCAGCCGGCGTTGATGACCATGTCAAGCTCGCGCGCGCCATTGCCGATCGCCTGGGTCGCCTCGAAGACCTTGGTCTTGGTGGTGGTTGCGCCCAGCGGAAACCCGATGACGGTGCCCACCGCCACCGGGGTTGAGCGCAGCAGCCGGGCGCAGAGGGGGACATAGGCCGGATTCACGCACACGCTGGCGAAACGATAGCGCATGGCCTCGTCGCACAGGGCCTCGATCTGGGCGGGGGTTGCCTCAGGTCTGAGCAGGGTGTGGTCAATCATGCCGGCAAGCGGCGTATCCGAGGCCATGGGCGCGACGCGTGGCAGGGGCGAACTGGTGGGCATTCCGGGCAGGGCGGCGATGGCCCGGGTGACCTGTTCTATCAGTTCGTCCATCTGCGCCTCCACCTGGAAGAAACACGCGCCGATCACAAGCGCTTCCCGGAATGGGCAGTATTGTAGCATACCTGTCTGTTATCTTGAACATGGGGAGACCGGATAATTGTTCACACCCGGGGTAACCCACGCGCCTGGAGCGCGGGCGTCCCGCCCTCGTCGCGGCTACGAAGGCAAGCTGCCCTCGCTCCCAGGCGGAAAGTGAACCCATACGAAACCGGGTGTGCCTGTATGTCTACCGTGAACATAAGCCTTCGGCGAGGGGTGTGGGG
>Ga0209162_1000106_pt1 | contig 85416 bp, 64 predicted proteins | sample YNPNPMetaG_FD_187121 | JGI IMG/M metagenome (GOLD analysis project Ga0209162, IMG submission 187121) | Anoxygenic and chlorotrophic microbial mat microbial communities from Yellowstone National Park, USA - YNP NP MetaG (SPAdes) (version 2) ...
GAGAGATCTCTAAGAAGGGCCATGGTGTGCTCGGCTTCGGGTTCGGTCAGCAGCCCGAGTCCGCAGCTTGTTGTCACAATCAAGCGCTCCACCAAAAGATCCCTGGAGATTCCTCTTTCGGCCAGAAAGCGAACCCCTTCCAAAAGCAGGTCGAACAGTTCCCGCGCAGTGCGGCCCTGATGTCTTCTTTCACTTGGGACGATGCCCCAAGCTAGGTAACCTCCATGAGCCAGAAACGCGTCTACGGATTCGGCGTAGAGGCCCACCGATTCCCGGTAGAGATAAGCGTCGAAGTTGAGGATGTCCACGCCTGCCTCTGCAAGGAGACTCCAGTCCGTGTTTCCGCAGCAATGGCTGCCCACAAGGGCGCCGGCCGCCTGCAGGGCCTTCACCAGCGGACGAAGAAAGCCGACCGCCCGATCGCGGGAGAGATTGATCATGGCCGCTGACCCGAAGGAGGCCAGCACGGGCTCGTCCACGAACAGAATCGTCTGCCCGGCCGCGGGACGGAGCCGGTCGAGCTGCCACAGGCCCTTCATGAGAAGAGCCTTGGGGATCACATCGCCGAGCGTGTCGTCATAAAGAGCCGGCAGGCCCTGTTCGTCGTGAACGGAAAGTCCGAAGGTGAGAGGCCCCGTAATCTGGCCTTTCACGAAAGGAAATCGCGGGCTAGAGCCAGACTCAAAAAGTTTTTCCGTGAAGGCGTGAAACCCCTTGGCACAGCCAGCCGAGATCGCAAAGGCGCTACGGTCTCCGGTCTGCTCTGCCGCGAGATAGCGCTCGTAGAATGAAGAAAGTCTTTCCCACTGATCCTCTGGCCGTTCGAAGCTCACTGTTCCTTTGTCCCGATCGATCCGGATGCAGGGGATCCCTTCAGCGAACTGGGCGATCATGGTTTCCTGAAAGCCCAAAGAAGGAAGCTGAGGCCAACATGGGGCCTCCACACAGGTCTCCAGCATGACCCGGACCGCGGCATCCGGGTCTCGGTGCGGCAGGCTGCCGATTGCCAAGGCGAGTCCTCTAGGCAAGCGGCAGCTCGCCCTTTTGGGCTCCTGCGCTTGTGTTGGCGGGGTCTCCATGGGATCTCCTCGGAGCTCTTCGGCTCGGGAAAGATCTGGTCTGCAGAGGACCGGAGGAGCGTCTCCTATTCAGGTTCCGGAGGGAACGAGCCGTCTTCGTCTTCTTCGTAGTCCCCGCCGTCTCCGTAAAAGTCCCTGAGCGTTTTGGAGAGCTGCCAGAGCCGGTCGTCGATGAGCCGGTTGAGCGTTCCGGGTGGGTAAGTGCCGTCCTGTTGTCTTTGGCCGGCAGGGAGCCCGGTGAGAATCTCCATGGCCTCATCCACGGTCTGGACCGCGTAAAGCGCGAATTTCTCCTGCCGGACAGCCTCGATGACTTCGGCGGGAAGCATCAGATCCTGTACGTTCAGGCTCGGGATGAGGACCCCCTGTTCCCCTGTGAGCCCCCTGCGGCGGCAGAGTTCGAAAAACCCGACGATCTTTTCATTCACGCCGCCCACGGGCTGCACTTCGCCTTTCTGGCTGATCGCGCCGGTTACCGCGATCCCCTGCCGGAGCGGCACCCCGGCCAGGCTCGACAAGAGGCCGCAGACCTCCCCGAGGGAGGCACTGTCCCCATCCACGTCCGTGTAGCACTGCTCGAGACAGAGACTCGCGCTCAGGTTCAGAGGCTTGTCCTGGGCGTAACGGTCCCGGAGAAAACCGCAAAGGATCAGAACTCCTTTGTCATGGATCTTTCCGCTCAGGTTCGCCTCCCGCTCGATGTTGATGACCCCTGAGCGGCCCAAGGCGGTCTGAACGGTGATGCGGCAGGGCTTGCCGAAGGTGTAATCCTCTGTGTCGTACAGGGTGATCCCGTTGACCTGGCCGACCACGGCTCCCTGGGTCTGGATGAGAATCGATCCGTCGTCGATGTATTCCTGAAGCTGTTCCTCAGGCAGGTTCCTGCGGTACTTCATTTCTTGCAGAGATTTTTCCACGTGGCGGCGCAAGACCAAGGTTTCTCCTTCCTCTTGGGCCCAAAAGGCCGCCTCCCTTGCGATGTCCGCAAGTTCTTCCCACCGCGCCGAAAGTTTGTTCTGCTTCCCCGCAAGCTCGGCGCCGGCTTCGAGAAAAACGGCCGCGGCGGTCCTGTGAAAATGAGGCAGGCCCTCTTTGTCGCATAGGTGCCGGAGGAACTGCAGGTAGGCCTCCATATGCTCTTCGGAGCGGGCGATCTGGCTGTCGAGGTCCGCCCGGAACTTGAAGATCTTGCAAAAATCTGGATCGTGGTCGCAGAACTCCTGGTAAAGGATTTCGTCGCCCCAAGCGATGACCTTGGTCTGAAGCGGAATGGGTTCTGGTCTTGGCGGAAACCCCTCCGTTCCGAGGCTCTGTTCCAAAATCGGGAATTCCAGTATGCCGTATTCCAGGCAGCGCTTGAGGTGCTTCCAGACATGGGGCTCCCCGGCCACCTCTTCAAAATCCAGGATCAGGAATCCGCCGTTGGCCTTGAGAAGCGACCCGGCCTGAAAGTGGATGGGGCCCCGGGAAGAGCAGAGGGCATCGGCCGGCCGCACATAATATCCGAAAAGGTTGTAGAGAGTGGGGTTGGGTTCAAACACGACCGGAGGCCGGTTGTCGAGCCTTTCCGCCATAAGCTGGGGACGGTACAAATGCCACAGATCTTGGTCGCAGGCGTCTTCCCTGTGTCCGGCTCCCTGGGCGGAACGGCCCTCGCATTGGGGTTGTAAGAGGAAAAACAATTCTCTCTCCAAATCCCCTGCGAGGGCCTTGTGCAGGGAGGATAGATACCGGTGCGCTTCTCGGCTCTGAAACTGGCTCTTAAGCCGCCGGAATCGGGCATCAAGCCATCGGCCGAATTCCTGCCGGAACTCTCTGCTCATGCTCTCCAGGGGCCTGTTTCCCCTCCGGTTGAGTTTCCGCCCCGCAAAATCCCTCGCAAAAGCCAGGGCAGCCCGCACGGCATCCTCGATCGCGGTGATGAAGGCTCGGCCCTGCCCGGGCGGAACGAAAATCCAGGTCGGCCTGCAGGGGTCATCAAGGCTGGGCGCAAAAAGGCAATCCGAGAGATCCCCGTTCGATTCTCGAGCTGCGGGCTGGCGGAGAGCCTCCTCGATGAGGCCCCTGCGGTCCGTGCCCGCAGGGCCGCAGACGAAGATGTGCCCGGCGTTTTTCATCTGGATCCCCACCCTAAGGGCCCGCTCCGCCCTGGGCTGACAGAACGAGCGGGGGCCGGGCTTGATTTCCTTGGTGGTTTCAAAAGGCAGAGACAGAGGGTCCACCGTCCACCTGAGCTGCTCGGGCTTCAGGCGCCATCCGTCAGGATGTGGGATTTCAACCTTGACAAGGTCTTGTGCTTCCATAGGGTCTCGTTTTCTCTTTGGCGGCAAGAAAGATGAAGGAAATCGATTCGGGGCTTGTTGCGGCAGGTGCGTAACGCTCCTTTTTTAAAAATTCTAGCACAGCAGGGGGCGAAAGCGAAGGACCGCCAAACGAGACTCAGGACAAAGCCGGCAAGGCTTCCCAGGGACCGCTCCTCCAACAGATATCTTACGGGCCTCTTCTGCCGGAAGCGGACTGTCGAGCCGGGGAGAGATCCAGGCAGAGTCTTTCCGGCCCCACGAAAAGGTCCAAAAGAATCTTGTCCTGCTCCGGTCCTGCCGGGAAAAGACCACGAATCGGCTTGTAATTCAATAGGTTCTGCTTCGCCTTCTCCACCAGGGTGCTCGAGGGGATCGGATGGGTCGAGAACTCGAGTCGGTCCCCCTCGATCGCGAAGCGGCCGTACCTGCAGGGCCAGGAGGCCAGCGCAGGCGAACTTACGTACTCGATTCCATTCCAGGACCGGTGGTTGCACAGGTGGTGATGGCCTGTCACGACCAGAATGACATCCCGGTACCGCTCCAGGATGCCCCGGACCTCTTCCGCATTGCCCGCCATGTATCCCTTCCAGGAGCCCTGCCCGTCCCACGGATGGTGGGCGATCAGCCCGTGGTGGGACAGCACGATGGTCCGTTTGCCGAGGTTGGCGAGAAGGTCTTGTTCCAGCCAGCGGAGTTGCTCAGCCCCGATCCTGCCTTCCCATGTGCCGCGGATCGTGCTGTCGAGCCCTACAAGATGCCAGCCTTTTTTGGGGTCCAAAGACCAGAACGAGCGTCCCCCTAGAGGCCCGCGGCCCTGGAAAACGCTGGCGAACGAGGCAGCCCCGGTCTTGCCGGCGTCCCGGGATTTCCTGCTTGGGATGTCATGATTGCCAGGCACCGCATAGTATGGCACGCGCAGGCCGTCCAGGATCTGGCGCACTTCTCGCAGGTTCGATTCCGAGGGTTCGACGACGAGATCTCCGGTGAGGACCACGAAATCCAGGGTATCGTCTGAGTTGAACTCTTCTACCAGCGCTTTTAGCTGGCCTCCAATCGACCGGGAGAGATTGAAGCCGTCCTGGGCTGGCGGCTCTCCTTCGGCTGCGAAATGGAGGTCGCTCAGATTGAGGAAGGTCAGTTTCTCAGTGGATGAGGCGTCTGCGCGAAGTACCGGCGGACCCGCCAGGAGTAGCCAGGCTAGAGCCGCCGTAACAAGATAGAATCGACGTATGGGGTGAAACATCACAAAAATTTCAACTTTTTCTTAAAAATTCCCTTGCCAATCGTCTATATTTACATAAAAATATCATGCTCGGGGCCCAGAGGCAATCCTGCGGGGAAAGCCCTGGAGAGTGCCCCTATGAGCTGGCACCGATATCGGGATCGCCCTCGTTTACAGCCTTGCAAGAGGAAATTACAGAAAATTCTTCCGTCCCGTGCTTATCGTGCACTCGGTTTCAGCTCATTGCCACGTGGGTGTGATCCGAATTTATCTTGTACGAAAACAGGTTATCTCTCAAGACAGCGTCCGGGTGCCCCTTTCGCGAGAGCCTGCTTCTTTTGGCACCCCCCTTGCTCTCTAATAACGACCCGGTCCAAACCGATCTGCCTTGAGGGAAACAAGAATGTCAAAAAGGGCTTACGCAGCGGGCCTCGGACTCCTGTCGTTGCTTTCCTTTTTCTCCGGGCTTTACGCAGACAAGGCCCGGGGCGAGATCTACGTGAACCAGGACAGACTCACCTTTCGGTGGGATCCTGCTTCAGGGTGCGTGGACAGGTACGAGTTCCAGGTGTCCAGAGACGGCCGGGCGTACAGGACGGTCGCCTCGTCGATCCCTCCGAACGGGACCAGGCCCGTGAGCTACACCTTCGATGCTCAGGACCAGTCCGTGTACCAGGTTCGCGTGAGGGCGGTTTGTGACGCTTACGGTGCCGGCCCCTATTCGGATCCTTCGGAAAAGGTCGTCGTGTTTCTTCAAGGGACGCCCACGGACACGGACGGCGATGGAATGCCGAACTCCTGGGAGACTGCCAACGGCTTCGATCCATTCGATCCGGCTGACGCAGACGGCGACGCGGACCAGGATGGGCTGTCCAACCGCCAGGAGGCGTCGCTGGGTACGGATCCCCGGGATCCGGACACGGATCGGGACGGCGTGAGCGACTCGCAAGAGGCCCAGGAGGGCTTGGACCCTCTCGATCCAGGGGACAATATTCCGGTGGCGGACGCGGGGCCGGACCAGACGAGGAATCCGGGCGTCACGATCCGCCTGGACGGATCCGGTAGCTGGGATCCGAACGGGGATCCTTTGGCATACCTTTGGAAGCAGGAGTCAGGCCCGGCCGTTGTTCTCGACAGGCCGACGAGCGCGGTTTGCCGCTTTAACGGAGTTGAGCCCGGGGACTACATCTTTTCCCTTACCGTGTCCGACGGCAAGGTCTGGAGCGCGCCTGACCAGATTAAGGTGAAAATCCGCGGCGGACCTGTGGACCAGCCCGTGGCCAGGGCGGGCAGGGATTTTCTGGCGCCCCTTAGCGGCCCGGCTGTACTCGACGGAAGCGGAAGTTACGACCCGAACAACCTGGACATCACCTATTCCTGGAAGCAGGTCAGCGGGCCTGCAACGGTCGTTCTGCTGGACACGAACACCGCGTTCCCCAAGTTCTTTCCGAGCGTGCCTGGGGAGTACGTCTTCGAGCTTACCGTTTCGAACGGGCAGGCGAGAAGTCCGGCCGATTCGGTTAAGGTTTATGTAGAAGAGACCCTGTCGCCCGGAGACGTGTATCCGGTCGGCGCCCCAGACGGACTTCTGACAAGAGGAGACGCAATCCTCATTTGGCTCTTTTATCTTGAGATCCTGGTGCCCACGGCAGACGAACTCTTCCTCGTGGACGTCGGACCCATGAAGATGGTCGACTCGACTCAGTCGCCGTCCTGGATCCGGCTTCAGCCGGACGGGGTCCTGGATCTGACCGACGGCCCGGTGCTCAACGGGCTGTTCAGAGGCGCTTACCGGGTCGTGGGCTGGGAGCTCGATTCCGAGTAGCGTTGAAACCTGTCCCGGCTGTGCGGCCGGGCTTTTCTCCAAAAAAGGAACGCCGAGCCAAGAGAATCGCGACACCCTGCTGCCGCACCCGCTTTTCTGCCTTGAGATCCTCTCCGGCGCCGTCGTCTGCCGCCCTGTCCTGGTCTGCCCCGGAAACATCCCTATCCGGTTCCGATTCTGGAACTGAGGACGCCTTCGATCTTTTCTTCCTGCACCCGCCCCTAGGCCGGTTCGCCCGGGCCCGCTTCCAGGCTCACTCCCCTAATTGCATCTCCGCGGGTCGTGGGCTATCGTGATCAAACGAACGGTTCGCAGCGGTGGAGGAAAAGGGGAGGCATTCAATGCCCATATACGCTTTCGAAGATTCCTGTCCGGAGGTTTCCCCAGGGGCGTTTGTTCATCCCGAAGCGGTTCTCATCGGCAACGTGACCGTGGGCGACAGGTGTTTCATCGGCGCAGGAGCGGTCATTCGGGCCGATTTCGCTTCGATTCAGGTGGGTGCAGGTTCCTGCGTGCAGGAAAACTGCGTAATCCACGTGACCCCTGGAATGGGAGCCGTGATCGAAGAAGACGTGATCGTGGGTCATGGCGCGGTTCTCCACGACGTCCGGATCCAGCCCGGGGCGGTTGTGGGAATGGCCGCCGTGCTTCTCCAGGGCGTGACCGTGGAAAGGGACTCGATGGTGGCTGCCGGAGCGGTCGTGGCCACGGGGTTCGTGGTCCCTGCCGGTAAGATCGTGGCCGGAAATCCCGCCAAGGTCCTGAAAGACCTTCCAGAGGCATACCGGCAGGTTTTCCGGGAGGGACTTTCGTTGTACCAGAAGCTGCCCGAAAGATACCGAAAGGGCTTGCGCCGGATCTGCTGACCCTAAAAAGGCAGGATCCGCCGAGGAGGCCGGGATGAAGTATTGCCCTGAGTGCGAAGCCGAGTACGAGGACGGAATCGATACCTGCTCGGATTGCCTGGTGAACCTGATTTCCGAGACCGAGTATCGACTCCGGAAGGATGAAGAACGACGCTCCATGGAAACCCTCAGAAAAGCCGATTTCGTCTCGGTCATGATCGCCCGGAACGCCTTCGAGGCGGATCGTCTTAAGGTCGCCCTGGAGGAGGAGGGAATCCCGGTTCTGATCCGGACTTTCCTGGATACCGCCTATGACGGCATCTACGTGGCGCAGAAGGGATGGGGCCGCGTGGAAGTGCCGATCACCGAGAAAGAGCGGGCGGAAAGAATCGTCGAGGATTTTGTTCGGGCCTTCCCCCAGGAAGAAGAAGAGACCGAGGCACTCCAGTGCGCTTCTTGCGGTCAGAAGCTCGAGCCGGAGGAAACCCTCTGTTCCCGGTGCGGAGCCCCTGTCCAAAGCTGAAGGCCCAATCGAGCGACTTGCCAGGACAGGATGCTTGGAAAAAGGATGGGCCATGGTCGAGGTCGAAGTACAGGATCCGGGCCGATCCAGCATTCTGACCCTGATGGTGAAACAAATCCTGGATCGGAGTCTCGCAAATCCAGCCAAGAGCGGCCTCATGCGAAACCGCCTTCTGACCGTGCGAATTCAGGTCCGAAACATGACAACTTCGCTTTTTTTCGAGGCGAGCCGTGTCCGGGCGGAGGACGGAGCCCACGGCAGACCGGATATCGAGATTTCGGGTGACATGCGGTCCCTGCTTTCGATCGCCCTGGGCGCGAACCCCGTCTGGGCCTTGCTCCGCAGGCACATGCGAATTCAACTGAGAGGATGGAAGGGGTGGGTGCACGGCCTCCGGTTTTTGTCTCTCATGCGGGTGGACGGGCGGCCGAAGGGTGCCGCGTCCTCCTCCATCGACAGACAGCCTCAAGGAGGAGGGCGCGCGATAGAACCCCCTCGGGAAGTTCGCCATGGCTGAGTCAGCTTCCACGACCCTGCGGGCCGAGAAGTACCGGGGCTTGCTCGCGGCCTTACAGGGGATCGTCGGCCCCGAGTTCGTCGCCGCCGACCCGGCGACCCTTTATGTTTACTCCCAGGACCTCACGGAAAACGAGGCCCGCTGGCCTGTCGGCGTGGTGATGCCCGCTTCCGCCCACGAAGTTCAGCGCATCGCGGAAGAGGCCAACCGTCATCGCGTGCCCCTGGTACCCTTCGCGTACGGCCTGAACATGGGTGGCCTGGCGATTCCGGCCGAAGAGGCGGTCGTCGTGGATCTCAAGAGAATGCGGCGCATCCTGGAGGTCAACGAGGAGGATTTGTACATGATCGTCGAGCCCGGGGTGACGTTTGGCATGATCCGGGCCCATCTGGACAGACACCATCCAGGCTACCGATATTCGTATCCGCTGGCCCCGCCGCAGACTTCGGCCCTGAGCAACGCGCTCATGGACGGGCTCAACAACCTGAGCATGCGCCACGGCGCGATGTCGGAATGGGTCAACGGACTTGAGGTTGTCCTTCCCAACGGAGAGCTCGTGCGGGTGGGTTCTTCCGCTATCGTGGATTCTTGGCATGCTCGGGTGCCCCTGCCGGACCTGGCCGGTCTCTTCTTGGGCTGGCAGGGCGCGACCGGGATCGTGACCAAGGGCGCTCTCCAGATCTGGCCCGCCCCTCCGCTGCGCAAGCGGGTTTTCATCGCCTGCTACGACGCCCGCACAGCCTACAGGATCCTCCGGGACCTGTGCAGAAAGGAAATCTTCGACGACTTGGCCTGTGTTTCCTGGGCGCCGGGCAAAATGCTTTTCGGCGCACGGGGCCATCTGGCGCTTTGTCCCGGAGAGCCTCTCCTTTATGTTTACGGAGACCTCTACGCGGAAACGCCGGCGCACCTGAAGGTCAAGGAGCAGATCTTCGAAGAAGTCCTCGGCCGTCTTCGCAAGGAGGGATGTTCGATCGAGGACCCTCTGGACGTAAAGGATCTCGTGCGGATCAACCCGAACTATGAAAAACTCGCCGAGTTCCCGACGACCCTGGATTTTCTTCTCGACTACGGGCCGGGCGGCATGACCTGGGTGGGCTCCTACGGGCCGGGATCGAACTGGGCCGAAGGCGCAGAGCGATGTTTTTCTGTTTTGGAGGAAACAGGCTTTCCGCCCATTCTGGTCTCCAGGCCAATGAAGGGAGGGCATTTCTGGGTTCTGCGCTTCATCCTTCACTTCGACAAGCGGGACCCTCGGGAGGTGGAAAGAGTCCGGGACGTCCTGGGCCGTCTCGCTGACACTCTGCTGGACCTAAACTACATCCCTTACAAGCCCCCCCTATGGGCTGTAAAGAAGATCCGGGAGCGGGACCGTCACGGGTTCTTTCAACTGCTGGAGCGCGTAAAGGCCTGCCTGGACCCCAACGGCCTGTTCAACCCGGGCCGCTGGGGGCTTTGATCATGCTCGAGTACCACGAAATCGATCCGTTCCTTTCAAAATGCGTCCGCTGCGGCAACTGCAAGGCGGTTTTCGGGCTCTTCGAACCGAGCTGTCCGGCCGGCGAGCGGTTTCGATTCGAGGGATTCTATTCGAGCGGGAAAATTTGGATTGCCAGGGGGCTGCGGGACGGCGTGCTCGACTGGCAGGATCCCGAACTGGTGAGGAAGCTTTTCGCCTGCACGCTCTGCGCGAACTGCACCCAGCAGTGCCCCATGACCGTCCGGGACAGGATCATCGAGGTCTTCGAAGCCCTTCGGGCCGAGGCCGTCCGGAGAAACGCAGGACCCTTGCCGGGGCACAGGAAGCTCAAGGACAGCGTGATCCAGTACCGCAATCCCTGGATGCAGCCCCGCAGAAGGCGTCTGCACAGCCTCAAGGACCTGGGGGTCAAAATCCTGGGCGAATCGACGGGCGCCACGGCACCGGTCCTCTACTTCGTGGGGTGCACCGCGGCTCTGGATCCTTCCCTTGAACCGATCGTGAGCGGCACCGTGGCCCTGCTGCAAAAGGCGCAGGTGGAGTTCGGGGTCCTGGGGGAAGAGGAGATCTGCTGCGGATCGGTCATGCTGCGGATCGGCGAACGGGACTTGGCCCGGGATCTGGCTCGGAGGATCCAGCGGCAGATCGCGCGGCTCGGCGTCGAAACCGTTGTGACCTCCTGCGCAGGCTGCTACAAGACCCTGACGCAGGATTACCCGCATTTGGCTCCCCTTTCGGCCCGAGTGGTTCACGCCAGCGAGTTCGTGCTGGAGCTCCTGGTGCGAGGAAGAATCGAATTTGACCCCTCGGATCCTGTGCGCGTGACGTACCACGATCCCTGCCATCTGGGACGGCACAGCGGAGTTTACGACCCTCCCCGAAAGCTGTTGGAAGCCGTGCCCGGCGTGCGCCTGATCGAGATGGCCCGTTCGCGAGAGAACTCTTGGTGCTGCGGAGCAGGGGGCGGTGTGAGGTCGGCCTTCCCGGAGTGGGCCTTGGAGACGAGCCGGACTCGCGTGGCCGAAGCCGAGCAGACCGGGGCCGACGCTCTCGTGACCGCCTGTCCTTTCTGCCTACAAAACCTTGCCGTGGGGATCCAGGCCTCGGGGAGCCGTGTCCGGGCTTACGATCTCACGGCTCTCTTGGCTGAAAAGACCCGCCCAAAAAAGTGAACCTTCTCCCGGCTGTCTTGCTCACGCCGGGACTCACTCCGAAACTCACACCGAAACGATTGACCGTATGGACTCCGAAGGACTATCCTTCCCGAAGTCGGTCGTAACCCATAGCCTGGGATCGACCTCTATCGGCCGGAACCCGGGGGCACCGTGGGGGAAAAGGATACGATGAGAACGAAATTCATCTTCATCACCGGCGGGGTTCTTTCCTCCTTGGGAAAAGGACTTGCCTCGGCGGCCATCGGCGCGCTCCTGGAAAGCCGGGGGCTCAAGGTCACCTTCCAGAAGCTGGATCCCTACATCAACGTGGATCCTGGAACGATGAACCCCTACCAGCACGGCGAGGTCTTCGTCACGGATGACGGGGCCGAGACCGACCTGGATCTCGGCCACTACGAGCGGTTTACCCATGCCGTCATGGGCAAGGCGAACAATTTCACGACGGGTCAAGTCTACGAGGCGGTGATTCGAAAAGAGCGCAGGGGCGACTACCTTGGCAAGACGATTCAGGTGATCCCCCACATCACGGACGAGATCAAGTCCAGGATCCTGTCTCTGGCCGGCCGCGCGGACATTGCGATCGTGGAGATCGGGGGCACGGTGGGAGACATCGAGGGCCAGCCGTTCTTGGAGGCCATCCGCCAGCTCAAGAGCGATCTGGGCAGGCAGAACGTCCTGTATATCCATCTAACCCTCGTGCCTTACCTTCGCGCCTCGGGCGAAATGAAGACCAAACCGACCCAGCACAGCGTCAAGGCCCTTCGGGAGATCGGCATTCAGCCGGACATCCTGCTTTGCCGGACGGAGCGGTTCCTTTCCAAGGAAATCAAGGCGAAGATCGCCCTTTTCTGCAACGTGGAAAAGGACGCCGTGATCACGGCCAAGGACGTGGAGTCGATCTACGAAGTGCCCCTGCTGTTTCACCAGGAAGGGCTGGACGACAAAATCATCGAGTTGCTCAACATCTGGACCGGCGCGCCCCATCTGGAGAAATGGGAAGAGGTCGTCCAGCGGATCCGCAATCCCCGGGACCAGATCCTCGTGGGCATGGTGGGAAAGTATGTCGAACTGATCGAGTCTTACAAAAGTTTGAACGAAGCTCTCGCCCACGGAGGCATTGCCAACGAGTGCGCGGTGAACATCCGGTTCATCGATTCCGAGGAATTGGAAAAGGAACGGATCGGCACGCTCCTGAACGGCCTGGACTGCGTGCTGGTGCCCGGTGGCTTCGGCGACCGCGGAATCGAAGGCAAGATCCTCGCGGCCTCCCACGCGCGCAAGAACGGCATTCCGTTTCTTGGAATCTGCCTGGGCATGCAGACCGCAATTATTTCTTTCGCCCGGGACCTTTGCGGTCTCGACCGGGCCAACAGCACAGAGTTCGACCCCCAGACCCCGCACCCCGTGATCCACCTCCTGCCGGATCAGGTGGGCATCGAGGCCAAGGGCGCCACTATGCGGCTCGGCTCCTATCCCTGCATCCTCCAAGACGGTACCCTCGCCCAGCGCATCTATGGCTGCCGCGAAATCCATGAAAGACACCGGCACCGGTACGAGGTCAACAACGCGTACCGGGAGATCCTGAGCAAGCACGGACTGGTCCTGAGCGGCCTCAGCCCGGACGGCAGGCTCGTGGAAATGGTCGAGATCCAGGATCACCCCTGGTTTCTCGGGTGCCAGTTTCACCCGGAATTCAAATCCCGTCCCATGAACGCCCATCCGATCTTTCGGGAGTTCGTGCGGGCGGCCCTGCGGTACAAAAACCGGACCGAACCGGAGGGATCAGGCTCCGCCGCTCCTTCGTAAAAGCCTCATGCCGTCTTCGAGGGAACGGACCAGCCCTCGAGCTCCTGAAGGAGTTTGCGCAGAACCTTCTGGGGGCCGTCCTGGTCGCAGGAGATGCGAAGGTCCGCGTACCGTTCGTAGAGGGGCTTGCGCTCTGCATAGAGATCGTCGAGCGTTCGCCCCGGCGCAAGGACGATCCCCCGGTTGCCCATGTTGAGGATCCGTTTTCGCAGCACGGGAAGCGACGCGTCCAGGAAGACCACAACACCCCTCTTGCCGAGATGGCCCATGGCGCGGGGGCTGTAGACCGCGCTCCCGCCTGTGGATACGACATGCCCGGCCAAGTTCAGGGAAAGGAGAAGAGATTCCTCCAGGGCCAGGAAAGCGGACACGCCTCTCTCGTCCAGAATCTGCTGGAGAGACCTGCCTTCCCGGGTCTCCAGAACGAGGTCGGTATCGATAAAGGGCATGGCCAGCTCCCGGGCCAGAAGAGACCCGATCGTGCTCTTGCCCGAGCCGGGCATGCCGATGAGCACGATGTTGCGGGCTGCGGCGACAAGCGTCTCCATTGGCAAGCTTTCTGCAATATGCTACCGTTTATGCTTCTCCGGAATCATAAGAAGAGTCAAGCTGGCCTCGGCTGGCCTCACTCCAAGAACGCAAAGGAGGAACCCATGGCAAAGAAGGTCGTCATCGACACGGAAGAGTGCGTGGCATGTGGAACGTGCGCGGAAATCGCCCCGGAGGTTTTCAAACTGGAAGAAGGAGCCGATCATGCGGAAGTGATCAAGGGCTCCATTGCTTCTTCCGAGGAAGAAGCCGTTCAGGAAGCCATCGACAGTTGCCCCACCCAGTGTATCCACTGGGAGGAGTGAAGGCGGGATCCGTTGGTATGGTTCGCTGGGGATTCGAGTGAGTTCAGAGACTCCGGATCCCCATTTTTTCGAAACACCTGAGTAGGCCGACAGTCCGTGCGCAAGACCAAGATCGTCTGCACACTCGGGCCGGCGAGTTCAGGGATCCGGGAAATCTCGGAACTGGCCCGCGCCGGGATGGACGTGGTGCGGTTAAATTTCTCACACGGCACGCCTCGGGAGCACCGGAGGAATATCGAAAGGGTCCGCAGAGTTTCGTCGGACCTCGGCAGGCCCCTGGCGATCCTGCAGGATCTGGGAGGGCCGAAGATCCGCCTCGGCGAGCTGCCCGCAAAAGGGATCCGGCTCGTCCCGGGCGGCCGGGTTCGGCTGGTCGGCGAAAGAGACCGGAAGGCACCCGTGGGCATCCCGGTCTCAACCCCGGCCGTGCTCGAAACCGTCAGGCCCGGGGACCCCGTGCTCCTGGGCGACGGCCAAATCGAACTCAGGGTGGAAAGGGTCCGACCCGGCGAGGTCCTCTGCGGGGTCGTGACGGGCGGACTCCTCACGTCCCGCAAAGGCATCACCTTGCCCACCCGATCCATTCCCCTTCCGGCCTTCACGGACAAGGATCGAAGCGATCTCGAAACGGGTCTGGAGGCGGGGGTGGACTTCGTGGCCCTCTCTTTCGTGAGGGACGCCAGCGACATCCGGAGCGTCAAGTCCTTCCTGGCCGAGCGCGAAGCCGCAGACCTGCCGGTGATCGCGAAGATCGAGAAACACGAGGCCCTGGACAATCTGGAATCCATCCTGGCCGAGGCGGACGGGATCATGGTGGCCCGTGGGGACCTCGGAGTGGAAATTCCCTTGGAGGAGGTGCCCCTCGTCCAGAAGAACCTGGTTCTTCAGGCAAACAAAGCTGGCAAGCCCGCCATCATCGCCACCCAAATGCTCCGCTCCATGGTGGAGTCCCCCCGCCCCACGCGGGCCGAAGCGCTCGACGTGGCCAATGCGGTTCTCGATGGCGCGGACGCGGTCATGCTGTCCGAGGAGACCGCGGTGGGACAATATCCGGCCCAGGCGGTCCGCTTCATGGCCCGCCTGGCCGTGCGAGCCGAGACCCTTCTCGATCGCTCCCGGGCACCGGATCCTTTGTTCCCTTCCATCCCAGAGGGCATCGCGTATGCGGCGTGCAGACTGGCCCGGGATCTCGGCGCCAAAGCGATTCTCGCGCCGACCCGCTCGGGGCTCACGGCCCGGGCCGTGTCTCGGTTCCGGCCAGCCCAGGAGGTTCTGGCCTTCAGCCCGGACCCGGCTGTGGTCAGGAGGCTTTGCCTGCTTTGGGGCGTCTCCCCCAGGCGGGTTCCGAGGCTTCGGGACACGGACGACATGGTCCGCAGGGTGTGCGAATTCGCTCGCTCCGAGGGCGGATTGCAGTCCGGGGACCTCGTGGTCATCGTTGCAGGCGTGCCGGCCGGCGAGCCCGGCTCCACGAACCTCCTTCAGGTTGCCAGGATTCCTTGACCGATTCGGGCTCGGCCGCAGCAGAAGGCGCCTGACTCGGGAGAATCCTTGACCCTTCCTTCGTCGAGGGCTACAATAAATATAGAGAAATACTAGAGTAGAGACGCCCTCCATCAAACCGCCCGCCCCGCGTCGGGACGAGTCCCCCGAGCGCCCGAGATTCCGCACGGCCCGGCCGGCGGTCCGGGCGGATCCCCAAAACAGGTGAATCCCATGACCCCTGACAGGATCTACATGGACCATGTGGCAGCTGCGCCTCTTCTGCCCGAGGTTCTCGAGGCCATGATGCCTTACTTCCGCGAGCACTTCGGGAATCCTTCGAGCATGCACGGCGTCGGAGAAAAAGCCGAAGAAGCCCTGACCCAAGCCCGCAGCCAGGTTGCGGAGTTGATCCACGCTCGGAGCCCTGGAGAAATCGTTTTTACCTCGTGCGGGACAGAGTCCAACAATTTCGCCCTGAAAGGGGTTGCCTTGGCCTATCAGAACAAGGGACGCCACATCGTGGTGTCTTCGGTCGAGCATTTCTCCATCATGCACGCCGTGAAGACCCTGGAAAAAATGGGTTTTCAGGTCACTCACCTGCCGGTCGACGGAACCGGACGAGTGGATCCCGACGAAGTGGACAGGGCGATCACCCCGCAGACCATTCTGGTATCGGTCATGCACGGGAACAACGAGGTGGGGACCTTGCAGCCCATCGCCGAGATCGGCCGCATCACGAGGGCCAAGGGAGTTCTTCTCCATACGGACGCCGTTGCCACGGCCGGCGTCATCCCGGTCGATGTAGAGGCCCTGCAAGCCGACCTGCTGAGCTTGTCTGCCAATGCCTTTTACGGGCCCAAGGGAGCGGCCGCCCTTTACGTTCGCAAAGGGGTTCGGATTCATCCCCTTCTGGACGGAGGAATTCAGGAAAATGGGCGGCGGGCCGGCACGGAGAACGTCCCGGCGATCGTGGGCATGGGTGTGGCCGCGGAGATCGCTCTCCGGGAGATGGACAATCGGATTGCCTGGGCCCGCAAGCTTCAAAAGCGGCTTCAGGAGGGAATCCTCGAGCGGATTCCCCATGTGGTTCCTTTGGGACATCCGGTCGAAAGGCTCCCCCAGATTGTCAGCGTTCTCGTCGAGTACGTGGAGGGGGAGTCCATGCTGCTCTTTCTCGACATGGAAAACATCCAGATCGCCAGCGGCTCGGCGTGCATTTCCCGCTCCCTAAAAGTCTCCCATGTCATGCTTGCCATGGGCATCGACGCAGCCTTGGCCCAAGGCAGTCTTCTGTTCAGCCTGGGCAAGGACAACACCGAAGAACAGGTGGATCGAGTGCTGGAGGTCTTGCCGCCCATCGTCCAGCGGCTGCGAGACATGTCTCCTCTGTACAAGAAGGCGGCCAGGACCTTCCGCTCGTCGTCGGACGCGGGAAGCGCCGGGCCGGATCCGAGGAGAAATCGATCATGAAATACAGCGCCAAGGTGATGGATCATTTTTCAAATCCCCGAAACGTGGGCACCATCGAGAACGCCGACGGCGTCGGAGAGGTGGGAAACCCGGCCTGCGGGGATATTATGCGTTTCTACATCTCGGTGCGGGACGGGCGGATCGAAGACGTCAAGTTCCAAACTTTCGGCTGCGGAGCCGCGATCGCGGTCTCGAGCATGATCAGCGAGATGGCCCGAGGAAAGACCCTCGAGGAAGCCTCCCGGATTTCCAACCGCGACGTGGCAGACGCGCTGGACGGTCTGCCCGCGAACAAACTCCATTGCTCGAACCTCGGGGCCGACGCGCTCCAAGCCGCGATTCGCGACTATTACGCCCGCAACGGCGACTCGGCGAAGAGAAGGGCCCAAATGCCCCCGGTCCCGGAAAAGCGCCGGCAGGAGTCCTGCAAATGCCCCTACTGTGATATCGAGGTTCCCAGGGGCGCGCCCTTCTGCAAGAAATGCGGCGCCAAAATCTGAGGGAAGGCCTGCCCACCCGGAAGAAGCGAACTCAACAGCCGGCGACCGTCCTCGAGCCGGTCGACAGGGCCGTTTTCAGCCCGCCCGAAGGCCCAAACTGTTGAAGATGATGCCGTGGTGGACTTCGGAGACTCCTTCGGTGATGGTCAGGACACGGGAATCCCGCCAGATCCTCTGGATCGGGTATTCCATCATGAAGCCGTATCCTCCGAAGAGCTGGATCGCTTCGTTGACGATCTTTTGCGCCGTCTCGCTGCAGAACAGCTTCACGAAGGAGGCTTCCCGGGTGCAGTCCCTGCCCTGGTCATACAGCCACGCCGCCTTCCAGGTGATGGTGTGCATGATGTCGATGTACATGGCCCACTCGGCCACTTTGAACTGATTGACCTGGAAGGAGATGAGGGGACGGCCGAACTGCGAGCGCTCTTGCAGGTAGCGCGTCGTCACATCATAGGCTCCCCGGGCCACCCCGGCGCAGCGCCCTCCGTAGGAAATCCGGCCGCCCACCAGTGTCTTGACGATCTGTCCGAACCCGCCCTCCCGGGCCCCGAGAAGCCGATCTGCAGGGATCGTGCAGTCTTCGAAGACCAGTTCCGCGGTATCCGCGGAGCGCAGCCCGGCTTTTTCCAGTTTGCGGGCCACGTGGAAGCCCGGCGTTCCCCGGTCCACGAGGAACAGGCTGATGCCTTTCGCCTTGCGGGTGGGATCCGTGTAGGCCGCCACCAGGACGTAGTCGCAAATAGAGCCGTTTGTGATAAAGGTCTTGGTGCCGTTGAGAACGTAGGAATCTCCCTTTCGCACGGCCCGCGAGGTGATGCTGACCGCGTCCGAGCCCGCGTTCGGCTCTGTCAGAGCGAAGGCGCCGATCTTCTCTCCCCGCGCGGCGGGCACGAGATACATGCGCTTCTGTTCCTCGGTGCCGAAATCGTGAATCGGGCTCGTGGCGAGCGTGGCATGGGCGAGCAGACCGGAGGCGATGCCGCTCGAAACCCGGTTAAGTTCCTCCATGTACAGGCACTCGCAAATCTTGTCCGCCCCGGATCCCCCGTATTCTTCGGGATACCGGCAGCACAGGAATCCCAGTTCCCCCAATCTGCGGAAGAGAAACAGAGGAAATTGCTCCTTCGCCTCCGCCTCGTCCACGAGGGGGGCGATTTCCTTGTCCACGAAGGACGCCACGGTCTGCCAGAAGATTCGATGTTCCTCGGTCAGGTCGAAATTGAGGGACATGGCGCAGGCTCCTACACGAGTTTCTTCACGGGTCTGGCCGGAACCCCTACGGCCAGCGTGTGGGGTTCGATCTTGCCGGTCACAACGGCATTGGCCCCGATCCTGCAAAAATCGCCGATTTCCGCCCCGCGGACGATGGTCGCCTTGGCGCCGATGTAAACGCCTTTGCCGATCTTCACGCTCGCGAGGATGTTTTGGGCCCGGGGATCCAGGTAGAAATGGTATTCGTCAGACTGGGTGTGGACGTGCTCTCCGTCCAAGACCGAGCAGTATTCGCCGAAGATCGTGTTCTTGCCGATCTCGATGTTTTGGCCGCAGTGGATCACGCATCGGATGCTGAACCCGCACGCTTCCTCGAGGTAGAGCCTTCCCGAGATGTGGGCCACGCTTTCCGCTCGGATCTCGCACCGATCCCCCAGGAAGAGTTCGCCGTTGCGCAGTTCGATGGAAACCCGCTCTCCCAAGTGGGCACCCCTGCCCAGGGTGATCTTGTTTCGTCTTCCCTGGAGAGAAATCCTCACGCCCTTTCCAATCCGGCAGCCCGGCGCGAGGCTCATTTCGAGCTCGGACCGGGAAGCCAAAGCCTTCAGGCGAAGCCTCGCCATCAGCGCCAACCGGCGCCAGGCATTCAGCGCGCGGGCAAGTCCGAACATGATTCCCCCTTGTCGCCTCGGCCCGTCCGGCCGAAAGGCAGAAATGCTCGCAGAGGTCGTCAAGACAAAAAGGTATACGAAACCGCCCCGGCTAGGCAAGTTCGATCAGGGGGGCACCCTGGCGGACGTCCGTGCCCTCCCGGACGAGGATCTTCTTGATCGTGCCAGCCCTGGGCGCGTGAATTTCGTTTTCCATTTTCATAGCTTCGAGCACGAGCAGGGGATCCCCGGCTGCCACAACCTGTCCTTCGTCCACGAGGACGCTCAGGATGATGCCTGGCATGGGAGCACAGACGACATCGCCGGTCATAAGTTCTTCGGTTCTTGCCGGAGGGGGCGGCGCCGCTGTCGTGGCGGCCGGCTTGGGGGCGGGTGCGACTGCCAACGGGGTAGGCGGTGAAGAGGCGGCCTGCGGCGGAGCGACGATTGCCGGCAAGGCCGTGGCTTCCGGCGTGGGAAAGTTTGAAAGAGGCTGTTGGATTTCGACCCGGTAGTCCCTTCCGTTCACCCGCACCTGGGCGGTCGATCCGTTAAAGGCGAGAATTTCCACCGCGTAGGGCCTGCCATTGATCAAATACTCGACTCGTTTCATGGTTCTCTGTTCCCTGTGAGCGTCCAGGCCCTCCTGCGCATCGGGTCCTTCCAGGGGGCGTCCCGGTGAAGGGCTTCCTGCCGGCCCAGGATTTTCCAAGCCCCGTTCCGCTCGGCGAGGAAGGGAGCCGGGCCCGAAATTCGGCTCGCGGCTGCCCGTTCCCGGATCAGGCCGTCAAGAGCCAGAGCGATGGCTGCCGCAGTTTCCTCGTCGGGCAGGGCTCCATTGGGCGCTGTCCCGGCGGTCTCCGAAGCGTGATCCGACACGCCGCCCTTCGAGGTGTCCTTTCCTTGCCCGCCTTCTGCCCCAACACGGCCTTGACGAGCCCGCGTGATCAGAGCGCCCGCGATCTGGATGGACACCATGAGAAAAGCCAGCACGACGAAGACACCGACGAGTCGCAAGGCCAGGGCGACCAGAACCTCGGCCCAGTTGATGACTTCGGATTCCATGGCAAGCCCTGCGCCTCTCACTTGAACATGGCGATCATGAAGCCGGCGGCCGCTGCCGTCCCGATGACGCCGGCCACGTTCGGCGCCATGGCATGCATGAGCAGGAAGTTCCTCGGGTTCGACTCCCTGCCCAAGGCGTGGGCGACCCGGGCGGACATGGGAACGGCGGACACCCCGGCGGCGCCGATAATGGGGTTCATTTTCTCGCGGATGAACAGGTTCATGAGCTTGACGGTGAGCACGCCGCCTGCCGTGCACAGGATAAAATCGAAAATGCCAAAGCCGAAGATGAGCAAGGATTTGGGATTCAAGAACTGTTCTGCCGACATGGTCGCCCCGACCGAGATGCCGAGGAAAATCGTCACGATATTCATGAGTTCGTGCTCGGCCGTGTTGGAGAGCCGCCGAACCACGCCGGTCTCCCGCATGAAGTTCCCCAGGGCGAACATGCCGAGCAGCGGCATGATCGCGGGGATGATGAGGCCGATAAGAATCGAGGCCAGAATCGGAAACAGGATTCTCTCGAACCTCGATACATGCCGGAGCTGCCGCATCTCGATGCTCCGCTCGCGGCTTGTAGTTAGGAACCGGACGACGGGCGGCTGAATCAGGGGTACCATGGACATGTAACTGTAGGCGGCCAGAGCGTTGGGGCCGATGAGGTGAGGGGCCAGGGCGTTCGTGAGATAGATGGTCGTGGGGCCGTCGGCGCCCCCGATAATCCCGACCGAGGCGGCCTCCTTCAGGGTGAATCCGCAAAGGATCGTGCCCAGAAAAGTAATGAACACCCCAAGCTGGGCGCCGGCACCGACAAGCAGCGACTTGGGGTTGGCGATCATGGGGCCGAAATCCGTCATGACCCCGAGTCCCAAAAAGATGACGCAGGGGATGACTTCCCACTCAATTCCGTAATGGTGGAAGATCCAGAAAAGCTCGCCTTTGCCCATGAGAGGAGCCATGGGGAGGTTCGTGAGAAAGATGCCGAAGCCGATCGGAAGGAGCAGCAAGGGCTCGTACTGTTTCTTCACGGCCAGATAGAGAAAGAAAAAGGCCACGAGCCACATGACCACATGGCCGGTCGTGAGGTGAATCACGCCCGTGGTCAGGATCACGCTGTGGAGAAGCTTGAAGAAGTCTTCCATGGGGCTTACGGGTCTCCATCTGCCGGGGGGCGCAAATCTTTAACTGCTTACCACAGAAAGGGACAAATCTCAAGGGGTCGCCAAACCGGCCGGTGACGGATGCGCTTCGCAGCAGGCCCTCGGGCGCAGGCAGATTGCGCGGCGTTCAGGCCTCTCCTGGAGCGGCACCGATGGCCGGGCACAATGGCCAATGGCCTAGATGACGGATGGGCCGGGATCTGGTACACTGGCTTTTCACGAAAACGGGCGGCCTCACGACTTTCAGGCTAGGAGCGGTCCGATGGGTGACCTGGAAGAGAATACAAAGGAACCGACCTTTGCGGAGCTTTTCGAGGCGTCAGCCGTGCCACTGCCGGCTGCCGGACACTTGAGCCCGGGCGACGCTGTCACCGGAGAGGTTGTCAAGATCACCAAAGAAAGCGTCTTCGTCGACTTGGGCGGCAAAAGCGAAGGGGTGGCGGACCTTGCCGAGTTTTTGGAGCCGGACGGTAAGCTCTCCGTGGCTGTGGGGGACCGGGTCGAATTGAAGGTCGCCTCGGTGGCCGACGGGATCGTGCTGAGCAGGACGCTCAGACTCCGGGGAGCCGAAGCCCTGGAAATGCTCAGGAGCGCCCAGCAGGCGGGGCTTGCGGTGGAGGGCCGCGTGACGGCCGTGAACAAAGGGGGGTTCGAGGTCGATCTTTCAGGCCGCCGGGCCTTCTGCCCTGTGAGCCAGATCGATCTCGGCTTCTGTGAGAACCCGGCGGATCACGTTGGGGCGCGCTATTCTTTTCGGATCCTGGAGATCCGCGACCGGGGAAGGAACATTGTGGTTTCGCGGCGGATTCTCCTTGAGGAGGAAAGACAAAAACTCGCCCGTGAGACCCTGGAGCATCTGGCTCCGGGCATGGTTGTCGAAGGGAAAGTCGTGAGGCTCGTCCCTTTCGGGGCGTTCGTCGACATCGGCGGCGTGGAAGGCATGCTTCACGTCTCGGAGATCGCCCATTATAGGGTGACGGATCCTTCCGAGGTTCTTGCGGTGGGCCAGCCCGTGAAGGTGGCGGTTCTCTCGGTGGACAGGGGCGGGGGCAGCCAGGAGGCCAAGCCGCGGATCTCCCTTTCGATGAAGTCCTTGGAGCCAAGCCCCTGGGAGAAGGGATTTCCCTTTCGGGAAGGGGACGTTCTTCAGGCCAAGGTTTCGCGGATTGCGGATTTCGGCGCCTTCGTGGAGCTCCTTCCCGGGGTCGAGGGGCTTGTCCATGTTTCGGAAATCACCTACCAGAGAATCCGCCACCCCAGCCAGGTTCTTTCGGTCGGGCAAGAGGTTGCCGTTCGAATCTTGGAAATCGACGCTGAGAGGCGCAGGATCTCCCTTTCCATAAAGGAAGCCGCAGGCGTGGAAGCGGCTTCCCGAGTCTCCGGGAGGGATGCAGGAGCAGAGGCCGCCACGCCACAGGCTCGCCTGGAGCCTGGAGCCGTTCTGACGGGCATCGTGGAAAGGATCAAGCCTTTTGGCGTGTTCCTGCGGCTTCCCCAGGCGGGCCCTGGTGCCAGGGGGCTTCTTCCATTGGAGGAGAGCGGGCTTGCGGACAGATCGGACTTGAAAAAGCATTTCCCCGAGGGAAGCTCCCACCAAGTCCAAATCCTCGCAGTCGACGAAAAAGGCCGGGTGAGACTTTCTGTCAAAACGCTGGGCGAGCACGACGAGCAGGAGAGCTACCGCAGATACGCCGGGGAAAAGGGGAGGTCGGCGGGCCTGGGGACGCTCGGGGATCTTTTCGGAAACCTCAAACTCCCTGTCCGAGAACCTTGAGGGACCAAACTTCCGACCCCGCCGCCGCTCAGTCGACACCGTTCCAGCAGTAAAGGCAAAGCTGGTTCTGGGGAAGGCCAATGGCTTTGACCATGTCTTGCAGGCGCTGGTAGCGCAGAGTGGTCACGTTTAAGTCCCGGCGGATCCAATCCACCATGGCCGCGTATTTCGGGCCGTCCTCGTCCAGGTAAGCCTCCACGTTTTCCAACTCGCGGCCCTCCAGCGCTAGGATGGCCCGGCGCGCGGCGAGCTCGTGGGTGGTGCGGGTGGCGCGCAAGAACTTGCAGGGGAACATCAAGGGAGGGCACGCAGGCCGAATGTGGATCTCCCGAGCCTTTCCCTCCCAGAGCTTCTGGACCGTCAGGTTGCGAAGCTGCGTGCCGCGGACAATGGAGTCCTCGCAAAGGACGATGCGGTTTCCTTCGATGACTTCCCGCACGGGCAGGAGTTTCATCTCGGCCACGAGGTCGCGGATCTCCTGGGCAGGGGGCGTGTAGCTCCGGCCGTAGCCTGGGGTGTACTTGACCAGAGGTCTCCGGTAGGGAATGCCCGCCTCCATGGCGTACCCGATGGCGTGTCCGGTCCCGGAGTCCGGCACGCCAGCCGCGAAATCCGCCTCCACGTTGTCGGCCTTGGCCAGAAAGCGGCCGCAGCGCTCTCGGACGGCTTCCACCGAGATTCCCTCGTAGCGGGACGCCGGATAGCCCGTGTAGATCCACAGGAAGGCGCAGATTCGTCTCTCCTCGAAACCCCGCCGCATCTGCCGGAGGCCAGCGGGCTCGATGGCGACGATTTCCCCTGGGGCCAGGTCCCGCTCGACCCGGAACCCCAGGTTGTTGAAGGCGCAGCTTTCGCTGGCCACGGCCCAGTCTCCGCCTCTGCGGCCGAGGACCAGAGGCGTTCGGCCCCTGTTGTCACGGGCCGCGTAAAGCTCGTTTGTCGTCAGGAGAAGAAGGGAGCAGGAACCCTCGATCCGGGCCAGGGCGTTGACAATGCCTTCCACCGGGTCTTTTGCCGAGGCGATCATTCGGGCCACGATTTCCGTCCGGTTGATGCCCCCGTTGGAAATCTCGGAAAACGCCATCCCTTGTCTGTGAAGATCTTTCACGAGGTCCTGGGCGTTGAGAATCCTTCCCATGGTGGCCACGGCGAACTCACCGAACCGAGTGGACATGAGGATCGGCTGCGGATCATGGTCGCTGATCACGCCGATCCCGAGTTGGCCCGTCATGGACCGGTACTCGTCGGCGAACTTGGACTTGAACTGGGTCCAGCGGATGTCGTGGATCCGGCGGTGGATCCGACTTCCGACCACCACGAGGCCCGCCATCTCGGTGCCCATGTGGGAGTGATAGTCGGTCCCGTACAGAAGGGTCTCGTTGCAGTTTCCGGTGGATACGACGCCGAACAGTCCGCTCATGGATCGTTGCCTTCTTGGGGGCTGCGGGGTTCCGCAGCCGAGGGAAAACGCACAGAGCACCACGCACTTGGTTTGTTATCCTATCTGGATGCGCCGATGGGGTCAATCGAAGGCGCGGGTCCGTTGGACCCAGATCAAGAGGGCCCAAGAGCCTCTCCTACAAAGAAGTTTCGCGTGGCAAGATGTCTTTTTCGGCCGGCAAGGGTAGAATGAGGTCATCCAGATCAACAAATGACCTGAAGAAGGAGCGCCAAAAAGATGAAAAAAGCCCTCTGGTTGAAGCGCACCAACCCCCTCCTGCTCGTTGTCCTTGTCATACAGGCGGCGACCGGCCTAGGCCACGAGACTCTGCCAGAAGAATGGTTCGAATGGATTCACCCGACCGGAGGCCTCCTGCTCGTGCTGCTGGCCGGCGTGCACCTGGCTCTCAATTGGAACTGGGTGAAGAGCGTGTATCTTTCGACCGGCCCTCGATAAGGCCGCTTGCCCCAGAGACGAAAATCGAGTTATGCTTATTCCAAGGTGAGTTCCTTCTCGTCCCGCAGGAGGGCGACCGCCATGGAATGGGCCATTCCGGAAGAAATCATCCGCCGGACTCGATGCGACAAGGCCTTTGCCTGTTTGGCCGACGGGAAAGAAGGCATGTGTACGGTCGAGTTCTCCATCGGCGACGGCGTGATTCTCGTCCGCCCGGTCCGGAACGAGCCCTGCCGTCACAAAATGTTCTTCCGAGAGGCTTTCAGCTGCCACTGCCCGGTCCGCAAGGAAATCTACCGCGCCTACGGGTATTGACTCCGGCTGAAAAGCTAGCGCGTTTTTCGACGAAAGACGGCTCGTGCGGGACCGTCTCCCTCCTCACCCCTTGCCAAGGAGGGCTTCCCTTTTCGGATCGCCGGCCCGCATAGCATCCATCATGACCTCCGAGCGAAAAATACCGGAACTCGTGGCTCCTGCCGGGTCCCTGGCCGCTTTCCAGGCCGGTCTCGAAGCAGGAGCCGACGCTTTCTATCTCGGCGTGGGCAGATGGAACGCCAGGGCCCGGGCCCACAACTTCGGGCTTGATGAATTCGAAGCGGTTGTTGCGGCTGCCCGGGAAAAGGGCAGGCGGATCTATCTGGCCCTCAATATCCTAGTTCGGGATTCGGAAATCCAAGAGATCCTTCCCATTTTGGAGCGCGCCGAGGCTTGTCGGGTGGACGCCGTCATCCTCCAGGACTTGGGACTTCTGTCTCTCCTGCGGAAGGAGTTCCCTTCTCTCAGGCTGCACGCCTCCACCCAGATGTTCCTTCACAACTCCCTTCATGTGCATGCCCTGGCGCGACGCGGCATCCGTCGGGTGATCCTGCCCAGGGAACTGCGGCTGGAGGAGATCCAGGCAATCCGGAGCCGGTGCGGCGTGGAGGTGGAAGTGTTCGTCCATGGAGCGCTTTGCTTCTCCTTTTCCGGGATGTGCCTCGCTTCCTCCTGGCTCTTCGGCTTCGAGGCCTCGGGAAACCGGGGCGCCTGCAAACAGGTCTGCCGGTTCGCCTTCAACGGCGGCAGAACGCCCTATCCCTTTTCCATGAAAGACCTCGAGGGGAGGACCCACCTCAAAGGACTCCTCTCCGCCGGGGTGGACGCGCTAAAAATCGAAGGGAGACTCCGGAATGCCGACTACGTGGGCGAGACCGTCGCCTATTACAGGCTGTGCTTGGATGCGTGGGCCGCAGGAAAGGACCTTCCGGCGCCGCCTGCCCGTTGGCGCTTTGGCCGCCGCACCACCCCCGGCTTTTTCGCGCCCCTCGCCTACGGCCAGATGATCTTTTCCCAGACCGAGGACGAGCCCTGGACGGGCGAACCGGTGGGGACCGTGAGGACCGTTCGAAAAGGAAAAGCAAAAATCACCTTTTCCAGGAAAGTCCGCGCCGGCGACCGCCTTCGGATTCTCAAGGAGAACGGCGTCCGAGTCCTGGAGTTCACGTGGGTCGGGCCGACCCGGGACGAGGCGGAAATCGAGGTGGAAGACCGCTCCTCTCCGCGGGTAAACTGGAAGGTGTACCGCCTGGGCACGAGCCGAGCCCCTGTGGCTCGTTCCCTTCGCCGCACGCCGGTTCGTCTTAAGACCCTCGAAACCGAGCTGGCCGTATCCTCCAGGAACGGGCTTCTCGATGTGGAGGCCACGTGCCAGGGCTTGGGGTCGTTCCGAAAGCTGTATCCTCTCCCCCACCGTTCCGGGATGCCTCCTCTTTCGCCCGAGCGGGTGAGCGCGTGCTTCCGTCGCGCGGGGCAAAGTCCTTTCCGCGTCACGACCGTGCGGGTCTCGTTGGAGGATCCCCTTGCCGTTTCCATGGCAGACCTCAACGGAATCCGCAGAACGTTCTTTCTGGAGTTCGATCAAGAGTGTGATTCCAGACAACGGGAGCGGAACGAAGAGCGCAGACAAAGGATCCGAAGGACCCTCGAAATCCTTTCCGACGAAAAACGGCGGGCCGAGCCCCTTCCGACGCTTCGGCCGATTCCTTTATCGGATGTCGCCGAGGCACGGGACGACGATCGTTCCGCGGACGGGCGCCTCTGGGTGGAGATTCCGCTTTTTGTGAGCGAAGACAGGCTCAAGGACGTTTTCAGGGAGCTCCAAGGGCTTGTCGAGAACCAGGGAGTCGGATTCGTGTGCCATTCTCCGGGCTGGATCGATTGGCTGAAGGAGAGGGTCGAAAGGAACCGAATCGCTTCGGGCAGCTATCTCTATTGCCTGAACCGGCTTGCGGTGCGGTTTCTTCGCGACGCTGGCTGCGGCTATGTGCTTGTGAGCCCCGACTTCCCCGAGCAGGACCGCAGAGACCTCCTCCGCCTCGGGGGCACAGCCCTTCCGCCCGAAGAACCGAAGAGGTGTTTCGTCACGCGCTTGGCCGTGCCGGACTTGAGACTCTGGCGCGACAAGTGCGCCCTCCAAGCGCTCCGGCGAGCGGAGTACACCGAGGTGGTTCTTGCCGAGCCGGATGCCGAGCCGGATTGACCCCCTCTGGACGGCTTTCTATACTTTGCGGGAGACCAAAGGCCCCAGGTGGCGCGGGGAACGGTTCCGGCAAAGACGAGCGGTCCTGTGCCGCTCGAGAGGGTGAGAGGCCCCGCGAACGATACTCCGGAGCTGGTGGCTGCGGCGGAAAAGCCGGTATGAATGCTTCCTGGACGGCAGCGCTGATTTTCCTGGCCACCTACGTGGGCGTCGCCTTGGGCAGCATCCCGGGCCTTGCGCTGGACCGGACGGGGATCGCCCTGCTCGGCGCCATTGCGATGGTGGCCTCGGGCGTGCTCGACACGACGGAATCCTTTCGGGCCATCGACACCTCCACGATCCTTTTGTTGTATGCTTTGATGGTCCTCTCGGCCCAGTTCCGACTGGGCGGGTTCTACACCCAGACGGCCCTGCGCATCACCCGCTATCTCAAATGGCCGGGCCTCTTCCTGCTCGTGCTCATGGCGACGGCAGCCCTGCTCTCCTCCATCCTGGCGAACGACATCGTCTGTCTGGCCTTCACGCCGGTGTTGTGCGTTGCCCTGTTGCGGGCATCCCTGAATCCTGTGCCCTTCCTCCTCGGCCTGGCCTGCGCTTCGAACTTGGGCTCGGCCGCCACGATCATCGGAAATCCGCAGAACATGCTGATCGGACAGGTCGGCCGCCTGGATTTCGGGGCCTTCGTCCTCCATTGCGGCCCGCCTTCTCTTCTGTCCCTTTTGGCTGCGTACATGATCCTTCTTCTTGCTTACAGAGGAAAATGGAAGGGGGTTCCCTTCTCGGGCGAGGTTCTCAAGGAGGACTGGCCCAGTTACGACAGGCATCAGTCGCGCAAAGGACTGCTCCTGACCGGCCTCTTGATCGTCCTGTTCTTCACGCGTCTGCCCAGAGAACTTACGGCCATCTCGATCGCCGGCATTGTCCTTTGCAGTCGGCGGTTCAAGACCCGGACGATCCTCGGGCTCGTGGACTGGCACCTGATCACGCTCTTCTGCGCTCTGTTCATCGTGGTGGAGGGGGTCGTGAAATACCAGATTCCCCAGAAGGCGGTCCTTCTTTTGTCCGCCCGGGGCCTGGATATCAACGACCCGCCCGTGCTGACCTTCGTTTCCGTCGTGCTGAGCAACGTCGTGAGCAACGTGCCTGCCGTGATGCTGCTCCTGCGAAACCTGGATCTGGGCAACGTTTCCAATTTGCACTTGCTGGCGTTGATGAGCACCTATGCAGGCAACCTGATCACCATCGGCAGCATCGCGAACCTCATCACCATCGAATCCGCCGCCGCATACGGCGTGCGGATCGGTTTCCGCGAACATGCCGCCGTGGGCGTGCCCGTGACCGCCGTGTCCGTTCTGATCGCCCTGCTTTGGACAGCGTGGATCGCCTGAACCGGAGGCGGAAGCAAAAAGGAGGAACCATGAGAGAAGTCGCTGTCGTCGGCGTTGGCATGACGAAGTTCGGGAAATTCCTGGACAAAGGGATCAAGGACTTGGTCCGCGAGGCTGTGGAGGACGCCCTCCGGCACGCCGGCGTGGGCAAAGACGCCATCGAGGCCGCCTATGTGGGCAATGCGGCTGCAGGGCTCATGACCGGGCAGGAGATGATCCGCGGCCAGGTCACTCTCACCTCGATGGGGATCGAAGGAATCCCGATGTACAACGTGGAGAACGCTTGCGCCAGCTCATCGACGGCCTTTCACCTCGGCTGGACCGCCGTGGCCGCGGGGCTTTACGACTGCGTGCTCGTGGTGGGCTTCGAAAAGCTCTATGACCAGGACAAGCGCAAGTCCTTTCAGGCCCTGGGCACGGCCGTGGACGTGGAGATCCTGAGAGCCCTCTTCAGCCAGATGGCCTCGGGAAAGGCTCCGGGCGGAGGGATCTTTCAGGCCGGCAGCGGCGAGAAGCGCAGCATTTTCATGGACATGTACGCCCACTACACGAAGCGGTACATGGAACGCTATGGCCTCCGTCAGGAGCACTTTGCCCGGCTTGCGGTCAAGAGCCATCGAAACGGGGCGTTGAACGAGCATGCTCAGTACCAGAAGGAGGTGACCCTCGAAGAAGTCCTTCAATCCGGAGACGTGGTGTATCCTCTGACCCGCATGATGTGTGCGCCCATCGGGGACGGTGCCGCAGCGGTCGTGCTTTGTTCCAAGGAGCGGGCCGCTCGCTACACCACGAAGCCTGTCTGGGTGGCGGCGTCGGTCGTGGGCAGCGGGAAGGCGAGCGGCGGAGAGGAAACCGTGACCCAGCGTCTGGCGCCCCGCGCCTACGAGGCGGCCGGGATCGGCCCACAGGACGTGGACGTGATCGAAGTCCACGACGCCACGAGTCCTTCGGAAATCATCAGTCTCATCGAGCTGGGCATTTGTCCGGGCGAGGAGGCGGCCCGGTGGATCGAAGAAGGCCTGTTGGAGATCGGCGGCAAGGTGGCGTCCAACCCATCGGGTGGACTCGTCACCAAAGGGCATCCGGTGGGCGCGACCGGGTGCGGGCAGATCTACGAAATCGTGAAGCAACTGCGGGGTGAGGCGGGCCCTCGCCAGGTGAAAAACCCGCGCACGGGCATGACCCAAAACGGCGGCGGGATCATCGGCCTGGATGCGGCCTCCATGACCCTGCACGTGTTCAAAAGGTAGGAACCCTGAGGAGGAAGGGCCTTGCCGCCTGCAAGGCCTTAAAGAATGATGTTCTTTGCGTAAACATGCCTCCCATGCATTCCGTTGGTGGCATTGCATACACTGCTGCGCAAACCGGTCGAGGCGGCGAAGAACCCCTAACGGACCGGGCTCGCTCCCTACTGGGAGTCCTGCAGGAACCCGGGGGCGAGTACGAGTACCAGGGCGCCCGGATGGCAAACGTCTCCGAGAGGGCAGCCTTCCTTGTGGAGAAGACCGACAAGGGCGCTCCCGTGATGGTTAAGGGCCCCTTGAAAACCGAGGACGTTCCGCCCTGGCAGCCCACAAGGACTCGATCGGCACGGTCGCCTGCGGACACACGGACAGGGACGCCGGCCCAAAGGAACACCTCGGCAAGAAGGAATCTCCCTGCTTGCCTACGCCGCGCCTCGCCAGGCGCGACATGCGGGTCGAACCATATCCTCACCGTACCCGGTCGAAGGGTGCCCGGGCCTTTCTTCGGGAACAGCGACCGAATAGTTCTTGGACAAGGACGAGGTGATTTTCATATACTTTCGCGAAATCTCATTCAGGCCAATGGACGCTCTTCGTCTCGACGAGGTGATTGCGGGAATGGCTCCAGGAGAAGGCTGGGTCGATGTGGAAGACGTGACCGCCCACCTGCGGGTGGCCAAGGAATCCATCTAACGGTGGATCGACCCCAAGGGCTTTCCGGCTCACCGGGTGGGACGCCTCCTTCGGTTCAAGATCTCGGAGGTGGACGAGTGGGTGCAGGCACAAGGAGCATACAATTCCCGCGGCCCAGCATCCGCCCGGGGAACGGGTTCAAAAGCACCTCGTCGGGAATTTCCCATGAAGAAGAAGGGGTAGCCCGATGGCCCGACTGGAGGACCTGACACGAGGGGCGACGGTCAAGGGCATTCTGCCCGACCGCCTCGTTACCATCGTGGATGTCAAGTGGCACGGCTCGACCGTGGTGGAGTTGACTTACAAGGACGCCTCGGGGCGCCTAGCCAACGAACTCCTCTACCGGGATCGCGAGCCCACGCTGGAGATCGTCACGCAGGGCACGCCATTCAGCTTCGACGGCAATGGCGCACAGTTTCGGCTGGCCTCTGAGGCCCGACGCATTAGCCTGGCTTATCTGTTCGACCCGCTGCTGGCTGTCCACACCTCGCTGATCGAGCCGCTGCCGCACCAGATCACCGGGGTATACGGGGAGATGCTGCCGCGCCAACCGCTGCGCTTCCTTCTGGCCGACGACCCGGGCGCCGGAAAGACCATTATGGCCGGCCTGCTCATCAAGGAGATGATGGTCCGTGGGGATCTGCACCGGTGCCTGATCTGCTGCCCGGGCAATCTCGCAGAACAGTGGCAGGACGAACTGGACTCCAAGTTCCATCTTCCCTTCGAGATCGTAGGCCGCGACGCCATCGAGGCCTCACGAACGGGGAACCCTTACCTGGAGAAGAACCTCGTCATCAGCCGCCTCGACCTGATGAGCCGCAACGAGGACGTCCTGGCGAAGCTGGAACAGACCGAATGGGACCTGGTCGTAGTGGACGAAGCGCACAAGCTCCACGCGTCGTTCTTCGGTGGCGAGGTCAAGGAAACGAAGCGCTACAAGCTGGGCAAGGTTCTTGGCCGACTCACCCGGCATCTGTTGCTGATGACGGCGACTCCCCACAACGGCAAGGAGGAGGAGTTCCAGCTCTTCATGGCACTCCTCGACGCCGACCGTTTCGAGGGGCGCTTCCGCGATGGAGTCCACGTCGTCAACACCGCAGACCTCATGCGTCGGATGACAAAGGAGACTCTGGTTCGCTTCAACGGGACCCCGCTCTTTCCAGAGCGCTGGGCCTATACGGCCTCCTACACGCTCTCTGATTCGGAGGCTCGGCTCTACGCCGAGGTCACGAACTACGTCCGGGAGGAGTTCAACCGTGCCGACGCATTGGAGGAGCGCCGGAGGGGAACAGTCGGCTTCGCCCTGACGATCCTCCAGCGGCGTCTGGCCTCGTCCCCGGAGGCGATCTACCAATCCTTAAAGCGCCGCCGCGAGCGATTAGAGAAACGGGTCCGGGAGGAGAAGCTCCTCAAGCGTGGTGCCGAGGTCCCTGTGGAGGTGGTTCCCGAGCTGTCCATGCTGACGCAGGAGGATATCGAAGACCTCGATGACGCGCCCGGCGCCGAGGTCGAAGAGACTGAGGAGAAAGTCGTTGACCAGGCGTCGGCCGCGCGGACCATCGCCGAGCTGGAGGCGGAGATTACCACGCTGCGGCGTCTAGAGGAGCTGGCCCTGCAAGTCCGACAGGGTCGCACCGACAGGAAGTGGGAGAAACTGTCCGAGGTGCTTCAGAACACCCCCGAGATGTTCCACCCCGACGGTCACCGCCGCAAGCTCGTCGTCTTCACCGAGCACCGGGATACCCTCAATTACCTGGCCGACCGGCTGCGCACCCTGCTGGGGAGACCCGAAGCGGTCGTGGTCATCCACGGTGGCATGGGACGGGAGGAGCGCCGGAAGGCCCAGGAAACCTTCACCCAGGACAAGGAGACCCAAATCCTGGTCGCCACGGACGCTGCGGGCGAAGGCATCAACCTCCAGCGGGCCCACTTGATGGTGAACTACGACCTCCCCTGGAACCCGAACCGGCTGGAGCAGCGGTTCGGCCGCATCCACCGGATTGGCCAGACCGAGGTCTGCCACCTTTGGAACCTCGTCGCCCACGAGACGCGCGAAGGCGAGGTCTTCAAGCTCCTGCTGGAAAAACTCGCCGAGCAGCGCAAGGCGCTCGGCGGGCGCGTCTTCGACGTCCTCGGAAAAGTGTTCCAGGAAAAGCCTCTCCGTGACCTTCTCATCGAGGCGATCCGCTACGGGGAGAAGCCCGAAGTCCGTGATCGACTCCGCCAAGTGGTGGATGCCGCCTTGGACCGCGGCCACCTGCAACAACTGCTCGAAGAGCGCGCCTTGACCCACGAGGCCCTCGACGGGGCGACCATCCGGCGCATCAAGGAGGACATGGAGCGCGCCGAAGCCAGACGGCTTCAACCCCATTTCGTCGCCTCGTTTTTCCTCGAGGCCTTCGGGCTTTTGGGAGGGACCGTGCGCGAGCGGGAGCCGCGCCGCTACGAGATCACCCACGTGCCGGCCGTCATTCGGAATCGGGACCGGCTGATCGGCACCGGAGCTCCGGTCCTGTCCAAGTACGAACGGATCACCTTCCATAAGGAGTTGATCAGTGTGCCGGGGAAGCCGCTGGCTGCGTTTGTCTGCCCGGGGCACCCACTCCTGGACGCCACGATTGACTTGGTCCTCGAACGCTACCGAGACCTCCTCAAACGCGGAGCCGTACTCGTGGACCCTCGCGAGGAGGGGGGCGAGGAAATCCGGCTCCTCTTCTATTTGGAGCACTCGATTCAGGATGCGCGGACCGACCGGCAGGGGAACCGCCGGATCGTCTCGCGGCAGATGCAGTTCGTGGAGATGGACAAGACGGGCAGCGTCCGCATGGCGGGTTACGCCCCCTACCTGGACTATCGGCCGATCACTGAAGAAGAACGCACGTTGATCGAAGGGGAACTCGGCGCCGAATGGCTGAAGGGCAACCTGGAGAGCAAGGCACTGTCGCACGCCATCGAACATCTCGTCCCGCGTCATTTCTACGAGGTCAAGACGTTCAAAGAGGAGATGGTCCTCCGCACGATGGCCGCGGTGAAGGACCGCCTGACCAAGGAGATCAACTACTGGGATCGCCGGGCCGAGGATCTCAAGGAGCAGGAGCTGGCCGGCAGGCCCAATGCCCGGATCAACTCCGTCCGGGCCCGCGAGCGCGCCAACGAGCTCGAGGCGCGACTGCGCCGGCGCATGGAAGAGCTGGAGCAGGAACGGCGCCTCTCACCGCTTCCGCCCGTGGTGACGGGCGGGGCCCTCGTCGTACCCGTCAACCTGATCCGGCGCCGCAAAGGCGAACGGACCGATGAACCAGAGCTCTTCGCTGGGGAGACCCGGCGGATCGAGCGGCTCGCGATGGAGGCCGTCATGGCCCTGGAGCGCCAAATGGGACGGCAACCCCGCGACGTCAGCGCCCAAAACCTGGGCTACGACGTGGAGTCAAAGGCCCCCGAAGACGGCAGGCTCCTCTTCATCGAGGTCAAGGGTCGAAGCGCTGGCGCGACAACGGTCACCATCACCAAGAACGAGATCCTGACGGCGCTTAACAAACCTGACGACTTCATCCTGGCCGTGGTGGAGGTGGAGGGAGATGCGGCTAGGAGGCCGGTCTACATCCGACGTCCGTTCCAGAAGGAGCCTGACTTCGGCGTGACGAGCGTCAACTACAATCTGGCGGATCTGCTCCAGCGCGGGGGGGCACCCGCATGACTGGCAGGCAACCGCCCCCGTACTTTTCATCCGTGCGCGACCGCTCTCGCCAACGATGGGATCAGCTTGAGAGCGATCCTGAATTGGCCGGGCCGTGGAAGCAGTTGTTCGGCCAGGTTCAGAGTCCGCGGCACGTGCTCTCCGAACTCCTTCAGAATGCCGACGATGTCGGGGCGAAAACCGTACGGGTGTCAATTCGCGACGGCCAATTCACCTTTGAGCACGACGGCAAGGACTTCGACGAGGACGAGTTTGCATCCCTTTGTCGCTTCGGCTTTTCCAACAAGCGGAAACTGCACACCATCGGGTTCCGTGGTGTCGGATTCAAGTCCACCTTCAGCCTTGGGGAGCCGGTTGAGGTGCTGACACCGTCGTTGGCCGTTCAGTTCCACAAGCGACGCTTCACCGAACCAGTGTGGATACACGACGCAACGCCCTGCGACGTAACACGCATCGCTGTCAAGGTTCAGGACCCCCACCGTGAGAGCGAGCTCAGAAAGAACCTGCAGGAGTGGGCTGAAAGTCCCGCCTCGCTGCTTTTGTTCAACAACATCAATGAGCTCACGATTGACGACGTTACGCTCCACAAACAACACATCGGGCCTGGCCCTGTCCCATCCTCCGAGCGGATCCGATTGCTCGGCCACGGTGAACACGACGTGCTTCTCTTTGCCTCTCCAGAGGAGCCGTTTCCTGAGGAGGCGGTTGACGAAATCCGCCAGGAACGGGACGTTGAAGACCTCCATCTCCCTCCTTGTCGCGTCGAACTTTTCCTTGGCCTGCCTGGAGCCCAGCGGCTCTACGTCGTCCTGCCTACAGGCGTTACGGTCAAGACGCCCTTCTCCTGCAACGCCCCCTTTCTTCAGGATCCCGCCCGTTCTGTCATCAAACCTCCATCATTATCCCCAACGAACCGGTGGCTGTTGCATCGTCTTGGCCGCCTGGCCGGCCATGCGATGTTGGCCTGGCTTCAAAATCAGTCTATGGAGCCTGACGTTCGCGCCAAGGCATACCGCCTACTGCCCGACAAGCCCTGCGACGGGGACTCATTGGAGGATGATGTCACGCAGGCAATCTGCCAAGGCTTCGCCGAAGCAGTCGGCGATCGACCCATCCTGTTGACTACCACGGGTCAAATCGTTGGCCCGAGTGACTGCATCGCGCCCCCGAAACAGACCTATCAAGTTTGGACTCCGGCTCAGCTTCTCGAGGTGTTTGGCGACGGGGATGAACACGTTTTGTCCCAAGCCGTTTCTGAAGCGCAGCGGCGGCGATTGAAGTCGTGGGGCTGGCTTGAGAAACCCAACGACAGCAACGTGATTAACCGACTTGCCGAGGGGCGACGCGTTCCCCGGCCGGGCGACAACAGGAATCTCCTTTTGCTATGGAGCATGGTCCAAGAGAGCGTCCGCTACGACTATGACGGTCAGCAGCGCCGTCGGCTGGCCATCGTTCCGGTCGAGGGAGCCGACGTGCTATTCCCCGCAAACGAGGTCGTTCGCCTGCCGGAAAAGAAGGAGACGATATGTAATGAAGCATGGCAGTTTCTCAGAGGGCTGGTTCGCGTTGTCGATCCAGTCTGGCTGCGGTTCCTCGACGATGGGTTGAAAACCGAAGCACCCCAATTGGCTCGGGCGGCTCTGCAGTTGCTGTCTGATGTAGGGCTGGCTCGGGCGAGTCAGACCGACGTGATTGCGCAGAATGCCTGCCGCAGCCTTTTTTCCCGGCAGAAAATTCCGCTCGGCGACCATGTGCGAATAGCCCATTTGATGGCCGCCCTCGAAGCCAAAACGCCGGCAGAATTCCGCTGCGTCACGCGGGACGGTCGTTCGCGCAGGCCGGACGAAGGCATCATCGCAACGCAGGACCCCGCCGTTGAGGCGCTTCTCCCGGAGGACTGGGCTGCAGCGCATTTCTTGCATGATGACTACTTCAAGGGGTACAGCGCCTGCACTCGCCAGGAGTGGGAAGAATGGGTGAGGTGCGAGAAGAGCGGCTTGTGGCCTTTCGCGCCAATCCAAGTGAAGATGGAGAGCGTTTGCGGCAGGTGGCGCTTGGCTGACATCTTGAAGTCCAGGGATGCGCCGTCCCCAACCTTTTTTCCATACGTGACTCATCATTTCTATCTCAACGATCACGATTTTGACGCGGAGCTTTTCGCCTTCTGGACAGAGCTGGCCAAGACGGACCGCGGCATTTGGACCATGGTTGTCCGGCGCATTTTCCAGGCACCGCCGCGGTACTGGCAAAGCCAAAGCGAAGCGACCGTCTTCCAGATTGCCACAACGGGCAACGCAAGGAAGGTCTTCACCGAATCCCCCATACCAGCCAGGTGGATAGTTCGCCTTCGTGACCTGGCCTGCCTGCCCGACACCCATGATCACGTCCGGGTTCCCGCCGAACTGTACCTGCGCACGCCGGAGACCGAGCCGCTCTTGGGCGTCGAGCCGTTCGTGCGGGCGGAACTGGACACCGATGCGACCAAGCCCCTCCTTCGTCTCCTGGGCGTCCGCGACACGCCCGCGGGCCTGGGCAAGTTGCTGGAACGCATTCGCGCCCTGGCGCGAGCGCCCGATCCCGCCCCGCTCCTTTCGGAAGTCGTGAAGTGGTACGGCGCGATGGACAGGGCCCTGGCGCGATGCGATGCCGACGGCGTCGAGGAGGTCCGCGAGGCATTCGCCAACGAACCCCTCATCCTCACCGCCGCGCACGGATGGGCCAAAGCGTCCGAAGTCTTCCAGTACGCAAGCGAAGACGATTTTCCCGACGCCCCCGTCGTCCATCCGGCCGCGAACAACCTCGGAATGTGGGCGCGTCTGGGCGTGGCCGACCGCCCCACGGCCGACTTGGTCCTCGATTGGCTCAAGGGCCTTCCTTCTGGCCAGCCCGTGGAGCCGGGTGCCATCCGCCGCGTCCGCGCCGCGCTCGGGCGCTATCCCGTCCAGGTCTGGCAGAGTTGCCTCCACTGGCTGACACTCGACAACGCCTGGGTGCCGGTCGAGCGGCTGCGGTTCCGCCTGACCATGCACAGCCTGACGAGGTGGTCGGATCTGTTCCCGGCCGTCAAGGCTGCGACCGCCAACCTTCAGATGCTTACCGCCGACATCTGCAACCGTCAGCCGTTCGCCGCTCTTCCCGACCTTGGCACCGCGGTCGAGTACCGCCTGACCCATCGTCCCGGCGCGATGGGCGAGCCGGCGCAGAAACCCTGGCTTGCCGCCCTGGCACAGGCACTTGCGCGGGTGAAGTTGGATGACGAGCCCCAAACCCGGCACGTTCGTGCAACCGCCGCGCGCCTCGCGCGCTCGGCCTGGCAGCCGTTCGACGACCGGGATTCAATTCAAGTCACCCCCTACGTGGACGGCGCGCCGGCGGGCCTGCCGCATTCGCCCGCCGTCCTTTGGCACGAACAATCTATCTTCGTTCAGAGCGGCAGACTGGCCCGGTCGTTCGACGCCCTTGTTGCTGAACTGGCCAGGCCCTTCAACCATGACAGGGTGACCGAGGCAATTAAAGCTTGCGTCGAGCGTCCCCCCTACTTTATTGCCGAGTATATGGAAGCGCACTTCACGCTAGAAGCGGAGCCATCTCCGACGCCGGACAGCGCGGCAGGCTCAGCCGAGGTCTACAAAGGCGAGCCTCAAGGTGGAGTTGGAAAGGAGGGTGAGCCGGGCACTGACGTGGCCGAGGCCGTTCTGGATGGTGAGTCACCGGAATCAACCGATACCGATGGAGAGCACGACCACGCGGAAGAGAGTGACCGGCAACCCCGACACAAACGAGAGCTTCCGCTATTCCAGCGGTTCGCTCTGAGCAGGGGCTACCGTTGGGACAGCCTCCGAAAGCGGTTCATCCATTCGGACGGTTCTTGGATCGAGCGCTGCGAATCTCCGTTTCAATGGCGGCGGTTCGACTCAGTTGGAAACATCGTGACCCGTTACTGGGCTTCCCCCCACTGCCTTGCGCGGGGGGACGCCGAAATTCCCGCAGAGCTTTGGGAGATATTTCGCATGCGTCCCTCCGAATGCTGCATGATTCTTGTGGACGGTGCAGACAATCCCATGGAACTGTGGGGTACAGACCTTATTCAAGGTATAGAAAACAAGGAGATTGTACTCTATCCAGCGAAATACCGGATTCGGAAAGAGGCCAAGACATGACGGCTGGCCCGCAACAGGAGCTGCCGTCTCAGAAGATGCACAAGACAGCCGTGACGATCGGGTTTAGGAGCAAGTCGTCTGCGTGAACAGCCTCAACTACGATTTGGCGGAGCTGCTTTGGCGCACGGAGGGGATGGCGTGACCACACCCGGTGAATTCCGTACGCTGCTGATCAGCCCGGAGGGAAGCCGTGTCGAGTTCAAGGCGGCAGTGGGCGGATTCCACTTTGAGGACCTGGCGAAATACTGCGTCGCCCTCGCCAACGAAGGAGGCGGACGCATCGTGCTCGGTGTCACGGACAAGCGCCCTCGCCGAGTAGTGGGAACAAAGGCATTCGACGAGCCGGGACGCACCGAAGCGGGTTTGTACGAGCAGCTTGGACATCGGGTCTCGATCGAGGAGTACCGTGACGAAGGACGGCGCGTGCTGATCGTCCATGTGCCGTCCCGGCTGCCCGGCACCGCCTGGCATGATCGCGGCACCTACTGGATGCGGGCGGGCGAAAGCCTTGTGCCCATGTCGGACGAACAGCTCCGGCAGATCCACAACGAGACGGGGCCCGATTTCTCGGCGGAGACGTGTTCCGGAGCAGAGCTTTCGGACCTGGATCCCGAAGCAATCCAACTCTTGCGCACCCTTTGGGAGCGCAAGACGCCTGGTCAGGGGATCATGACCCGGCCCGTCCAGCGACTTCTCGCGGATGCCGAACTGGTCGTCGGTGGCCAGATTACCTACGCCGCGCTCATCTTGCTCGGTAATCGGGATGCCTTGGGCCGATTCCTCGGCCAGGCCGAGGTGGTCTTCGAGTACCGGCCCAACGATGCTCCGGGGCCAGCCGCCGACCGCCGGGAGTACCGGCGAGGATTTCTCACCGTGCTCGATGAGCTTTGGCAGGCCATCAACCTGCGCAACGATTGGCAGCACTTCCAGCAGGGGCTCTTTGTTTGGGACGTGCCGACATTCGACGAGCGAGCCGTGCGGGAGGCCGTGCTCAATGCCGTGAGCCACCGCGACTATCGCCACAGCGGCTCGGTCTTCGTGCGCCAGTATCCGCGCCGCATTCAGATCGTCAGCCCGGGCGGCTTTCCGCCAGGGATCAACCAGGAGAACGTCCTTTGGGAGCAGAACCCGCGGAATCGGCGGATCGCCGAGGTCCTGAGCAAGTGTGGGCTGGTCGAACGGGCGGGCCAGGGCTTCGACCTGATTTACCGGACCTGCATCCAGCAAAGCAAGCCGCTTCCTGATTTTACGCGTACGAGTGAGCATTCGGTGTGGGTGACGCTCCACGGCCAAATCCAGGATCCGGAGTTCCTGCGTTTTCTGGAGGAGATTGGCCGCGAGCGCTTGGCCTCATTTGCGACGGAAGATTTTCTGGTTCTGGACCTGGTGCGCCGTGAGCAGCCCGTACCCGACCTGCTCAAGCCGCGACTCGAGCCGCTGCTGGAGCAAGGCGTCATCGAGCGGATCGGCCGCGGCCGCGGCGTGCGCTACTTGCTCTCTCGCAGGTTTTACCGGTTTCTCGGCAAACCTGGCGTGTACACACGCAGGCGAGGGCTTGATCGCGAAACCAACAAGGCTCTTTTGCTCCAGCACCTTCAGGATGCCTTTCCAAAAGGATGTGCCATGGCCGAGATCGAGCAGGTCGTGCCCCATCTGTCGCGGGCGATGGTCAAGCGGCTGTTGGACGAACTCCGTCGCGAAGGCAAAACACACCTTAAGGGCATTCGTCGTTGGGCACGCTGGTTTGCAGCCGAGGGCTCCGCCCCGGGAAAGCCATGAGCCATAGATGAGCCATAGGGAGAGCCATAGAGCGGTTTAAACCAAGGAATCTCCAGCATGAAGGCCCGTGGCAATGAGCCAAAGATGAGTCATATGGACGCGGGCCGGATTGCACGCAGGTGTAAGTCCGCCGGAATTCCCGGTTCGGAATTCGACGCAATTCGGCACGGCAGTGCCCGCGGAGCAATGACGCTGCAAAAGGGGGAAGACCCAATTCCCCGCGCGGAACGTGCAATTCGGCTTCGGGGCCGAAAGGATCTTGCGGGCACAGGCGGAGGAGACATCGTGAATAAAAAACTCATCGAAGTGGCACTGCCGCTCTCGGAGATCAACGACGCCTCGGCCTACGACAAGATGCCCGGCATCGGGCCGCACCCCAAGGGCATCCACCACTGGTGGGCCCGGCTACCGCTGCCGACCGCCCGGGCGGTGCTCTTCGCCTCCGTGGTGGACGACCCCTCTTCCCAGCCGGAGCGCTTTCCCACCGATGAGATGCAGAACGCCGAACGCGAGCGCCTCTTCGGCATCCTGCGCCGCCTGATGCAAAAGAAGATGCACGAGCATCCCGAGGTGTACGCCGAGGCGAAGGCCGAGATGCTCAAGCACTGTGGGGGGAAGCTTCCGCCCGTGCTCGATCCCTTTGCCGGCGGCGGCTCGATTCCGTTGGAGGCGGCCCGCCTCGGTTTCGAAGCGCACGCGGCGGATCTCAATCCCGTGGCCGTCCTGATCAATAAGTGCAACCTGGAACTCATCCCGCGCTGGGCGGACCGGCCGCCGGTGAATCCAGAAGACAGAAGTCAGGAGACAGGAGGAAGAAGGCTGACGGCGGCAGGCTGGCGCGGTGCAAGCGGCCTCGCCGCCGATGTGCGCTACTACGGGCGCATCATCCGCGAGCGTGCCATCGCCAAGATCGGCCACCTCTACCCCAAGGTTCACATCGTCCAAGAGAAGGACGGCTCCTGGAGGCACGCGACGGAAGAGGAAATCCGTTCCGGCAAGCGCAGCGTGCGGGAGGCCAACGTCATCGCCTGGCTCTGGGCACGAACCGTGCCGAGTCCCAACCCGGCAGCGCGCGGGGCGCATGTACCGCTCATGAGCACCTTCTGGCTCTCCAGCAAGAAGGGAAGCGAGGCGTGGCTCGAGCCGGTCGTGGACCGGGGGGCAGGCACGTGGCACTTTCGCGTGCGCACCGGCGGGCCCGCGGACCGCGACGCCGTGAAGGCGGGGACGAAAATCGGCCGGGCGATGTTCCGTTGCTTGCTAACCGATAATCTGATTCCAGTTGATTACATCCGAGAACAGGGCCAAACAGGACGGATGGGCGTGCGTCTGGTGGCCATAGTGGCTGACGCGGGCCGGGGGCGGCTGTACCTGCCCGCCATGGAAGAGCACTTGGCCCACGCCTGCCAGGCAAAGCCCGCGTGGAAGCCAGATGGTGAAATGCAAGAAAAGGCTGCGGAGAATGTGACGCTTTATGGCATGAACACGTTCGGTGACGTCTTCACCCCCCGGCAGCTCACGGCGATGGTGACGCTCTCGGACCTGGTCAGGGCGGTCCGGGCGGACGTCGTGCGGGATGCGTCAGACGCGGGGCTTACCAAGCGAGAAGCCGAAGCCTACGCCGCCACGGTGGTGACGTTTCTGGCGCTAACTTTGAATCGCGCAGCAGATCTCAACAACGCCCTCTGTACTTGGAATGCGAGCGATGAGGTATTGCGCAATCTATTCAAACGTCAAGCTATTCCAATGGTATGGGACTTCGCCGAAGCGAACATTTTGGCCGACGTCGTTGGGGGATGGACTACCTGCGTAGATCGTACCGCAAAGTGCATGATGACAATGGGTCGGCAGTGCATCGGCCACGCCCGCCAGATCGACGCGGCGAGTTCTTGGGACGAACTGAAAGGCGTCCTCGTCTCGACCGACCCGCCCTACTACGACAACATCGGCTACGTGGCGCTCTCGGACTTCTTCTACGTCTGGCTGCGCCGCACCATCGGCGATCTCTACCCGGACCTCTTCCAGACCATCCTCGTGCCCAAGGAGCCGGAACTCGTCGCCGCGCCGGAGCGGTTCGACGGAGACAAGGAAAAGGCCAAGGAGCACTTCGAGACCGGCTTCCGCAAGGCCTTCGCGGCATTGCGAGAAAAGATGGACGCCCGCTTCCCCCTCACGGTCTATTACGCCTTCAAGCAGGAGGACGAGGAGGCGGGGCAGGAGGAAGAAGAAAGAAGTCAGAATGCAGAAGGAAGAAGCAGGAATGGGGTGGACCGGACGACCGGATGGGAGACGCTGCTCGAGGCGCTCCTGGGAAGCGGCTTCCAGATCACGGCCACCTGGCCGGTCCGGGCATCGCAGAAGTGGCGCATGGTGGCCATGGGCACCAATGCCCTGGCTTCCTACATCGTGCTGGCCTGTCGGCCTCGCCCGGCCGATGCGCCCCAGTGCAGCCGGCGCGAGTTCATCGCCGCACTCAAGCGCGAGTTGCCCCAGGCGCTCAAACACCTGCAGCAGGGGAACATCGCGCCCGTGGACTTGGCGCAGGCCTCGATCGGCCCCGGCATGGCCGTCTTCTCGCGCTACGCCCGCGTCATGGAGGCAAGCGGCAATCCCATGAGCGTGCGCACGGCCCTCGCGCTTATCAACCAGACCTTGGACGAGGTGCTCGCCGAACAGGAGGCGGAGTTCGACGCCGACACCCGCTGGGCGCTGGCGTGGTTCGAGCAGCACGGGACGGGCGAAGGGCCGTTCGGCGACGCCGAAACCCTCTCGAAGGCCAAGAACACGGCGGTGAACGGGCTGGTAGAGGCGGGCATCATCTCGGCACGCGGAGGAAAGGTCAGGCTCGTCGGGCGGGAGGAGCTGCCGGCGGATTGGGACCCGGCCAAGGACAAGCGCCTGGCTGTGTGGGAGGCCACGCAGCATCTCATCCGGACCCTCGAGCAGGGCGGCGAAGGCGCGGCGGCAGAGCTTCTGAGGCGGCTCGGAAGCTCCACGGGTGAGGTGGCGCGGGAACTCGCCTACCGCCTCTACAAGGTCTGCGAGCGCAAAGGCGGGTCGAAGGGGGCCCTCTCTTACAACGGCCTCGTCGTCGCCTGGCCTGAGATCGTAAGGCTGGCCAGTAGGCAGAAGCAAGAAGACGGAAGTCAGAAGGAACTCTTCAAGGAGGGCGGATGATGACTCCGGCGCGGTCGTTTCAGGACCTGGTGGTCTGGCAGAAATCCCATGCCTTTGTGTTGGCGGTTTATCGCACGACGCAAGCATTTCCGAAACATGAGCTGTACGGTCTGACGAGCCAGGTTCGACGAGCGGCCGTATCCGTGTCAGCCAACATCGCCGAAGGATTCCGCAAGCGCGGCAAAGCGGACAAGGCACGTTTCCTGAACACGGCGGAGGGGTCGCTCGAAGAGTGTCGGTATTACCTCATATTGGCGGAGGGCTTGGGATACCCCAGGACGGAAGATTTGCGCGCGGCAGCCGATGAAGTCGGGCGTCTCCTCGGCGGCTACTCGCGCTCCATTCTGTCTTCTTCCTTCTGACTTCTTGCTACTGGAGTCGATCATGTCCAAGACCAACCGTGACCGTGTCGGTGAGGCCCTCGAGCTTCTGAACAAAGGGCTCCAGCCTTTTGTCGAGCGCGAGTTGAAAGCCGTGCACAAGGACCAGTGGATCGAGACGGCCGCCCAATCCTTCGGCGGCAAGAAGATCAATTGGTCCGATCCGCAGACCACCCTTCTGGTGATGTGGGACCAGTGGAACACGGTCTTCAAGAATGTCCTCGGACACGCGGAGCGCAGCCTGGTGAGCGAACTCCGGGACATCCGAAACCGATGGGCCCACATGGAGAATTTTAGTTCCGACGACGCTTATCGTGCCCTGGACAGCGCCGGAAGGTTGCTCACGGCGGTCTCCGCGCCCGAGGCGGGCGAGCTCGAGAAGCAGAAGATGGAACTGCTGCGCTTGCGCTTCGAGGAGCAGCGGAGAGCCGAGGCCCGCAAGGCCGCCGCCGCCCATGTGGAAGGCAAACCGGCGGGGCACCTCAAGCCCTGGCGCGAGATCGTGACGCCGCATCCCGATGTGGCATCCGGGCGATACCAGCAGGCCGAGTTCGCGGCGGACCTCTGGCAGGTCTACCTGGGGGAGGGATCGGATGAGTACAGGGACCCTGCCGAGTTCTTCCGCCGGACGTTCCTGACGGAAGGCCTAAAGCAACTGCTTACCAGGGCCGTGGAGCGGCTTTCCAAGAACGCCGGCGACCCCGTGGTCGAACTGCAGACCAACTTCGGCGGGGGCAAGACGCACTCGCTGCTGGCCCTGTACCACCTTTTCTCCGGCGCGACTGCCTCGAGCTTGCCGGGAGTGGACGACCTCTTGAAGGAAGGCGGCCTGACCCTGTCCAAAGGGGTGCGACGGGCGGTGATTGTCGGGACCAAGATCTCGCCTGGGCAGGCACACAAGAAACCCGACGGGACCGTCATCCGCACCCTCTGGGGGGAGATCGCCTGGCAAGTGGGCGGCAAGGAAGGCTACCAGCTTGTCAAGGAGGCCGACGAGACGGCCACGAATCCCGGCGACGCCTTGCGGGAACTCTTCAACCGCTATGCGCCCTGCCTGATTCTGATTGACGAATGGGTTTCCTATGCTCGGCAGCTCCACGACAACGGCGGCTTGGCCGGAGGCACCTTCGATACGCAGTTCACCTTTGCCCAGGCGCTGACCGAGGCTGCGAAGGCGGCGAAAAAGACGCTGCTCGTCGTCAGCATCCCCGCCTCCGAGAGCCCCAGTCCGCAGGAAGGGCGCGAGCGGATTTCTGACATTGAGGTGGGGGGCGAGCGGGGCCGGGCGGCGCTCGTGCGACTCAAGAACGCGATCGGTCGCGTGGAGGCCTCCTGGCGGCCGGCCAGCCCGGACGAAGGGTTCGAAATCGTCCGTCGGCGCCTCTTCCAGCCGATCACCGACCCGAAGCTCTTTGTGGAGCGCGACCAGGTGGCGAGGGCTTTCGTGGAGATGTATGGCAGCCAGCCACAGGACTTTCCGGCCGAGTGCCGCGAGGCAAGCTACGAGCGGCGGATCAAGTCCGCGTATCCCATCCATCCGGAGTTGTTCGACCGCCTCTACAACGACTGGTCTACGCTTGAGAAGTTCCAGCGGACGCGCGGCGTGTTGCGATTGATGGCCGCGGTCATCCACTCGCTCTGGGAGCGGCAGGACGGCAACTTGCTCATCATGCCGGCGAACATCCCCGTGGACGACCGGCGGGTGCAGTTCGAACTGACCCGGTATCTGGAAGACCAGTGGGTGCCCGTGATCGAAAAGGATGTGGATGGGCCGAATTCCCTGCCGCTCAAACTGGATCGTGAGAATCCGAACCTCGGCCGCTATTCCGCCTGCAGACGTGTGGCGCGGACGATTTACATCGGCTCGGCACCAATCCAGCGTGCCGCGAACCGAGGGATCGACGACCGGCAGGTGCGGCTGGGATGCGTGCAGCCGGGCGAGACCGCGGCGATCTTCGGTGACGCGCTCCGGCGCCTCACGGACCGCGCCACCTACCTCTACGTAGACGGCCGCCGATTCTGGTTCTCCACCCAGCCCACGGTGACTCGCTTGGCCGATGATCGGGCTGCCCAGCTCCGCGAGGAAGACGTCCTCGAAGAAATCAAGCGCCGTCTTCGCCTTCAGGCACGGACGCGTGGAGAATTCGCCAGGGTCCACGCCTGCGCGTCCGCGGGGGACGTGCCCGACGAGCGCGAAGCCAGGCTCGTGATCCTCGCCCCGGAGCATCCGCACGCCGGCCGGGAATCCAATAGCCCCGCCCGCAGGGAAGCGGCCGCCGTGCTTGATTCCAGAGGCACGACTCCGAGAAGCTACAAGAACACATTGGTCTTCTTGGCAGCCGACGGCGCGCGGCTCAAGGACCTGGAACAAGCAACGCGGCAATACTTGGCGTGGAAATCCATCTGCGAAGAGCGAGACTCCCTGAACCTCGATCCCTTCCAGTCTGGCCAAGCCGAAACCAAGCGCAAGAACGCCGATGAGACCGTCGAGGCCCGCATCCCGGAAGCCTACCAGTGGCTGCTTGTTCCCACCCAGCCCGACCCGAGAGGGCCGGTGGAATGGCAGGAGATTCGGCAGCAGGGCCAGGAGGCGCTAGCGGTTCGCGCCTCGAAAAAGCTCAAAAACGAGGAATTGCTCCTGGTCCAGCTCGGCGGCCCGCGCTTGAGGCACGAGCTTGACCGCGTCCCCCTGTGGCGCGGTGACCATGTGGGCACCAAACAGTTGGCCGAGGATTTCGCCACCTATCTGTACCTCCCCCGGTTGTCCGATGACTCCGTGCTGGCGGACGCCATCCGGGATGGCCTGTCCCGCCTGACGTGGCAGTCGGATACCTTCGCCTACGCAGACTACTGGGACGAACAGAACAGAAAGTACGTCGGTCTCCAGACTGGGCACTGCGTCAGGGTCACGCTGGACGAGCGCAGCCTCCTGGTGAAGCCAGAGGCAGCCCTCGGCCAGATGCAGGCGGAAGAGAAACGTCAGGTGGAGCCTCAGCCTTACCACCCTGGTACTCCCGACACCAAAACAAAAATCCAAGAACGGGATGGAGGGCCCGACACCCCTCCAGTCGCTACTCCTCCTCGTCGTTTCCACGCCACCGTGCTGTTGGACCCCAGCCGCATCGGGCGCGACGCGGGGCGCGTCGCAGAAGAAGTGGTTCAGCATCTGGCCGGGCTCGTCGGCGCCACCGTCGAAGTCACGTTGGAAATTCGGGCAGATGTGCCCGAGGGCGTGCCCGAGAGGACCGTTAGGATCGTCACGGAGAACTGCCGGGCACTCAAATTCAAGACCCACGGGTTCGAGAAAGAATGACTACGTGCGTGCCGTGATGAATAGAACAAGCGGCTTCGAACAGATTCTGGCCGCTTCGGAATCAGGAGAAACTTCGGCTTACGGCATAAGCTCCCAGGAAGGCGAACAACCCTCCGGGCGCGAAGGAGGCTCACCGAGACAGAATCGTGATGCTCATGGCCGCCGGCTCGAGGCCGGGGCCAATTCCGCCTCCGTTGTGTGCCAGGGCGACGCGCGCTCCGGGCACCTGCCTTTTTCCGCACTCTCCGCGCAACTGCCACACGAGTTCCACGATCTGGGCCACACCCGTGGCGCCCAGGGGATGTCCCTTGGACAGCAAGCCGCCGCTGGGATTGACCGGGATCCTGCCCCCGAGGGCGGTTGCTCCTTCGTCGACCAGCCTCCCCCCCTCCCCTTTCGGGCACAGGCCCAGATCCTCGGTCGCGATGAGTTCGTGAACCGTGAAGCAATCGTGCAACTCGATGACGTCGAGATCCTCGGGCCCGATGCCGGCTGTCTCGTAGGCTTGCCGGGCCGCTCGGACACAGGACTCGATGGTGGCCGCTCCCGTTCCTTTCTTGTACCTGCCGGCGGTGAAAACCGAGGCCCGGACGTACACCGGCTTGGTCGTGTACCGGCCGGCTTCTCTGTCCGAGGTCAGCACCACGGCCGAGGCGCCGTCACCGATGGGCGTGCACTGAAGCAGGGTGATGGGATCGGCGATCATAGGCGATTGCAGGACTTCTTCGAGGGTCAGCTCTTTCTGATACTGGGCATACGGATTGAGGGCTCCATGCTTGTGGTTCTTGACCGAAATGCGGGCGAATTGCTCCCGGGTCGTTCCGTACTCGGCCATGTGGCGCATGCCCATCAGAGCGAAGACCGAGGGCATGACGAGTCCCATGTCGAACTGGATGTTCGTGCCGTCCTCGATCGGAATCAGTCCCTTGATCCTCCGGCTCATGTGCTCGGCTCCGACGACCAAAACCCGGTCGTAGAGCCCGCTCGAGACAGCCGTGAAGGCGTCGCGAAACGCGGCCGAGCTCGATCCGCAGGCGTTTTCGTGGTTGAAAGTCGGAATCCCGCTCAGGCCGATCTCGTCCAGAATCCTCTGGCCCGCGTTCGGAGGCTGTCCCACGTTGCCCACAAAGGCGGCCTGGATTTCCTTGTGGCCCATGCCCGCGTGCTCCAGCGCGTTCAGGCAGGCCTCGGCTCCCATGTCTTCGATGTAGCGATCCGGGAACTTGCCGAAGCGGATCATTCCGGCGCCCACGATGGCAGCCATGCTTCGCCTCCTCGCCGCGGGCAGAGCCGTCAGGCTCCTGCGGGCCGATACTTGTAGCCGATGACCGTCTTTCCCGTCCTCGGGTCGGTCTTGATCTTGCCCAGGGTGAGTTCCAGGGGCATCCCGATCCGGAGAGCCGACGGGTCGCAGTCCTCGATTTGGGCTAGGACCTGGAGGTCGTTCCCCTCGGGCAGATCCACCAGGGCCAGAACATACGGGAGCTCGTAGTGGGGATATCCCACGCGCACGACCGTGTAGGTATTGAGGGTTCCCTTTTCGCCGAGGAGCATTTCCTCCATTCGCTCCCGACAGTCGCAAACCGTGCACAGATGTCTTTTGGGAAACACGACATCGCCGCACGCTCTGCACCGGCTCCCAATGAGGTGCGGCGAGTCCTCCTCGTTTCTCGGAAAGACGAAGACGCCCTCCCGGATCGGGATTTCGTTTTCTTCAAGACGATATTTCTTGGTTCTCATCTTGTTCCACCCGAGCCGCAAGAGAGAGAGTTCACTTCTGCGTTTTTTCGGGGTACACCGCTTCGGCCTGATCGGGATAATGCTTCTTCATGCATTCCGGGCAGATGCCGTGGGTGAACCGGAGATCCAGGTTCTTCTTGAAATAGCTCTCCACTTGCTCCCAATACTGATCGTCCCTGCGAATCCGCTTGCAGTAGGAGCAGATGGGAAGAATCCCCTGCAGGGCGACCAGATCCGACACATCCTCCAGGGCAGCCAGGACGAGCCTTCGCTCTGGGGCCTGGACAGGCACGGCGGTCACCAGAACGTGCATGCGCTCCGGACTGCCGCCCCCAGCCACGGTCAGCTCGAGTTTCTTGCGGTATACGATCCCGCCGCGACGGGCTTCCTCCACGGCAGAGCGAATCCCGCACTGCTGGCAGAATTCGGTCGTTCCGCATCCGCCCGGCGACTCCAAGGCGTGGACGCAACGGAACACCTCGCCGCACTTGCGCTTGAGAGCCACGCCGCGCTCTCCGCGAAGAAGCTCGAGGCCCGAACGGTTCGCGCCCAGCACCCGGAGGTCTTGGTCCAGAAGGAATATCGGAAGGGGAAGACTGTCGAGCAGAATCCGGATCTGCTCCGGACGGGTGAGCACGGCTTCGATCACGGCAGCGGTTCTCCGGGAGTTCGGGCTCAGCATACCCCGCACCATCGGTGAAGTCCAGAGGGCTCGGCCGGGCCGGCGGAATCACGTCAAAGCGGGGCTCCGGCCTGGGATGAGTGGCGCCCGGGAAGGTCGGGCAGCCTGGGGAGCGACCGGCCTGTGACCCCGGGTGCAACATCGAGCCACAGGCTCCGCGGAGGTGCGGCTTCCGTGGCAAGGGGCGTGCAGCCGGGCTTGGATGGGCCTAGAGAGAGCCAACGATTCCGCGGAATCGTCTGGGGAAGACGTCTCGTCCGTGCTGTACGTTCTGGCTTTGCGGCCATGACGGAGCATGGCCCTCCATTTTTGGAGGGACGCGCTCCGTCGCGTCCGTGCCTGGGCCCTGCGTATGCACAAAATGGAGGCGTGATCGCTTGCCCTCGTACAAAAAATGCAGAAAGCAGAAAAATCGTCTCCTTGGCGCCCCGCTTGACGTGGCCATGGCCAGGCCGGAGAGCTCCGGCCGTTTCGGGTCGGCCCTATCCACCAGCGGCCAGGCGGAGCATCTCCTCAGGGTCGGAAGTCGGTCTTTCGCAGCGGTATTGCCTGCACACATACGCGACCGCGCGCCCTTCGATACCTGTCAGGTGCTCGGTGTAAGGCGCCAGAGCAGCGATTCCGGGTCTGGGCTCTCCGGAGGGACGAAGGATCACGACCTTGTTCGGCAGGTAGGAGGTTCTCAAGGCCACCGCCAGCCTCCGCAGATCCTCGGATGCCGGATCCCCTGAGAGAACGATTTCACAAGAAGGCCCGAGGGCAAAGTCCAACCCCGCAAGGAACTGGGTAAAGGCGGACGGAGCCTGAGCGACCGTTCCGGCAAAGGCGTTGACGAGCTTTTCAGCGTACCCTTCGAGTGCCGGATCTGCCGTGATCCTGGCCAGCCGCAGAAGATTCAGCAGGGCGGCAGAATTCCCGGACGGCACCGCGCCATCGTAAAGCTCCTTCCTGCGGGCCAGAAGTTTTTCCGCCCGGTCCGAAGTGAAGTAGAATCCACCCGACCCTCGGTCCCAGAAGCGATCGACCATGAGGCGGTTCAAACAAGAGGCCGCCTCCAGGTACCGAACCTCGAAGCAGGCCTCGTAGAGATCCAGAAGCCCCCAAACCATGAAGGCGTAATCGTCGAGGAACCCCTCCAGATCCGCCTCCCCGTCGCGGTACCGATGGAGGAGGCCGCCGTCCGGAGCGCGCATCCGGTCAAGGACAAAATCCGCCGCCCCACGGGCCGCCTCGACGAACCCGGGCTCCTCCAAAGCCTGGCCCGCCCTGGCAAGAGCCGCGATCATGAGCCCGTTCCAGTCCGCCAGGATCTTGTCATCCTTGAACGGCCGCACCCGCGTTTCCCTGCGGTCGAACAATTTTTTTCGGGCCTGCTCGATCCTGCGCCGCAAAGCCTCCTCTGAGAGATGGAGCCTGGCGGCATGCACGTGAAGAGGCTCGGCCAGGTGCAGAATGTTCAGCCCGTTTTTCCTGCCGCTGGACTCTTCGGCGAAGTTTCCTCCCGGCTCGACGTGGAAAACCTGAAGAACCCCTTGCGCCTCGTCGCCCAGGATGTCGCGAATCTCCTGCTCCGTCCACAGGTAGAACTTGCCTTCCTCCCCCTGGCTGTCCGCGTCTTCTGCGGAGAAAAAGCCGCCTTCGGGCGAAGCGAGATCCCGCAGCACATAGGCGCAGATTTCGCGAGCCGTCTGGGCATAGAAGGACTTTCCCGTGGCCAGGAACGCTTCGGCATAAGCCATGGTCAGCATGGCCTGATCGTAGAGCATCTTCTCGAAGTGCGGCACGAGCCATTGCGCGTCTGTGGAGTACCTATGGAAGCCGAACCCCACGTGGTCGTAAAGGCCCCCCAGGCGCATGGCCGAAAGGGATTTCTCGACCATGGCCAAGGCGTTCCGCTCGCCGGTGCGCTTCCAGTACCGGAGCAGGAACAGGAAATTGTGCGCAGTGGGGAACTTGGGCGCCGTGCCGAACCCCCCGCGTTCGGAGTCAAACCGAAGCGCAAGTTCGGAAGCGGCCTTCCGGAGGCAGGACACATCCAGTGGGCCTCCGGGCTGTTCGGCGGAAAGTTGGCGGATCACCGATGCGACCTGAGAAGCTGACCGGACCGCCTCGTCCCTGCGGGTCTTCCACAAGGCGTGGATCCTTGGAACCAGCTCCATCAAGCCGATCCGGCCGTAACGGGTTTGCTTTGGGAAGTAGGTGCCGGCGAAAAAGGGCTCTTTGTCCGGGGTGAGGATGACCGTAAGAGGCCAGCCTCCCCCTCCGGTCAGGGCCTGGCACACTGTCATGTACACGTTGTCGAGGTCGGGCCGCTCCTCCCGGTCCACCTTGACCGGCACGAAAACCTCGTTGAGGAGCCTGGCGACCTCAGGGTCCTCGAAGGATTCTCTTTCCATCACGTGACACCAGTGGCAGGTCGAGTATCCCACGGAGAGGAACACAGGCTTGTCCTCCCTTCGGGCTTTCTCAAATGCCTCGGCGCCCCACGGATGCCAATCCACGGGGTTGAACGCGTGCTGGAGAAGGTAAGGACTTTTCTCTCCTTTGAGACGGTTCGGCCGTCTCGTTCCCACAGAAAGGTTCTCGTTTGCCATGTTCGGATTCCTGCTTCTGCTCCCAATGGAGGAAATCGCCCGAAAGAGCGCGGGCGACGCACGCACAACCTGGCTGCGACCTTTAGATGGATCGGAGCCGCCGCAAGGTTCGGCCCAGGGCCGAGGGAAAACCCGCGGCCGAGATCGCCCCGTTCCGTGAGGACAGGGCCTGCGCCCGGCCTCCGGGGGGCCGGGAAGCCTGGATCGATTGGGACTTTTAGGAACTCAGCATGTCTTTGAAGACATGCTGGCCTTCTACGGGGCCGGGAAGCCTGGATCGATTGGGACTTCTAGGAAAAGGTGGGTTTCTGTTTCTGGAAAAACGCCGCCACGGCGTTGAAGAAGTCCGGCTTTGTCATGAGGCGGGCCTGTCTCCTGGATTCCATGTCGAGGGCCTGCTCATGGGTCATGAGCTGGGCCTCGTAAAACATCCTCTTGGCGATTCCCATGGTCTTCACCGGCCCCTGGGCAAGTCTCCTTGCCCAGTTCATGGCTTCTTCCATGAGCCGCTCCGGCGGGTAGATACGGTTGACGAGATTGAGCCTCAGGGCTTCCTCTGCCGAGACCGGGTCGCCCGTAAAAGCCATCTCCATCGCTTTCTTAAGCCCCATGAGTTTGGGCAGGATGAACGTGGAGCCTCCGTCCGGGACCAGAGCGATGTTGACGAAGACCTGGATGAACCGGGCGCGGGTGGAGGCAAGCGTGATATCGCAGTTGAGGGCCAGGCTGCAGCCGAAGCCTGCAGCCACCCCGTCCACCGCTGCGATGACCGGCCGCGGCAGGTTGTAGACCGCCCGGGAGAGGCGATGGTAAGTGGAAGTGACCATGTCATCCAGATCCGCCTCCAGGTTGGGCCCGGATTCCTGGTAGCGTGCCACGAAGCCGTCCTGTTGGTTCAGGTCTGCCCCGGCGCAAAAGGATCCTCCGGCGCCCGTGATGAGCACGACCCTGGTTCCGTCCTCAACGCTTTTCTCGATCTCCTGGGCCATCCACAGGGCGTTGGGCGCAGCCAGGGCGTTTCGCTTTTCCGGGGTGTTGATCGTGAGGATCTTGATGCCGTCTTCGCAGGACAAAAGAATCTCGTCGTTCGGCGCGTTCATCTGTGTATCCTCTGGGGTGAACGTAAAAGTGCTGGTCCCTCCCTAGGAGGGCGCTGCGGCTGGAAGGCCTGCAAGGCGTCCTCTCTTGTAGCTTTTTCTCAACGCGGAATCAAGAAGGAGAAAAGGACAACCCGAGGCTCCCGGCCTTTGGAAACCGCCCCGGCCGTACTCCGCATGACCGACAGGAAGGGGCTACGGCACCGGAGCCTCCGATGGAGAGCGGGCGAACGGTTCGAACTCGACCTGGGCCAGAGCGGAGTCTTTCCGGCCGTCGTGGATGCCTGCCAAGATCTCGGCCGCCTTCGGGGCTCCCCAGTAACAGTTCTTCGCCTCCAGAGGGCCGTGCTCGGCGGGGTTGGCGTTGTAGAGTTGAATCCCTTCGTTTTGGAAGATCTGGTTCCCTTCAAAGATCATCGAGCCGTTCAAATAGATCCCACCGATTCTTGGAGTGCCTTCGGCTCGATTCCTGCGGACCAGGTTCTTGCTGAACTCCTCGTTTTCGATGCTCACCCCCCAGAAGTTCAGAAAAGCGCCCCCGCCAGGTCCCCCGAAGGCCACGTTTTCCACAATCCGGTTCCCGGTCAAGGAGCTGTTGGTCTCTCCGTAAACGCCTCCACCCTGGAGGGCCCGATTGCCCCGGATCTCGTTGCCCTCGACCAGGGCGAAGGTCGCATAGACCCCCCCGCCGGACCCGAGAGCCTCATTCGCCAGAATGCGGTTTCCCACGAGAGAGGACCGCGATGCCCACACTCCGGCCCCGTCTCCACCGGCGCGATTCTCCTCGATCCGATTGCCTTCCATATGCACGGCCGTGGTCGAGCGGTAGCCGTAGGCGAACACGCCGCCCCCGTCCTCAGCAGCGTGGTTCCCGCGGATTTCGTTGTTCAGGATCAGCACGGGTTTACTCCCGTATGCGTAGATGCCGCCCCCGTTGGAAGAACTCCGGTTCTCCACGATGCGGCAGCCCCGGATCGTGACGGCTGCGTCCTGGACCGAGATGCCGCTCGATGCGTTGTTCCGAATGACGCAGTCCGTGATGTCCGGTCCGGCTCCTTCGATGACGATGCCGTGCCCGTGTTCGACAATGCACCCCGCGAGAGTTCCGGCCGGATTGTCCTGCCGACTCCCCTGGTCCGGAGCCGCGGCTCCGGAGTTCGCCTGTTCGAAGAAAAGCCTCCCCCAGGGGTGCTCCGGATCTCCGGTGAAACGAACCGGCTCGGTCCGGGTTCCGCGCGCCACGAGGCGGCCGCGGATCCGCAGGGTGCAGCCGGGCGAGAGACTCAAGGTCGTCCCGGGAAGGAGCTTGACCGAGGCCGTAGAAGGAACCAGGACGTTGCCCAAGACCCGGAGGACTTCTTTTCCTTTCCCGCCCAGCACGACGTCCCCTTCCAAGGGCCCGGCGAGCGTCCCGGTGGCCCGGGCCGGAGTGCAGAAAAGAAGAGGCTGGGACCAGTCGGTCCAGTTGCCCTGGTCGTCTTGGAAGGCGGCCCGCCATGCGTAGCCCTGGCCCGCCGGAAGCGAGCCTTCCGGCAATCGGAATTCCTCGCTGGCTGGAACGGGCCCGCTGTCGAAAACCGGCAGAGCGAACTCGCCGGGATCTTCTCGGACCATCCAACGGGCCTTTGCCCATTTCCCTCCGCTGGGCGGAGCCGGGCCGGAGACCACGAGAGACAGTCCAGGCTTGGAGGATGAATCACAAGACTTCGGAGCCTGCGGCAGAACTTGCAGAGCCTTCAGGCCAGGTTCGTCCAGAGACGGGCCCGAGGACGGCATTTCGAAGGGCTCGGAACAAGCTCCCTCAAAATCGCCTCCCGCCGCGCTCTCGATCGCGCACAGACGACCAAAGAGCTTGGCCGGGCCGGGCCGTGGAATGACCGCCCTTCGGCTTTCCGCAGGAAGATCGAGGGAAGTCTCTTGCTCGAACTCCCGGGAGGCGCTCCAGGCAAGACGGAATCCCCGGGGCCTGGCTCCGGAGGGATAGTCCCACCAAAGAACGATTCGATCACCCTCTGCGCGGACCAACAGGCCGATCGGAGGCGGCAGGGGCGCCTCGGCCACCCATTCGGAGCGGAACCCTTTCCAGTTGACGATCCCGAGTTCACTGTCTTCGAACCAGTCGTGGATCCGGTCGAGAATTTTCTTCTCGTCCCGGGTCCCCCAGAAGTTGTCAGAAGCGTCCAGGTCTTTCGAGAGGGCGTGGGTCCGCACGCGCAAGGCCAGGCCTCTCGAAGCCAGAAGATTGTTCCCGGTGAGGACCGTGTTGCCCGAGACCACGACCGATTCACCGGGCTGCGGTGCGTGCGAACCGTTCTCGACAAAAGTGTTCCCATGGACGCGGCTTTCCCCGAAGCAGTAGAGCCCTCCGCCCTGGCCCGGATCGGAAGTGTTTCCCACGATCGCGTTCCGCTCGAGGATGGAGTTTTCCGCCAGGACGCCTCCTCCTCGGGCCGCTGCGTTTCGCTCGATCCGGTTGCCTTCGACTCTGGCGCTCACAGCGTACAGGCCTCCGCCGGAGCCTTCGGCCCGATTCTCGAAAATCCAATTTTGCCGGACCTCGCATCCGTAAGCCACGACACCCCCGCCGTGGCGGTCGCTCGTATTCCGGAACACCCGGTTCGCCCGCACGAGAACCGTTCCGCGGTCGTAGGCGTAAGCGTATATGCCGCCTCCGCCGTCACTGCCCCCGCTGGAGACATTGTCGTGGATGGAATTTTCCTCGATGCACACTTCCTTGTCCGTGTACGCCACGATCCCCCCGCCGTTTCCTCCGGCTGCATCGAGTTCCGTCGAATTGCGGTAAATCTGGTTTTTCGCGATTCTTCCAGAAGAGAATTCCATGCGCACAGGGGTGGAGACGTTGTGGCGGAAGACGCAATGTTCCACGGTGAGGACACTCGCCCGGGCCACCACGCCCTGTCCCCCCTCGATTGTGCAATGCCGCAAAAGGTTGCCGCCGCGCGAATCCTGAGGATAGTCGGTGCCGAAAAAGTCGATCTTGCCCCAGGGTTGGCCTGGGAGGCCGTGGAACCGCACAGGCCGGTCCGGTTCTCCCATGGCCAGGATTCGACCCTGGCAGAAAATCGAACTTCCGGGGCCGAGGATCACTTCCGCCCCGGGCTCGAGCGTAAGGGTCACCCCCGGGAGAACCATGAGGGGCCGATCGACTTCGTGAGGGGCTCCTGCTTTCCACTTCGTATCGCGGAAGACAACCCGGTAGCCGAGCTGCTCGACCGGGTGGAAAGCCCGCGTGAGCGGTGTGCACGCAGCGACCAAAAGAGCAAGACCCGAGGCGAGCGCACCCCATCGACGCCAAGGAAAACCCAGGGAAATCCCTTTCCCCATCTGGCTAGAAACCCTCATGTCTCAAAGCTCCGGCTGCCTGACCGGCGCAGGCGCATATTCCTTCCCGGACGCCTCAGTACTGGGTCCAGTCCACGTCTGCGCCGGGGCGGATTTCCTCGATTCCCGTCTCTTTCGGCATCTCGGGCGGTTTTTCCATGAACAGGAGATACAAGGTGCTGTATTCGATCCACTTTTCTGGATCCGGCACCCGCGGGACCCCGTCAGGCGTGTAATAAACGAAGGGCATCTTGGTTCCGGCGCCCGCATAGGCGTCCGGATTCCGGAGGAAGTTCTTGATCCATTCGTAACGGAGTCTGTTCTTGCTCAACATAAGATTGATGGAAAGGTCTTCCACCTTGACGCCCTCGGGCAGTCCGCCGTCCAGAGAGATGGGATGGCACTGGACGCACTTGTCGGTGCGGACCCGGTACTCCCCCATGGCGAGGATTTCCGGATCGTAGTCCTCGCGGACCGGCATCAACACGTAAGGCACCTCGGCATTCTTGCGGGCCTCGGGCGGCAGCCGTCCTGCGAAATAGGCGATGAGATTCTTGCGCTCCTCGTAAGTCCAGTTGAACTGGGGCATTCGGATTTTGAGCCAGGGCCTGAGCACGACCGGCCGGGTCAGGAACTGAAAGAACCACTGAGGCTGAACCCGTTCCGCCTCGTTCACCAGCCTGGGCGGCGCAAGGGACTTGAGGGAGACGAATCGGTCGATCCGGGGCAGGACGTTCTCTTCGATCTGGTGGCAGGCCCGGCAGTGGAAGCGGTCGAGCATCCACTCCCCCGAGGCCGCGAGCTTGTTTTCCGGCGTGGACCGGGCGAGGTAGTGCTCGGGAAGCTCGTAGTACCGGTTCTGAAGATAAAAAACCGTCAGGGCTTCGACTTCTTCCTCGGAAAGTCCCGGGTAATCGGGCATTTTGAGCGGCATGTCCTGGGTTTCGTAAACGGCCGGCTTCTGAATCTTGTTGAACACCCAGTCCCATTTGGTCCTAGGGACCTTCGAATCGCCAAAGGGCAGCTCTTCGAGCCGCTTCTTTGCGACCTCGGCCACTTCAACGCCCGGCCGAGGCAGCTGTTCCGTATCCCGGAGCCGGTGGCAGCCATAGCATCCAAGAAGCTGCACGAGCCGCCTTCCTTCCTCGGGGTCTCCGGCTTCCTGGCCCGCCAGCCCGTCAGCTTCAAGAATTTTCCCTGCCTCTTCGTTCTTGAGCGTGGCCAGATAGGAGGCAAGATCCCTCCGCTCCTCCGGGGTCAGCATCAGGTTCGGCATGGGCGTCTGGGGATTCAAAGACACCGGGTTTTCCAGCCAGGCGAGAACCCACTGGGCCGAGAGCTTCCAGCCTGCATCCGCCAGATTCGGCACGAGTCTCGAGACGCCCGGGTCGCCCCGGTCGACGCTATGACAGGCGACGCAGCCGCGCTCGGTGAAAAGCTCCTGGCCTCTTGGAACCGATCCGGCCGCGCTCGGCGGGGGAAGCTCCCTGGGCAGTTCCTTGCGGGAAGAAACAAAAGCGGCCAGGTGGAGGATTTCCTGGTCTTTCAGGCGGAAGGTCGGCATGCCGGTGCGCGGCCGCAGTCGGGACGGATCTCGAATCCATTGACGAAGCCAGGTGGCGTTTTCGATCTTCAGGCCCGTACCGTCGAGCGGGAAAGAGCGATAGGGAAGGCCTTGGAGGGAGCGGACGTCGTGGCAGCCGTAGCAGGCATGCTCAAGGAACAGGAGTCTTCCCCGCTCGGCCCGTTCGGCGCCGGCAAGCTGGAAGGGCGTTTCGTGGCATCCCAGGCAAGTCGCCTGGACATACCGCCGGGGAAGCCGAGGGGCCTCCCAGTTGCTCTCGAACCCGTGGGCCTTATCAACCGTAAGTCCCACGCCTTGACCGTGATGACAAAGGGTGCACCCGAATTGCGTGGGCTTGTGATCTTTCAGAATTGCAGGCGGATGCTGCCGCAACGGGTTTGCAGCCTCGGCAAACAAAGGATTTTCCATGCCCAGGTGGCAGGTCAGGCACAGGTCCCGCACTCCGGCGTCCGGCAGGAACACCTGCCGGATCTTGTGCCCGTCCCCGTCCCGGGCCTCCTCGAGCAGGCGCGACCACTTCTTGAGGCCCGCCTCGTCTTGGTCCTTGGCCGCCTGGTCCCGGAGGGCGGAGACTTTTTGCTTGTAGGTCGCCTGGTACTCGTCCTGATAGCGCTTCCAATCTTTCTGTTCGCCCTCCCGAAAGGCGAGCCAGGACAAGCCCAGGAGCACCAGGGAACCGACGACAAACAGGACGCGCAGAGTCGTTTTCGCTCGGATTCTTGCCATTTCGTCGAGCTCAGATCGAGAAGTACGGGGTCGTCACCAGATACTTGACGTGAAAGAAAAGCCGGAGTAGGACCTTTCCAAAGACGCCGAACATAAGCAGCACCACGGTCCAGCCGGTCAGGAAACGCACCCAGCCCATCTTCTTAAGCAGGCCTTTCCCGAAAACCCCGGCAAGCCCGAGGCCGAGCAGGAAATAGGCGGCAATGACCGCCCAGCCCATCCCATTCGGAAGATTCACCAGGGGCGGCTCCGCAGGTTTGGGCACGGCCCAGTCCTCCCAGGGCCAGTAAAATTGCCAGTTGGGCCCCCGCAGGAACTGGCCCACCACGATGAGGCCGAACCACATGAGGTATCCGAAAAGAAAGATCGGGACGACAATCTTTCGCTCCTTGAAGCTGTACCGGCCGACGCCTCTGGGGTTGGGGTCGAGGTACGGGAGCGCCGCAAGGCCCAAGATGATGAGGAGCGGGATCGACACGCCAGCGATCCAAGGATCGAAGTACACGAGGAGTTCCTGGAGTCCCACGAAATACCAGGGCGCTTTGGCCGGGTTCTCTGTCCAGTTCGGGTCCGCGACGCCCTTGAGCGGGGCGTCCACGGCCAGGGACCAGATTGTAAGAACGATCAGGGCCACAATCATGGCCAGAAGCTCCCGGTACACGAGGTCCGGAAAGGCGAAGACCTCTCCCGGTCCGGGATGGGAGGCTTTGATGTCTTTCGTTTCCGCCATGGTGCCGGATTCTCCCAAATTGCAGCGCCTCGCCCCAAAGGCATCACAGGGGCCTGGAGATTCCCCCGTCCTTGCGCACCCGCCAGAAGTGCACGAACATGAAGACCCCGGCCACGACCGGGAGCAGAACGCAATGGAGAACATAAAACCTTAGCAGGGCGTTGCCGCTCACGTCCGAGTCGCCGAGCAGGAGGAACCGCATGTCGTTGCCCGGATGGATCCGAAGCCACTCGTGAAAGGGTCCGTCTGCACCGAGAAAAGGGGTGGCCCCGGCCATCTTGGTCCCCACCGTGATCGCCCAGAGTGCGATCTGATCCCAAGGAAGCAGGTACCCCGTAAAGCTCAGAAGCAGCGTGGTCACGAGCAGGAAGACGCCCACGACCCAGTTGAATTCCCGCGGAGGCTTGTAGGAGCCGGTCAGGAAGACCCGCAACATGTGCAGCATGACGAGAATGACCATGGCGTGGCCTGCCCAGCGATGAAGGTTCCGCAGGAACATGCCGAAGCGGACCGTGTGCTCGAGCAGTTTCATGTCAAGATAGGCGTACTCCGGCACGGGCCGGTAGTAGAACATGAGGAGAATACCGGTCACCGTCTCCACGAGGAACATGAAGAACGTCAGCCCCCCCAGGCAGAAGGTGAACCTTACCCGCAGAGCGGACTCGGGCAGGGTGACCGGATGGAGATGGAGGAACGAATTCGAGACGGTCGCAAGGGCGCGGTTTCGAGGCGTGTCCTCGAACCGATGCCGGAAGACGGACTTCCAGATCTGGCTTTCTGTGATCTTCTTGGCAATGGACATAGCGGTTTTTTTCAGTTCTACGCAAGGGCCTCGAGATACCGGCAGTCGGCCTCCAGAAAGCGGTGAAGGAGCCGCAACAGGCGGCCGTAAAACAAAACGACTTCCCGGGAACAGCCCTCAGGCAGATTGCTCGAGATACGCTCGACCTTTTCGACGAGCTTCCCTGTCCAGCTCAGGGGGTGGCGGACCAGAAAATCGATTTGCGCCCGACGATAGCCGCGGACATCCTTTCCGGACTGCATGGCCAGAACTTCTTTGAAGGTCAGATAGTGCAGGAACTCAAGCTCGAGCCCGAGATGGTCCGGACGCTCGGCCTGAGATCCCTCGGCGTAGCTCAGGCCGAAATGGTTGTAAAAAAGGATCAATTCCTTCATGACGGCCCTTCTGTCCCGGTCGTAAACGCCCTCTACGAGGGGACAGGGGGGGCTGCCGATCCCGGCTTCGAAAAGACGCACGAACTCCACCTCGATCTCCTGCCCCGGCAGATCCCGAGGCAGGCCGAGCCGCCTTGCCTGCTCGCACAGGTCCTCAGCGAGGTACGGCAAGAACGCCAGCAGTTCCTCGACGGACCGTGAAAAGGATCCGTCCCGAAGGCCCTCGCAGAAGTCGGCTTGCGGATACCGCAAGGATTCCGAAAACAGCCTGTAAAGCCGGGATCGGTTCGCGCTTCGGACTTGTTCCTCTGTTTGAAGCGGCTGGGTCTGGACCTGGATCGCATCCATCTCGTTAGGCTTTCTGTTCTCGAGGGGGCTTTCTTTCCAGGGTGGCCGGATCCGTCCTGAAGGGACCGAAAAGATCCAGCCACTGCTTGGCCATGAGAATGTCCATGAGATCCGACTTCCCTCCGCCCCGCACCTTCTCGAGCTCCTTGTTCAGGGTGGCCAGAGCGGCGTCCACCTCGGGTCCGAACAGGAAACGCAGGTATGCGGGGGGGATCCTGGGCTTGGTGAGGTCGATTTTCCCCTCTTCGTCGAGGCGGGGCGGCGCCAGCGGAGGAATGTAGTAGACATTGGGCTCTGTGCCATACTCGGGATGCAGGGGCAGAGCCACCTTCCAGACCTTTACCAGTTTGTGGATGGGCCCGTTCACGTCGTCCAGAAAACCCAGGAAGCGCACCCGGCCCGTGCATTGGCGGGCGCAGGCCGTCGCCACTTTCTGCTCCAGCCGGGGGTAGCAGAAAATGCATTTCATGCTGGTTTTGGTGACAAAGTTGAAATAAATCACCTTGTACGGACACGACTCGAGGCAGAACCGGTACCCTTTGCACCGCTGCTGATCGATTACGACCGCGCCGTCTTCCTCGCGCTTGTAGATGGCGTTTCGGGGACAGGCGTCCACGCAGGCCGGGTAGGTGCAGTGGTTGCAGATCCGGGGAAGGTAGAAGTAGAAGGCGTTCGGGTAGGTCCCTCCGCCCTGATCCTCGTCCCAGTTCATGCCCCAATCCGGATCGGACCCGTCCGGGTTCTGGGCTCTGAGAACCTTCTCCCCTGCTTTGCCGGTGAAGACTTCGTCGAAGTTGTATTTCCACATGTCCCCGAAGTCCCGCCGGGTGGGAAGCTCACCCCGAACCGGGTCCCGCACCTTTCCGCCGAAAAGAACCTTGTAGCCGCCTCCTTTTCGCTCCCAGTCCTTGGGGGAACCCTTGCCCGGCAGGGTGTTCACCTTGTTCCACCACATGTATTCCCTGCCTTCGAGGCTGGTCCACAGGGACTTGCAGGCCATGGAGCAAAGCTGGCAGCCGATGCACTTGTTCAGGTCCATGACCATGGCAACCTGGCGCTTGGTCTCCCGAAGCCGATCCTTGGTCGCCTGGAATTGAAGGGCAAGCTCTTTTTCCCGTTCTGTCAGGGTCTTTTCGTCTACGGGCATGCTCGACTCTCCTGTGTCCTGTTAGAGTCTAAAAGGCTCGGCCGGCCGGAGAGGTTTGTCGCTCCGTCCGGCCAAACTCGGCAGGAAGATCTTCAGGCTTCGAGAACCAGATCCCTCCATTCCTTGCTGAACGACTTGACACCTCCCCGTTCGCCGTTGGCTCCCTCCCAGGCTGCGAAGCCGACGGCTGTCGCAATCCCCGGAGAAAGGTTGACGGCCTCCTCCTGCACCTGGAGGGGACGTCCCATCACAACCCGCCAGGTTCCGTTCTGCCACTCGGACCGGGAAACCAGGGGAGTCGTTTCCGTGTAAAGAGAAGTGGAAAGTCCATGAGCCACCTGGTTCTTGGGCTTGTTTTCGAAGTCGGGCCGCCAATACCAGGAGTTCGTGGGGAAATCCTTGGACCCCATTTCTTTGATTTGCGTCTGGGCAGGATCCTTAAAGGGGAGAAGAACCGCCACACCGTCCGGGAACGTGCCTACGTCCCCGATTTCGTAGTTCGGGGAAGGGCTCTTCCACTCGAAGTGGAAAAAGATCTCTTTGCCGTTGTGCAAGGCTCGGACCGTGATTTCTTTGATGGCTCCGATCTTGGTCTCATCGTAGGTTGCCTTGATGTACGGCGAGGGCTGATTGGCCAACGGGGTGGCGGCCATATCGATCCGGAGCGCCGGGGCGGATGCCCAAACCGAGGCGTTGGGATTCAGGAGATCCTGTCCCGATGCGGCGACCTTCTTCACCAGGACCTTTTCCAGTTTCTGCGTTTCTTCCGGCATGATCGTTTCCTCCTTGCGAGGCTACTTTCTTCAAAGAGACGACCGAGCAGGCCCGCTCCACCCGCTCAGGCTTTCTGCACCTCCACGCAAACGGCCCGGTCGATGGGCTGGAGGCACCAGTTCCAGCGGTAGTAGTTGAGGTGGCCGTATCCTCCGGCCAGGTCCAGCCACTTGATCAGACCCGGAATGGCCGTGTCATAGCTCTTCCAGTTCTTGAACATGAAGGGCTCCCACGCATGATAGACGATGACCTGGCCCGGGCTGGGTCCCTTGTTGGGCCGAGCGGCCGGGGTGATCTTCACATGGATGAAAAACTCGTCGAAATCGTTGAAGACGCGCACGAGGTCCCCGTCTTCGATTCCGCGCTTTTTCGCGTCCTCGGGGTTCATGAACATGAAGGGCCGTCCCTGGTGGGTGCGCAACAATTGCTCGTCCGTGACCCAGATCGAGTGAACGCTCCAGCGCTGGTGGCCGCTCGTCATCCGCAGGGGATAGTTCCCCCCGGTCTTGGGATTGGCCTTGTGCACAGGAAGCCCCTCGCCAGCTTCCAGGAACCACGGGTGATCGATATAGAACTGCATCCGTCGGTGGTAAGTTGGGTAGGGAATCTTCTTCGGCCCCGTATGCCAGGTGAGAGGAATAATGGGCTCGTCCGGCTTGATGTCCGTTGCCAGGTGCATGGTGATCGGGTCGAAGATGGACAGCCCGACGAACCGGACGATCCCCTCCTGCCGCATCTTCTTGAGATCAGTCCCCTGGGGAAGGTTGCCGAGCATCACGCTGGTTTCCAGGGCGTCTTCCATAAGCTCCTCGAGATTCGCGCAGCCCATGGACTGCTTTTCGCCGAGGTCGTTCAAGTCGATTTCCCGGCCCCTGCGGTTCTTGAATTTTGTTTTCCCGCGCTTCTTGGCCACTTCCTCGATCTTTCTGGCCAACATCACGCAGATCTCGAATTCGTTCTTCGCTTCTCCGGGCGGCTCCACGGCCTGGTCGGTCAGGGTGAGCCAGGGAACGTGGGGAGAAGGAAAACGCGTGTCGAGCTTTTCATAAAAGCCCGCGCAGGGCAGCGCATAGTCCGAGTAAAGGAGCGTGGTGGTCCACCGGGTCTCGAACCCGAAGACGAGCTTGTACTTGTTCCAGAGGCTCGGCAGAATGTTGCGGTTCCAGCCCCTGTTCTTGCGGGCCGGGTTGGTCCCCATGTAGTAATAGACCCGGGGCGTTTGGTCCGGATAAGGAAGGGCGAACCCTTCCCACCAGCCTTTTTCCAGCGCTTCCTTCATGTACTCGGGAAATTCCCGCTTCATGGTGGGGCAGTGCCATTCCCGACGGTCCCACGTTTCTTTGTAGCCCGAATGGAAATAGTAGAGAAAGGCAGGGGGCACCTGGCCGAGATCCTCCTTGTCCCGCTCGCGCTCCAGAAAGACCGACAGCATCTCGTCGGTGAGCGTGGGGTCCCGGTCCTTGTATTTGTTCATGATGGGCTTGTCCCGGTTGAGATGCATGATGGTGGCCATCTTTCCCTTCTTGGGCTTTATGGCCTGAAAGAGAGCCCCTTCGAAAAGGGATTCGTTCCATCCCCGGATGCCGCTCCCCTTCTTTCCGAAGCTGCCGGTCAAGGCCAGGATCAGGCACATGACCCGCTCGATCAAGTCCCCGTGGTAATACTTGCAGGAGTTCCACCCCACCATGACCTGGATGTGGCCCTTGGCCTTGGCGCACATGTCGGCAAGCCGCCGGATCGTGTCCGGGTGGGTGCCGCATTGCTTGGAGGCCTGTTCCGGCGTGTACTCCCGGTTGAGCAGATCCTTAAGGAGACTGAAGACCGGTCGGACCTGCACCGACTGGCCGTTCGCGAGCGTCACCTGGAACGTGCCTTCCAGGGCTGGATCCACGGGCAGCTTGAGCGTGTCAAGGGGAGCCAGGACCGCCTTGTTCGAAGCCGGATCCCAGTAGCAGCACTGATCTTCCCGGCCCTTGGGATCCAGGTCAGAGGCCCGGAGGAATTTCTGCGTGTCGAGCCTTACGAGCAGAGGAAGGTCAGTCTGCTCCTTCACGAAGGCCGTATCGATCAGGCCTTTCTCGATGAGTACCTGGCAGATGGCCAGGCCCAGGGCCGCGTCTCCGCCGGGCTCGACCGGCACCCACTCGTCGGCGTGGATGGCGCTCGGAGAGTAATCCGGTGCTATGGTGACGACACGCGCTCCGTTGTATCGGGCCGCTGCCATGAAGTGGTAATCCGGGATTCTCGTGTACACGGGGTTCATGTGCCAAATAAGCAGAAGCTTGCCGAAGAACCACCCGTCGACGGAATCCATGAACTGGAACTTGCCCACGGTTTCGTAAATGCCGCGGTTGAAATCGCCGATCGTGGAATCGATGTCCAGGGACACGCCGCCGAGCAGCACATTCAAGCGCATCAAGGGAAGGAGGTTCACGTATCCGCCGTTGCCCGGGCCGGCTTCGAAAATGATGGATTCCGGGCCTTGCTCTTCCAGTGCATCGAGAATGCCCTCGGCGATTCCGGTCAAAGCCTCGTCCCAGGTGACGCGCTTCCACTTTCCGCTTCCCCGTTCGCCGACGCGCTTCATGGGGTATTTGAGCCGGTCGGGGTTGTACATCATGTGGCTGTAAAAGGCCCCCTTCTGGCAACCCCTGGGATTGAAGTCGGGGCCGCTCGGGTCCACGACCGGATATTTGGCTGCCTGCTCTTCCCGGAAGACCACCCCGTCCTTCGTGTACACCCGCCAGAGGCAGTTTCCAGGGTAACAATCCACGAGGTGGGTGCCGTACGTGATCTTGTCCCAGGTCCACTCCTTTCGGTGGAGATCCTCCCACTTGCTGTAATCCCAGTCCGCCAAGATCTTCTGGGTGGCATAGGCCCTGCCCCCGAGCACGCCCAGGTGGGACAGGGACAGCATGAGAGCTGTTGCCCCCGTTGCCTGAAGAAACTGCCTGCGGGTCAGATGGATTTCCTCCATCCTTGTCCTCCTTTCCTGGAAAAGGGTGACTCAAAATCGGGAAAACTAAGCCGCCACCAGGTGAATGGCGCTCCAGGGACACCCCAGAAGTCGTACGCCCTGGGGGCCCCGGCTCACGCACGAGCCGCAGCCAGTACAGGCCGACTCGTTCACCTGCATCCTGCGAAACGGTGCGTTTTCCCGGTCTTCCACAAGCACCAAAGCGTCGCGGGGGCAGAAGATCCTGCAAACCGGCGCTCCCCCGCACCCGGTACAGCTTTCCGTGACCACGGCTTTTTTCCGGCTCATTCAACCGATCTCGATGTAGGCCTTCTTGGCCTCGAATTCTTGGGCCGTATACACGACGCTCGTGTCCACCAGAAGGTTCCCCTCAGTGTCCAGGCTGATCTTGAGGCGGTCCAAAGGCCTGGGCGCAGGGCCGGCGAATTCCTTGCCGTCCGAATGGAACTCGCTCCCGTGGCAGGGGCACTTAAAGATCCGGAGATTCGAAAACCAGTTGACCGTGCAGCCCAAATGGGTGCACCGGGCGAAGAGCGCGTAAATCCTCGTCGGCTCTCTTACCACGAAGAACCGATGCTCCTGCTTGAACCGGTCCTCCACGAGGATCACGCCGTGGGCGTCCGGCTGGCCGGCCGAGAGAAAATCCTCCAGGCGTCCGATTTGAAAAACGCTTGGAGGATGGAACACGACCGACGGGAAGAAGAAGCGAACGGTCTGGTAGGTCCCGCCGGCGGCGCAGGCGAACAGGGCACCCCAGCCCGCGATCGATAGACCTTTCTGGAGGAACTCCCGCCGTGAGGGGTTCTGCTCCGGCGCGGGCCGCTCCTTTCTGGATCCCGCGATATGGAAGGAAGTCGTGTCTTGCTCGTCCAGGGGAATGATCACAGGGGGCTGGCTCATGCGAGTTCCTCAAGGGTTTTCCGGATCATGCGGCGGTGCAGAAGCGCGATGAGTCTGTTGAGGACCTGAATGGAATTGCGTGCGATAACGGACACCTTGTCCGGGGGAAGCCCCTTTTGGGCCACTTTCTTGGTGAAAAGCTCGATTTCCTTGCGGGCCAGGAACTCGATGAGATCCAGATGGATTTGAAGCTGTTCCACCTGGAAGTCGAGTTCTTCGGAAAGGCCGCTCCTGCGAAGCTCAGCCGCGGCCTCCGCCAGTTGGACGCTTTCTGAATCGAAGCGGCCCTCCTGATCGGGCCGGATCATGCCGATCGATTCCAGGCCTTGGATGTCTTTAAGCGGAAGACCGGTGTGCAAGGCAAGCTCCTCGCGGCTCATGGGCCCGGCAGGAGAGGCGCCAGAAAGGGGATCCTGCTCGAACAAGGGTTTTTCGATTTCCCTGAAAAGCTGCTTCTGTTCACCGCTCAGGGAGAAATCCTTGGACTCGAGGAGCATCTTGATGATGTTCAAGGGCAGGTAGCGTTTCTTTTGGAGCTCCTTGATCATCCGGATGCGCTCGACGTACGTTTCGTCGTAGTAGGCCATGTTGCGGTGGGTCTTGATCGGCTTGGGCAGGATGCCTTCTTGGACGTAGTACCGTATGGTCCCGCTGCTGACCCCAGTGGCCCTGGACAGATCCTTCATCTTGAGGAGGGTTTTTTTCTTCATGGCTGGATTTCTTAGGACTTCTCGGCAGCGAGGCAAAGATCCGATTCGAAATACTTATCAGTGCAACTACGCACTTTTTATCAATGGAGAGCGACCTTGTCAAGAAAAAAATTCGTCCTCCGGCCAGGCCAGGTCCTAGCCGCAAAAGAGAACAAACAGGTTTGCTTTCAAAAAACTACAACTGCTGCCATATTTTGTACGTTATTTCGAATAGTTTTTGTGCTCTGCCCAGCGGCCTTGATAAGGCGCATCAAAAGTGTCGACAAAAGAAAAAGGTTGACAAAACGAGGGGGCAAGAAGTAGAAACAATGACGTGGACCGGTTCGAAAGCCGGGTAATCAAAAGTTCGGCTTCGCACTTTTCTTTTTTTTCTGGAAGGTCGGCGCTAAAAGAGGAGAGACGAGAGCCGCGATCGAGTCGGAGAATCCTGCCAAGGCATAACCGAACAAACGAGCCGAAAGGAGGTCTGAGATGTCTGGAAAAGACGGGTCACGGCGAAGCCCATTGGTTTCCGCTCTGCTTTTTGCGATCCTGTATCTTGTGATCTCGAGCGCTTTCTACAGGGTCTACCACGGCAGATTTTATTTCGAGGATTTTTACCTTTTCAACTGGTTCGAATTTGCCTTGGGAGCGATCATCATGGCCGTTGCAGCCGGGCTCCAGGAAGCGATCCGAAACAGGATAGGGCGGTCCTGACAGTCGGGCGGGCGTGTTCCCAGGCCGGTCGGAGGGGAAAACATGAGCGTTGTGGCCATCACGGGTGTGGCAAGCTACTTTGCATACGGCCTCTTGCCGCTTCTTGAGAAGGATCCGAGAATCGAAAAAATCGTGGGCATCGACATCAAGCCTCCTAGGCGAACCCCTTCCAAACTTTCTTTTCACAAGATGGATGTTCGGGATCCCGCTATCGGCTCTCTTTTCGAAGGGGCCGATACGGTCGTCCACCTCGCTTTCATCGTGGACGAAATGAAGGACAAGGCCTTGTCGAGATCCATCAACCTGGAAGGAACCCGTAACGTCCTCTCTGGGCTGGAGGGGAAGGGGGTGCGCAAGATCGTCTATACGAGCTCCATCGCCTCCTATGGAGCCCATCCGGACAATCCGCAGGGCCTCACCGAAGACAGCCCGCTGCGGCCCACGCAGGACTGTTACTATTCGGTCGACAAGGTTGACGTGGAGAACGTGTTCCAGCAGTACCGCGAAGGCCATCCGGACGTGATTCTGACCATCTTTCGGCCTTGCCTCGTCTTCGGGCCGAACATCCAGAACATGTTCAGCAAGATGTTCGAGTCGAAAGTGGTGCCCTCTTTAGCAGGCAAAGACGCCTCCGTGCAGTTCCTGCACGAGGACGATCTGTCCAAGGCGCTCCACCAGGCGATTGTTGAGGATCACCCCGGCATCTTCAATATCGCGGGCCGCGATCCAGTGCCGATGTCGAAGCTCTTGAAGCTCTCAGGCTCCCTGTCGATCCCCGTCCCGGCCCGCCTGGCAAAAGCTTCGGCGAATTTCCTCTTCCGGCTTGGGCTCATGCCCTTTTCCCAAGCCTGGGTCTCAATGCAGGAGTATCCGATCACCGTGAACACAGCGCGCTTCGAAAAAGAGTTCGGCTGGGCGCCGAGCCACTCCACAGAGGAAACCTTCAGGTCCTTCTTGGCTTCGCGCAAAAAGGGTTGAAGGCAAGGACCGATTCGAGGGACGCGAACCAAGATCCAGGATTGCGCCCGCCTCCGACCAGTAAGGAGAAAGGGGTTGTCTCATGTCACGGAGCGTAGGGGAGAAGACAGAGCAGGCTGGGAGGAAAGCCTACGAGTACGAGAAGCAGTATCACTGCTGCAGCCAGGCGACCCTCAGAGCCCTGCAGGAAGTTCTGGGCCTCGAGAATCCTCTAGCGCTCAAGGCCGCCAGCACGATGTGCGGAGGGATCGCGCTCTCGGGACAGACCTGCGGAGCTCTTTCGGCTGGCGTCATGGCGATCGGCATGCAGAGGGGGCGCCAGAACTTGGAGGAAGGATTCGACGCGGTCCTGCGGGCCATGATCCCGGCCAACAGGCTGGTGCGGTGGTTCGAATCAGAGTACGGGTCAGCCGTGTGCCGCGAGATCTCAGGCCTGGAGCTTTCGGAAGAGACCCTGAAGCTCATGGCTGCCAACCCCGAGGGAGCCTTGAAAGCCTTGGATCCGGCCATGGTCGAGAAGTGCGCCCAGATTTGCCGCAGAACGGCCGAAAAGGTTGTAGAGATCCTCGAGGCGGCGTCTGACTAGAATCCTTCTCCTCTCTCCTTCATGTTCTGTTCTTGCCTTCCTAGAAGGGATAACTTGCCCAGAGCTTCCCCTCGGCGTCGAAGGCAACGTCGAAGGGCTTCTTGCCCGGAGGGGGAGAAAAGTCAGCGGGGAGATCCGTTTCCGCAAGGTTTTGCCCATCCCAGTAGAAGGCCACGATGCGGCTGTTGTCCGTGTCGGCAACGACGATCCGGTTGTCCTTGGAAGTCGGCTGACCGCCCTTGGCCGCCACACCACCCGGGTCGTCGAGGGACAGCTCGCCCCACCGGTCCACAGAGGCATCGCAAACCGGGCTGGCCCGGTCGATAGCAGAAAACCTGTAAAGCCGGTCCTTTCCGCCTCCGTCAACCACGTACAGGATGCGGTTGCCTGGATCCACGGCCAAGCCGAAAGGCTGTTCGAAAACGTCTCCGCAGCCGCCGTCGATTGTTCTCGCATAGACAAGGCTTGGGGCGTTTCCATCGTATGTGAAGACGATGACCTTGGAGCCTGCGGCGAGAAAAACGAGATAGAGATTTCCTCCGAGAGGAAGGCTCTCAACGGCCCGAGGCGAGGGGATGGGCGATCCTGGCGATGTTTCGCTCGCCTCGGCAAGCAGAGTGTCCGGCCCGACGGGCACCGCCTCATCGAAGTCCGCCCTCAGGGCGAGAAGCCGGGGACGCCGGGGACGCGCGGCAGATTCGTCCGAGACGAAGAGCAGGTTCTCGTCTCCCACATCGATTCCCCACGGGGTGAAATCGCCGTCGAGGGGCGGAAGAAGCTGACCAGACGGTTCCTCGCCCGTGAACTTCCACACGGAACGGGACTGCCTTTCCACGAGGAACAGTTGGTTCGACGGCGAGAAATCAAGGCTCCAGGGGACCAGGGTGATCACGACGGTCTCGTCGCTGTCGCTGCCGCAACCGGCGCCCAGGCTCAAGCCGAGCACGCACATCGTCCCGACGAAAAGGGACACAAAAGCGCCGCTCCGGCAGCTGTCCGAGATTTGACCCAATGCCATGGTGAAGCTCCTTCGCCGAGGGATTTTCCGCTCCGGCCGCCGAAGCCATTCTCTCACAACGGGATGGAAACCTGAAGTCCTCCCATCAAGATCCGGCCGCCAAAGGAGTACCCCGGGAAAAAGGGATCTTCGGCGTCCGTTTTTCGATAGCGCCGTTCGACGACCAGATGAGCCTGTAGATGAAAGGCGAAATGAACGGGCTTGTTCCAGAATCCCGGAGGATCCCACCAGACCCACTCGGCTCCGGCGCTCACAACGTGCCGGTCGTTGTCCAGGAAGTTTGTCTTTCCCCGCTGTTCGGGAACTGGCGAGCGGTAGTAGAAGTAACCCATTCTGAGCAACCAGGAGTCAGCCGGTCGGTACTCCACTCCCAGCCGAGGCATCCAAGTGTCCCGAAAAGGCGGATCGGGGCGTCGGGCTTCGATGTCCCGGAAGGCCGACCAGTCAAACCACCCGGCGTCAACCGAGACCGCGAGAGTCTGGCCAAGACGCCACGCGGCGCCGAGAAAGATCTGGTGAGGCGTGAAGAACCGGACGAACTGGAACCGGTAGCCTTGTTCGAAGATCAGGATGTCGCCCAGGTTGATGACCGGATTGGTATGCCCAAAGTCGTTGATGTAGTTTTCGCTCCGGTACACGAGCCCGAGCCGGAGCCTTGGGTCGGGCTTGAACAGAATGCCGAGGATGGGCGCCAGGTTGAGGGTGAGTTCCTCCCGCTCCCCCAGCCGGGCTTGTTCGCGCGGCAGAGGGATCCGGCCCCCCAGGATAGATCCCGGAGAGACGAGCTCGTCGAAGCTCACGTACACGGTCCCAAGAGTGTCCGTGTGAAGGCGCGCCAGGACCTGAGCCGAGGCTCCCAGGGAAAGCCCCGGCAGCACCTCCACAGCGATTCCCGGAATCAGGACGAACCGCATCGTGTAGTCATAAAAAAACGGGAACCGTCTCTCTTCCGGAACGTATCGGCCGTAATACAGGAGATGGTCCGCGGGCAGGTAGAGGCCCAGGCCAAAAGCGAAGACCTTGCGGCGGAAGGTTCCGTGAAAATCCACCGGATCCACAGAGAAGCCCAGGTACGGGCCGGTCGTGGATCCGTAATCTTCGACGGCCTCTCCCTCATGGGGATCCCGAATCCAAAGCCGGGGCTCTCCGTAAACGTAGCCGAAGTCGAACCGAATTCCTTTCCGGTCGGGCACAGGCTCCTCCAGGGACCTCGGATACATGAGCCCGGCCGGATTGTAGTATACGGCAGAGAAATCGTCCGCCAGGGCCGTAAAAGCGCCACCCATTGCGGTGGCCCGGGATCCCCATCCGTAAACGTCCACCATGCTGGCCGGGCAGACGGACGGACGCACGCCGAGGCAACAAAGCACAAAGAGAGCCGGAAGAATCCTGCCGGTTCGTCCTTGCAGCCTTAGCCGAGACATCCTCCTCCCCACGTGCTGGCTTTTCGCGCCCCGCGCGGGCGGACGTTCAGTAGTGCAAGGTCACGCTGAGGCCTGCATGGACCATGCGGCCTCCCAGCGTGAGGTCTCCACCGTACCGGACAGGGTCGGATTTCCGATAGGTCCGTTCCACAAGCTCAAGGTATTGCACGGAAGCCTCCACGGTAAGCGGTTTTTTCCACAAGATTCGTGCTGGCCCCCGTGGGAACGTGTAACCCGCTCCGAAGGAAACCACGTGGCGGTCACAGTCCATGTAGTTCGACGAACCGGTCTGCTCGGGCACGGGGCTTTTCTGGAAAGCGTAGCCCGCCCGGACCACCAGACGGTTCTCGAACCGATACTCGAGACCCAGCCTCGGTGTCCAGGTGTCCCGAAAGGGCGGGCTCGGTCTGTACCACATCGGGTCCAGGTAGTCGGACCAGTCGGCCCAGGCGAGGTCCAGGGAAACCGCCAGGGGTCCTGACAGCAAGGCCGCACCGAGACTGATCCGATTGGGATTCCAGTAGTGCACATAATGGATATCCGCGAGAATCGCGGTCTGAAAAGAGGAATTAGGGCTCGAAACGTCTGTGAACCGAAGCAGGATATCCTGGGTTCCGACGGTTTCGCCGTACAGTTTTCCGTGGTAGGTCAAGCCCAACAGGAACCAGTCGGCGGGTTGGACGCGGAGCCCAACAATGGGCGCGACTTTCAGTTCCGCGTCCCTCATGATCCTGGGCCTTACCTGTTTTTGGAGATCCCCGAGACCGGCCAGATAAGGGAAAACGGTGCGGAGATCGATTTCGGCGACTGCCTCGTTGGGCGCCCGCAGATCGGCCAGGAAATGCCCGCTCAGTCCCACGGAAAGCCAAGGGGTGATCTTCCAGGCGAGGCCGGCCAGCAAGGCCAGAACCTGCGTGTCGTCGAGGTAGAAGAGAAATCGCCTTTCCGTGTTTTCGGGCGGAATGTCCGTGAACAGCACTCGTTCGAGAGGCAGGTACACACAGAAACCCAGTGTCCAGGGATCGAGTTGGCGGAAGCCCGTCAGGTGGCTCAGATTGCTCGTGAGCCCCAGGTAAGCGGCTCCGGTGGCGAGAAGGTCCGGGTGCTGCTTCGGCCCGCCCTTCTCCCACCAGTACAGCCAGGGCTTGGCCCATACGCCGCCCACCGTCACGTTGGATCGATCCGCGGCGGCCAAACCGCCGGGATTGTAAAAGGTAGCAGAGAAATCGTCCGCCAGGGCCGTAAGGGCTCCGCCCATGCTTACGGCTCGGGAACCCAGGCCCAAGGACTCGGCCACGCTCGCCTCCGCTCGCGGTCGAGACGCCCCACAAAAGCAAAGGACGAGCAGGCAGAGGGCAAGGACAAAGCGCGGGGCTTCCTTCCGCGCACAGGAACATGCGAGGTTCATGGGGACCTCGCGTTGGGTGCGGCGCCACGGCCGGGGCCCCATCCGCAGGGATCGCCCCTTCGATCGAAGGAGTTCGAGGCGCCTGTTCTCAGCTAAAACCGGAAGGTCAAGTCGACTCCAAGGTGGAACACGTTTCCGCTCGACTTAAGGGTCTGGTTGCCCACATATCGATTGACGTCCCGGACGAACTCCTGCTCGAGAAGCCAATGGTACTGGAAGAACGCATCCACGGAGATCGGCTTGGCCAATATGCCCCAGGGAGCCGGGAAGGTATATCCGATTCCGGCCGAGGGCACGATGCGATCGTTGCCGATCGGGAAAAAGCCAGAGGGCTGGCTTCTGACGGGAATGGGCTCGTAGGAAAGTCCGCCCCGGGCTTCCAGGCTGCGGCTGATCCTGTAGAGAACGCCCACGCGGGGGATCCAGATGTCGTGGAATTCGAAGGTCAGGCCCGTATCCGCGGGTCCTCCGTACTGGCTCCACCGGTAATAGCAGACGTCCGCGGCCACCGTGAGTCTCTCGCTCGCCTTGTAAGAACACCCCACCGTGTAGTTCTCGGGCGTAAAGCTCGAAACGTACGCCCGCTTCCAGAAAATCGAAATGCCGAATTCCGGCAGAACCAGACCGGGAAACTCGATCGCAAAGAGCTTCTGGGTGTAGACGTCCCAGCGCGAGCGCACCTTGTTTTCCTGGCGGTAGACCAGGCCGATGCGGATTCTCTCCGTGGGCCTCAACAAAAGGCCAGCGACAGCCGATGGCGCGCCGAACCGAGCCTTGAGATCGACCGAATTGCCCGGGCTCTGTGCGAAGACGACGTTCACCGGCGTGACGAGCTGACTGGCCAGGCCGGCTCCGAAGTACAAGGCAGGGGTGATGCGAGAGGAGACCGCGCACTGGAAGACCAGGTTGCCGTTGCCATCGCTGAAGATCGGGTCGAACGGGTAAGGCTCCTCGATCACGCGGGTCGTAGCCAAGGCCTGCCGGGGGACGAACAGACCGGCTCCAATCGCGATCGGGACCGGCAGCTTCTTGGGCGTCAACCGCTGGATGGGCACGAGGAGGCCCAGGGTCGGGCCTGCAATCGTGTCCAGGCCATTCGGGTTCGGGGGGAACTGGGGCAGGTCCGTTTCGGGCCCGTCCTGATACTCCAGGGTGATGGTCGGCTTCGCCCAGTGAGCCCCTACAGTAACCTCCACGTCTCCTGTGAGGGCCAAGCAGGCCGGGTTGTGATAGACCGAAGCCCACCCTTCTGAAAGGGCGGCCATGGCGCCGCCGAGCGCCGTGCCCCGGGCGTCGGGGCCAAAGGTGTTGAAGAAGCCAGCCTCGGCTTGAACCGGCAGCAAGGCCGCAAGAGCGACTAAAAGGGGCAACCACTGGCGCACGGACCCTTGAAACATTGACCTCGCCGGTCGAGAAACCTCCTGAGGAGCGGGCCGGCCGGGAACCCAAGCCTTCCTGGACGGTTCGCAGCAGGTGAGCCCGATCATTCGACGTACATCCTGTCGATCAACGTCTTGTACTTCTCTCCGACGACCCGCCTTTTGACTTTGAGGGTGGGCGTGAGCTCTCCGGTCTCCTGAGAAAACTCGTTGGGGAGCACGGTGAATTTCTTTAGGGTCTCATACCTGGGAAGCTGGGCGTTCACTTCGTCCACCGCATCCTGGAAAATCTTTCGGACCTCCGGGTGCTCGATGAGAGCCTTTCGGTCCTCGAAGGGGATGCCTTTCTCCTGCGCGAACGCCTCCAGCTCGGGGAAGCTCGGAACGATGAGGGCGGTCAGATACTTCCGCCTGTCTCCGATCACGCAGACCTGCTCGATGTACCGGTTGAGCTTCAACAGGTTCTCCAGGTTCTGGGGCGCGACGTTCTTCCCTCCAGCCGTGACGATGATGTCTTTCTTTCGATCCGTGATGTAAAGGAAATTGTCCTGGTCAAGATAGCCGATATCCCCCGTGGCGAACCAGCCGTCGTCGCTCAGAACCTCCCGGGTCTCCTCCGGCCGGTTATAGTATCCCTTCATGACGCTCGGTCCTCGGACGAGGATTTCTCCGTCGGGCGCGATCTTGACCTCGAGGTTGGGCAAAGGCTGGCCCACGGAGCCGAGCTTGAAATGGGTCGGCCGGTTGGCCGAGATCACCGGCGTGGTCTCGGTCAGCCCGTATCCTTCCAGGATCAGGATGCCGGCTGCGTGAAAAAACTCCGCGATTTCCCTCGCCAGCGGCGCCCCGCCGGACACGAAGAACCGGAGCCTTCCCCCCATCCGCTCCCGGAGCTTCCGGAAAACGAGCCGATCCGCTATGGCGTACTTCGCCTTGAGCGACAGGGGAACCTCTTTCTTGGCCTGCACCAGCTTGCTTACCTGGGCCCCCACGTCCAGGCTCCAGTGGAAGATCTTCTTCTTGGCAGGGGGTTCGGCCTCCACCGTTCCCAGAATCCGGGCGTGCATCTTTTCGTAAAGCCTTGGGACGCTGCACATCACAGTGGGCCGGATCTCCTGGATATTCTCCGGCACCTTGTCGATGCTCTCGGCAAAGGCGATCGTTCCCCCCACATAGAGGACCGTGTAATAGCCGGCCATTCTTTCGAAGGAATGGCTCAGCGGAAGAAAGCTCAAGGCGATGTCCGTCTCGCGGATCGGAATCACCTCCCGGACGCCCCGGATGTTGGAAAGAAAGTTCTCGTGGGTGAGCATGACGCCTTTGGGGAGGCCGGTGGTGCCTGAGGTATAAATGAGCGTGGCGAGGTTTTGCGGCTGAGCCGCGTCGAGCCTCCGCTCGAGTTCCTTCGGGTCCCCCTTTTCCTCGCCCAATCGTTGAACCTCCTCAAAGGTCGTCACCCATTCCTCGCTGTGCGGGAGGGCCGGATCCATGAGGATGGCTTTCTTCAAATGGGGCAGGCGGCCGCGGATTTCCGCGATTTTCTTGAGCTGGCTCTCGGTCGAGACCACAACGAACCGAGAGGCGGAGTCGTGGATGATGTGTTCCACCGCGTCCGGGAGGTTGGTGGCATAGATCGGCGCGTCAAACGCATTGAGGGACAAGACGGCCAAGTCCGCGAAGGTCCATTCAGGCCGGTTCTCGCTGAGAAGGGCCACGCACTCGCCTTCTTCGAGTCCAAGGCAGAGAAGCCCTAAGGAAAAGGACCGCACGTTGCGTCCCCATTCTTGCCACGAGATGTCGACCCAGGCCCCTTTGCGCTTGACCTTAAGGGCGGTCCGGGAACCGTACCTGTCAACCCTCGACCAGAACACCTTGCCGAGGCTCGTTTCTGTCATGGCGGACCTCCTTGGCGGGAACGCGAGGCAGGCCAGCGGGATGACTCTATCGGAATCGGCGATCGCGCGTCAACCCGACCATTTCGGCTTCGGGGACAAGAGGATGAAAAAAAGCCGCCGATTCCCGGCTGGGAATCGGCGGCGTCAGTCAGGGAAGAAATCCGGGATCCCTCGAGCGAGTCACGGCTGTTGCGAACTGGATCGACTACAGAAGAGGTCGCCTCACGACGCGATGCGATGCCACGGGATCTCCTGAGCGGCGGCCCCTTGCAGGATCCCTTCCCCCCCTTTCAGGTCGTAGACGGGTTGCCCCCGTTTTCGCTTTCTCTTTTCGCTGCCAGCTCCACGGGAACGACGGGGGCCTGCGGGTGCTTCAGAGCGCTTTCGCAATGAGTTCGGCGATGTCCACGACCTCGACTTTTTCTTCTGCTCCCTTTGCCTTGATGCCGTCTATGAACATCGTCAGGCAGTACGGACAGGCCGTTCCGACGATGGAAGCGCCGCAAGCCAGAGCGGCTTCGCTCCTTTTTTCGTTGATGCGGATCCCCCGCGTCTCCTCCATCCACATCCGGCCCCCGCCGGCGCCACAGCAGAAGCTTTTGTGGCGGATCCGGTCCATTTCCACCAGGCGGGCCCCTGGCAGGGCCTGGAGAACTCTACGAGGCTCATCGTAGATGTCGTTGTACCGGCCCAGGTAACAAGAATCATGGTAGGTGATCAGACCCTGGACAGCCGATGCGTTCTTAAGCGGGAGCCGGCCTGTGGCAATGAGCTCCGACAGGAGTTCCGTGTGGTGGACCACCTGGTATGTGCCGCCGAACTGCGGGTACTCCGCCTTGAGCGTGTTCAGGCAGTGCGGGCAGAGGGTCAGGATCCGATTGAACTTGTAATTCTTCAGAACGTCCACGTTGCCCTGCATGAGGGTCTGGGCCAGATATTCGTTGCCCATTCTGCGGGCCGTCTCGCCGCAACACATCTCCTCGGTCCCGAGGATGGCGAAAGATACCTTGGCCGCCTGGAGGATCTTGACGAGGGCCGTAGTCACTTTCTTGGCCCGGTCGTCGAAGGAGCCGGCGCAGCCGACCCAGAAGAGATAATCGGTTTCGCCCACCTCAGCCATGGTTTTCACGTCGAGATCGCCCACCCAGTCAGCGCGGGTCGAGTACCCCATGGACCAAGGGTTGTAGTTGGTTTCCATGTTGCGGAAAACCGCTTGGATTTCGGGGGGGAACCGGCTTTCGGTCAGAACCAAGTACCGCCTCAAGTCGACGAGCTTCTGGATGTGTTCGATAAAGACTGGGCAGTTCTCCTGGCAGGCCCGGCAGGTGGTGCAATCCCAGATTTCGTCTTCCGTGACGACCGCCCCGATAAGAGGCTTTTCCAGTATGGCTTTCTCGGCCTCCGAGAGGGCCTCTGCGGGCTTGCCCGAGACCAGGATCTCCCCTTTTTCGCGCAAGTGGAGCTTGAGATGGTGAATGACCCGGCTCGGGCTCAAAGGCTTCTGGGTGAGAAAGGCCGGGCAGTTCTCCTGACACCGGCCGCACTCGGTGCAGGCGTACTCGTCGAGAAGTTGCTTCCAAGTGTACTCTTCGATCTTCGAGACGCCGTAACTCTCGACGGTCTCGTCCTCGAGGTTCATCTTCGTCAGCTCTCCCTTGGGACGAAGGGAGCGGAAGAAGATGTTAGGGATCGCGCCGAGCAGATGGAGGTGCTTCGAGAAGGGAATGTAGATCAGAAACGCCAGAATGATGAGGTTGTGGATCCACCAGAACGTGGCGAACAGGGCTTGTTGGGAATGATAGGCCGCCATGTCCGGCAAAGTCGGGCCGCCGAGCCACGCGCTCACGAGGAGGGAAACCGGAGCCCATCCCGAGGGATGGATGACCGGTTTGCCTTCGAATTGGGCCAGATTCATCTCGGCGCCCCGGGCGAGGAACATGAAGACAATCAAAACGAGAATCAGGGAAATGATGATCGTGGCGTCCACCTTGGCATGGGGGTCGTCGGTCTCCAGGCGAAGCGGTTTCTGAACGTACCTGCGATAGAGGGCGACCACCAAGGCGCCCAGAACCCCCAAGCTCACGAGGTCGATGGCCAGGTTCAGGGGCATGTACAGAAAGCCGAGGTGCAACGGATCGAGAAGAGTCCGGTAGGTGAAGCCGGGCCAGACGCCTTTCACGAAGCCTTCCACCGTGCCCACCGTAATGAGCAGGAAGCCCCAGAAGATGATGAAGTGGCCCCAGCCCGCAGGCTCCCTCACGACCCTCTTCTGGCCGAAAACGAAGAGCAGGACCCCTTTCAGGCGCTCGGGAATCTGGTCGAAGCGGTCCTCCTTTGCACCAAGCAGAAGAATCTTGACGAGCTTGTAAACCACCTTTCCAAAGACCCAGAGAGCTCCGAAAAACAGCAGCAGCGTGAGAAGGTTGGTCGGGGTGCCTCCCGGGTACCATCCAGGCAGATGTCCTGTCATGGGGCGGCTCCTTCTTGTGACGAAAGACCGTTACGGAGCCAGAAGGGATAAGGATCGGCGGCATCCCTCCGGGCCCGCCGCAGCCCTGGGCGGCCCTGGATGTACAAGAGGGCCCCGGGCCGCGGCGATGGAAGTTCCGTTCAGTCCTGCGCTTTGAGCTTCTTCACCTCCTCGGTGAGGAGGGGCACAATCTTGAACAGGTCGCCGACGATCCCATAGTCGGCCTTCTGGAAGATGGGAGCTTCCGGGTCCTTGTTGATCGCCACAATGACCTTGGAGGTCCGCATCCCGGCCAGATGCTGAATGGCGCCCGAAATTCCACAGGCCACGTAAAGATTGGGATTCACGACCTTGCCGGTCTGGCCAACCTGCATCGAATGGGAGGCGAAGCCAGAATCCACGGCCGCCCTCGAAGCGCCGACCGTGGAGCCGGGGCCGAACGCGTCGGCCAGGTCCCAAAGGATCTTGAAGTTCTCGGCGCTCTTCATGGCCCGTCCGCCGGACACGATGATCGTGGCCTCGGTGAGATCCACCCGTTCGGAGGCACCCTTGACGATTTCTTTGAGGATCGCCTTAAGATCGTCCTGCGAAACGTTTACATCCTTCTTGACCACCTCGGCTTTCCGCGAGGCGTCAGCGGCCCCCACGGCCAAGACATTGGGCCGGATAGAGGCCATCTGGGGGAAAGATTCCGGAATCACGGCTTCGACGATGCACTTGCCGGCATAGATCGGCCGGGTCGCCACGAGCTTGCCGTTTTCCATGCGGAGATCGACACAGTCGCTTGCGAGCCCCGTGTTCAGGCGGGCCGCCACCCGCGGCAGAAGGTCCTTGCCCAGAGCCGTGGCTCCGCCGAGCAGAATGCTTGGCTGTCCCTCTTTTGCCGCATCAGCGATAACCTTGGTGTAAGCGTCTGTCGTGTAGTTCTTGAGGATCTCGGAGTCGAAAAGCAACACGCGGTTGGCCCCATAGGCGCCCAAATCCGCCGCGAGCGCCTCGACGCCGGAGCCCAGCAGCAAGACCGTGACTTCCTCACCGGACTGGGCCGCAAGGTCCTTGGCCTTGGAGATCATTTCGAGGGTCACCTTCTTGAGTTTGCCGTCGCGCTGTTCCGCGATCACCCAGATTCCCTTTGCCATCTTTCCTTCTCCTTATGCATTCATTCGAAAGGTTCGGCTTTCCGGTTCCCAAACGCGCAAGCGGCCTCAGATCACCTTGGCTTCTTCCCGAAGAAGCTTCACCACCTGGGCCGCAACTTGCTCGGGCTCCCCTTCGAGAATTTTTCCGGCCTGTCTTTCCGGGGGCAAAGAGAACCGGGTGATCTTCAACTTGGACCCCTTCTCTCCCACGTCCGTGGCCGCGAGGCCGCTCTTGGCCAGATCGACCAAGTCAATGGGCTTCTTCTTCGCCTTCATAATGCCGGGCAGGGACGCGTAACGGGGCTCGTTCAGTCCCTTCTGGGCTGCGAAGAGAGCTGGAAGGGAAACCTGGATCACCTCCTTGGCTCCTCCCTCAATCTCCCTCTCCGCCACGGCGCTCTTGCCGTCGGCGGCGATTTCGAGCTTGGTCACCACGGACACGTGGGGGATGCCCAGCATCTCGGCCAGGGCGGCAAAGACCTGAGAGTTGTCGAGGTCCACCGCCTGCTTGCCGGTCAGAAGGATCTGGAAGGGCAGCTTCTTTATCGCGGCTGCTAGAGCCTTGGCGGTGGCGTAACTGTCGGCCCCTTCGAAGGCCGCGTCGTTGAGGTGGACACCTTTGTCGGCACCCATGGCCAGGGCGGTCCGGATGGCCTCCGTGGCCCGCTGAGGCCCCATGGAAACGATCGTCACTGTGCCGCCAAACTTTTCCTTGATGCGCAGCGCCTCTTCGACGGCGAACTCATCATACGGGTTCATCACGTACTTGATGCCCTCGGTGAGGATCCCCGTGCCCTGGGGGTTGACTTGGATCTTGGTCTCTGTGTCCGGCACCTGCTTCATGCACACCACGATATCCACGGCCTTACCTCCTCTTGGGGTGAATCGGAAAACTGGACTTATGGGAAAGACCTGCTCCTTCTCCCTTCGTTCAAGTCCCCGGACTCTAAGGCGCTAGCCGGTCCAAGGAGGCCTCGGGGTTCCCGGGCGAATCCGTTCTGCAATTCTTGGCTTTCAACCCCTCGATGAAAAGATCGCTCATCTGCTTGATGCATTGCTCGAGCGTGTACTTGGGCTTTTTTGCGAGCACCCAATAGAGGGACATCTCGTCCAGCGCGCCGAAAATGGCCCTCTTGGCAATGGCCGGCATGATGTCCTTCTGGATGCATCCCTTTGCCTTCCCCTCTTCGATGATCTCCCCGATCAAATCCAGATACTGGAGGAACTTGACCGGCACATACCGGCGCATGAACTTGCTCGATTGCCTGAGTTCGATCTGGAGAACCTCGGCGAGATACTTGTCTTCCCGAAGCCGCAGGAGGTGGGTCGCCACGAAAACCCGGATCTTTTCTAAGGGATCATCCACCTTGGCGAGCTCTTCCTGCATCCGGCGGATCAGGGTCTCCATCCGCTCCTCGAAAAGGGAAATGAGAATATCATCTTTGTTCTTGAAATACAGGTAGATCGTGCCGTCGGCGACGTTGGCCTCGCGGGCGATTTCGGAGACTTTGGCGTTGTAGAAGCCCTTCTTGGCGAACACCTTGACGGCGGCCTCGATGATTTGCTCGTGCTTGTTCCGTTCCCGGTCACGCAGGGCCATGTTCCGGCGTCCACTCGGCTGGAAGCAAAGGCGGGGAAGGCTGCACGGTTCGGCTCGCGTGCCCCCCCTGGTGAATGAGCCTTCATTCAGAAACTTACCATCCTGCGGTCCGGTTGTCAAGAAAAGGCCCACGGCCCCGGGGCGAACGGCCCGAGCCATCCGGGAAGGGAAAAACGATCCTGGTTCTAGGCGATCGCCACAAGGAGCCCCCTGAAAGGCTCCACGAAGCCGGTTTGGACAGTCGGGCACAGGCCGATAAGGGAATCATTTGGCAGGGTGGACACGCCCCTGCGCCCGGGTGGAGAAATTCCAGCGGCGCGCCGCCGCCTTACGCCGTCAATTCCTGATGGACGTCGAAGCCGAGTCTCCTGGAAATCTCTTCGCCCGCTTCCTTCACGGCAGGCGCGAGTTCCTCGGCCACCTTCTTGTCCGGCATTCTCATGGCGGGGCCCGAGATCGAGATCGCCGCGACGACATTTCCCGTGTAGTCTCGGATGGGAGCCGCAACACACTTGACGCCCTCTTCGAACTCCTCGTCGTCGACGGCGTAACCTTGTTTGGCCACTTTCTTCAGGTGATCGACGAGAGCCTTGGGGTCGGTGAGGGTCTTGGCGGTTCTTTTCAGGAGCTGTTCCGGAAGGCGTTTGCGGATCTCATCCTCGGATTCCGAGCAGATCAGAACCTTGCCCACGGCAGTACAGTAAGCGGGCAGCCTGAGCCCCACGCGGGAAGCCACCCGGACGGTCTGGTTGGCCTCCACCACGTCGAGGTACACCACGTCCTGGTTGCGCATGATGGCCAGATAGCTCGTCTCGTTCGTTCGATCCGCGAGTTTTTCCAGCGTGGGTCTCGCCTGCCGCAGGAGGCCCATCTGGCGGATGAAGGTCTGACCCAGTTCCAGGCTCTTGAGGCCGAGACGGTAGTTTTCCGTGGATTTGTTCTGCTCGATGTATCCCCTGGCTTCCAAGGTGGCAAGAAGCCGGAAGATGTTGTTCTTGTGCAGCTTGAGCTTCTTGCTCAGTTCGGTGACGCCGAGTTCGATCGCGTCGCCCTTGAATTCCTCCAGAACGTCCAGAGCGTGGGCGACGGATTGGATGATGTAGTTGGATTTTTCTCTCTTTACCATGGCGTAAAACCCCTCATGTTCGACCTGCGAGGATCCAGATACCCGTTAACAATGTTATATATTCTCGCGAAAAAATCCGATTTTGTCAAGGCGCTTGGAGAAAAAGTTTTCAGGGGCGCGAGGACCTTTCGGGTCTGCGGATGACCCGGGAGTCATCCTGAAGATCCGCAAGGAGGTCTTGCATGGTTCTGCCCAAAAGCGGATGAATCAGGCCAGGATCGATCTCGCAGAGAGGCTCCAGGACGAACCTTCGCTGGGGAACACCCGGATGGGGAAGTCTCAAGTCCGGCTCGTCGAGAATCAGGTCGTCGAAAAACAGCAGATCCAGGTCCAGGGTTCTCGGGCCCCATTTCCGCGCCCGAACACGGTGATAGGACGACTCGATCTTCTGGAGGTTCCGAAAGAACGCTCTCACGCCCAGAGAGGTCTCGACCTGGATGACGCGGTTGAAAAACCACTCCTGGTCCTTGACTCCGTAAGGCTCTGTCTCGTACACGGACGATATCCGCCGGAGACGGTTACGCCGATCCTCCAAGAGACTGCGCACGGCGCCGTCCAGATAAGCCAGCCGGTCGCCGAGGTTCGACCCCAGCGAGACTGTGGCCAGATGCAGCGGCGGGGAAATCAGGGAACCCTGCACGAAGCCCCCGATAGGACTTCTTCGGCTTTGCGGATTCTGTACAAAGCTTCTTCGAGCCGATCCTTGGCCGCAGTCAGGGAGACGCGAAAGTAGCCTTCCCCGTGCTCGCCGAAGCCCACGCCCGGGGTTACGACCACCCCGGTGTTCAGGAGAAGGGACCTGGCGAAGCTGCGGGAGTCGCCCTTTCCCGGGACCGGACACCAAACGTAGAACGTCGCTTTGGGGACGAAAGGATCCAGGCCGCAAGCCCGAAGCCCGTTCACCACCAGGTCCCGTCTTTCCTGGTAGATGCGGCTCAACTCCTCCGGCACCTTCCCGTTCCGCTCGAGCGCCTCGATCCCGGCGTACTGAATGGCCTGGAAGAGACCGGAGTCGATGTTGGTCTTCACCTTGCCGAGGGCCCCTACGGCCCGCTCGTTTCCCACACAAAAACCGATCCGCCAGCCCGTCATATTGAATGTCTTGGAGAGGGAATGAAACTCGATTCCCACTTCCCGGGCGCCTTCGGTTTCGAGAAAGCTCGAGGGGCGGTAGCCGTCGAAGGCGATCTCCGAGTAGGCGGCGTCGTGACAGACCAGCACGCGGTACCGGCGCGCAAAAGCCACGACCCGCTCGAAAAAGGTCTTTTCGGCCGTCGCGGCCGTAGGGTTGTTCGGGTAGTTCACGTAAAGAATTTTCGCCCTCCGGGCTGTCTCCTCCGGCACGGCATCCAGATCCGGAAGGAACCCCACCTCTTCCCGCAGAGGCAGCGAGACCGGAACGCCCCCGGCAAAGAGGATGGCGACTCTGTACACCGGATAGCCCGGGTCCGTGTACAAACCCACGTCCCCGGGATCCAGGAAGGCCAAGGGAAGATGGGCGATCCCTTCCTTGGACCCGATCAAGCTGACCACCTCTGTCACCGGATCGAGATCCACCCCGAATCGCCTGCGGTACCAGCGGGCGACCGCCTCTCGAAACGGAAGAAGCCCCTCGTAGCTTGGGTACCGGTGATTGGCCGGCTCGGCCGCTGCCCTGGCCAAGGCCCGCACGATTGGCTCCGGTGTGGGCAGGTCCGGATCTCCTACCCCCAGATCGATGATGTCTTTTCCTTCCGCCCGCAGGCTGGCTTTGGCTCGATCGATCTCGGCGAACAGGTAGGGAGGCAGATCCAAGATTCGCTTGGCCAGGGGGATCTCTTCCATAGGAAAAAACCTCACGTGTGGGGAAGAAGGCGGGCTGGCCCGGCTCCCAAAGGTTCAGACGTCCCAAGCCGCAACGGTGTTCACGAGGCTTCCGATCCCCTCGATCCGGATTTCGATTCGGTCACCCGGTCGCATGGGACCGACCCCTGCCGGC
>Ga0209162_1000107_pt1 | contig 85023 bp, 85 predicted proteins | sample YNPNPMetaG_FD_187121 | JGI IMG/M metagenome (GOLD analysis project Ga0209162, IMG submission 187121) | Anoxygenic and chlorotrophic microbial mat microbial communities from Yellowstone National Park, USA - YNP NP MetaG (SPAdes) (version 2) ...
TTCTGGGCAGACCGTCCACCAGCGAGTTCAAAACCCGGGAGTCAAACTGATTCTTCAGGACAATCTGCACCGGCAGCCGCTGGTCAGCCGCCGCCGTGCTCAGATGCTTTGTTAGTTCCGGACTGACGAGCCCGAAACTGAAAGCACAAAGCACCAGGACATTCAGCACTAACCTTTTCATATACACACCTCCGTAGCTAATCAAGAGATAAATAATTTTACTCGGTTTAATAGCTGCGTCAAATAGTCATTAGGAGGAAAATCGGCAAGGTGGAAAAAGGAGGATAGATTTCCTTGACCTTTTTTAATAATTGGGTATATTAGCAAATTAAAACTTTAATTGTTTTCAGGAGGAAATTGTGAAGGATTATAAGGTAAACGAAATCAGGAATCTTGGTTTTTTTGGACACGGCGGCTCGGGTAAGACATCTATCTGTGAGGCGCTGTTATTCGCAATGAAGCAGAATAACCGATTGGGTTCGGTTGATGCCGGTACCTCACTTTTGGACTATGATGAGGATGAAGTCGCCCGTAAGATAAGTATCAATCTGGCGCTGGGGTTCGGGGAATACCGGAATACGCTGGTTAATCTGGTAGATGCGCCGGGCTATGCCGATTTCTTCGGGAATGTGATTTCGGCAGTGCGGGCAATTGATTCTGCGATTGTGGTAATTGACGCCAGTTCCGGGGTGGAGGTGGGAACGGAAATGGCATGGCGCCGGCTGGATGACGCCAATCTTCCCCGAGCAATTTTTATTAACAAATTAACAAAGGAAAATACCAGTTTTGATGTAATTGCTGATGAAATCCGAAAGGTATTCGGGACCAGGGTTACACCGGTTTATCTGCCGATCGGACGGGAGGCGGGATTAAGCGGTGCGGTTGACCTGCTTAATGACCGGGCTTATGTTTATGATAATGGTGCCCGGAAGGAAGTGGCTATTCCCGAAGATTTAAAGGGGCAGATAACACACTGGAAGGAAAAGCTGATTGAGGCAGCAGCCGAGGTTGATGAGCGTTTGATGGAAAAGTTTCTGGAGGGAGAGGAGATTACCCCGGATGAGATGAGGGCGGCGGTGCGCAAGGGCATTAAAGCCGGTGCTGTCTATCCGTTATTAGGGGGTGATGCACTGACCCAGGTGGGCGTGGATTTAATTCTGGATCTGGCGGTTGAGGTTCTGCCCAGCCCGGCGGAAATGCCTGCAATTAAAGGTGTGGCACCTTCTTCAGGAAGTGAGATCCTGGTAAGTCCGGATCCGGATGGGCCGGTTTGTGCGCTGGTGTTTAAAACAATTTCCGAAGCGCATGTTGGGGATATGCACTATGTCCGGGTATTTCGCGGGCGTCTGGAACCGGGGATGTTGGTAATTAATGGCACGACGCAGCGGGAGGAAAAGATAAACCAGATTTATATTGTTAAAGGCAAAGAAAGAACTGAAGTCGGGAAATTGACTACTGGAATGCTCGGTGCGCTGGTTAAGTTAAAGGAGACTCATACCGGCGATACGCTTGCCGATAAAAAAGAGCCGGTTCGGCTCACCCCGATTGAATTTCCGAAGCCATCAATTTCCGTGGCGATTGTGCCCCAGAGTAAAGGTGATGAGGAGCGGGTCTCCAATGGTCTTGCCCGGCTCCATGAAGAGGACCCGACCTTTTCTTATGAGTACAATGCGGAACTGGGACAGCAGTTAATCAATGGTATGGGCGAGTTGCATCTGGATGTGATTGTGGGAAGGCTTAAACGCCGGTTTGATGTGAATGTGGATTTGGTCAAGCCCAGGATACCGTATCGGGAGACAATCACCCGAAAGGCGGAAGCGCAGGGGAAACATAAGAAACAGACCGGGGGTCGTGGTCAATACGGTGATGTCTGGTTGAGAATTGAACCTTTACCCCGGGGGACCGGTTTTCAATTTGTTGATGAAATCTACGGCGGAGCGATTCCGGGGAAATATATTCCATCGGTTGAGAAAGGTGTAATTGAAGCGATGGAGAAGGGGGTGCTTGCCGGTTACCGGATGATGGATATTAAGGCGACGGTTTACGATGGTTCGTATCATGAGGTTGATTCTTCTGATATTGCGTTTAAAATCGCCGCGGGTTTAGCTTTTAAGAATGCCTGTGAGAAGGCAGGGGTGGTCTTATTGGAACCGATAATGAATGTTGAGATTACGGTTCCGGACCGGTTTACCGGTGATGTGATGGGAGACCTCAATGCCCGCAGGGGCAGGATTATGGGAATGGAGGCACAGGGTGGTCTGCAGGTAATTAAGGCACAGGTGCCGCTGGCAGAGATGTATAAATACTCAAACAGTTTGCGTTCAATGACGCAAGGACGAGGATACTTTACAATGGAGTTTGACCATTACGAGGAAGTCCCCCGGGAAATTGCTCAGAAGATAATTGACGAGGCGAAACGGGCAAAGGAAGAGGCGCGGGAATAAATTTTAATTAATAAATCTGATACCAGGTCCGGCGCACCCGATTGCGAATCAGCAGTCCGAATATTACTCCGGAAGCAAAGCCCCCGATATGGACAAAATAGGCGATACCACCACCGGTTCCTGGCGCAGAGGAACAGCCGTAAAGTAGCTGAAAGATAATCCAGAAACCCAGTAAAAGTGATGCTGGCAGATAAATCAACCGCATAAAAAAGAAGAAAGGGACCACGGTCAAAATTCGAGCGCGGGGATAGAGGACAAAATAGGCACCCATCACACCCGAAATCGCACCTGAGGCACCGATCGTGGGAATTCGGGAATAAGGGGCAACGAGGACCTGGAGCAGGTTACCGGCGATACCAGAAATAAGATAGACCAGCGGATAAAGAAAATGACCGAACGCATCTTCAACGTTGTCTCCAAAAATCCAGAGGTAAAGCATATTCCCGAGAAAATGAAACCAGCCCCCGTGCAAAAACATTGAGGAAACAAGGGTCCAGAGTTTTTGGCCTTGAACAATCCGGACGGGCACCATACCATAATTTAAAATCTGAAGGTCAAATTGTTCAGCTGAGCGAGTAAACTGGCTAATCCAGACTGCAGTGCAGGCGGAAATTAGAATATAGTTGACCACCGGACGCCGGTTTGATTTTATATCGTCATAGAGGGGAATCATTTTATTTAACCAGCAAGGTTATTACCAGGGCACTGATGCTTTTGTTGGGCAGAGCGAGTTGAGTGCCTTCGGTAGTTTTTGCTTTGATGCCAATACGGTCAGGGGGGATTTTTAAAAGATGGGCAAGGTTTTCCCTGATTTGCCTGACATAGGGGCTGATTTTGGGCAGGTCACAAATCAGAACTGAATCAACCTGGGCGATATGGTATTTTGCGCGGTGAACCCTACTCATTACTATTCTAAGCAATTTTTTGCTTTCAATGTTATGGTACTGCGGGTCAGTATCCGGGAAAATTGTCCCGATATCAGGCAGTGCCAGGGCGCCCAGCAGGGCATCAATCAGGGCATGCATCAGCACATCAGCATCTGAATGTCCAACCAGACCGTAATCAAAGTCAATAAAGGTCCCGCCGAGAACCAGCGTTCTACCTTTTTTCAACCGGTGGGCATCAAACCCCAAACCGATACGATAGGGAATGGTGTTCTTCAATTGTGTTTATTTTAATTTCAATCAGACAGGGGTCAAGGTCAGAGTTGTTTTGGCAAAAACTTATTTCATTTTAAATATGTTGACCTGTAATTATAAAGTTAAAATTTATAGAACAAATGTTAATTAAGCCAACAGGAGGTCCCAAATGTTAAAACGTCTGTTTTTAATAATAGCGGTAACTGCCGGTTTGCTTGCTGCCGAATGGTTCGGCATTACCAGCAGCGTTACCGCACCCCGGATTATGATTGTTGAGCAGAGTACCAATCATACGTTATTGGAAATAACGGTTCCCGGGGTGGAGGTCAACCGGACGGTAATTGACGGTGAAGAATTTGCGCTTGTCAATCTGCCGGGCGAGGTGATGGCGGTGCTGGAAGAGGGGAAACCACAGGTGCCGAAGTTATCGGTGCTTTTAGGTATTCCTGACCAGGCACAGGTAAGTTATCAGATATTAGACAGGGAAACCAGAACGTTCACAATTGGTAAAGTGTACCCACTCCAGCCACCTTTAATTGACGGACAGGAGCCAGGTCCATTTGTGATTGACCGTTCATTTTATAGTCAGAGTAGGTGGTACCCGGAAAAAGACCTGGCGCTAATTAATACCGGGGTATGGCGGGATTTGTCAGTGGCGAATATTCAGGTTTATCCGGTGAAGGTGAATCCGGGGAAAGGCGAGATTGAAATCACAACCCGAATTCGGGTAAGGGTTAACTATAATGGTGGTGCTTACCCGCGATTTGTTTCCGACTGGATGATGCCGTTGTATGCCAGTTATGTTGATAACTTCAGTTATCTGCCGGTTCAGGCTTTAACTGATTACAATCCAGGAGTGCGTTATCTGGTATTCTGTCATCAGCGCTATGACACCTGTACCTATCTTAACGACTCGCTTTTGGGCTGGGTTTATCAGCGGGGATATCAGGTAAGGAAAATTACGAAGAGCAGTTTTACCGCCCAGGAGATAAAGGATTCAATATGGGCAGAATATAACCGAAACAATCCCAAAACACTGCGCTGGGTGCTTTTGGTCGGGGAATATGCAGAAATACCAATGGGTTCTTATTCTCACGTGGGCAGAAGTGATTTCTGGTACACAGATCTTGAACCCTGGCCTGGTGGTGATAATTATCCGGAAATTGGGCTGGGCAGACTTTCACCGGCTTCAGTGGCTGACCTGAACAATCAGATTAAGAAAATTCTGAAATACCAGCAGAATCCGCCAAGTACAAATAATTGGCTGAATAAACTTACAATGCCGGCGCATTCGGAACGGTATCCGGGGAAGTACTCTGGTTGCGTGCGCGGTATCTATTTTATGCCCAAACCCTACTGGAATCCGGCGGTGGTAGAAACGATTATGGGCTATTACACCGGTAACACCACAGTTACCAATGCTCTGAATGAGGGACGAGGCATCGTTGCCTATCGGGGGCACGGTGATTCTACTGAATGGTGGCAGTGGGGAACTGAAGGTTCGTGGTACAATTCCCATATCTATGCGCTGAATAATGGTGATATGACGCCGGTGGTTTATAATGTTGCCTGTAATAATGGCGAAATCTATGTACCTGAGTGTCTGGCAGAAGCGTGGATGAGAAAGTATCCAGGCGGTGCTGCGGGGACATTTGGTGCGACACAGGCGTCTTATACCGATCCCAATCACGGTATCTGCTCAACGCTGGTTCGCGCAACCTGTGATACCTGGACAATTACGGTTCCGGGAGTGCGAAATTACGGTCCGACACCTTATAATTTAGCGGATATCAAGTGTTACGGCGTTGATGCCTATGTGGCAAAATACTGGCCCAGCAGCCCTTATCCGGACAATATCTATATGTATGTTGTGCTCGGTGACCCTTCGATGCCGGTCTGGGCAGGAGGTATGCCCCAGACGCCGACGGTCACCCTACCGGATTCCATACCAACCGGTCCTTATAATCTTAATGTCACGGTAAGGGTTGGAACAAGGCCGGTGGAAGGTGCGCTGGTGTGTGCCTGGAAAGACCCGGATGTGTATATCTCAGAACGAACTGATGCCACTGGAAATGCGACGCTGGCAATTAATGCCGGCACACCCGGTTATATGCGGATTACCGTATCAGAAGGGCATTGTGAACACTCAACTGCCGGGGTTCAGCATACCCCGATTCTACCGTTTAGCACTACCAGACCGGTTGGGGGAGGCGGTACTCCTCAGCCCAATGTGGTCTATGTCACCAATCAGGTGATAGATTCGCCACCCGGGGGAAATAATAATGGTCGGTTTGACCCGGGCGAAAGCGGAAAGATTATCGTTACCCTGCGCAATAACGGAAATGCCGCAGCGCAGAATGTAACTGCGATTCTGAAATCGGCAAACTCTCAGTTCCGGATTACCGATTCTACCGCAAGTTATGGTAATATTTTGCAGGATTCAATCCGCAATAACCGGAGTGACCCGTTTGAGGCACAGGCTGATGCCGGTATAACGCCCGGGACTTTGGTCAGGTGTACACTTAAGGTTAGGTCTGATAATTATCAGCACGAGTGGACTTATACCTTTAGTCTACAGGTCGGACAGCCGCCGCTGCCTGGACAGTTTGTTATTGATATAGATACTGGTTCGGTTTTGCTTTCGGTATGTGCAATTGGTTCAATTGGTTACGATGAACCAGCGGCACTTGACCTGGGCCAGGGTTTCCGGGTTCCGAAGACCGCAGCCTCCTGTCTGTATTACGGATCAATTATGGCGGGTAATTCGCCGACCTATCTTGTTGACCATTTCTATTCCCAGCCAGCAAACTCAGGCACCAACCATGACTGGCAGACACCGGACAGTTTCCGGTTGGTTACTCCTCCCGCACCCGCGGACGAGCACTGGATGAATACCATGACCGACGCCGGTCATCCAACTCCTAAGGGGCTGCGCGTCAGTCAGCATTGGTATATGAATACCGATGCCGGATATGATAACTGGGCAATTGTGACTCTGGAGTTGACAAATTCAGGTTCTCAGCCGATTAACGGATTGTATGCCGGCATTGTCGGAGATTTTGATGTTGGGTCTTCACCAACGACCAACATCGTGGTTTCGGATACGGTTCGCCGGGCGGTGTTGATGCGACAATCATCAGGCGAAAATCCGAGCGCCGGTTTTATTCTTCTTGAGCCGGAGCGTTATGCCAATATCGGTGCACTTGACCATGCGGTTTATGTATATCCTGATTCCTGTGTAACTGACGGGCAGAAATTCAGGTTACTCAACGGTACGATTGTTCAGCGAAATTCAAACCGGGCTTACGACTGGTCAGTATTTGTGTCTGCGGGACCGCAGGATCTGCCGGTTGGTGGGGTGTGGCGGATTGCGATTGGGGTTCTCGGTGCGACTTCGGTCAGTAACTTCTGGAGTGCAGCGGATAGCTGTCAGCGCTGGTATAATGCAAATCTGTTAGGGGTTAAGGAACAAGAGGTTAACATCTCGGTTACACCTGAAAAACCAGTGGTTATCAGTCCTAATCCGTTCCGTAACAGTGCAACTATTCATTACTTTGCCGCTCAGCCTGGTAATCTGGAGCTGACCGTGGTTGATGCGACGGGTAGAGTGGTTAGTGAACAGCGATTTGAGGTTGATGCTGGAACCGGAAAGTTGCAGTGGCGACCGCAGGGGCTGGTACCCGGGATTTACTTCCTCCGGGTTAAAGGAGCAAATGCCAGCACGAGCAGCAAGTTTCTGATACTGGATTAAGCAATCGACAAAAAAATGGGGCGCTTAAACCGGCGCCCCATTTTTTGTCAAATTAAAGCCAGTGCTTGCCAGGTAAATCGCGCTGAGAATTATGATTCCTCCCATAATTTCCCAGCAAGTAGGCGGCTGTCGGAGGAGTATCATTGCCAGCAAGGTAGTGCCTACTGGTTCTCCTAATATCGTTAATGCTACAACCGATGCCGGGAGATAGGCAAGTGCCCAGTTGAAACTGGTGTGTCCGATTATTTGCGGTCCAATGGCTAAAAGGAGAATGAGCAAGCAGGTTTTCAGTGAACAGGTAGCGAGTGGATTTCCCGAAATGAATGCGAGTATTGTTAGAATAAGTGCCGCGATAAAATATACCGGATAAACGTAACCGAGGAGCGATAAGCCAGGACGTAGTTTCCTGCCGACGAGGACATAAAGGGCAGCGAAAAGGGCACCAGTCAGAGCAAGGAGATTGCCATTGAGGTTGCCAGTGTTTGTCATTGCTGGTTTATTGATTATTAACGCACCCAAAATCCCGAGAATAATTGCTATCCAGAGCCGGGGGGAAATTCCTTCCCGGATTAAAAAAGGTGATAACAGAGCGACGAAGATGGGATTCATCGCTACGAGCACAACCGAACTGGTGACGGTGGTGTGACGCAGGGATTCAATCCAGAAGCCAAAATGGGCAGCGAGAAAAACCCCACCCAGCAGGCTCAGCAGTAATTTTTTAAGTTTCAGTTCCTGTTTGCGAAGTGCCGGCTGTGCGAAGTAAAAGGGGGTGAGTAGAATGGTTGCAAAGAGCATTCTGCCAGCAGCAACAACCAGGGAGGGAGCCGGGGTTAACCGGATAATGATTGAGGCGAAGGATGCAGCGAGGATCCCGAACATCAGTACCACCAAAATACGGGTTTTAGAGACAGGCATTAGTTTAATTTTCCGGGATTTTCAGAACAGTCAAGGATAGCAGTCTTATGCAGAATGGTTTTTTTGAATTTCTTGACCGGTGGAAACTTGATTCTATAATCAATTTCAATTCCAGCAATGAAGTTGTGGCGTAAACCATTAGATGTAGAGCAAAAAAAACCACCGCGCGGCGAGGTTCATATATTGATTGAACGGTGTAAGGGGTGTGGTTTCTGTATCGCTTTTTGTCCCAAGCAGGTGCTGGAGGCGTCGTCCGATTTCAATCGTCGGGGGTACCATCCGCCAGTTGTAAAATATCCAGAACGATGTGTGAACTGCGGATTATGTACAATCATTTGTGCAGAGTTCGCCATCTGGACAACAGCTGCAGGATCAAACACCGATGAGCAGGGATAAAGCGGTCCTGACCGGAGTTCATTTCTGGGATGGTGACTATGCCTGTGCCGAAGGTGCCATTGCGGCGGGCTGTCGTTTTTTTGCCGGTTATCCGATTACACCGTCAACCGAAATCGCAGAGCGAATTGCCCAGCGGTTTCCACTGGTCGGAGGTACATTTATTCAGATGGAAGACGAACTGGCTTCAATGGCGGCAATTCTCGGGGCTGCCTGGGCTGGAACTAAAGCGATGACCGTAACATCTGGTCCAGGGTTTTCGTTGATGCAGGAAAATATCGGGCTCGGGGTAATGACTGAGACGCCCTGTGTGGTTGTGGATGTGCAGCGCGGCGGACCTTCAACCGGTTTACCAACGCTTACCGGTCAGCAGGATATGATGCAGGCGCGCTGGGGTTCGCATGGTGATTACGAAATTATCGCCCTTTCACCTTCTTCGCCGCAGGAGTGTTTTGATCTGACGATTACCTGTTTTGATCTTTCGGAACGCTATCGGGTGCCCGTACTTTTTATGATGGATGAGTGCGTTGGGCATATGACCGAAAAGGTGGTTGTTCCTGAACCAGATAAAATTCAACCAGTTAAGCGACGCTGGTATCATGGTCCTAAAAATCAATATCGCCCATTCAAGCCTGAGGCTGATGGTGTGCCGGCAATGGTGCGGGCAGGCAGGGATTACCGGATTCATATTACCGGTCTTACCCACGATGAGCGGGGGTATCCGGTAATTAATGCCGAATGTCAGAACTGGTGTGTAAGTCATCTGGTTAATAAAATCCGGGATAACGCCGAAAAAATAGTGATGGTGGATGAATATCAGATTGAGGATGCCGAAGTGCTGGTAGTTGCTTATGGAATCAGTGCCCGGGTCGCGTTCAGGGCAATTGAGGACGCGCGGTCCAGGGGTATTAGGGTAGGTATGCTCAGGTTAATTACCGTCTGGCCTTTTCCTGAGCGGCGGGTGGCGGAACTGGCGCAGCGGATGAAGTTAATAGTAATGCCGGAGATAAATATGGGACAGGTTTATCTTGAACTTGAGCGGGTCGTTGCGGGGAGGTGTAAAACCAGACACATTCCGCACTGTGGAGGCTGGGTTCATGACCCGCAGTCAATTCTTGATGCAATAATGGAGAAAGTAAAATGATAGAACAGCTGGAAAGCCATCCGCTGGATGAACTGTTAAGAGTTGACCGCATCCCCCATATCTGGTGCTCAACCTGTGGTCTGGGGATTGTGTTGAATTCATTTTTGAACGCGGTTCGGGAGAGCGGTATTACACGTTCTGATATTGTGGTTGTATCCGGTATTGGTTGCACAGGCCGGGCCGCAGGTTATGTTAATCTGGATTCGTTTCATACGACTCATGGACGGGCACTGCCATTTGCTACCGGTCTGAAGCTGGGTAATCCGAAGTTAAAGGTAGTGGTTTTTTCCGGCGATGGTGATTTAGTTGCAATTGGTGGTAATCATCTGATTCACACGGCCCGACGGAATATGGATATGACGGTAATCTGTGTCAATAATTTTAATTATGCGATGACCGGTGGTCAGTTTGGGCCAACAACGCCTCCGAAGGCAAAACTTACCACCGCGCCATTTGGTAGTTATGAGCACCCATTCAATCTGCCCTTTCTGGTTGAATCCTGCGGCGCAACTTATGTTGCCCGCTGGACTGTGCTGCATGTCCGGCAACTGACCGATTCAATCCGGGAGGCACTGGTGCATCCGGGATTCAGTTTTGTGGAGGTAATTTCACCGTGTCCGACAGTGTACGGACGACGGAATCAACTTGGTTCGGGGCTGGATATTGTCAAATATTATCGTGACAAATCGGTAGTTAAAAATAATATCGATACCCGGGAATGCGGAATTGAACTGGGAGGCGAAATTGTAGTTGGTAAATTTGTTCAGCGGCGGAAGCCGACGTATCTGGAAACAATGAATGAATATCTGCGGCAGAGTGTGGGAGAAGATTTCGTGCCGTATCCAGGGCCAATGGATGATGAAGAATGCCCGCAGTCTGCAGAGGACGTTAGGGGTAAATAATGGTAGAGATTAAGTTGTCCGGTTTTGGTGGCCAGGGCATCATTATGATGGGAATGATTCTGGGGAAAGCCGCCACGCTTTATGATAACAAGTTTGCAACGTTGACCCAGAGTTTTGGACCGGAAGCCCGGGGTGGTGCTTGTTCTGCTCAATTGATTATCTCAGAAACAAAAATACTTTATCCTTATCTTTTAGCACCGGACATCTTGGTGGCAATGTCTCAGGAGGCATATGAAAAGTTTGAGCCGACGATCAAAAAGGGTGGGACATTGATCATTGAACAGAATCTGGTAAGACCGCATAACCACGAAGGTCGAATCCGAGAGTTTGCGATTCCGGCGACCAGAATTGCTGAAGGGCTGGGTAACCGGATGTTTGCTAATATGGTGATGCTTGGTTTTGTAGCTGCAATTACGAAAGTGGTCCCGAAGGATGCGCTGATTAAGGCGGTCAAGGATACCCTGCCGTCAAGGGTTCTGGAAAAAAATCTGTTGGCTCTGGGAGAAGGATACAAACAGGGGATGGAGCAGATTGGTTAGACCTGGTGAAAGTCTGATAGCAGGTCTTGACCTGCCATTAAGTGGTGCGCGATTGAAAATTGAGGGGTGCGTCGAAGAGTTTAAATTGAATTTCGTACCAGATTCGCCCTGTCGGGTGGGCTGTCCAGCCGGGGTTAATGTTAAGGCATATGTCGGACTGATTGCGCGCGGAAATTTTGAGCGGGCACTGGCAGTTGTTAGGCAGAGAAATCCGTTGCCCGGAATCTGTGGGCGGGTCTGTACTCATCCCTGCGAAGCAGAGTGCCGGCGTGCCGAAATTGATGAACCGGTGGCAATCAGGCAGTTGAAGCGGTTCATCGCTGATTATGCGCTTCATGCCGCACCAGCAGAACTGCCTCCAGATACACCGAAACGGCCCGAAAAAATCGCGGTAATTGGCTCCGGGCCAGCCGGACTTACGGCTGCCAGTGACCTCCGGCGTATGGGTTATGCGGTTACCATTTTTGAAGCGCAGAATAAAGCCGGGGGAATGCTGGTCTGGGGAATTCCACCGTTTCGCCTGCCGAGAAATGTAATTGAAGAGGAGATAAATTCTATACTCAACCTTGGAATTGAATTAATAGTTAACACCAGAATTGACGACCCACGGCAACTTCGGAAGGATGGTTATGCGGCAGTTTTCTGGGCACCGGGCTGTCAGCAAAGTATTAAGCTCGGGTTGCCTTTCGAAGATAATCTTGAGGGTGTAATTGATAGTCTCTCATTTTTGAAAATGGCTTATGAAGGTAAAACCGGGAGTTTGATCGGACGGGTATTGGTAATTGGGGGCGGGGATTCGGCAATTGATTCCGCACGGGTGGCAAAACGGCTCGGTGCCAGTGAGGTCGTCATTGTGTACCGTCGGACCCGCACGGAGATGCCAGCTGCTAAGGAGGAAATCAGTGCTGCTGAGGAGGAAGGGGTCAGGTTTGAGTTTCTTATTCAACCCGTAGGATTTTTGCATCATAATGGAAAAATCACCGGGCTGCGGGTGGTGCGTTGCCAGCTTGCGGAGCCGGATGCATCCGGGCGGCGCAAGCCGGTGCCGATTCCGGATTCGGATTTATTAATGGAGGCGGAATGGGTGATTACGGCACTGGGACAGAAGCCCGCGCTGCCGGTCAGCGGTTTTCCGGAATGGGTTGTTGTTGGCGGTGATGCGGTGGGTGGTCCGGCAACGGTGATCAATGCAATCGCGAGTGGCCATAAAGGTGCAAGTTTAATCCATCAGTTTATTACTGCTGCATCGTCGGGTCCCGGAACAGAAATAAAAGAGATGGAGGTAGCACCGACCGTTCTAAAAGCGGTGGCGTTGACGAGAACTAAAGCCCGGGTTCTTCCGGTTTATGCCCGTCGGGGATTTGAGGAGATTGAGGCGGCATTTACGCCGGCTGAGGCAAGACAGGAGGCAGGCAGATGTTTAAGGTGCGGTCCGTGCCAGGAGTGCGTTCTTTGTAGTTATACCTGTCCTAAACATCAGGTTGTGTTGAAACTTGAGGATGTTAACAAACCAATATATCTGCGAATACATGGACAGAACGAGATTCTGTTTGAAACCGAACGGCGAGTTTTTATTCAGATACCCGGGCGTGTGGAAGAAATAACCGGTTTTATTCAGGCGCTGGTAGTCAAAATTGAACCGGAACTCTGCCGGGGCTGTGGTCGGTGTATCGCAGTTTGTCCGCATGAGGCATTAACTCTTAAGGAATGGCGCCCTGGAATTGAGGTAGCGCAGGTCGACCGGCAACGTTGTCGTGGTTGCGGAGTATGTATTGCGGTTTGTCCCAGCGGTGCTTTACAGGGCAGTGCTGGTTTCGCAGGTGGAGAAGATGACTGACACAAAGCCGAAGTCGGGTTTTCAGGTTGCTTATGTCTGTTCGCGGCTAGCAGGCAATGTCCCGATAGTTGAAGGGCAAAAGTTAAGATCGGTTGTTTGTATCGGTCAGGTCACTACCGGACAGATATTACAGGCGATATCGGAGGGCGCAGGCCAGGTGTTATTAGTCGGCTGTCAGGATGAAAATTGCCGGCACGAACTTGGTCCAGAAATTGCCCGCGAGCAGGTGGCTATTGCTCGTAAGGTATTGGAACTGTTGGGTTATGAACGCACCGCAGTAGAATTTTTTACCGGTGATCCTGGATTGAAAAATAACATTACTAATAAACAGGTTTCCTTTGTCGAAGATGCAACCGAAACAGTCGGAAAGCAAATGGCAAGTTTTGATATCCCGGCAGATTTTACCGCTGCCGAATTTGTCTGTCTGGAATGTGGTCGTTGCAGTGGAATCTGTCCTATTGCCCGGACCGGTTTTGGTTTTTCTCCCCGGCGCTTGATTAAACAGGCACTCGCGGAGGGCACGGCTTTGTCCAGTCGGGCGGTCTATGCCTGTCTCGGCTGTGATTTGTGCTCCACCGTTTGCCCCTCTGGTGAAAGTATCGGTCGAACGGTACAACGGCTACGCGCGATTGCTTTCAATAACAGGGTTAAGCCGGTGCTGGCACATAGCGGGGTGATTCAGGCTATTGGTAAAATTATGGCACAGCGTCCGAAAAAACAGCGCAGGTCTAACTGGATTACTCCGGATCTGCAGGTTAGCGACAATGGAGAGACTGCGCTTTTCATCGGCTGCTTGCCTTATTTTGATGTCCTATTTCAGGAGTTGGGTATTAATTCCCTGAAGACGGCACGGAATGCAATTCGATGTTTGAATAAAATTGGGGTTACACCGGTGGTTATGGATGAGGAACAATGCTGTGGCCATGATTTGCTATGGCTGGGAGATGTCTCCAGTGCGAAGGCACTCGCCGAGCACAATCTGAAGCATTTGCAACGGGCCGGGGTGCGGCGGGTGGTTTTTCTTTGTCCGGAATGCCAGCACACCTTTCAATTTGATTATCCCAAGCTGGTTAATAAAACCGGGCTGGAACTGATTCATATTTCCCAGCTGCTGGCGGAGAGGGGGGAGCAGCCCCGGGCAGAAAAGCAACAAGAAAGTCGCCGGGTAATTACATATCATGACCCGTGCCGGCTGGGGCGGCAGCTGGGAGTTTATGAGCCGCCACGCCAGTTGCTTGCAGCGCTGCCCGATATTGAATTGCGGGAGATGGAGCATAATCGTCAACAGGCATTGTGCTGTGGCGGGACTTCCTGGTTGGAGTGCGGTGCGGCGGTAAAATTGATGCAGGAGCGCAGGTTGGCTGAAGCCCGGGCAATAGGTGCGGATACGGTAGTAACCGCCTGCACTAAATGTGAAATTCATCTTCGTTGTGCAATGAGTAAATCGGCTGAAAATAAGGTGCAGATTATTAATTTTATTGACCTAATATGTGAGTCTGATACAATGGAGGCCAGATGAACGGAGATAATGGAGCGCCACGAATCGGCGTCTTTGTCTGCCGTTGCGGAACCAACATCGCGGCGACCGTTGATGTTGAACAGGTGGCAGCGTTTGCTCGGTCACTATCCGGGGTTGTTTACAGTCAGACCGGACTTTACGTCTGCTCGGAGCCGGGACAGAAAGAGATTCAGAAAGCAGTTGCCGAACATAATCTCAACCGGGTGGTAGTTGCTGCCTGTTCACCGCGGATGCACGAACCGACCTTTCGTTCCTGTCTGGTTCAGGCGGGATTGAACCCATTTCTACTCGAGATCGCTAACATCCGGGAAGGGTGTTCCTGGGTTCATTCCGCAGAACCAGAACGGGCAACGAAAAAGGCTTGCGAACTTGTCCGGATGGCGGTGGCAAAAGCCGCTTACTTAAAACCCCGGTCCGAACGCCGGTTTCCGATTAAAGATGCAGTGCTGGTGGTCGGTGGTGGGGTTGCGGGCATTCAGGCGAGCCTGGATCTGGCAGATGCCGGTCACCAGGTTTATCTGGTTGAGAAATCACCAGCGCTCGGTGGTCTAATGGCACAACTGCACAAGACCTATCCGACGATGGACTGTGCGATATGAATACTTGCGCCCAAGATGGCGGATGTCGGTCGGCATCCGAAAATCAAGCTCCTGACTCTTGCCGAGGTCAAGGAAATCACCGGTCATGTTGGTGATTTTCGTGTAACGGTTCAGCAGAAGGCCCGCTTCGTAAACGAACAAGATTGCACCGCCTGCGGTGAATGTGCTAAGGTGTGTCCGCAGTTGGTCCCGGATGAGTTTAATCTTGGACTTTCTCTCCGGCACGCCGTCTACCAGCCGTTTCCCCAGGCAATTCCAGCGGCTTATGTGCTTAATCCAGCCGATTGTCTGGGTTTAAATCCGATTGCCTGCGGTAAATGTGCTCAGGCGTGTGAGAAGCGATGTATTAACCTTAACGACCAGGACCGGGAATACACCTTTGAGGTTGGGGCAATTATCGTTGCAACCGGAATGGAGCCGTTTGACCCGTTTGACAAGGGTGAGTTCGGTTACGGTCGTTTCGCCAATGTAATTACCGCAATGGAATTTGAGCGGCTTGCCTCATCTGGTGGTCCAACTGGTGGTGAATTAATTCGTTTAAGTGACCGGCGTCCGCCGAGACGAATTGCCTTTATTCAATGTGTTGGTTCTCGCTGCGCTGATCAGGGCAGCCCGTACTGTTCAAACATCTGCTGTATGAATACCATCAAAGATGCGCTGGTAATCAAAGAACATCATCCTGAGGTTGAGGTCAAGGTGTTCTATATTGACCTGCGTGCCTTTGCTAAGGGGTTTGAGGAGATGCTCTGGCGGTCAAAGCGGCTCGGGGTCAGATATATCCGGGGAATTCCGGGTGAGGTGGAGGAGGACGCGGCAACCGGAAATCTGATTATGCACCTTGAGAATACCGAGACCGGCGAGATTGAAAAACACGAAGCCGAGTTGGTAGTACTGGCTACCGGCGTGAAACCGAAAAAAGAAACCGCTGCTCTTCAACACCTGCTTTCGTTACAGTTACATCCCGAAGGTTTTCTGCTGGAGGCGCATCCCAAACTGTTACCGGTGGATTCACCGATCCGCGGGGTATTCTATGCCGGAGGTGCGGAAGGACCAAAGGATATTAAGGACTCGGTTACACAGGCGAGTGCAGCCGCGGGCCGGGCAGCAAGACTACTGGCTCAGGGGACGATTCCAGCTGAGCCCTATACGGTTGAGGTTCAAATCGATAAATGCCGTGCCTGCGGTGCCTGTTTAAAGGTCTGTCCTTATCAGGCATTTGATTGGGAAAAAGGTAAACCTGCAAAGCCGATAGCTGCGGTTTGTGCAGGCTGTGGTACCTGTGCTGCTGAATGCCGGTTTGATGCTATTGAGGCGTATCAGTTTTCTAATGAACAGATTTTTGCTCAGATTGAAGCAGCGCTCGCCAGTGAACCAGAATCCAAAGCAATTGTTTTTGCCTGCCACTGGTGTTCATTTGCGGCGGCAGATACCGCTGGTGTGGCGCGCAATCAATATCCAGCAACGCAGGTCCTAATCCGCACGATGTGTTCGGGCCGGGTTGATGAAAGGTTTGTGCTCAGGGCTTTTGAACTTGGTGCGCCGGTTGTTCTGGTTTCAGGCTGCCATTTTGCCGACTGTCACTATCTGAATGCCAACCGGCATACCCAGCGCCGGGTTGAACGGCTCTGGGACAAACTGGAAGCCTGGGGAATCAGACCGGAAAGGCTGCAACTGGAATGGATTTCTGCTGCTCAGGGTGCGCGATTTGTCTATACGATGCAGGAACTGGAGAAACTGCGACAGACTGTGAGCCCGGAAGAGGTAGAGCATACCCGTAAAATTCTGCAGAACCCGCCTAAAGTAAGCACCCGACCCCTGCCCCGGGAGCCGGGTGAACAACCATTTTTATGTTTACGCTGCGGCAAGCAGTTTACCCTGTTTTATAACCCGGATAAACCTCAGGAACGTGCTTGCCCATATTGCGAAAGTAACAGCGTCCGCTTGCTGATTGCGAAAGCGGATAAAGTAACCACCTAATATTCAATCACAGCTGAGTTTTTAATTTATTACCAATAAATAGGTAGTTGCAAAGCTTTATGCAGACGAGGGGCTGCAACTGCTTTAATTGTGCGGATAAACGGGGGTAAAATTTGACAGTAAGGGATTTTGTTTTAATATTTAAATGTGCTAAATTAAAGGAGGTAGGTTATGGCGCCAATCAAAAATGTCCTGATGATATTACTGATAGTAGCAACAGGATGTGGTAGTAATGAGCGAAAGTCAACTCAGACTCGGGGTAGTAGTTACAGTGAGGTTAAAATGAGTGATGATTTCAGTGCTCTGCCCGCAGCACTCCGTTATCCCAATGCTCAGGAGGTGGGATTAAGCAGTGATAGTGAGGAAACCTCTGTTGGAACACAATTTATTATGCGAACAAGCGATTCGTTTCCAGCGGTTGTCAATTTTTACAAGCAGGCATTTTCTCCATTACATAGGAATAGTATAGATAGTATCTACGAAGGGTTTGGATATTCCGGTTCAGATGAGTTTGTAACTTTTACTGCGGTAAATGAAAAGGGTAATGACCGATTGGAGTGTCTTGTCATCCGGGAGCCCAATGGTGCATTAATTATCATCATAAAATATCGGGAGTTAGGCAAGCAAAGGTCAGTATAAAATTAAACACTCATCGGATATTGCCTTTAGTCAAAAGTGCGTGTTAATTAGACTAACGCAGCCTTGAATTTAATTTGTCTTCAAGTTCCTCGGGTTCGTAGACAACTTCAATACCCACGGCTTGAAAAGCCGCAATTTTTTCCTGGGCGGTACCGGTGCCAGCAGAAATAATTGCGCCCGCATGACCCATTCGCTTATCCGGAGGAGCAGTCTGACCGGCAATAAATCCAAAAACCGGTTTGGTCACATATTCTTTGACAAACCGGGCAGCTTTTTCTTCATCCGAGCCGCCAATTTCACCAACGATGACAATCGCTTTGGTTTCAGGGTCATCCTGAAACATTTTCAGACAGTCAATAAAATTGGTGCCAATTACCGGGTCGCCACCGATACCGATAACGGTTGATTGACCGAATTCATTAGTGTTGGCAGCGATTTCATAGGTCAGGGTACCGGAGCGGGAGACCACACCCACAACGCCTGGCCGGAATGCGTTAGCAGGCATAATTCCGACTTTTGCCTTGCCCGGCGAGATGACACCCGGACAATTTGGCCCAATAATTCTTGCACCGTGCTGCTGGGCGACCGCAATCGCTTTTATGGCATCAAGGGTGGGCACGCCTTCGGTAACACAGACGATTAATTTGATACCAGCAAATACTGCTTCCAGGAGCGCATCGCCGGCAAATCCAGCAGGAACAAAGATAATTGAAGTGTTGGCAGCCGTTGCCTTTACCGCTTCCTGAACCGAATTAAAAACTGGCACCCCTTCTACTTCCTGTCCGGCTTTGCCGGGCGTGACACCAGCAACAATCCGGGTGCCGTACTCTTTCATCATTTTTGTGTGGAAAGCGCCATCTCTACCGGTAATACCCTGAACAATCAGTCGGGTATTTTGGTCAACGAGGATGCTCATTTTGCCTCCTGTGCTTTTGCTACTGCCAGTTTTACCGCTTGAGTCATTGTCTTTGCCCAGAGGACCGGACTGTTTTCAAGAATTTTTTGTGCCTGTTCGGCATTGGTACCAGCGAGCCGGGCAACAACCGGAACGGTAATATTTGCCTGTTGCTGGGCAATCAGTAACCCCCGGGCAATATCATCGCACCGGGTGATACCGCCAAAGATATTGACCAGGATGGCTTTAACATTCGGGTCGGAGAGGATGATGCGCATTGCCAGCGCCATCTTTTCCGGTGATGACGAACCACCAACATCAAGAAAGTTTGCTGGCTCGCCACCATAGCGCTTGATTAAATCCATCGTTGCCATTGCCAGTCCAGCACCATTAACCACACAGCCGACATTACCGGAAAGTTTGATGTAGGAGAGGCCAGCTTTTTTTGCTTCCACCTCAGTGGGCTCTTCCGCACTGAGGTCACGCAGGGCTTCATTTTCCGGGTGCCGGAAAAGTGCATTATCGTCAAAATTGATTTTGGCATCAAGGGCAAGGAGGGTGCCTTTGCCGGTGATAACCAGGGGGTTAATTTCAATAAGCGAACAATCACGTTCGGTGAAGAGACGGTAAAGTTTCTGAGCAATACCAGTAAACTCAGGGGTGAGTCTGGGTTCTGAAAACAGTGCCAGGCTCACGTTGCGCAGCTGGAAAGGAAGTAAGCCGAGCAGCGGGTCAATTTCAGCTCGGATTATTTTTTCTGGGGTGTTTTTTGCTACCTCTTCAATCTCAACACCACCGGCAGCCGATGCCAATATTACCGGTTTGCGAGCGGCGCGGTCAATTGTTATTCCCAGGTAATATTCAGATTTGATATCCACGCATTCGGAGACCAGTATTTTCTGGACCCGGAGTCCTTTAATTTCCATTTTTAAAATTGAAGCAGCGACTGTTTCCACTTCGGTCAGGGTTTTGGCGATTTTTACGCCTCCGGCTTTGCCTCGACCACCAACAAGGACCTGTGCCTTGAGTACCACCGGCAGGTCGATTTGTTCTGCGCAGTTTCGGGCTTCTTCCGGCGTGCAGGCAACTTTTTCCCGGGGGACCGGAATCCCGGCGGTTGAAAATATTTCCTTTGCCTGATATTCGTGGATTTTCATATCGGGTGTAAATTTATTGAGAATTGGATAAAAGTCAATTACTGAAGGATGACGGGCAAACTTGACTAATAACCCTAAAGTAGTAAAACTTATTTAATGTGTGAAATTGAAAAGGAGGAAGAATGCGTTGTGCTCTGGAACGGGAGATATTAGTTGAGGCGTTAGGAACAGTGGTTAATGTTCTGCCCGGCAAGGCAACCTATCCGGTATATCAGAATATCCTTTTGGAAGTTGAGAAGGGAAAACTGGCAATTACCGGTGCGGATTTAGATAATACTGTGCGCCGGGAAATTGAACTTACTGAGGAATGGGAAGCGGGGAGGGTGCTGGTTGATGGGCGCCGGCTGACCGGATTGGTTCAGGCAAGTACGGCAAAACTTATTTCAGTGAAAACCACCGAGAACCGGGTTGTGATTGCAGCGGACCGGATGAAAGCCGATTTTACTCAATTAGCACCAGAAGAGTTTCCTACCTTGCCTAGCCTGCCGACCGAAATTCAGTTAGAATTTCCGCTGGCAACACTTTTTGATATGTTTGACACTTGTAGTTTCGCCGTATCCAGGGATGAAAGCAGGCCAATTATGACGGCAGTTAACTGGGAAGTGGGGAAGACTGAGAGCCGGATGGTGGCGACTGACAGTATCCGACTGGCATTTGTCAGGCGCAAGGTTAAGTCGCAAAACAAAGTTAAGTTACTGGTAACACCCAAGGCGATTGAATTGCTACCGCGGGGCGAGGAGAAGGTTGAGGTGTTTGCCGATCAGAAATTGGTCGGATTTAAATTGAAAGATACGACGGTGATCTCCCGGATGATTGAAGGACAGTATCCCAATTATGAGCAGGTGATTCCCAAGAATTTACCTGCACAGGCGGTGATTAATCGGGAGCAGTTGATAAGTGCCATGCGGCGGGCGCTCATTTTTACCAACCCCATTGCCCATTCGGTGAGCATTGAATTTGCAGCCAAACATATTATAATTCGCGCTAAATCCGAAGTCGGCGAGACTGAAGAGGAACTGGATTGTCAATTTAAGGGGGATAATTTAACAGCGGGATTTAATGGAATGTATCTTTTAGATATTATAAATCACATTAAAACTGAGGAATTGATATTTGAGCTTTCCAGTCCGATGACACCGGTGGTAATCAAACCGGCGGTAAAACAGGATGATGGGGAAGACCTGTTCATAATTATGCCGGTGCGGCTGGAATAATTGCTCAAAGTGGTAGCGTGAAACAAAAAACGATAAAGCGATAAAGATAAAGAAGGGGGGATGAATGAAGCGTGGTCATAAACAGTTCGTTATCGCCGTGAGCAGTTTTTTTGTCCGAATAGTTTTTTTGCTTGGAGTAATTTTTTTAAACTGTCACAAGCAGGACCCGAATTATTCCGTGCCAATGATAAATGGTTACCTGTATCGTGAGGAGTATTATGACTATTCGGTTGAATACGAACGCTATGTTGAGGTATTTGACCCCAAGGGTTTGCGGATGGTGCCGGTGGTCAAATTGAATAATGAGGAACTTAAAGCCTTTTATTACACCTGGACAAAGTATGGTTATGGAGATACAGTGCCGTTCCCGGTCAATTATGACTATGAACTTGAGGTTACCCACTATTTTGGCCGAGCCGGTGCACGGGTCAGGATGCCAGGTAATTTTACCGTGCTGACGCCACCGGAACGGTATATTCTAAAACAGGATTCCAGCCTTGCCATTAACTGGACTACCTCTGCTGGTGCTGAGTGGTACTGGGTTGAAATAAATATTGATTACGAATATCGGGATACACTCGGGTTTGAGGATTACTGGAGTTTCCGTCTGGATACTATGGTCTCTGATACCGTACTGGTGATACCTTCAGAACAGATTTTTCCGGGTTTTATTGGGGATGTTTATGAGGGCGATGGCAGTGTGATGGTCTGGTCAGGTAGCGGACCGGCGATTGAGCCCGGGGACAAAGGGAATGTTACCGGAGTCGGGTTCGGATTTTTTAATGCTATTAATGAGCCGCGGGAAAAGTATTTTTATGTAGAAGCACCAGTTGTTACCCGGCGTTGTCCGGATATGTGGATGGCGCGGATTCAGATGATTAATCGCCTGCGCTCACGGATGCTGAAAATCTGAACGGGGTATAATTCACCAGAAAAAGGGAATTTTTTCCTCGGATATAGTTGACCTTAGATGTAAATTATATACAATAAAAATCCGGCATCTGAAGTTAAAAAAATGCCGGAAAGAGGAAATACATAAAAACAAATTCTTTAAAAAAACAAAAGGAGGAACAGTATATGTCTTATACCGGCGTTCAGGAGTTTATGGAATATATTAGAAAAAAGAACCCGGGTGAGCCTGAATTTCATCAGGCGGTCGAAGAAGTCGTAACATCACTGTGGTCATTTCTTGAAGAAAATCCCAAGTACCGGAAGGCAAAGATTCTGGAACGCATCTGTGAACCCGAGCGAGTGATAATTTTCCGTGTACCTTGGGTTGATGACAAAGGTGAAATCCAGGTCAACCGGGGATTCCGTGTGGAGATGAACTCGGCGATTGGTCCTTATAAAGGGGGATTGCGTTTCCATCCAACCGTGTATCTTGGATTGCTTAAGTTCCTTGCCTTTGAGCAGGTATTTAAGAATGCCCTGACTACCCTGCCCATGGGTGGCGGTAAGGGAGGTTCGGATTTTGACCCGAAGGGTAAATCAGATAATGAGGTGATGCATTTCTGTCAGAGTTTTATGAACGAACTTTTCCGCCATATTGGGCCCAATACCGATGTTCCCGCGGGGGATATTGGTGTTGGGGCAAGAGAGATCGGTTATCTCTTCGGGCAGTATAAACGGCTGAAAAATGAGTTTACCGGTGTTCTCACGGGCAAAGGGTTGAACTGGGGCGGAAGTTTAATTCGTCCTGAAGCCACCGGTTACGGTGCGGTATATTTTGCCGCTGAAATGCTGGCAACCCGCGGCGAGACGTTGAAAGGCAAGGTCTGCCTTGTTTCCGGTTCCGGTAATGTTGCTCAATTCACCGTTGAGAAACTGCTGCAGATGGGTGCCAAGCCAGTAACTCTTTCCGATTCTAACGGCTATATCTATGATGAAGCTGTAATTACTCAAGAAAAACTGGAATTTGTAAAGGAGTTGAAAAATGTCCGCCGCGGCCGTATTAAGGAGTATGCGGAAAAGTTTAAAGGGGCAGTTTATACGCCGGTAGACCCGAAACTTGATTATAATCCGCTATGGAATCATAAGGCCCACTGTGCATTTCCGTCCGCAACTCAGAATGAGATCAATGGTAAAGATGCCCAGAACCTGATTCGCAACGGAGTATATGTGGTGGCGGAAGGCGCAAATATGCCTTCTACGCCGGAAGCAATTGATATTTTCCTTGAGCACAAAATTCTTTACGGTCCAGGAAAGGCAGCAAATGCTGGTGGCGTAGCGACTTCGGGACTGGAAATGTCGCAAAATAGTTTGCGACTCTCCTGGAGTAGAGAAGAGGTAGACCGGCGATTGCAAGGCATAATGAAAGCGATTCACGAGCAGTGTGTTATTTACGGTAAAGAAGGTAATTATGTGAATTATGTTAAGGGTGCGAATATCGCCGGTTTTATCAAGGTTGCTGATGCAATGATTGACCAGGGAGTGGTTTAATTCATTTTCATATACCCTTGACTTATTGCGGTAACTAGTATAGAATATATTGAGGTAAACATCAGGCCCTGAAGCCTCCAGATAGATTAAGGGGGCGACTGGTTTCGACGAAGTGCCTGAGGGGCTCAGGGGCATAGCGAGGCTCCTCTGTTGCCTCGTTAATAACAACAGAGGAACTACAGCTGCCAATAGCAGCTACGCACTGGCTGCCTAAAGTAAGGTAGCCCCTGGACCGACGAGTTTCACCCGGCGTCGGTTGCGGGTATAAAAGGGTGATTAAGGTTGTTATTGTGTCTCAGGGTAACAACCGGATTCTTACTGGGGCTGGTCTACCGCAGCCTGTCAGTCGGCGCCGCGGTGGATGAGAAATAATAGACTGACTAACTATGTAGAACCTGAGCTCTGAACGCTTCGGACGCGGGTTCAATTCCCGCCGCCTCCATTTTGAATTCAGATGACACTTTGGCAAGACAAATATTTAGTGGTGATTTAGATGACTTATAAAGGAAAAGACCATTCCCGGCGAAGCGGCTACGGTCGTAAACTTGCCGAAGAGTTTTGTGCGCTTTCCCGCCGTATTCTTCGCGCCGCCAATCTGGGCGTGCCCAGAAACGAATTTCTTAAGATGATAATGGAGGAATTCCTTAATTTTTCAAAGTGTGACGAAGTGGAGATGCGTATTAATGAGGGGATTCGTTATTACCGTGGTGTTTTAAATCGTTCGTCACCAGATAATTTTTTGTTCACCATCGCTACCAGAAACGATTGTGATTTAGTGGAAAATTTCCTAGGTGAGGATAATGAGAGCGTTGAATTTAACGAATTTCTCCGGGATTTAACTCAAGGACGATATGACACCAGTTTACCATATTTTACCACTAATGGGGCTTTGTTGATACCCGATATGAGCGAGCCCATGAAAATTAATGGCAAACTAATTAGAGTTCCCGGTCAATATCGATCGGCAGCAGTGTTGACATTTCCGGTAAGTGAGGACCGCCATGGGATAATTTTCCTTAAAAGTTTAGAATGCGGTTATTTTCAAGCCTATGAAGTTGAATTCTATCAGGGTGTTGCCCAGACATTAGGAGTCGCCTTAGCAGACCGGCGGGCTCAAGCAGCACTGCGGGAACGGATAAAGGAATTGACATGCCTTTATGAACTTGATCGAATTTTCAGTAAAGATGAAGTGGAGCTGGATGAAATATTTCAGGCAGTCGTTGAGAAACTTCCCCCGGCTTGGCTTTATTCCGACATTGCATCAGCGTGCATTAAACTTGACGGGAAGGTCTATGCTACCCAAGGATATGTTGAAGGTCTACACAGTCAAATGGCGAAGATAAGGGTCCATAACCGCGAGCGAGGTTTTGTTAAAGTGACCTATCGAGAGACGCGTCCGGTGCTTGATGAAGGTCCTTTTCTCAAAGAGGAAAGAAATCTGATTGAAGCAGTGGCAAGGGAAATTGGCATTTTTATTGAAAGACGAGAGGCAAAGCAGGAGAAAGCCCGTCTGGAACACCAACTCCGGCATGCGGACCGGCTTGCCACGATCGGACAGTTGGCAGCCGGCGTGGCGCACGAATTAAATGAGCCGCTGGCAAACATCCTGGGTTTTGCCCAGTTGGTTCTGAAACTGCCGGAGATTCCGAAACAGGCGGTGAAGGATATCGAGCGGATAGTGCGCGCCGCACTCCACGCCCGGGAGGTTATCAATAAACTGATGTTATTTGCCCGGGTGCGACCACCGCAGCAGGTTGCGGTCAACTTGAATAGCCTGGTTACAGACGGGCTTTACTTTCTACGGAGCCGATGTGCCAAAGCAGGGATTGAGGTGAGTTTGGATTTGGCTCAAGATTTACCTGAGATTGCTGCTGATCCGACGCAGATGCACCAGGTGTTAGTAAATCTGGTTGTTAATGCCATCCAGGCGATGCCCAGCGGCGGAAAATTAAAAATTGCTACTGTCCGGAAAGATGCGGTTATCTCCTTAATCGTTGAAGATACCGGCGTGGGTATGACTGAGGAGGTAAAAGCCCAGATATTTGTTCCTTTTTCACAACCAAACCGGTAGGTGAAGGAACCGGCCTGGGTTTATCGGTTGCCCATGGCATTGTTTCCGCTCATGGTGGGACAATAAATGTGGAGTCAGAACCAGGTAAAGGTAGCCGATTCGAGGTCGTATTACCGATAAGACCATTAGGAAATAGATAATGCAAAAGAAAAGCCCGCACGCAACTTTGTTAGTTGTTGACGATATTATTGAAACCCTTGAGGTTCTGGAGCGAAATCTTACGGCTCAGGGCTACAGGGTTTATACTGCAAAAAATGTTGATGAGGCGTTGCAGGTCTTAAAAGAGACGCCGGTAGATTTGGTCATAACCGATCTGAAGATGCCTGGTGTAAGCGGCTTGGATTTGGTCCGATATGTTCGCCAGAATTTGAAAGACACCGAAGTAATGGTGATTACTGGCTATGCAACTGTGGAGAGTGCGGTCCAGGCGGTGAAGACCGGTGCCGAGGAGTAGTTAGCCAAGCCATTTACTGAGGAAGAGTTGTTCAAAGCAGTAAAGCAGGCACTGGATAAACTTCGCATTCGCCGTTCGGCGGCAACCAGCAGGTTGTCGGTGCAAAATTTTTATCCCGGTCTAATTGGCGAATCGCCAGGAATGAGAAAGGTATTTGCCGCGATTGAACGGGCGGCAAAAGTATCGGCTACTGTTTTAATTACTGGTGAAAGTGGAACCGGCAAGGAACTGGTGGCACGGGCAATACATTATTCAAGTAAACGGGCTTCCGCACCCTTTGTTCCGGTTAACTGTGGCGGTATCCCGGAAAGTCTATTGGAAAGTGAGTTGTTTGGATATGTTAAAGGCGCGTTTACCGGAGCAAATGAGACGAGGGCAGGTTTTTTTCAGACGGCAGATGGCGGTTCAATATTTCTTGATGAAATAAGCGAGACCACTCACTCAATGCAGGTAAAACTTTTAAGGGTGCTCCAGGACAAAGAAGTTAGAATGGTAGGTGATTCAAAGTCCTACAAAGTTGATGTCCGGATAATTGCTGCGACTAACAAAGATCTGTTAAGTTTAGTGCAAAAAGGTGTTTTTCGAGAAGATCTGTTCTTTCGTTTGAATGTGCTTAATATAACTTTGCCACCGTTGCGCGAGCGAGCCGATGATATATTCTTACTGGCAAGATATTTCTTAGAAAAATTCGCCCAGGAAATGGGACGGTCCACACCTCATCTTTCTGACCAGGTACTTGAGGCGTTTAAACGCTATGAGTGGCCTGGTAATGTCCGGGAACTTGAAAATCTTATTCAACGCCTGTTGATAATGGTGGACGGAGAAACGATCGATATAACCGACCTACCACCGTATATGAGGTTTTCTCTTCCCAGCGAACTTAAACTTAATCGGACACTTGCCGAAGCCGAGCAGGATTACATACGCCGGGTGCTTGATAGTGTAGACGGCAATATCACTAAGGCGGCACAGATTCTCAAGATCGACCGTAAAACCCTGAGAAACAAACTGCGCAAAAATCCTAACGCTGAACCGCAATTGTAAATTGGGGATTTTTTACCCGCAGGGGAGATTTGCCCCGGTGCAGTTCAGTGTCAATTTCAGCAAAAGATAATAATCTGCTCGCTATTCTGACGCCGTAAGTCTAAAATAATTAATAAGTTAAAAACTTTTAGCCCGAGTTTTTTAAAAATAGGGCTGTTTGGCACGGTAATTGCTTCTTTATTTTTAAGAAGGAGAGGGAAGGGTTTGGCGGTGGAAGATAAAAAATAATGTTAAAAAAGGAGGATTAAATGTCTGTTTCTACAAAGACGACCAAAAGAGCTGCTAAAAAATACGCTGGTATAAATACAAAGAAACCAAAGGCGTTGCCATCTACAGAGCAGGGGTATGTTCTACCTGCAATAAAGCTGCGCACTGTGGTTACAAAGCAAGGAATAAAAGACCAGTGTTGTTTTGCGAGGAGTTCGACTCAACAGTGCCGACAATAACAGAAGAAACTACCGTTGAAAGTTTTCCGACTTTGGAAGAAATGCGTGAATGGGACGAATATAAGGGTTTGTGTGTGAACTGCGAAAACCGTAAGGATTGTGCCATCCGCAATAAGGAAATTGGTGTATGGCACTGCGAGGAATATCAGTAACTACGAGGGCTAAAATGGCAATAACATCAAAAGAGCATAACAAAGTTCGTGAGATTAGTAAGACTGTTAGGCAACAAAAGCGACGCAGTGTCTACGAGGATGTAGTCAGGCAGTTTAACAAGGCGGCTGATCTGATGAACCTTGATCTGGGCGTCCGCAAGATACTGGGCACGACGATGAATGAAATTGTTGTCCATTTTCCGGTTAAGATGGATGATGGCAGAATTGAAGTGTTTACCGGCTATCGGGTCCAACATAACAATGCGCTTGGTCCTTTCAAGGGCGGACTGAGATATCATCCGGCAGTTGACATTGATGAGGTACGGGCGCTGGCAACCTGGATGACCTGGAAGTCGGCGATTGTAAATATTCCATTTGGCGGTGCCAAGGGGGGCATTCAGTTAGATCCGACACAATACTCATTTGCCGAACTGGAGCGGATAACCCGGCGATTTACTTATGCTCTGGGCAATACCATCGGTCCGGATTACGATATTCCGGCGCCGGATGTTAATACTAACCCGCAGATTATGGCGTGGATTTTGGACACCTACCAGTCAATGATGCCGGCGTTTGAACGACATCGTTGCCTTGGGGTGGTTACTGGTAAGCCAATTGAGTCCAGTGGTAGTATTGGCAGGGATAAGGCGACCGGTCAGGGTGTGGTATTCCTGATCCGAGAATGGGCAAAGGACAACAATTTCGACCTTGGTCAGGCAACCTATATAGTTCAAGGATTTGGTAATGTCGGTTCCTGGTCAGCGCGTCTTTTGAAGCCGCTGGGTGCCAGATTGCTGGCGGTTGAGGATGTTACCGGCGCTGTTGCCAACCTTGAAGGTATCGACCCAGAAGAACTGACCCGGTATGTCAAAGAGCACGGCGGTGTACGTGGTTATCCGAATGCGAGAATGATAACCCATACCGAGTTTCTGCGCACCCGAGCCGATATCTTCATTCCGGCTGCACTTGAGAACCAGATCACGGCTGAAACCGCACCCTTGCTCAATGTCCGGCTTGTCGCAGAAGGTGCGAACGGACCAACGACACCGGAAGGTGATGAAGTTCTAACCAGGCGGGGAATTGATATTCTACCTGATATCTTGTGCAATTCCGGCGGAGTAATTGTCAGTTACTTTGAGTGGCTTCAGAATAAACGCAGCGAATTCTGGGAGTTACAGGAGGTTGACTGTAAATTGTACAAGAAGATAGTCGGCGGTTATCAACGGGTAAAGGAAACGGCGAAAAGGTTCAAAGTGAACTGGCGCACCGCGGCTTATATTGTGGCACTGGCGCGGCTGGAGAAGGTCTACAAGGAGCGGGGAATTTTCCCGTAATCGTTAACATATAAATAGCCGTCAAGCGTCCGGTAAGCGCCGGACGCTTTTATTTAAGAAAAACAATGATTGACTTGCTTTGATAATGAAGTAGAAGGATTAAGTGCGGTTATGGCGCTTGCTGATTCCGGGGTTGATTGTGTTGCTGTTCAGCCATTGTGCGGTGGTTTATACTTCTGAACCGAGATTTGGACGCGGTCGTCGGCGTGTTAAACCAGTTGTGCAAACCAAAACGCTGGTTACAAGACATCCGATGGATGAGTATCAGGGCAAATTGCCCTGGCCAGTTCAGGGGACGATTGTTTCCAGTTTTGGTATTCAGGTAGACCCTAAATATGGAACCAAGACCAAGAATTCTGGTGTGGATATCAGTTGTCTCCGGGGAAGTCCGATAAAGGCGGTCTGGCAGGGGACGGTCAGTTATGCCGATGAATTCATTGGACAGGGGTTGATGATTATTCTTGAACACGGTGGTGGTTATTATACTGTTTATAGCAGATTGAATGAACTCAAAGTAACTGCGGGACAGAAAGTTAATGCCGGTGATGTCCTGGCGCTGAGTGGCGACCTTCTGCATTTTGAAATTCGGATTGGTGGCAAGGCGGTTGACCCGCTGGTATGGCTTAAAGTTAAATAGTTGCGATGAGCGATAAATTTACCGGCGAAAAAACAATTCCGCTCAAAACAAAATTGCTGGACTGCTGGATAAGTTATTTAGGGGCGGTGACCACACTTTTGCGTTCCCGGGGGATAAAATGTGATTTAACCGAGGTTGCGGGAATGAGCGGTTATGCCTTTATCGTTAATATTCATCCCGAATTATTGCCAACCGGACCGGTGGCATTTGACTGGGAGGTGCTGGTTGAGGGAACGCAGGCGCTCGGGATTCAGACGGAACTGGTGGCAGTGGAGCTGAGTGATAATGAAGCAGAACTCTATCAGGAACTGTTTTTGAGGGTGCGTGAGGAAATTGATGAAAATCGGTGCTGTATTATCTGGGGGGCGGGTGATGGTCCAGAGTTCAATCTGGTCTGTGGGTATTGTGATGATGCCTATGTGGTTCTAAAGTCAAACGGAAACCGGCTGGTGAGGTATGACCGGTTGAAAGCAATCTGGCGGCTTGCCGGGGTATTCTTTGGGGAACCAGTAGCGGTTGAACGAAAGGGTGCGGAACGAAAGGCGATTTTGAGGGCGGTGAAACTGTTGCAGGGGATGGCTCCCTGTTTTGATGCGGAATATCATTCCGGGTTTAAGGCTTTTCAGACCTGGGCAGAATTGGTGAAAGCGGGCCGGGCGGATAATTACGGATTTATTTACAATCTGATGTGCTATTATGAACTGCAGATGTTTGCCGCTGGATTCTGTGCCCGGCTTGCCAGCCGTCACCAAAAGATTGCTGTTCAACTGAAAAATGCTGCGAAATTCTTTCAGTGGTCATTTGAGAACTTTAAACAAATCAAAGATATTGCCCCGGAGCCTGATGAGCAATTTCCGAACCCAGACCAAATTTCTAAGTTATTAAAAGAATGTGCGGAGTTGAATAGCCAGGCGGTTCAGGAACTGGAACGGGCGCTTAGCCTGGTGTAACAAAAAAGGGCGGGTCATTGACCCGCCCTTTTTACCTTTTTCAGGTTTTAACGATTGAGCACCGTTTTTACCTTAACTGATGTTTCCGGAGTGGTGAGCCGGACAAAATAGATCCCATTCGCAACTTTCCTGCCCGTGTCATCACTGCCATTCCAGACCGCAGTATAGTTACCGGCTTTCAGATTTTTAGCGGCGAGCGTTCTGACCATTCTACCGGTAGCATCAAATATTCTGAGTTCAACGTTACCGTCCCGGGGGACCTGATAGTAAATCACTGTATTTCGGTTGAATAGACTCGGAGCAACTGCCAGTATTCGGTTTGTGGTTAGCAGGGTAGCGCCAAAATCTTCGGTAATGCCGGTCGGGTTATCGGTTGAGAATTTGATGGCATGCCCAGGAATCCATGGAGAGGCCGCACGGTGATATGAGCCGTTATACAAAACCTGGATGTATTTAGTATAAGTATAGTCCTGAATACCAACGGTTGCGGAAGTGCCTGCCTGATTTGCGCTGAGATACTGAATAACAAATTTGGAGTTGCCATCGGTTCCAGCCAGGGTACTGTCGTAAAGTATTATTTCAAATTTCTCCCATTGCGTGCTGCTAAAGTAATGCACCGAGTCCCATTCAATAATGAAGCGGTGATTAGCGGCATCGTGGTAGTACCACACACTGTCACCATACGGCGGATAGAGGTCATCCCAGTTCGCAGCAATCAGCGGTGGCATTGAGGAGTTGGGAAGCGTGGTGTTTGACCAGGTGGAGATGGTAGTAGACCCGGGAGCAATCCAGCCATTGGAGCAGATTGAAATCTGGTTATAGCGCTGTCCATAAAAGACAAATGGACCAAATGAAGGTGGCAGGCTGATGGTTATTGTCTGGTCATCACTCAGATTCAATCTGGTGCCCAGACCGTAAATTTCCACCCATTCAAAGGTTGGGTGTTCATGGTAGAGTGTGTCCACTTCATCGTAAGCCCAGTAAAGTGGCGGGTTGGAGTTGTCCGGAATCGGGTCAATCGGGCGCATCTCACCGATGACAATTGTAAAGGTTGACCGGCTATAATAGCCGTTATCACCCGATACCGCAAGGGTGCAGGTGATTGGTGTTTCCGGTAAGATTGATGATGAGGCAATCAGGGCGAAGTGATCGGTCTGGTTGGTAGCGCTGGCACCAGCCGGAATTGTGCCGTAGAATGCTATTGAATCAGAAACCACCAATCTGCTGTCACCGGAGCGGAGGACTGCCCGGACATTGTAGGCATTACCCAATCCAGAGTTAAGCAGGGTGACTTCAAGGTCAGCGGCTTCACCCGGGTCAAGTCTGCCGTTCGGCTGGGAGCCCATTGAGTCCTTGACCACAAAATTCACAAAGCCAATGCTCGGCGCGCCAACATACAGTGTGAACAATGAGACCCAGGTGGAGTCCAGAGCGTCTTTACAGATAAGGGAGCAGGGGATGGCATAGCGATTGGGCAAGCCATTAGCAACGGTCATCCCGAAACCCTGGGAGTTAAAGGCAGAGTCATTGCCAGCGATATTGCCGAAAGATTTCACTGAGTCGGTTACGGTTACACCAGTGGTATTGGTGCGGAGCCGGGCAGTTACATTATTCGCAGTCAGATTGCCGTAATTCTTGAGCCACATTGGAATACGGAACGATTCACCAGGATTGATAATGCTATCGCCGTTGCCACCCGGCGGCGGGTCGCTGATGTAGTGTTTGAGATAGGAGACATACCTGCCGGTTGATATGACCACAATCGAGTCAAAGTAGGGGATATTGTTTGCACCCACGACTGAGAGTTTGAGAAAGCCCGGGGTCGGGCAGGATACCAGCATAGTAACCTGTCCTGAAGAGTTGGTCCAGCCCCGGACAAAAGTTTCGTTAGGTTTCTGGAGCACCACCATTGCGGATTCCACGGGCGCAAAATTAGGAGTCTGGACAGTTACCGTCACCGGAATGTTATTGCCAATGTTGATGGTGGCAGGTTTACTTACCACCGGAACAAACGGTCGGGCCCGCCAAATAGGGGTGGCAGGTTCGCCAAACAGGTTACGTTCCATTATTTCCATCCGGTATTTCTGGGAGTCAAGAATTACCGGTACCCAGTAGTCTCTACCATAAGAAAGCATTTCGCCCTGATGGATTTTGCGGGTGGTTCTGAATCCCAAAAGCCCGTAGGCAATTGCATAGTTAAGTTTTTCGGCAACATTGACCCAGCCGGATTCATAGTTCATCATTACGCCAATAAATCCATTCGGGGCATGATTGAACATATTTTCGGCAATGCAATCGTTGTTCGTTGAGCCGAGGTCCCATTGCCCAACATTGCAGGAAACGGCAGTTAGACAGTTGAGCCGGTTGGTATTGGTTAAATTGAGCATCATATCGCTGGTAACCGAACCGTTCAGGTCATAAAGGTCGGGTGAGCCATGGGCAATTACCGAGGTAAATGTGTAGCCGGAGTTCAAGGAATCGCAGTAGCGCTGCGGGTTTGGCTGAACTTGACCGTTACCCGAGTAATACATTTTCAGGTCAAAGTAAGGTGGGGTTGGACTGGCGTTGGCAATGGAGTCGTTGTAGTTGTCAGAGAAGGTGACGCCATTGGGCAAGAGGATTTTATGCCACCAGTTGCCGGTGGTATCGGGTGCGGTCTCATAGCGCATAATTTTATTGCGGACATTGGCAATCTCGGAGAACTGGTTGATGGTCATCATTCCAATGTGGACATCAGCGTAACCGTCAACCGAGTCGGCGAGTTCACCGAAGATGTTGTTGTTGTTTCTATCCCAGGTGCCATCAAGGTCTGAGAAGTACATATCCGAGAAAAAGTCATAACCGTAGGAACGCGCAACCCGGTAGTAGTTTGCGGGGTAGTCCGGTCGGGCAATAAAGACGAAAATGGTGCCCCAGGTGGTATCAGCATCCTTGATGAAGTTGCGCATCTTTTCGGCATTATCTCTGCCCGGATAGGTGGCACAGATGGATTCAAGGATTACGATTCGGGAACGCCAGCCGAGTTTGCTCCGCCAGTCGCGCAACCAGACCAGTGAATCGGCAAACTGCTGACTGGTGAGGATCACATGCTCGTAATTTCCGGGTTCAAGAAATTGTGAGCCGTAAGTAGTGGTTTTCCTGGGCGGGGCAAAACGGTCAACATCTTCGGGGTTGAGCACGAGCATTTTTACCTGATCGCCAAACATTTTGAGCTGCATTTCCGAGTAGGCAGGAACATGATGTTTACCGGTTTCGTAATTAACCCGAACGGTGATGCTGGTAATTAAAAACAACCGGCGGGTGACTGGATTATACCGCACCGGATAAATCAGGAAACTGGCAATGCGGTAACCGGATTTACTGCCGGTGTGGGCAAATATTGCGGGTTTTTCGGGCCAGACTTTGTTCTGTCCGTAAACTTTTGGGTCAGGCGGAACAAAAGGAAGGGGTTGATAGTCTTTTTTCCAGGGAATCGGATGCTGAACCGGCAAGACCTGATAGGTACCTGGAAGTGGTTCTTCCTTATAGGACAGGATTTCCAGACCGGTGACCTCGGCGTCAGCCGGAATTACCACCTGATAGGGCAGGCAGGGTAAGTCGGGTTCACCCAAATTGTTGATATGGGCAGACATTCCAAGGTCAACAGTGGTATAGCCGTCCTGAGTGCCCAGCTGGACTGCTTCAGCCGGATAATTGAATGTCCGGGTGAAAGTGCCCGCAAGGGCAAAAGTCAGACCGGCAACGAGCGTCAACATTACAAGACGCTTCACTTTTTACCTCCTTTTGAACTTAAGGTTTACTATGCCTCTTAACAGGACCAAGCCTGATAGAGTGCTGTTAAAATTATGACCGTCAGAAATACAAAGTCAACAATTAAATTTGACTCAGGAATAATTGTGGGCAATATTATATTTATGAAAAAAATGACACTGGAGTCGGTCCGCCGGCTTTTCCCGGTGGTTGAACGGCTGGTTTATTTTAACCATGCCGGGACCGGACCATTGCCGGTAACCGTAATGAGGGCGATGACCGGATTTATCCGTAAGGCGGTGCGTGCAGGAGAGGTTAAATATGTTGAGGCGGAAAAGGTGGTCGCAGAAACACGTGTCCTGGCAGCACATCTTTTCGGGGTGAAACCGGAAGAAATTGCTTTTGTGAAAAATACCTCCAGCGGTATTATCATTGCCATCGGTTCAATTCCCTGGGAAGATGAGGACAATCTGATAATGATGAAGGATGCTTTTCCGGCAAACTCTTATCCCTATCATTTATTACTGCCCGAGGTGGAAAAGCGATTTGTCTCGGCAACCGAACTGGCTGAAGGTCCGGAGTGTATTTTCCGGCTGGTTGACAAACACACCCGGGCGATAGCGCTGGACTGGGTTCATTTTCTTTCCGGGGCACGGTTTGACATTGGTGCTATCGGGGCATTCTGCCAGAAAAACGATATTTATTTCATTGTGGATGCGATTCAGGGACTGGGGGTGCTGAATGAAAATTTCAGCCGCATTGGTGCTGATTTTGTAGTTGCCGGTGGTGGTAAATGGCTGCTTGCGCCTCAGGGGATTGGGCTGCTTTATGTGAATTTGAGAAAACTGCCGATGCTTAGGCCATATAATCTCGGCTGGCTTTCTGCTTTATGGGATGATTTCAATCACTGTTTTGCCCCCAAGCCTTTAAAGAAAACCGCCAGCCGGTTTGAGGAGGGGACGAAAAATTACATCGGAATTTATGGATTAGGAGCGGCGCTGAAACTGCTGCTGGGATTTGGACTAAAAAATATTGAATCGCGAGTTTTGGAATTAACACGGATACTACGGGATAAGCTGAAAAGCGTTGGTTTTGAGATTATGACGCCGGAGCCGGATGAGCGCCGTGCCGGGATTATCACCTGCCGGAAATCGGGCAAGGATATGGCAGTGGTGCATCGGCAGCTGGAAGAGGCGGGATACAGCTGCGCACTGCGGGAAAACTGGCTGCGAATCGCACCTCATTTTTATAATACGGAAGAAGAGATTGAGAGGTTTGTCGGGCAGATTAAAAACTTTGCCATTTAATATATGAACCGGCGCAAACAGTTAGCAATTATTTTAGCAATACTAATGCTGGCACCCCCAGTTAATGCTGGTGGTGCCGGTGCGGGTGAAATTATTGATGAGGGTGGTGGTCAGTTTCGGATTGAGGTGCCGGTAACCACACCGGTTGATAGCACTGATGCCCTTCGCAGGCACGAAACTATGGATGGAACTGATATATTTGAGGAGTCCGGTGCCGGGATTGGTTATATTGCGGTTCAGCCCGATACCGTGCCCGAGGTGGTCTATCTTGATGGCAAGCGGGTAATAATTGAACAGCCCGGGAAAATTTTTCCGCTCCAGCAGGGTCGGCATTTTCTCAGTCTGTTTGAAACCCGGGATGTTTACCTGGCGTTTCGGGAAGAAATGCCCGAACGGTTCTGGCAGAAAATTGCACCGGCAAGGTCACAGGACCGGTTTGCCCTGATGTCCAGTTACGAGCGGGAGGCGGTAAAGACCGGGACCAGATGGGTCAGTGTCACCGTTGATGATACGGTGACGGTGAATCTTTCCCGGCATGAGGTGGTGGCAACCTATCGGCGCAATGCCACCACCGCGGCATTAACTTTTTTCAGCGTAACCGCAGTGATTGCCGCGGCGATGGTTGGTAGTGTTGTGTTGATTACTCGGGATGGGGAATAAAAAGGAGGCAGAATGTTGAGCGATATGGATATTGCCCAGAGCATAAAACTATTACCAATCTGGGATGTGGCTAAAGGGCTCGGGATTACCGATATGGACCTGATTTTACCCAATGGCAACTACAAGGCGAAACTTTCGGTTCGGTTGCTGGAACAACTTAAAGACCGGCAAACCGGCAGGCTGATTCTGGTAACGGCAATTACCCCAACGCGATTCGGTGAAGGCAAGACCACAGTTTCAATTGGCCTTTCAATGGCAATTAACCGGCTCGGGGAAAAATCAATTGTGGTGCTCCGTCAACCTTCGCTTGGTCCGGTGTTCGGAATTAAAGGCGGTGCGGCCGGGGGCGGTTACTCGCAGGTGCTACCGATGGAGGATATCAATCTGCATTTTACCGGTGATATTCATGCGGTCAGCTCAGCGCATAATCTATTGTCGGCGATGCTTGATAACTCTCTCCATTTTGGCAATCCCCTCGGGATTGATGAACGGGAAATTTTCTTTCCCCGGACGATTGATATGAATGACCGGGTTTTGCGTTCAATGGTAGTCGGGCTCGGCGGTCGGTCAAATGGACCGGCACGAGAGGATAGTTGTGTGATTACCGCTGCCTCTGAGGTAATGGCAATTTTAGGACTGGCAACCAATCGGAACGACCTGAAACAGCGGCTCGCCCGGATTCTGGTGGCACTCAACTTTGATGATAAACCGATTACCGCCCAGGATTTAGGGGCGACCGGTGCGATGGCAGCACTGCTCAAGGATGCGATTAAGCCCAATTTAGTTCAGACTACCGAGAACACACCGGCGCTCATTCATACCGGTCCGTTTGCCAACATCGCTCACGGCACGGCAAGTATCATTGCGACCAATGCTGCACTCCGGCTCTGCGACTGGACAGTGATCGAAGCCGGTTTCGGGTCGGATCTGGGTGCGGAGAAGTTTGTGGATCTGGTAGCACCGCTTGCCGGATTCCGAATTGATGGCTGTGTGCTGGTGGCTACGTTGCGTGCGCTTAAACATCAGGGGGGCGCGCCCGATGCCCGTAAGGGAATGCTCAGGCATCTTTGGCTGGGTTTGGAAAACCTGCGCCGGCATATTGAAAATTGCCGAACTTTGGGTCTGGCACCGGTGGTGGCAATCAACCGGTTTGAAGGCGATGCCCAGGATGAGCTGAAACTGGTAATAAAATCCTGCGAAGAACTGGGTGCCCGTGCGGTTGTCTGTGCTCCGCACAGTGAGGGCGGTAAGGGCTGTGAGGAGCTGGCACAGGCGGTTTTAGCAGAGGCAGCGGGTAAACCCGGTGCTAATAAGCCGATTTATGATTGGGAGTCCCGGGTTGAGGACAAGATTGAGGCGGTTGCCCGTAAGATTTACGGTGCGGCACAGGTGGTTTATACACCGCGGGCAGAACGGGACCTCAAGCGGATTTACAACCTGGGCTATGACCGGCTACCCATCTGTATTGCCAAGACACCATTGTCGCTGAGTGATGACCCGGAATGTCTTGGTGCCTGCACCGGTTTCAAAATTACCATCTCGGCAATTCATATCCGTGCCGGTGCGGGCTATCTGGTGCCGGTTGCGGGCGAGATGGAACTGTTACCCGGTCTGGGCAAGAAGCCGAATGCATTAAAAATTGATATCGCAGATGACGGCAGGATTCAGGGGCTGTCCTGACCGGCGGTATCCACCGCACCGGTTTCCAGCAGGGTGCGAAGCCCGATTAACTCTTTTTTTAACCAGAGCAGAACCTCGCGGCTGTCCCGGGACTGGGGTGGTTCGGTAGCACGCATACTCATTGCCTGTAGTTTCTTTTTTGCACCCTTGATGGTCATTTTTTCCCGATGGAGCAGGTGTTGAATCAGTTCCAGTTTTTTTAACTGTTCATCCGCGATGATACGTCGGCCTGCAGAATTCCGCTGGAACTTGAACTCAAACTCCTTTTCCCAGTAGCGCAAAGTATACGCCGGGATTTTAAGAATCCGGCAGGCTTCTGCCAGTGAATAAAACTTTTTTCGGCTCATCAGTAAAACTCCTTTTTTGTAGGTCTTTTTAAAAGTCTTTCAATTGATTTTACCGGTTTTTCCCCCTCGTAGAGTAGGCGGTAAACCTCTTCGGTTATCGGCATCTCCACCCGTAACCGGCGGCTGAGTTCCAGCCCGGCACGGGCGGTCCAGTAACCTTCAGCCACTCCGTTCAGTGCGGTAAGTGCCGCGGCTGGCTCTTGTCCCCTGCCAATCGCAATTCCCAGCTGGTGATTCCGGGAATAAGGTGAAAATGCGGTGACAATCAAATCACCCATTCCGGCGAGACCGGCAAAGGTCAGTGGGTTGGCGTTGAGCGCCAGACCCAAACGGGTTATTTCAGCCAAGCCACGGGTCAGCAGTGCCGATTTAGCGTTGATGCCCAGCCCGATGCCGTCCGCGATACCGGCAGCAATTGCAATCACATTTTTGAATGCCGCCGCAATCTCCACCCCGGCGACATCAGAATGGGAGTAAATCCGTAAATTGCTTACGGTGAATGTGTCCCGGATGAATCGGGCAGCCGCCTCATCTTCTGAAACCGCAACCAGTGAGGTCGGGTCATTGTTGGCAACATCATAGGGGATACCAGGACCGGCAAGCACGACTACGGGCAGGTTGGTGATTATTTCTTTAAGCACCTGGGACAGCCGTTTTTTGGTTTTAGGTTCAATTCCTTTGGTTACTGAAACAAGGAGCTGGCACGAGTTAGGAATCAGCGGTTTGATACCGGTAGCAGCATCAGCGAGCGCGCCGGCTGGGGTGGCAAAGACGATGACCTCGGTATTTTTTAGCACCGGCGCCGGTTCCGAACTGACTAAAACCGAATCGGGCAGCACAGCAGATTCGGGTAAATCAGGATGGCGGCGGGAGTTCAAGAGTCGGTTGCAGGCGTTTTCATCCGGTTCATACAAAGATACCGCTATGCCCTTTTCGCAAAGCTTCAGAGTCAATGCCAGTGCCCAGCGTCCCGCACCGATAAAACTGAGTTTCATAACGATTTCCCAAATACCCTGAGCCACAACCCGAACTTTGGTTCGCGATGGGACAATAGCCGGCGGATGTTAGAAATATGACGATAGATGATAATAATTGCGATAACTATTGTAAACAGGAGTAGCGAGAGCTGGGCACGATAAAAAAAGAAGGTCATTACTGGCAGAGCGAGAGCAAGGGAGATAGAAGCAAGGGACACATAGCCGGTGATGAAAAGAATAATCAAAAATAGCAGTAGCGACCACAATAACGAGCGCGGGCAGAGTAGCGCGGCGACGCCAATCGTGGTGGCAACGCCTTTCCCGCCATTAAATTTCAACCAGGGGGTAAAAATATGCCCCAGCACCGCACCAATGCCGACGGTAAGCGGGACTAAATTAAAACTGCGGGCAAATATTACCGGCAGAACACCTTTAGCGCTATCCAGCACCAGCACGGGAAGCGCCCATTTTAGTCCTAAAATTCGCTGAACATTGGTAAAACCGATGTTTCCGGAACCGTGCTTGCGGATGTCAATCTGGTTGATAACACCGGCAAGATAGCCAAAAGGCACGGAACCGCAGAGAAACCCGATTAAAAACCCTAAAGCCGCTAATACCGGATTTACCATCGTTATTCACAAAATAACCAGGCAAAGCCAATTGTCAAGGAGATTGTAGTAATTTTAATGCTGAATATATATTAAATGAGCAATTGGGTGTTTAAGGTGGCAACAAGTGAGCAAATTTTTCCCGGGAAAATACGCTAAACCGAATTTAACTTATAGGTTAAATTTGAAAAAGATGGTTTCTTTATGTTAAGTTATTGTAAGATAGATTGTTAGTTCGTGTTTGGTAGTTTTTTAGACCCCGTCCTGGGAACCGTCCCCCCAGGAGTTTTGATTGTCGTGGTTGAGGTAGTGTTGGTTATGGTTCCGGGCAGGGTAGGCTTGGGGGTTCTGTTGGTGATTTTGGTAAGGGTCAGGATTATGGTTTGGACGATGATTCCGGTCAGGGTTCGGGCAGGGGTGGTGGTTATGGTTGAGCAACTGGTTGGGGTGATGGTTTTCGGAGGGGATTTGTGAGGCGGTCTGATGGGGGTGGCGGGATTTATGGGGAAAGTTGGCGCCGTGATTGTTGGTTGTTTAACAAAAAACTTGACATTCGTATAAGTGGTGAATATCTTTATATACCGGGTAAATAATTATTATGGAGCAGAGTTCAGCACCGTTAAAGCCCGAACCTTTGAAGTTTGAGCCGGATTTGAAGCGGCTGGAAAGGCTGGCGCGGTTTAGAAGGGTTGTGCTTATGGTAACACTCGGGATGATGGTGCTGGCACTGCTCTGGGTTTTGTTTTTACCCAACCGGGTGATGACGGTGGGGCAGAAGTTTGAGCAGCTGCCAAGCAGGACTGAGCCCGCAACAGTGGTTGTGCCGGAGGCAAAGGTGGCAGAAACATCGGTTGCTCCGGTACCGTTGTCTAAGGTGGTGAAGTTAGACCCGGTTCAAGAGGCAAGGGGGTTGGTGCTGGGAGTTGATTCCAGCTTGAGTTCGGCAATTGAGCAATGGGAGCGGTCGGCAGCGGTGGTGAATGCGATCAGTGTCCGGCTGGAGAATGTGCCGGAGATTTTGAAGCACATCGGGCTCGCCCGGGCGATGAGTGAGAGTGCGGGGATGCGGTTTAAAGGTGCGCAGGATTGTTTGAGCCGGTTGCGGAGTTTGCTGGGCGGTGCCGGGTTAACCGGCGCGCGCATCAACGCTGCCTATGCGGCAGCACGGGATTTTGCGAGTCTGGTAGCCGAGGAGGCAGCAGACCGGCAGGGCTGGCTTGATAGTTATGAGCAGGCAATCCGGGCGCTGGCTAATGGTGATTCCGCCCAGTTTGATATTAAGATGAATGTTGCCGGCGCTTATCAACGGCAGGTCGAGGTAAGGCAGCGACGATTGCGCCGGGCAGGGGCATTGCTGCGGTCTGCGGTCCAGGATTGGCAATAGGCAGGTTGCGGCAGAATGCTAATTGGTGAGGGCTGGTAGGAACCGGATATTTGACAATTTTATGTTTTGGGTTATGATTTGATATGTTTGATTATACACTGGTGCCATTAGAACCGAATGCTCAGAAGATTGTCCTGGTTATCCTTGACGGACTCGGTGGTTTGCCGTTAAAGGATAAGACCGAACTGGAGACCGCCTGGGTGCCCAATCTTGACAAACTGGCGGTGAGTTCGGCACTGGGTAAGATGGTGCCGATTGCCCGGGGTGTCACGCCCGGTTCAGGAGCAGCCCATCTGGCAATCTTTGGTTATGACCCGGTTCGTTATCCAGTAGGGCGGGGGGTGCTGGAGGCACTGGGGAGTGGTCTGATGCCGGGGAAGGGTGATTTGTGTGCGCGGGCAAATTTTGCTACCGTGGATGAGCGCGGAATAATAATTGACCGGCGGGCAAAGGAGCAGGGGGAACGGATGAGGACCGAGGAGTGTGTGACACTGTGTGCAAAGTTACAGGAGAAAATCCGCGCGATTGAGGATGTGAAGGTAACCATCAAGCCCGGTAAGGAGCATCGATTTGTGGTGATGTTTTCCGGAGAAGGGCTTGCCGATGGATTGGCGGATTCGGATCCGGGTAAGGAGGGGAGGTCGGTGCAGCCGGTGCGGGCACAGCGTCCGGAAGCGGAGAAGTCAGCGAGGATTGTCAATCGGTTTGTAACATTGTGTGCGCAGGAGTTCCAGGGACGGGCACGGGCAAACTATGTGCTGTTGCGCGGGTTGACTCTGCCACCGGAGTTGCCCGATTTTCAAAAGCGATACCAATTGCGGGCAGCAGCAATTGCCGCTTATCCGATGTATCGGGGGCTGGCAAGACTGGTGGGAATGGAGGTGCTGGACTGTGGCGAGACCTGGGATTCAGAATTGACCGCCCTGGAGAATAACTATGCCAATTATGATTTTTTCTATATTCATTTTAAGGAATTTGACCAGGCGGGAGAGGACGGTAATTTTGATAAGAAGGTTGAATTGCTGGAACGTTTTGATGAGCAGGCGGTGCCGCGTTTGCTCAGGTTGAATCCAGATGTATTGTGTATTACCGGTGACCATTCAACTCCGGCAGTATTGAAGGGCCATTCCTGGCATACAGTTCCTTTTTTGCTGCACTCGCGCTGGGTTCGGGTTCATTCCTATGCTGAGGAGTTTGGGGAACGTGCCTGTATCCGGGGCAGTCTGGGTTTGATATTCGGACAGGAGGTAATGCCGTTGCTTCTGGCAAATGCACTGAAACTGGGAAAATTCGGAGCGTAAAATGGGGAAGCGTTGGGCACTAATATCGGTGTGGGATAAGACCGGCGTGGTGGAACTGGGCAGGGTGCTGAGTGCTGCTGGGCTCGGAATTTTAGCTACCTCCAAAAGTGCGGCGGAGCTACGTGCGGCCGGACTGGCGGTCACCGAGGTTTCGGAATGGACCGGGGCATTGGAAATTCTCGGTGGGAGGGTCAAGACTTTACATCCGAAGGTAGCAGCCGGTATTCTTTCCCGGCGGGAAGATGAGCATATTGAGTTGATTGATGTGGTGGTTTGTAATTTGTATCCGTTTGCCGATGGTTTGAGACGGGGATTGAAGGTTGAGGAGATGATCGAATTGATTGATATCGGTGGGGTAACTTTGCTGCGGGCAGCAGCCAAGAACTGGGAATTCGTGACCCCGGTGCCGGCGCCGGAATATTATCCGCTGGTGATGAGTGAATTCCAGCGTAATCAAGGGGTGAGCCGGGCGCAGCGGTTGCAACTGGCAGCGGCAACATTTGATTTGACCAGTAATTATGATAAGCTGGTTAGCGGTTATCTTAAGCATTTGTTGACAGATATAGCGAATTTATAGTATAATTAATGTTGTCTGTTTTATTTCGCTAAAAAGGAAACTTAAATTGTTTTTCAGGAGGCTAAGTGGCAAGAATTGTTGGTGTTGATTTGCCTGATGGCAAAAAGGTTCTTTATGCCCTGCCCGCGATTTACGGAATCGGGCTTTCGTCGGCACGGAAGATTTTAACCGCTGCCGGTGTTGACCCGAATAAGCGGGTTGGGCAGTTGAGCGATGAGGAACTGGCAAAACTGCGCCAGGAGATTGAAAGCGGGTTTAAGGTTGAGGGTGAACTCCGAGCCGAGGTGGCAGCGAATATTAAGCGGTTAATGGAAATTGGCGCCTATCGGGGATTGCGGCACCGGGCGCGGTTGCCAGTGCGCGGTCAGCGTACCCGAACCAATGCCCGAACCCGGAAGGGACCACGTAAAACTTCCGGCGTAATCAAGGTTAAGTCAACGACACCGAAGGAGTAGGTGTGGCAAAAAAGTCTTCAAGAAAACGGGCGTCACCGGTTTGTGTGGCGCATATTAACACCACTTTTAATAATACGATTGTCACCATTGCCGAGCCGAACGGTGCGGTGCTCTGCTGGTCGTCAGCGGGGAAGGTCGGTTTTAAAGGTGCGAAAAAGGGTACTCCGTATGCGGCTGGACAGGCAGCCGAAACCGCCGGTAAGGAGGCAGTGGCACTTGGTGTGCGAAAGGTTGAAGTTCAGGTTTGCGGACCCGGTCCAGGCCGGGAAGCGGCAATCCGGTCGCTGCAGAATGCGGGCTTGGACATTATTTCAATTCGCGATGTGACGCCAATTCCGCATAATGGCTGTCGGCCACCAAGGCAGCGAAGGGTCTGAGGATTAAGGGACGGTAATAATAATGAAAGGTTTATAATCACGGATAGAATATGGCAAGAGATATAGGACCAAAATGTAAACGTTGTCGACGAGCAAGGGAGAAGTTGTTCCTGCGCGGGAATAAGTGTATTTCCGATAAATGTATCTTGATGAAGCGCGGTGATGAATCCGAAACCGCAGCCCGGCGTCGGGTTTCGGCGTATGCGATTCAGTTGCGGGAGAAGCAGAAATTGCGGATGATGTACGGCATACTGGAAACTCAGTTCCGTAATTATTTCGTTCGGGCGGCAAAGAGCCCGAATACCGCAGCGGCATTGCTGACATTTCTGGAAACGAGGCTTGACAATGTGGTATTCCGGCTGGGGTTTGCTGATTCCCGCGCGCAGGCGCGCCAGCTGGTTCGGCATGGCCATATAACTGTTGATGGCCGGCGGGTGGATATCCCTTCCTATCAGTTAAAGCCCGGTCAGGTAATAGCGGTCGGAACTGAAAAGGGAAGGAAATTGGTAAGCGCGGTGGTCTCAGCCAAGGAGCCAAATGTGGTACCCTGGCTGAGTGTTAACCAGCAACAACTGACCGGACAGGTGTTACGACTGCCAAACCAGGAGGAGTTGAAAGAGGTTCCTTGTAATATGCAATTAATCGTGGAGTTTTATTCAAAATGAAGCTGAAACCTTTTATAATGCCTGAAAAATATGAGCTGGAAGCCGCTACGGCTTCTGATAGTTACGGTAAGTTTATCATTGCACCGCTGGAGCGCGGCTGGGGAACGACCATCGGTAATGCCCTGCGCCGGGCACTGCTTTCTTCGGTTCAGGGAGCAGCGGTGGTGGAGGTGCGGATTGATGGTGTTGCCCATGAGTTTACGACGATTGATGATGTGGTAGAGGATGTGCCGGAGATTATCCTCAATATCAAGAAACTGCGGTTCCGGTTGTGGTCAGAAATGCCCAAGGCGTGCTATCTCTATGCCAAGGGTAAGCGGGAGTTTTATGCCCGGGATATGACCGTGCCTCCGGAACTGGTCATTGCCAATCCGGACCAGAAGATTCTGACGATTGCGGATAGCCGCCGGTCGTTGACGATTGAGATGGTTGTGGAAAATGGTCGAGGGTTTGTGCGGGCGGAGCGACTGAAAAAGAACCGGAATGTGCCCGAAGGGACAATCTTTCTGGATGCATTTTTCTCGCCGGTCAAACGGGTTAATTACTGGGTGGAGACTATGCGCGTTCAGGACCGGACCGATTTTGAACGGGTAGTATGTGAGGTCTGGACCGATTCCACGGTGACACCGGAAGAGGCGTTGATTCAGGCGGCAACGATTCTGCGCAATCATATGGCAGCACTGGTACCGCAGGAGAAGGAGCCCGGATTTATTCAGGAGGAGAAGGTTATTAAGGACCAGGACCAGCTGGCAGAGCTGCTGGCAATGGATATTGACGAGCTGGAACTGTCCAATCGGGCGCTTAACTGTTTGAGACAGGGACGGTCAAAGCGGACTGGGGAAAGGATATCAATTCAGACGGTGGCAGACCTGGTGCAGCGGACTGAGCGGGAGATAATGGAGATTGAGAATTTCGGCCGTAAGTCCCTTGAAGAACTTAAGAAGGTGCTGGAGGATTTGGGATTGACACTGGGGATGGACATCAGTGGAATTCAGTTGAAGTCTCCGAAAACTGAGACTGAAGAGCAAGAGTAAAAAGGAGCAATTGTGCGTCACGGTGACAGGGTTAAGAAATTAGGAAGAAAATACGAACACCGTAAGGCTTTGATCCGGAATTTGCTCGCCGCGCTCATCCGGTATGAACGAATTCGGACGACAGTTGCCAAAGCCAAGGAGGCGCGCCGTTATGCGGAACGGCTGGTGCAGCGCGCAATTTCCGGAACGCTGGCTGACCGGCGGGAAGTTGCAAAATTGGTTGCAGATAAGGGTTTAGTGCGAAAACTTTTTACTGAAATTGCACCGCGACTGGCAGACCGCGCGGGCGGATATACCCGGATTTACCGGCTCGGACACCGTCCTGGTGATTCCGCGGAGATGGTATATCTGGAGTTTGTCGTGCGTTCCGAGAAGCCGGCTGCTGGGGAGAAGGATAAAAAGGAAACGAAGAAAAAGCCGAAGTCCAGCGCATCCCGTTCCCGGAAATCAGAGCCTAAGCCGAAATCAGAATAGTGGCATCGACGGATGCAGTTAAAATTGCTGAAATCTAAAATTCAGGGGTTGAGGATTACCGGTAAGGAACTTTATTACGAAGGTAGCCTGCAGTTAGATCAGTTGCTGCTGAAGTCGGCAAAAATTGTGCCCGGAGAAATTGTTCAGGTGGTCAATATCAATAACGGGGAACGGTTTGAGACCTATGTTATTCCCGCACCCGAGGGTTCGGGGGTGTGTTGTTTGAAAGGGGCAGCTGCCCGGCTGGGTGAGGTTGGCGATGAGGTTATCGTTATGAGTATGGTGTATCTTGATGAACCGGAACTCTCACGGCACAGAATTGTAAAGGTCAGGGTGGACAAAAACAATAAGATTGTTAAAGAGGAAACTGCTGGTATATAGGGGGAACCGGGCACCCCTGATTTGCTTGATTAATCAGTATAAATACAGTATTATTATAATCATCATAAGTCTCGGCTTTTCAGCTTTAACCTGTAATTCCCATTCTCAACCGACGACGGCAGTTATTCCCCAGTTAAGACTGGAGGTGTTAAATGGTGCCGGTGTCCACCGGCTGGGCCGGGCAGTGGAACGCGACCTGCTTACCCGTGGTTTTGATGTTTATCGGGTAGGGGATGCTGACCGGGTTTACGAGCAAACTGCGGTGGTGGATTTGCGGGACAAAACCGGCAAGAATGCGCAGGCAGTGGCGGCAGCACTGGGGATAAGAAAGAGGGTGCTGGGGGTTTATGAGCGCGAGGTGAAAAGGCCAATGGTTCAGATTATGGTTGATTCCAGTTCTTTTTATGAGGTACGGATTGTTATTGGTAAGGATTACCAGCAATTTTTTCCGCAGGCGGTTTTATTATATTGATGGGCAATTCTGCTAAACTTGCCGAACGATTGGCAAAATTGATTGATAAGAAGATGGGGGAGAATATTATAATTCTTGATTTAAGAAATGCTTCCCCGCTTGCTGATTTTTTTGTTCTGGCAACTGCAAATTCCACCGTTCACGCGCAGGCGATCGCGCAGGCACTTTTAGAAAAAAGTGATGCCCGCGGTTTCACCCGACCCCATCATATTGAGGGGATGGATACCGCGCAGTGGATTTTGCTTGACTATATTGATGTCATCGTGCATATTTTTCTGGACGAGGTGCGTGAGTTCTATGGACTGGAAAGGCTTTGGGGAGATGTTCCACAACAGCGGATTGGCGGTGACTTGAAATGATTCGGCAAATTTGGGATTTTAAATTTTTAAAGGAGGTGTGTTTTGAATTTAACCGCATTATTGAGGAGTGACCGGATAAATCTGGACCTGCAAAGCAAAAAGAAGCCCGATATTTTGAGAGAACTGGTGATGATGATTCGCACTGGTGAAAGTGCGGAATCTCTGCTGCAGATATTGCTTAAACGTGAGGAGCTGGGTTCTACTGGAATTGGTAAGGGGATTGCGATTCCTCACGGTCGGTCACTGCTGCTGGATAAACTGGAAATCGCGGTCGGGCGTTCCACCAAAGGGGTGGATTTTGATGCGATTGACAAAAAACCGGTCCATCTCTTCTTCTTGGTAATGGCGCCACCGCAGGACCCGGGAAATCAATATCTGATCACACTGGGAAGGATTGCGCTTGTCTGCCAGGAACTGACAAAACGGAAACAATTATTCAGCGCAAATACACCGGAGGAGTTTATTCAGCAGGTGCGTGAGCTTGAGGAGAAGGTGAAATGAACCCCAAGATTGAAGCACTCCGTTCGCTGGAGGAGTTCGACCATATACTCCGTGATATTGAGAGCGACAATTATCCGGAAGCCAGTTTTAAGGGGCTGAAGGCATCAGAGCAGTTTATCAAAATTGCAGAAAAGGAACGGCAAAAACTTACGAAAAAGATTGAACCCCGGGTGCTGGCACAATATGAGCGGATAATGAAGCGCTATGGTGGACGGGTGGTGGTTCAGGTGATTAAAGAATTTTGTGGTGGCTGTTATGTGCGCCTGCCTTCCGAATTGGTCGTTCGCTGCCGGACCGAAATTGTTACCTGTCCGAATTGCGGACGGTTTCTTTACTGGGTGAAGTAGAGTAACCGATCTAACGGCAGGACATTTTGCTTTTTCTTTTACTCATCAGGGCGTTTGATTTTATACTTTTGAATGGCACCGCCAGTGGTATTGGAGCTGGTACCGCTGTGGCAGACTGGCGGCATGCCTTGAACTTTAACCCGGCGCAGGCCCGCTTTCGTGGTAAAATTGCCGGAAGCGTGGTCTATACTACCCCCTATGGGCTGGAGGGAATAAACTGCTTGAGAACAGAAACCAATTTTCAGTTTAGCCGTTTGGGATTCGGTGTTGGTTTGCAATCGCTCGGGTTAGCAGGGTATGGCGAATATGATATTGGCTCGGCTTTTAGTTTTGAGATTGTGGACGATTTTTGCGGTGGCGTGGGAGCACATGCCCTGGTTCGGAATCTCAAAGAATACGGGCTGGAACTTATACCGGCTTTTGACTTCGGAATGGTGTGGCAGATTTCGAGATTGCAGTTGGGGGTGGCAGTTCAGCAGTTGAACAAACCGAAGTATAAGAATGGTGATGAACTACTGCCAAGCTTCCGAGCGGGTATCGGCTGGGAGCCGGTAAAGGCAGCGCTATTGGCTGTTGATATTGAAAAAAAGGGAGAGGATGAACGACTGGTAAGCGGAGTTGAGTTGAGAATATTTCCGGAAGTCAAGGTGCGGGCAGGCTTGGAGACCGCCCCGTGGTGTTTGAGAGCCGGTATTGGGTTGAACTGGAACTGGTTAGGTGTTGATTATGGCTATCAGTATCATCCAGAGCTGGGGGATACGCACATCATTGGTTTGAGTTGCAGGTGGAATTAGTCCTAATTTTCATTTTCACCGGTTTATTGCCCGCAAGTTTGGTACCGGATTGGCCATTGAGTCCCGACGATGAGGAAGTATATGAAACGGTTGAGGACAGCCTAAAAGAATTGGCAAGGCATAAAGTGGCAATTCCGACCCAATATCGGTTACGGTGGCGTTTGAAATCAGATTCGTTACCTGGTGGTCAAAAGCGGCTGGGTAGTTTTTTAAGCTTGATTTTAAATCAGAAGAATCGGAGTGCCAATTTAATTCTGGAGAAGGATCCCAAAGAAAGTAACTGGGCAGATTTTTGTGGTGGGGGTGTTATGCTTCGGGAGCATAACTTTCGTATTATTATCGGCGATTACATTTTACATTTTGGTCGGGGCATGATTTTTGCCGGTCCGTATGCCCGTTCAGGTTTCAGTGATATTGAGGATTTAATTACGGGTAGTGTTTTCCCAAGGTCGGCTCAGGAAAATCGGAATCTCCGGGGAATACGAATTGATTATGCTCAAAACCGTTTTGCCTTCAGTATCGCAGGGAGTTATTCAAGGCGCGATGCGCGGTTAGATTCTTCCGGCAGCGTTTCTCAGTTAATTTTTTCTGGCTTACACCGGGATTCTTCAGAACTGTTGACAAAAGGGCAGGTCGGACAGTTGCTCAGTGGCGCAACGGCGCGGATCAGGTTGCATCCGATTTTTGTTACTGGTTTGACTGTCTGTGGCGTGCGCTTTAACCGTAGTTTTGCGCCCCAAGAATCGATTTATTCGTTTTACGGCCAGTACTTAGGGCAAGCCGGGATCTATCTGACAATTGGTAGGTTACAACGTGGTGGCGAAATTGAGATTGCTCGTTCAATTCCAGGAGGATTGGCAGGGTCAGCAAGGGTAAACGTCCGCGAAGGTGGATTGAACTTAGTGCTCTCCGGTTCGGTTTACGGCGATCGTTTCTTTGCCCCAGCAGGTCGGCGGTATAGTTTAACTAAAAGGTTAAATCGAACCGAGATGACAGGCGACGCTGGTTATGAATGGCTGGGGTTTTGGGTCCGGTTGCGAGGTAATACCTATTATGATTATTTAACCGACTCAGTGCCGGGTCGGCTTTCGTTAAGTGCTGGTTATCAGGTTTCCTCAGTAGGAATAAGTATCACAACCGGCAGAAAATTCCGATTTGAGTTTGAACGGTCACGTGAAACCAGGCTGGAATTTAATCTTCAGCGAGAGGTATTCCAGTTGTTGATTTATATTGGTGACGAATATCTTGAATCGGGCGGTGCCGGTGGTAAATTGGTCGGGATGAATCTGAAATTAAAATTACACCAAGCAGAATTGGGAATTTCGGCAGCCGCCTGTGATATTGAAGGCATTGGGATTTCTCTCGGGGTAACCGAGCCCGGGGTTATGCGTTCGGGAACAAGTTACAGTTTCAGCAAATCAGGTCAGCGAATGAGCATTGCTGCGGGCATAAGAATAGGAAAGGTTGGGAGATTAGATGTTAAGACAGGTTTAACTCACGCCCAGCGATGGGAAACGGATTTTGGTCTGCAGATTGAACTGGCGAATTAAAATGTTTGATTACCATATTCATCCTGATTTTTCTTCGGATGCACAGGGGAGTATAGCAGATTATTGCCAACAGGCACGGTCAATTGGGCTGAAGGAAATTTGCTTTACTACCCATTACGAACCCGACCCGATGCGGAGTGACATTGAGTATGTGCAGGTAAATGGCAAAAGAATGGCAATGGATTCTGACTGGGTTGAATATTATTTTCAAGAAATAGAACGCGCTCGGCAGGCATTTCCGGAGCTTGTGGTTCTTCAGGGAGTGGAGGTGGGTTATGAGATGGGGCTGGAAGGGAAAATTGCTGATTTTCTGGCTAAGAATCGGTTTGATTATGTGTTAGGAGCAATTCACTGTCTGGATCATATTGCAATTACCGCCAGCGCAGAGCTGGCTGATTTCCGAAAACGGCTCAAACCGCGTGGTGCTGAATATATCGCGCATCGTTATTTTGATTATGTTCGGGCAGCAGCCGGTTCAGGCTTATTTGATTGCCTTGCCCATCTCGATATCTGGCGTAAATACCTCAAATCGGAACTGGGAATAAAGTTTGAGCAGGCGATTAAGCCACTGATTCCCGTGATGGTGCAGGTGGTTGCCTGTAGCGGTGTTGGTCTGGAAATCAATTGCGCCGCGCTGCGTCGTGGTGAAGCTGAACCTTATCCGGGGTTGGAGATAATCACTCAGGCTGTCGCTGCTGGAGTAAAGACCTTTACTATTGGTTCGGATGCGCATCGTGTTAATGATCTGGGTGCTGGTTGTGAAAAGGCAGTAATACTGCTGAAACGTTTTGGTCTGAGTCCGAATCAGTTCCGGAACCGACAGCCGTTAATCGAATAAGATATTACAGAATGGGAATGGCTCTTGATTCAAAAGCCGCGTTGTTTTAAAATTGATTATGCGACGAGGAATTGCTGAGCTGCCATTACATTACGGGACTGCACCGGGCTGGCTTTTTGAGCGGATGAAAAGACTTATTTGCGGTGTAGTACAGGTAATTGTAGCTGAATACGGAGTCAATGAATTGTTGCGTCGACTTTCCGATCCGGTGTGGTTTCAGAGTTTGGGCTGTGTCGCCGGTTTTGACTGGCATTCTTCCGGGGTAACGACAACGGTCAGCGGCGCTTTGAAAGAAGGAATTAAAGGGATGGAAAAGGACCTTGGTTTTTTTGTATGCGGCGGCAAAGGACGGGCATCTCGCCGGACGCCACAGGAAATTGAAAATTTTGCCCAAAAATTCGGGCTTGACGGCAATCGATTAATTCAAACCAGCCGGCTGGTTGCCAAGGTGGACGGGAGTGCGCTTCAGGATGGATTTCAAATTTACCATCACATTTTCATCGGGACTTTACACGGCGAATGGGCAATTGTCCAGCAGGGTATGAACCCAGAAACAAGATGGGCACGGCGTTATCACTGGTTTTCAGACGAACTTAAAAGTTTTGTTGTTGAGCCCCATAAGGGTATCGCCGGTCCCCGCGTTAGTACTGTTCTCAATATGACCGCCAAAGAGGCCGAAAGTGCAAGGCAGATGGTGACGGCGATCGCCAGCAAAACCCCTGATAAAACGGTGGAGATGTTTTCAAAAATTAAATTGCCGGTGCATCATCCAATTTTTAAAAACGACATTTCCCCCAATTACCTCAAAAAGATACTCTTGAAAACTTATGAGCAACCGCCGGTTGACTTCCCCCAGCTATTGCTTACGCCGGGCGTTGGGCCAAAGACTATCAGGGCACTGGCACTGCTGGCAGAAGTAATTTATGGTGCACCGCTTTCTTTTCGTGACCCGGTAACATACACATTCGCCCACGGGGGAAAAGATGGTTATCCATATCCAGTTAATCGGGCAGAATATGACCGTTCAATATCATTTCTGGAAAAGGGGATAAAGGAGGCAAAACTTGGTCGGGTAGAAAAACTAAATGCCTTGCGCCGGCTTGAACAATGGTCAAGGATTCAGACTGGGCAACGATGAGAACCAGACGGGATTTATTCCCGGTAGAATTTATTGCCCGCTATGAAAAATTTATTCCGGATTTTGATGAGTTTTTGGAAGCGATGTTGACACCGCTGCCGAGGGTTTTCCGGGTCAACACAATCAAAGCTGCTCCAGAAGAAGTTTTACCGTTAATCGCCGACCTGAACCCCGAACCACTATCTTATTTACCAGGGGCTTATCAGGTACAGGATGGAGCCGGGCTGGGAAGAAGGTTGATTCATTTTCTTGGGCTCATTTATGTTCAGGAGGCAGCATCAATGATTCCACCGCTACTTTTGAATCCACAACCTGGTCAACGGGTTTTAGACCTGGCAGCGGCACCCGGGTCCAAGACTACCCAAATGGCGGCAATGATGAAAAATCAAGGGCTGCTGATTGCAAACGACCTTTCATTCCAGCGCGTCCGCGGTCTGATTGGTAATGTTGACCGGATGGGGTGCCTAAATGTTGTAGTTTGCCGGGCAGATGGTATTGTGCTCGCTCGACAGCTTTCCGGAACCTGCGACCGGGTGCTGGTGGATGCTCCCTGTTCTTCTGAAGGAACAATTCGAAAAACTCAGGAGGCACTGCAACGCTGGTCGGTACGAGGAATAGAAAATTTCAGCCGGGTTCAGAAGGGGTTGATTACTGCCGGTTATCAGGCATTGAAGCCAGGTGGTTTAATGGTCTATTCGACCTGCACAATTGCACCTGAGGAAAATGAGGTGGTGGTTGCTTACTTGCTTAAACGGTTTCCCGAAGCCGAGATTTTACCAATGGAATTGAGCAATTTCCAGATGCGCCCGGCGCTGAGTGATTGGAATGGTAATAAGTTTCCACCGGCAGTGGTCCAGTGCCGGAGAATTCTGCCTCAGGATAATAATACCGAAGCTTTTTTTGTTGCTCTGATTAGAAAACCTGATGATGTCACCTGTTGAATTCTTGCGTAAAAGGTTTCTCTTGCCCGAGGACTGGTTGAACGGTCTGGAAACCTGTAAAGACCAGGAAACGATTTTTGTCGGGACGCCGGAAGTAATGGAATTTAATACCGTAAAACCATTGCGTCGCGGAATCAGGTTATGCCGCCTTTTTACTTTTTCAGTCAAGCCAACAACTTTTGCGATGCAGGTTCTCGGGCGTGCCGCGGCGGCAAATCGTATTGAAGTTGATGAGGAAAAGGCAAAGTTACTGATTAATGGGGGGACAATTGAGATTGATGCGGAAGTGGAAAACGGTTTTGTTATTATTGTGTGGCAGCGGTTTGTTGTTGGTGTTGGTATTTACAAAAAGCCTGTTTTAAAATCGTGTATTCCTAAATTTAGACCGGTTGATTGAACCAGTTACCCTGACGCAGAATTTCATAGAGTATCACCGCGGCGGCAGTAGCGACATTCAGCGAATTTTTGTAGCCGAATACAGGTATCTCAATGAATTCATCGCAGTGCTGCAATGCCGCCTGCGAAACGCCGAGCGCTTCATTACCAAGTATTATAGCTAAAGGGAATTGATAGGTAATAGTATGATATGGTTTAGCGCCGCTAAGAGTTTCTACGCCAATTATTCTGACTCCCTGGTTTTTTAATTCCAGCAGTGCCTCGACCGTTGATGAAAAGTGACGCCAGGGGACAGAGTTTACCGTTCCCAATGCTGTCTGCGATAGTTTGCGATGAGGGGGATGGGCGGTGTAACCACAGGTGAATACGGCAGCAGCGCGGGTGGCATCGGCAAGCCGGAAAATGGCGCCAACATTGAAGGCGCTGCGCAGGTTGTCAAGGACAATGTAGATAGGATGCCGGGCAAGCCGGCGGAATTCTTCCGGTGGAAGCGTGGAGTCTCGGGAACGGACTTCGTAGAACGTTTCAATTCCATCAGGTGCCGGTAGATGTTTAGGATGCTTGGGAGGGTTATTTTGCATTAATTAGTGCCTTTCGAAATATAGAATTTATCTTTTTGATTTTTACGAAAGCCTCATAAATAGTTTTCCCCGAGGCAATGACTCCATGGCCAGGCCAGATGACAATCTGCGCAATTCGAAACGATAGTGCCGTTTCAACGGCAAGTTCTTTTGATCCTGAGGGCAGACGACGGATGGCGGTGGCGTTTAAATCGTTAATTTTGCGCCGAATTTTGGAGTTGATGGATATAGGGTTGGTGTATAAACAGGAAAATTTCACCAGTTCGGTGGGGTGAGTATGCAGCAGTACCTGTTCTTGGGGACGATGCTGAAAGAGGATTCGCTGAGTAGCGAGGTGGGTTAGTATTTCGCTGGTGGGAACTGCTGAGGGCGGAATGGTGCAGAAATGAAATCCGGTGGTCGGTAGAGTAACAAAGCACAGGTAAGGTAGGGGATTTTGGGCAATTCGCCGCATCGGGGCACCGGATATTTTGGTTAACAAGAGGTCATTCATTCTGATAGAAAAATTTCCGGCATTTTTTGGTGCCCAACCCAGAAGATGTAATTGGGAGGCGACAGTTGACAGTTGCCGCAAATAAGATGGGAGGGCGATAGTTGTTGATCGGCAGGATTTAATCGGGTTCATAATTTACTTAACGATGTTAAAATTTTTGTTTTGAGGGTCAAGTTTTTATTCTTTTGGCGTCGATAGAGGTTGACTTCAAGCCGGTAATCGGTAGTTTCCAGATAATGCGGGTGGTTATAACTGCCGGCGAAAAGTCGGGGTTCGTTCTTGCAGAATTGCTTAGTAAGAGGCTCAAATTAATAAATTCTCGGATAGAACTAATGTGTGTTAATGTTGCAAAGGAAACTGGAACAATAGTTGGATTTTTTGAATCCTTAACTAAATTGATAAAAGGTTATAAAACAATAAAACAATTGACGGAAACAATAAGGGAAATGCAGCCCGATGTGGCGGTTCTTATTTCCTTTCCAGGTATTAATTTACCTTTGGGAAAGGCACTGCGTTCTTCAGACATAAAAGTTATTTACATCTCGCCACCGCAGTTCTGGGCGTGGGGGAGGTTTCGGGTGAATCTGTTGAAGCAGGCAAGTGATACCGTTGTCTGTCTTTTTAATTTTGAACAGAAGCTACTGCAGCGTGCAGGGATAAAAGCAATTTATCACGGTTATCCTTTTTATGATGCGGTAAAGTGTCAGCTGAGCCGAAATGAGGTTTATCGTTTATTGGGGCTAACAGAGGACAGGGATTATATTGTGTTTTTACCGGGCAGTAGAGAGTCAGAGATTGTTTATCATCAGCCATTGTTTCTTCAAGTTTTTCAGCACCTCAAACAGAAACATCCTCAACTTGAGGGAATATTGATTGGTGGTATTGAGGCAGAATTGCCAGCCGGGATGTTGAGAATAAACCCCGATATTCGTTATGAGGTTATTGCCTACGCCCGGGCAGCGCTGGTGGTCTCCGGAACAGCAACTGCGGAACTTGCCATTCTTGGTGTACCGATGATTGTAACTTATCATCTCTACCCGGTTAGCAGGTTTTTTGCGCGGTTGTTTGTTAAAACACCTTATTTTGCCCTGCCTAATATCATTGCCAACGAACGTATTGTTAATGAATACCTGGAACCAGGTCCCGCTCTTTTGAGTTCGGCACTCAGTCGAATTTTGAGCGATAATGATTATCGGCAGAAGATTATTGATAAATTAGAGTTGGTCAAAAACCGGTTAGCGCCTCTGGGCGCCACTGAGAAAATTGCATATCTGATATTAGGTATCGGGGAGCTTCAATGATGAATTACCGGTATTGGTTGACATTCGCTGGTTTATCAGTAGTTATAGTTTAATGCTGGTAAATATCATCAAATCGATGCGCCCAAAGCAGTGGGTAAAAAACCTGCTGGTTTTTGCAGCGCTTATTTTTTCGGAAAACCTCTTGGAACTGTCCAAGTTATTGCGTGTTTTCGGTGCTTTTGTCGCTTTCTGTCTGGTGTCCGGTGCGGTGTATATTATCAATGATATCGTTGATCGGGAAAACGACCGTAGCCATCCTAAAAAACGCTTACGGCCCATTGCTGCTGGAGAGTTGCCAATATTGCCGGCAATGCTGGCGGCGGTGGTAGCAATGGTTTTGGGGATTGGTGGTGGATTTTATCTTGATTGGCGATTCGGGCTGGTAATTAGCGGCTACTTTTTACTGCAACTGGCCTATTCATTTTTACTTAAAAAAGTGGTGGTGCTGGATGTAATGGTAGTAGCGGCTGGGTTTGCATTGCGGGCGATAGCCGGAACTTATGTGATTTCGGTTCAGATTTCACCCTGGCTATTTGTATGTGTAATCCTGCTGGCGCTTTTTCTGGCACTTGCTAAACGGCGGCACGAACTACTATTTCTTGAGGGCGGTGGAATTTCCCACCGGAGTGTTTTGGGAAAGTATTCAGAAACGCTTTTGGATCAGATGATTGCCGTGGCGACTTCGGCAACAGTAATTACTTACTGTCTTTACACTATTGCGCCGGAGACAGTCCATAAATTCGGCACACATAATTTAATCCTTACAGTTCCATTTGTTCTTTATGGTATCTACCGGTATCTGTATTTGGTTTACCGTCGGGAAGAGGGCGGGGCACCGGAAAAGGTGCTTTTTACTGATCTACCGTTGATTATTTCGATTGTTCTCTGGTTGTTAAGCGTGGTGTTGATTCTTTATTTTTGAATCTGCTGGTAACAATTAGAAACCCTACTGCCCCGATTAATGTGAGAATGCTGATAATTATTCCAGTATTTATCAATCCGCGGTCATAGTAAAATTTTACTGTATGCGTGCCCGCGGCAAGCGGAATGGCTCTCAGACAATAATCAGCCCTTAAAATTTCCACCGGTTTGTTATCAACCATTGCTTGCCATTCGGGATAATAAACCTCGGAAACCATCAAGATTGCTGGCCGAACCAATTGCACCTGTAGCTGTAATTCTTCTGGTTGACGGTTAATGATAAGGGCTGAACCGGCAGGCATGGAATCAGGTATCGGTAGCAGGTTCGGTTTTTTTTCGAGGACGGCGACCCGGGAACAATCAAAGTCCGGTTCAGAAAGCAGTGCGAGTATCTGGTGGCGGTCGGTAATAATTATGCAGGAGTCAGCCAGCCAAACTCGGGGCTGAGCTGAAGGATTGGGGGTTAGCCTGATGGTTTGATTTACCGAATCCACCGCAATCTGATATTTAGCGTTAAGAAGGTTGTTTTTGCGAGCTTGGGGAATGTCAAATGTTACATAGTCAGTGAGTTTCAATGGGGTGTAGCCTTCCAGTAATTCAAGTTGCCAGAGTAAACCTTCGTTGCGCTGAAGTATCATATATTGACCGGCGCGGGCGTTTATCCGGAACGGAATTTTCTGGTTTTCCTGAATTAGTTGGTCAATAAATGGGCGCCGGGGGTAAAATTCATCCGGTCTCATTGAGCCCAGATTGAATCGGGATCCGAACTGGTATAGGTCGACAAAGGCCAACGCAATCAGTAATGCTGCAAATAATCGGGCATTTTTGTAATATTTAGTTAGCAACCAGATTAGAAGCAGGCTACCCGCAGTTAATCCGACAAAAAGCAGGGATTGATTGAGTGCATTATTAAATAACTGTTTATCATTCAGACCAGGAAATATTTTTGTCAGGGTACCGGATAAGAGTAGAATTAAAATGATTACGCCATATCCGAAAAGGCAACCCCCGGGCAGAAGTACCTTTCGGGTTGGGATGCGACTTTTGATGAGAACGTCAATGCCCAGTCCGGCAAAAAATGCAACTGCAGTAATTACCAGCCCAATAAACCGTGCCGGAATTCGGAAACGGTTAAACCCAGGAAGAAACTCAAAAGCCAGCCGGTAAAGCGGAGTAAACCTGCCAAGGGCGAAAAGCAAGGCAAACAGTGCCAGAATTGCGAAATGCCAGCGAAGTTTATGGGGGTTAAAGATAATACCAATCAGGGCGAGGATTAAAGGTGTAATCCCCATATAAACAGCGGTTTCCCAGTAGGCATAATTGGCTGGGTTCCCCCAGAATTGAACTGTGTCGGTGCCGGTAGCGGTGATACTACCAAAGAATTTGGGAATGAACATCGTCAGCAAAAATGAGGGCGGCAGCGAAAGTTCAGCTGACTCGGCAAAGGTCATAAGTTCGCGCACCGTGTAAAGGGAATAACGATAGGAAGGTAAATAGGCACATGCCGCAAGGGCAAAACCGGTTAAAATAATCAGGATAAATAACGGAAGCTGTTTGGAGATAATAAAGATTTGCTCCCGGCGCCAGTTTAAAATGATATATACTATAAATAACAGTCCCAGTGCGTATACGATATGGAGCGTAATCTGGGGATGACCGGCAAGGTTGGCAAATCCAAGTATAATACCGGCAAGTAATGCATCTTGAATTTTGCGGTTGAAAAGTGTCCGATAAAAAAATAGGAGGATTAGGGGAAGCCAGGCGTAGGTATTGATTAAAGTCAAATGGATGATGTGCATAACCATGAAGCTGGAAAAGGCAAAGGTTATACCGCTGATGATGCCGGCAAAAGGGGATGATTTCAGTTCGCGCATCAAAAGATAAAATCCGAGCGCACCAAGTAGGATGTGGAGAATACATTTAAATTCAACAAGCCAGTAAACCCATTGCTGGCTGGTGGTGCTGATTAAAGCCAGAATCCAGTTAAGAGGATAAAACACCTGAGTTTGAATATCTGCCAGAAAGGGCATACCGGCAAACATATAAGGGTTCCAGATTGGAAGCGTCAGATTACGTAGTTTTGCGAACAGGTAATAATGAAATGGGTAATACTGATAGAGGATGTCCTCCCATAAAAAATTCTGACTGTTGATAATTTTCCAGAAATAAATGATTACCGCGCATATTATGACAATATAAGGAAGAAATGAGGTTTTAAAGGTTAATTTACGAATCGGAGCACGGTTTGTGGCTGGAGGTTTCTTACCCCGGTGTTTCATTTAGAATTTTAAATTCGGACCGGCTCTGGTTTTAAAGACCAGAGGCTCTTTTTCCCCCTGATTGCCTTTTCGCCAAACGGTCCTTGCCGGATAGCTGATAGTTCCTTTTTTGCCTCTTTGATAATTTTTTCAGCCTCCGGGTTTTTACCTTTGAGTGACAAAAATGCGTGCGCCCCGGCTATTCTACCTTCAAGAATTGCGGTTGATGCTTCTTCAATACCGCTGACATCACCCGCGACATAAACCCCAGGAACACTGGTTTCAAGGTTGTCATTGTGCCAGGCAACAAGTCCGCCAAGTTCTGGAATATAAACAAGATGGCAGTTAATTTGAGATAATAGTTCAACTAAAGGGGATAGTCCGACTGCCAGACAGATGGTATCAACCTTTAATCTTTTTTCCGTTCCTTTAATCGGCTGAAGATTACGGTTAACCCGGCAGATAATCGCACCGGTAACATATTCACGACCTAATGCGGCTTTAATCGTATGAGAAGTTAGTATCGGTACTCCAAGACGCCGAATTTTAGCAGCATGCACATGATAACCACCGATAACCGGGAGCGCTTCGACTATTGCCGCCACCTCAATGCCGGCTTGAAGTAACTGATAGGAAACAATAAGCCCAATATTACCTGAACCGACCATCAAAATCCGGTTGCCGGGTCTGATGCCATAGACATTCATTAACGTTTGAACTGCTCCGGCACCGTAAACTCCGGGCAGGTCGTTATTTTCAAAAAGGATATTGTTTTCGTAGGCACCGGTTGCAATAATCAACCGCTCATAGGTTAGTTTGGAAAATTCCTGACGGCTGGCCAGGCCAAGGATATTGGGCTGAAAGTATCCGACCACAGTAGTATTGAGAATAATTTCGGCATCGGTTTTCCGTAACTCCTGTTCCAGAATTGTGGCGATGTCAATTCCTCTGGTTCCGCAGTAATGACTTTTTGACCCGAAAAACTTGTGTGTTTGTTTAATCAGCTGACCACCGAGTCTGGGATTGTCGTCAATTACGGTAACCCGCGCGCCCAGTCGGGCAGCAACAATGCCGGCACACAGTCCGGCGGGACCACCACCGACAATAGCAATTTCCGTATGTTTCATAAATCTCCTGTTTTAAGTTTCCCGCGTCCCCGCTGGCGTTCAACTCTTACTCCGGCACGCAGCGGTTCCATACATACCATTGTATTCGGAATACCGTCAACAACCATCAGACAGGAAGAGCACTTTCCTACTGCGCAAAAAAAGCCCCGGGCACGTTTGTGTTTCTCGGTATAGCGGAAAACCTTAACACCATTCGCGACCAGCGCGGCGGCGATTGTTTCTCCGAGATAACCTTGCATCGGTTTGCCTTCAAAGTAAAAGGTCACCTTTTGCCCCCGATTAAATGACAGTATCGGGTGTTCACTGATTCTTAAATTCTTATTTTCAGAGGTTCTTTTTGGCATATTTAATCGCATTTTCAAATATGACAATTCCATCGGCTTTTGTCAAATTTTCCCGTTGCCAGCGCGGGTGATGTTCCCTGCGGACAAACCGTTCCGGATGTGGCATCAGGCCGAAAATCCTGCCCGTCGGGTCACAGATTCCAGCAATTCCTTCCACCGAACCATTCGGATTTTCCGGGTATTCGGCGATTTGCCCCTCGGCTGTTACATAACGGAGCACAACCTGATGATTGAGATTGAGACGTTTCAGAATTGAGGGGGAACTGGTAATAAATTTACCTTCCGAGTGAGCAACCGGTAGATAAATAATTTCTGGAAGGTTATCGGTAAAGACACAGTTTGATTTTTCAACTTTGAGATAAACCCAGCGGTCTTCATACCGGGCAGAGTCATTGGTATCCAGGGTAACAGTCTGGGTTTCAAATGGTTTTTCGAATGCCGGGAGCAACCCACTTTTCACAAGAACCTGGAACCCATTACAGATACCCATAATTAGTTTGCCGGAATTAAGAAACCTTTCAATTTCTTTAATTAGATTGTGTTTTATTTCGTTAGCCAGTACCCGGCCGGAAGCGATGTAATCACCATAGGAAAAACCGCCAGGGATGACCAGAATATGATAGTGCTCAAGTAAAGCGGGGTTGTTTTTCAAACGATTGATGTGGACAGTCTCGGCAGTAGCACCGGCAAGTTCAAATGCGTAAACTGTTTCTTCATTGCAGTTGATACCGGCAGCAAAAAGCACGCATACCCGAACCACAGATGTAAAATATACCGCCTGGGTGAATGGTGTCAATAATTAAAAATGGCTGGTTCGTATTTGGTATTTGCTTGATTTCTCCGAGGAACAGGATAAAAGTTTGAAAGGTGCGGCGTTTATTGATTATTGCTGGACTGCTTTTTGTCGGCTGTGCAGGTTTTATTACCGAACCGGTGGGGAGAGGGCGCGACAGCCGGATTAATACCCAATTGGTCAATAGTTTTGTGAACGGCTTTGGTCAATCCCGGGGGACACGGCTGGTCCGACTTTTTGCTGAAAATGCGGGAATTGAGATTAAAGGTGTCGGGATGGTTGCTCAGGGGATAACGGAACTGCGGGATTTTCTGGATTATGGTCGGGCGGTCAATTCACGGTTAACCTTGAGCAGTCTGCGGATTGAAGATGATTCGGTTTTCGGCAAGCTTGCAGAAAACAATGAGTGGCTTAAACAGCTGGGGCTGGAGCCGATGCTTTATGATGCGACGTTTGTTCTTGAAGGCAATAAGATCAAGCAGGTGATAATTGAAGTTGATCCGGTTTATAGTGCGAGATTAATGGGTAAAGGCTTGGCGTTTTTCAACTGGCTCAGGCAGAACGAGCCTGAGGCACTTAAGGAGTTGATGCCGGATGGCAAATTCAGGTTCGATGCCGAAAATGGTAAGTTCTTCTTGGAACTTATTAAACGCTGGTATGAGCAGAATTGACATTAATTGTTAATCAGGTTATTTTAGTTTTAAAAAAGGAGGTATTATGGATAATAAGTGTGTCGGTGTGATTGGCGCCGGAACTATGGGGGCAGGTATTGCCCAGGTTTTTGCTCAGAGCGGTTATGAGGTTATTCTGGTTGATGTTGAGCAGCGGTTTATTGAGCGGGGATTGGCAACAATTAATAAATCACTGGGAAAACTGGTTGAGAAAGGTAAAATTAATGCGGAAACGGCAGAGCAGGTCAGGAAACGAATCAATCCGAATCTGGATATTGCAGCATGCCGGCAATGCACTGTGGTTGTCGAGGCGGTAACCGAAGATGTGCAACTGAAGAAAAATCTTTTCAACCGGTTGGATGGGGTGTGCGGTCCGGATACAATTCTTGCGACCAACACTTCAACCATTTCGGTAACACTTTTAGGGGCGGCAACCAATAGACCGGATAAGGTCGTGGGTATGCATTTTATGAATCCAGTGCCATTGATGCAATTAGTTGAGGTAATACGGGGGCTGGCAACCGCACCGGCGGTAGTGGAGAAGATTGTGGTATTGTCCAGAGAGTTAGGGAAGACACCAGTTGTGGTGAATGACTCCCCGGGATTTGTTTCCAACCGGGTTTTAATGCCGATGATAAATGAGGCGATTTTCTGTCTGGAAACAGGAGTGGCGGATAAGGAGGCGATTGATACGGTGATGAAACTGGGGATGAATCATCCACTTGGTCCGCTGGCGCTTGCCGATTTGATTGGGCTGGATGTGGTGCTGGCAATTCTCAATGTGCTTTATCAGGACCTGGGGGACCCGAAATACCGTCCCTGTCCTTTGCTCAAGCGAATGGTTGCTGCCGGGTTTCTGGGTAGAAAGACCGGTAAGGGGTTTTATGATTATTCCGGTTGATACTCGCTAAGTCCAACAGGAAATGGCAACTGTTCCGGCAAAGAAAATATTTACCGTATCGCAGATAAATACGTTGGTCTGCGAGATGCTGGATGAGTATTTTTCAGATATCTGGATTGTCGGTGAAATTTCCAATTTGAAGACCTATGAAAGCGGACATATCTATTTTACGCTTAAAGACGAAACTTCTCAGCTTGCCGCGGTCTGTTTCCGGGATTCAGCCCGGAAATTGAAGTTTAAACTGGAAACAGGGATGCTGGTGATTGGCCACGGGCGGCTCGAGGTCTATGCGGCTTCAGGTAAATACCAGATTATTCTGGACACAATTGAACCCCGGGGTATTGGTGCCCTGCAACAGGCGTTTGAGCAGTTGAAGCGAAAACTGGAAAAGGAAGGGCTTTTTGACCAAGCACGAAAACGGCAATTGCCAAAACTGCCGCGTGTCATCGGAATTATCACCTCACCATCGGGGGCGGCAATTCACGATATGCTCAAAACCCTGCGGCGCTATCGGGCACATTGTCAGGTTCTATTGTATCCCGTGCAGGTACAGGGGGAAGGTGCTGCTGCTCAAATTGTCAGGGCGCTTGATTGTCTTGGTCGACGGGAGGATGTGGAGGTTATTATTCTCGGCCGGGGTGGCGGTTCAATTGAGGACCTCTGGCCATTTAATGAGGAGGTGGTTGCCCGGGCAATTGCTGCCTGCCGCGTACCGGTCGTTACCGGCATCGGTCATGAAGTTGATTTCACAATTGCCGATTTTGTGGCGGATGTTCGGGCAGCAACTCCCACTGCTGCAGCGCAGGTTGTAGCTCAGGGCTGGTATGAGCTGGAAGAGCGATTCAACCGTGCGGTTGCCGATCTTTTTCAGGTGATGCAGGATTACCTGTTTCATTATGAACAGAGGGTTGATGAACTCAGCCGGCACCGGGCGTTTGAACAGGTAGTGCGCCGTCTGCAGGATAGCCGGCATCGGTCTGAAATTTATCAGGCAGCAATGGTTAATGCCATCCGGCGGCATTTGGGCGTTCAGGCGGCTGCCCTTAACCTTTTGAATGAACAGCTCAGCCGGCAGAATCCAGTGGTTAAGATCAGATTGCGTCAGGTTGCACTTACTGATTTGAAATCCCGACTCTGGCGCGCATTGACCGCTCAAACCACCAACTTCAACACCCGGCTGGAAAGACTGGCAAGCACGCTCAATGCTTTAAGTCCACTGGCAAGCCTTGCCCGGGGCTATGCCCTGTGTTTAAAACCAGATGGTACGCTGGTAAAAAAAATCGGCCAGGTGGCGGTCAGTGAGGATGTTTTTATCCGGCTGAGTGACGGCCGGCTGAAATGTCAGGTTCAGGATAAAATCCGGGGAGGTGAAAATGGCGAATAGAAACAATACTGAAAAGATTGATTTTGAACAGGCACTTGCCGAACTGGAGAAGATTGTCAAACAACTGGAGAGTGGTAACCTGCCGCTGGAAAAGTCGCTGGAACTTTTTGAACGCGGGGTTAAACTTGCTCGTCAGTGCAAGGAGAAATTAAGCGAAGCGGAATTAAAGGTCAACAAACTGATTGAAGAAAAGGAAGGGGAAATGGGCGAGTTGCCGTTCGCAGAAGAGGGTGATTAAAACTCGCTCATATCATAGCCAAGGGTTTTGGCTTTGCGAAACTCAGCAACCTTGTTGCACTTCTCGTCGTAAAGCGCATAGTTCTCACCCTCATCCACAATTTTTTCGGCGATAATGTTCACCCGGTAAACCGGATTGGAGTCAAGATAGATATGGAATGTCATAGTTCAGCCCTTTCGTTATTTATAACAGATTAGCGATAACTTGATTATTGTCAATAAATTTAAATCGGTGGGTTCAGGCTCAGGTAGGGAGAAGGTATTCAGGGCGGGGCTGTTTAAAAATTCGGAAATCAAGCAGGGCACAATAATGAGTTCTGTGCTTAATTCAAGCCACAATATTTGCCCCTAAGGGCAATAATTTGCCACAGGAAAAGTGCGGTTTGAATTAAATCCGGGCTGCCGGCCTAATTTGCTCTACAAAATCATCAAGTTAACCAGCAGCCGGGCGAGCCTGATAGCGGCTGGGGGGCTAGCCCCGGGCTACCCTCTAAATCAGGCATTTCAAATTGTAACCATATCAATATTTATTACTTAATTATGATTTATTACAGAAATTATATGTACATAGTTGCGAACCGATGCATCGGTGGGGGTGATTCTATTCCTTAAGCCCAGCCCGGGCTTGCGACTGGATTATCTGTTTCTGGGCGATGAAGAATAGAATAATGAGCGGGATGATTGATAGGGTGGTTGCTGCCATTAGCAGGGTATAGTTTGTTGATTGTTCGCGGGAGAAGTAGGCAAGTCCTACCTGCAGGGGCCGGATGTGGTCGGAGTTGGTAACAATCAGGGGCCAGAAGAATGAGTTCCATGAGGAGATGACATTGAAGATGATGATGGTGGCAAGTGGCGCCCGGCAGAGGGGAATGACAATCCGAATCATAGTCCAGAGGCTTGAGGCACCGTCAATTCGGGCGGCATCAAAGAGGTCCTGAGGTAGTTGTTTGATGTGTTGACGCAAGAGGAAGATGGAGAAGATGTTAACCGTCCAGGGGACAATCATTGCCGCATAGGTATCAATCCAGCCCAGTTTGAATAGGATCATATATGAGGGAACAAGATAGACCGGTAGGGGAATCATCATCAATGCGAGTAAGCCCATAAAGATAATTTCGCGGCCCGGGAATTTAAACCGGGCAAAGGCATAGGCAGCTGGAATACCGGTAATCAGGATGCCGAGAAGGGAGAGGAGGGTTATCAGTACGGTATTGCCAAGATAGCGCCAGAGCGGTATCTGGCGGAAGACTTCAAGGTAATTGGAAAATTTTAGAGCAGCTGGAATCCAAGTGGGAGGGAAACGAAGCGCTTCCAGCGGGGTTTTAAGTGAGGTGGTGACCATCCAGTAGAAGGGTAAAAGCATAAGCAGACTGCCAGCAATCAATATTAGGTGAATCGGTAGTTTACGCAGGCTGGGTTTAGCCATAATGCACCCGTTTTTCTAAGAAGAGGCGCTGGAATATTGTTAAAGCGAGGATGATGAGAAAGGCGATGAAGGCGATTGAGGCACCATACCCCAGACGCCAGAGTTCAAAGGCGTTTTCGTAGAAGTAATACATTACCACTTTGGTGGTGCCGAGCGGTCCGCCGGGAGGTGGACCGGTCATTATCCAGACCTGGGCAAAGGTCTCAAAAGCCGCAATAGAACTCATTATCAGGACATAGTAGGTGGTAGGCGAAAGCAGTGGCCAGGTGATTTTCCAGAAGGTTTTGAATCGGGAGGCACCGTCAATTTTGGCTGCTTCGTAATAGGTCTTAGGGATATTCTGCAGTCCGGCAAGGAACAGGATGATGTTGTAACCGAGCGCCTTCCAGATGCCCATTAAAGCCAATGAGAGCATTGCAATTGAGGGACCGCGCAGGGCATAAGGCAGGTTTTCGGCACGCGCACCCAGAATTAACTGGAACAGGCCGCGCGGGTCCTGGAGCCAGCGGATGCCGGTTATACCTATTAGGGATAAAAGATAATTAATGACTCCGCGGTCCGGATGAAGAATCCATTTCCAGACTACGGAAACGGCAACAATTGAGGTGACTACCGGTAAATAATAGATTGTTCGATAGATGCCGAGACCGCGAATCTGCTGATTTAAAAGGATGGCGATAAAGAGTGATAGTAGCAGGGTTGCCGGAACTTCAAACAGGATATACCAGCCGGTGTTCAGGAGGGATTTGTAGAACATTGGGTCTTTAAGTACAGCGAGATAGTTGCCCAGGCCAACAAAGGCGCGGGGACCAGCCATACCCCAGTCATAAAGGCTCATCCGGACCGATAAGAGAATTGGAATTACGCGGAAACCGAGCAGAATGATGAGCGCCGGCAGTAAAAAAAGTAGGGCGTTAATCGTTTCTTTTGAACGGCGAGAACGGTTCATCTTTTTGGTAGTATAGTTAGAGAAAAAGTTGAGTCAAATTGACCGATGATTAAATTTGACAGGTAAGCGATTTTGCATAATTTGTATTTGTTAAAAACGGAGGCATTAATATATGAAGCAATTTTTCATCTTGACGATGATGATTTTCCTTTTTGCCCGTTGTGGCGGGTCAAGATCAACCGCTACCGGTCAACAGGGGAGTAACGGTGCCGGTGCCCCAAAACCGCGGTTAACACTGAGCAGTCCGGTTTTTGATAGCGGTCAAATGCTATCCCGAAAGTATACCGGTGATGGGGATGATGTTTCGCCGGCACTGAAGTGGGACAATGTACCGGCGGGGACGAAAAGTTTTGCGCTTATCTGTTCTGACCCGGACGCACCGCTGGGGACTTTTGTGCACTGGGTTATTTATGACCTGCCGGCTGATGTGCGGGAGCTGGCTGAGGGAATTCCGAAGACCGGGGTTCTGGAAAATGGGGCGCATCAAGGGGTTAACGGGTTCAGAAATATCGGTTATAATGGACCGAAACCACCGCCGGGGAAACCGCACCGCTACTTTTTCCGGTTGTATGCTCTTGATACCGTGCTCGGGCTGGAGCCGGGTGTTTCCGCCGGGAAATTGCAGGGCGCGATGGCGGGTCATATACTTGCTGAAGCTGAACTGATGGTGATGTATGGCAGATAATCATAAGGAACAGTATCCGCAACTTGAGGGTTTAAGCCGGGAGTTTTTGATAGGGTTGCTGGTGGATGCGGCAAAAAACTGGCTGGCGCATGATGGGTTGTGGTTTCAGGCGGTGGAGAAGGAATTCGGTCTGGAGGCGGCAATTAAGGTTGATGCTTTAGCCTGGCGCCAGTTTACTGTTGTTGAGGCAAAGCGGATTATGCAGCGGCATAATATTTTACCCGGAGGCGGAATTCCGGCGCTGGTCAAGGCATTGAATTTCCGGCTTTATGCTTTTATTAATCGGCAGGCGATAAGCGAAATGACCGAAAATCGGGTGGTGTTCAAAATGCTGGACTGTCGGGTGCAGTCAGCACGCAAACGCAAGGGGCTTATTGATTTCCCGTGTAAAGCGGTGGGGCTGGTGGAGTATGAGTGGTTTGCGAAGACGATTGATGAGCGAATTAAGACCCGCTGTCTTTTTTGTCCGCCGGATGAGCATCCGGAAGATGCCTGGTGTGCGTGGGAGTTTGTAATTTAAATGGGCGCGAGAAAAGAAAGACCAACCAGCCGACGTTATACGATGCGGGATCTGCCGGTACAGGAACGACCACGGGAGCGGCTGGTGCGGTATGGTGCAGATAAACTTTCGGGTGAGGAACTGCTGGCAGTTTTAATCAGCCGGGGAACCAAAGGAATGCCGGTACGGGAGATCGCACATGAATTACTGGTGCGGTTTGGCTCAGTAGCCAGAATTGCCGATGCCAGCATTGAGGAGTTGAAACTGATTCCGGGAATGGGGATGGCAAAAGCCTGTCAGCTGAAGGCGGCGTTTGAACTGGCACGCCGGCTTCAGGAGTTTCAGGCGCCAAAAGAACGGGAGGAATTGAACAGCCCGGAAGCAATTGTTCGCTTGGTCAAGCCCCAGTTAACCGAGCGGAAAAAGGAGTGTTTTTTTAGCGTGCTCCTTGACATCCGGAACCGGCATATCCGCACGGAACGGGTATCGGTAGGCAGTCTGGATGCAACGCTTGCCCATCCGCGGGAGGTGTTTGATGCAGCGGTTCACGACCACGCACCGGCGATGGTGCTGGTTCATAATCATCCTTCTGGAGACCCAACACCATCAGCGGAGGATATCAGGTTGACCCGGCGTCTGGTTGAAGCCGGTAAACTTTTAGGGATTAACGTGCTTGACCATATCATTATTGCCGGGGATAGGTATTACAGTTTTCGCAGTCACGCACTGATTTGAGAGCTAAAGCAGAAGGCCGGTGTTAAAATCAACCTTCAGGAGGTGGCCAGACCGCCATACAGCTGGGGTTTCCGCAGCGCAGAGTTTCCGCCCGGGTGATTTTCAGACAACGAGGACAGGGAGCCGGTCGGACTGTACCGTCAGGTTCAAGATAAGCCTCTTCTTCCCAGTTGTAAAAACATTTTTCACAGAAATAACCGGCATAGGTTTCATTACGGTTACAGGAAGGGCAACGGCAGCGGTTGTTCATATATTGAAAATATAAATTTTTGGTTTGTTGTCAACATCGGTAGCACCTTGCATTTTTGAGTGGCGGAATTAAAATTTTGTAAATGAGATTTTTGATTACCGGCGCGAAAGGGCTTTTAGGGTCGGAGTTGATTCAGTTTCTTAAAATTGAGGGGGGCGAGGTGATTGGTTGGGATTTGCCAGATAATGATATAACCCGGGTTGATGAGTGCATTAACCGGCTACACCAGGTTAAACCGGATGTTATCTTTCATCTGGCAGCCTGGACCGATGTTGATGGCTGTGAAGTTGATCCCGGTCGGGCAATGGCGGTTAATTTTCAGGGGACCTGGGCAGTGGCGCTGGGTGCGGCTGAACTGGGGTGCCGGATTGTGTATCTGTCAACTGATTATGTTTTTGATGGCCGGACCAGGAGAGCCTATCGGGAAACTGATAAACCCAATCCGCTTTCGGTGTACGGCAGGAGTAAGTTTATGGGTGAGCAGGCGGTAATGAAAAATTGCCGGAAGTATTTTATTGTCCGGACGAGCTGGTTATTCGGAAGGTACGGCAGGAATTTTGTTGATGTGATTAGAAGAAAGGCAGAAACCGAAAAAGAGCTTCAGGTAGTCAATGACCAAATAGGTTCGCCGACTTATGCCCGGGATCTTTGTGTACCGCTATTGCGGCTCGCCGGTTCGGAATATTACGGAATATATCATTTGAGTAATTCCGGACAGTGCAGCTGGTTTGAGTTTGCCCAGGAGATTGTCCGGCTGGTCGGTGCCCGGTGTGAAGTGGTGCCCATTTCCAGTGCAGCCAGCGGACGCCAGGCACCAAGGCCGGCATTTTCGGTCTTGGAAAATCGTAATTACCAGCACCGTTTTGGTCTAAAGTTAAGGTCCTGGCAGGAGGCATTAAGGAGTTATTTGAATGAGTTACCGTCAACCTAAATTAGCGGTTGATTGTATTGTGCTGGTTGACCATCAGGTGGTTTTGATTTATCGCAAGAACCCACCTCAAGGCTGGGCTTTACCGGGCGGATTTGTGAATTACGGCGAAACGGTTGAGCAGGCGGTGATGCGGGAAATTAAGGAGGAGACTGGACTTGATTTAACCGATTTACACCAGTTCCGGGTTTATTCTGACCCGAAGCGCGACCCGCGAGGGCATTGTGTTTCAGTCGTTTTTGTTGGCCGCGGATCAGGTAAACCGGCGGCTGGTGATGATGCTGCTCAATTCCAGCTGGTCGATTTGAGTGAAGTCAATAAGGTCAAGCTGGTATTTGATCATCAGCAGATACTTGCGGATTATATTAAAAGTTTAACTACTTCGGATAAGCGTTAATCTGGAGCGCCCATTTGTTAAGTTGCTGGCGACGGGCATTGTCATCTTCTAAAAGCTGAAGTGGCCGGCCGCGGGCGTCAATAATCACTCCGGATAATCCGCCTTCAACTTTGGCTTCTATTGTTTTGCCCGAACCAGCACCAACATCAAAACCGCGTTCAGGCGTTATAACTGCTCGGGCATTTTCGCCTACCGGCAGGGGCAAACAATGAATGTCACCAAAATTGACCTTTGCCTCCAGTGTTTCGCCATTGTTTTTGATTACCCGGACCGAAACACAGGATTTGCCTTCTTTGCCCTGTCCTGACGGGGCGATACTGGTCCCGAGATGAATTAGACAGTCCTTTTCAAACACTTCCTGAGCAGCTTCCGGATGAACTTCGGTGAGGACACCGAGATGGGGCATCATAAATATTGAGTCTACGGTCAGACGGGTTACTCCTTCAGGCTGGAAGGCGTCCAAGAGCATCAGTGCCGCCTGGGCACGGCGCGGGGCATGGGAGAGCGCACCGCCCGAACCAACAATCAGTGCCAGTTCCATCATATTGACCAGCGTCTCGCCGGTGCGTGCCTGGGCAAAGGCATCAGAAATGGTTCTTTCCTGTTGAATTCCCTTTAGTCCGACTGCCATTGATTTGTGATGTTCCAGTGCCAGGCGCAGGGCTTCGCGAGCTATCGCCTGTTCCAGCTTCAGGTCTTCAAGGGTGGAGGGAATGGTGGTCGGGCGAATCATCTTGTTGCGGATGCGGTTGCGGACTTCGCCGGTGGGAATGTCAATTGGTAGCCAGCGAATGATATTTTTTTCACCGGCTTCAGCCAGCACATTGGAAACTGAATAGGACATTCCAAGATTTGCCGAGACGGTGCGGTTAAAGACACCCTGAAATACGCTGAAGACATCGGTAGTCGCACCACCGATATCCACCCCGAGTACCGCAATACCCTGGGTTTTGCCAATGTTTTCAATCAATAGTCCAACGGCACCGGGGGTGGGCATAATTGGAACATCGGTCCACTCCATCAACTTTCGGTAACCAGGGGCATGCGCCATTACGTGTTCCATAAAGAGGTCGTGAATCTTGTGACGCGCTGGTCCGAGATTTTCTCGTTCCAGAACCGGCCGGATATTTTCTACAATTACGAGGCTGGTTTTATCTTTGAGGGTTTTTAACACCAGTTCCCGGGCATCCTTGTTGCCGGCATAGATTACCGGCAGGTTGTAACCGATACCGAACCGGGGTTTCGGGTCAGCAGCAGCAATCAGTTCAGCAAGTTCTACCACATGGGAAATGGTGCCACCATCAACGCCACCGGACAGCAAAATCATATCCGGTCGCAAGGTGCGGATACGTTCAATCTTTTCGTGGGGGAGCCGGCCATCGTTAGAGGCGATGACATCCATAACGATTGCACCGGCACCGAGTGCTGCCCGGGCAGCACTTTCCCCGGTCATTGTCAATACCACGCCGGCGACCATCATCTGCAAACCGCCCCCGGCTGAGGAGGTGGAGATGTAGATATCGGTTCCCTCTTTTTCGCTCGCTTTGGGTTTGTAGATACCTTCACCTTTAATCAGTTTAACTCCGGAAAGTTCTTCCACCTCCATCACTGAATTCAGGACACCTTTGGTTACATCTTCAAATGGTGCTTCAACTGTGGTCGGGGCTTCTCCCCGGACAATCAGTCGGTATTCATTGCCCCGTTTTTCAATCAGAATTGCCTTGGTGGTGGTGGAACCACAATCAGTAGCAAGAATCCGGGTAATTTTTTCTTTTTCAAATTTTGGTTTTTCCATTTTTTCCATCCTCGGTTTTAGTTTTTGGGGTTCTCTGCTCCTCTTCCAGTTGTTCAATTGTCTGGATTAAAACTTCAATGTTGGCACGGTCCTCAAATAAGGCGGCGATTTCGTCATACTGATGAAAAGGAAAGATGGCGGTGATAATTGGCTGGAAAAAGACCATCAGCTGGGAGCCGACAAAAGAAAACGGTTTGGCAGATTCCAAAAGAACGATGGCAATGGGGGTGAGCCGTAAATCAACTGTTTTGCGGGCAATTTTGGTCAAAATTTCCGTTTTTCTTTCCGGGGTTATATCCGAGGCAAACATACTATTCCTGGTAATTTACGTCAAGGGTTCTTGAAGCACGGGCTTCATCCAGCCGGCGCACTGGTGTGGTCAACGGGGCAGTCTGCAACAAATCGGGCTGGGTTTGGGCTTCCCGGGCGATATTTTTCATCGTTTCAATGAAATTATCAAGCGCTTCCCGGGATTCGGTCTCGGTGGGTTCAATCATCAGGGCTTCCGGAACGATTAACGGGAAATAGATCGTGGGGGCATGAAGTCCAAAGTCCAGCAAACGTTTGGCGACATCCAGAGTTTTGACACCGTAAGGTTTCAGATTGGTTCCGGAGAAGACGACTTCGTGGAGCGAGCGTCGGGTATAAGGAAGGTCATAAACGTCTTCCAGTCCTTTGCGGATATAGTTGGCATTCAGCACCGCGCATTCGGAAGTTTTTTTCAATCCGGCTGCGCCCAGCATCCGGATATAGGTGTAAGCCCGAACCATTACCGCAAACTGGCCATAAAAACCGAGTACCCGACCAATGGAGTCCGGGCGATTGTTGTCCAGATAATAAAATCCGTCTTTACGAACAATCACCGGACAGGGGAGAAATGGTTCGAGGTGTTTTTTAACTGCCACCGGTCCGGAACCAGGTCCGCCACCGCCGTGGGGCGTGGAAAAGGTTTTGTGCAAATTGATGTGCATAAGGTCAAAACCAGCATCGGCGGGACGATGAATACCGAGATAGGCGTTGAGGTTGGCACCATCCAGATAGACCAATGCTCCGCGGGAATGCATAATTTCACATACCGTTTTGATTTCTGATTCAAATAAGCCTAACGTATTGGGATTGGTGACCATCAGACAGGCGACGCAGTCGTTGCAGGCGCGCTCAAGTTCTGCCGGGTCAATTAATCCTTCCGAATTGGATTTAATCTGAACCGCCTGAAAACCGGAGAGAACTACTGATGCCGGGTTGGTCCCGTGCGCGGAATCCGGCACGAGCACCAGATTCCGGTTTTCGGCCCTTTTTTCAAAATAACGGCGGACCATCATTATACCGGTGAGTTCACCGTGGGCACCGGCAGCCGGTTGCAGGGTGACGGCATCGAACCCGGTAATTTCCTTTAAAAATTCTGAAAGTTCAAACATCAACTGAAGTGCGCCCTGAATCAATTCCGCTGGTTCATAAGGATGGAGATTGACAAAGTTAGGTAGCCGGGCGGTGTATTCATTGACCTTCGGGTTATATTTCATAGTGCAGGAGCCAAGGGGATAAAATCCTTTGTCAACATGGTGGTTGAGGTTGGAGAGCCGGACAAAATGACGGGTAATGTCAATCTCCGATAGTTCGGGCAGACGGTTGTCCGGACGGACATCATCACCGAGCAGTGCGGTCGGGTCAACTGGCGGCACATCAAGTTCGGGCAGGGACCAGGCTTGTCGGCCCGGGCGGGATAATTCAAAAATTGATTTTTCGGTACTCATCTTTTTCTGTAAATGGAAATGAACCGGCTGATTGACCGGTCATAGGTTCTTTCAACTTCCTGGGGGAAGAAACAACCGGGCAGTTCGCCATTCTGCCGGTGATAAAGCACGCACTCACAGCATCTACCTTTCCGGGCACAGGGTTCATAGGTGCAGGTGCAGTTTGCCCGGTTTTTCTTGTCATTACACTCCATTTTACCTCCGTACCTGCTTGAAAAATTCAATTAGAATATCAAGTTCCTGACGGGTGCGTTTTTCGGTTACGGCAATGAGCAGCAGGTTCTGCCATTCGGGTGCAAATCTTCCAAGGTCAACCCCCGGCAGTATTCCCTGTTTGATACCAATAGCGATGAGGTCTTTTGCCGGCAGCGGCGTCTGGACTACAAATTCTTTGAAAAAACGGTGGCGTGCCGGGAGGGTGAAGCCAGAGATGTTGGCAATCTGACCAGCCAGATAACTGGCTCGGGCAAGACAGTGTCGGGCTACTTCTTTGATTCCTTCCCGACCGAACCAGGCAAGATAAACGGTCGCAGCCAGTGCACAAAGTGCTTGATTGGTGCAGATATTGGAAGTGGCACGTTCGCGCCGGATATGCTGTTCCCGGGTCTGGAGTGCGAGGACATAGCCAGTTTTGCCTTCGAGGTCAACGGTGCGGGCAGCGATTCTGCCAGGCATGTTACGGATAAACTTTTTCTTGGTGGTCAGGATACCGAGGTAGGGGCCACCAAGAGCAAGCGGGATCCCCAGCGATTGACCTTCAGCAACTGCAATGTCCGCATCATAAGTTCCGGGCGGCTGAATAATGCCCAGACTGATCGGGTCCACGGCTACGACCAGCAGCGCGCCGACGTTATGAACCTGGCTGGCGATTTCCCGGACCGGTTCCAGATAGCCAAAAAAGTTAGGATGCTGGATGATTACTGCCGCGGTATCCGGGGTGATTTGCGTTTTCAGGAAGTTGAGGTCGGTAAGGAATTCTTGGTCCGGCACAATGGTAATGGGCACATTCAAACCACGGGCATAGGTGTTGATGACCTGTCGGTAAACTGGATTGACAGTAGAACTTACCAGCACGCGCTGCCGGCCGGTGATGTCCCGAGCCATATGGACCGTTTCGCCCAGGGCTGAGGCACAGTCATACATTGAGGCGTTGGCAACCTCCATTTCAAAAAGGCGGCAGATTAGCGACTGGAATTCGTAAATTGCCTGAAGGGTTCCCTGGCTGACTTCTGCCTGATAAGGGGTATAAGCGGTATAGAATTCGGGTCGGGAGATAATGGTATCAATTATTGCTGGGCGGTAATGGTCATAGGCACCGGCGCCGGCAAAGCAGAGCAACTGGTCAGTTCCGGTATTGCGCTGGGCAAGCCGGGTAAGTTCGGCAATCGCTTCGGGTTCGGATAGCGGTCGGGGAAGTCGGAGTTCCTTTTGGAGTTTGAGTTCTGCAGGAATGGTGTCAAAAAGTTCACCAACATTACGAACACCGATTTTTTCAAGCATCAAACGGATGTCTTCCGGAGTATGCGGGGTGAAGTTCAATGGTGCTCCGACCTTTTTATTAATTCGGCGTAGGCGTTATGGTCCAGTAAACTGTTAATCTCCTCAGGGTTGGAGATTTTAATCCGGCAGAGCCAGCCCTGGCCATAAGGGTCGCGGTTGACCATTGCCGGTGCTTCACCTTCGGCTTTATTAATCTGGGGGTTGGCTTCAATTACCTCGCCCGAAAGCGGGGCATAGATATCAGATGTTGCCTTCACCGCTTCAATAAAACCAAGTGGGTCGTTCTGTTGAACCTTTTTCCCCAGTGCGGTTATTTCCACATAGACGACATCCGAGAGCTCATTCTGAGCAAAGTCGGTAATACCCACGGTAGCAATATCACCCTCTATTCTTGCCCACTCATGAGTTTTGGTATATTTTAAATCAGTCGGAATTTCAGCCATTTTTCCTCCTTACTTTTTTCTTGAGCCCGACTTGTAAAATGGTGGTGCGACCACAACCGCTTTTGCCCGCTGATTGCGGATTTCAATTTTTAGTTCCTTACCGGTTTGACCGTACTGGCGCTGGACATAGGCAAGGGCGATACCCCGGTTTAATGAAGGGGATAAAGTGCCGGAGGTGGTGATACCAACTTGGTTACCATTGGCAAATACCGGCAGGTGGGCACGGGGAATTGCCCGGTCAACCATTTCCAGACAGATAAGCCGACGTTTCGGTTTTTCGGCGGCTACTTTTTTCAGCACATCCGAGCCGATAAAACCTTCGGGTTTATCAAGTTTAACCACAAATCCCAGTCCGGCTTCAAGCGGGTTGGTGGTCTGGTCAATATCATTGCCATAAAGGCAGTATTTCATCTCCAGACGCAGCGTATCACGGGCACCCAAACCAATTGGTTCAATTTCGAACTCTTTGCCCGCGGTCATCAGTGCATCCCAGACGGTCAGAGCCTTTTCCGCCGGAATGTAAAGTTCAAACCCATCCTCACCGGTATAGCCGGTGCGGGAGATAAGGCAGTCAACCCCGGCTATTTTGCCGGCGGTTGCCCAGTAAAAACCAATCGTTGCCAGGTTAATTGAACAAATTTTCTGAAGGCAGGACTCGGATTTTGGTCCCTGAAGCGCGAGTTGAGCAACCTGTTCGGTAATATTTTCCAGGTGGACATCACCGGTAAGGTGTTCTTTTAACCAGTTGGTATCCTTTTCATTATTGGCACCATTCACCACCAGTAGATAGTGGTCCGGAAGCCGGTAAACTACCAAATCGTCAACAATCCCCCCATCTGGATAACACATTACCGAATACTGTGCTTGATTTATTTCAAGAGCAGCGGCATCATTGGTGGTCATCCGGTTGATAAACTGCAACGCATCTTTGCCCGAGATGCGGATTCTGCCCATATGTGAGACATCAAATAACCCGACCGTGGTACGAACCCGGTGATGTTCGGGAATGATGCCTTTGAACTGCAGCGGCAGGTAATAACCCGCGAACTCAACAATTTTCCCGCCCGCAGCAAGATGACGGGGATAAAATGGTGTTTGTTTAATCATAGGAATGGAATGTTAGCAAGAGACAGCACAAAAGTCAAGGAAATGCACCCCGGTTTAAAAATTATTTTTCTTTGACACCAGTAGTGGATTGAATAGCATTTAAATAATTGAATTTAGTGCTAATTCTTTTGTCGCTGGTCAGCCCGAATCAATCGGGACAATCAATTCGAGTTTGGTTTGTTCCGGACAGTCTCGGACTCCGGATGGTTGATTTTATTAACGGGGCGATTTCTTCAATTGATTATTGTTGCTATAATTCCTCCCGGTCCGATGTGGTTCAGGCGCTGATTGCGGCGCGAAATCGGGGGGTCCAGGTTAGGGTTATTACCGATGATAGCCGGCTGGATGATGACTGGGTTGCCAGTTTGCGTTCAAATGGTATTCCGGTCTGGTGTGATTCCGGTTTTCCCGGGGCAGGGTATTATATGCACAACAAATTTGTTATCCGGGACCTGGGGGACAACGACAGCACCAATGACCGATTATGGACCGGTTCTTATAATCCCAATCAAAATGAATTGAATGCCGATTTTGCGCTGGAGATAAGTCACACCGGTCTTGCCCGGGCGTATCTTGCCGAGTTCAATCAGATGTGGGGTTCAACTGGCGGTCAGCCTGAGCGCGATAGCGCCCGGTTTCACAACCGAAAGCAGGATGTGCTGGCAACGCATCAGTTTATCATTGACGGTTATCCGGTAAACATTTTTTTTGCACCTCAGGACCGGGTCGTGGACTCAATTACCAGTCTGGTAAACCGGGCAAGGAAGGATGTAATATTTACAATTTTTTCATTTACCTATTCAGCACTGGCTCAGATGCTGGTTGAACGCTGGAATCAGGGGGTAAAAATTGCCGGAACAATCGATAAATCCGGTGCCAACGACCCTGCTTCCCAGTATCCATTCCTAAAAAACCAGGGGATTCCGATTCTGGTTGATTCCGTGCCCTTCGGCAATGGGGTGCTTCACGAAAAGATGATGCTCATTGATTACCATACGGCAATTGTCGGCTCAGCCAACTGGTCAAATAATGCCAATTTCAATAACGATGAAAATCTGCTGGTTATCACTAACCCCGATTGGGCAAAACTGTTTTACCCGGAACTGGTCGCGCGCTATGTTGAAGCCGGTGGAACAGTTCCGCCCGGAATTGAAGAAATCCAAATTCAGCAAGTACCGGTGCGCAGAATTCAACTCCGGAATAGTTTCCAGCCGATGCCGGGGGAAACTGTTTATGATGTTACCGGCAGAAAAAAGCCAAGCGGAGCACAATTGGGTTCTGGGATTTTCTTGCTATTCAGTGATTTTAATAATTACCGGGTAGTTTTAGCCCGCTGAAAAACTTCTGCTAATTCATTCAAAATCGGCGTTATTTGACGTGTGAATAATAGGGGCTAAAATTATAATATAAGGCTTTTATGGCTCGGTCAAATAACCCAAAAAGGAGTAAAAGTGAAGACCACATTTAATTCTGCTTGGGCATTGTGCCTGTCACTAATTTTATTTTTTTTACCGGCAGCCACTGTTCAGGCACGGCAGCTGATTGTCCGGGTTGATGCCCCGGATTATCCTACGCTTTATCAGCATATTCAGTTCAAAGGAACATCAATTGAGATTGCCGGTGCCCAACCTGGGGTATCCTATGACCTGCTACTTGAGGAGAATGATTTACCGCTGGTTTTAAACTGCGGTCTAAAGGCAACGGTGGTGGTTGAGGACCTGGAGTTAGAGAAAAAGAAGGCGGCAGAGTTTGGTTTCTACTGCTCCTATGACTCGCTGGTCTCAATTATGCGCAACTGGGCAGCAAATTATCCAGCAATCTGCAAACTGGAGTCAATCGGTCAGACCTATGAGGGACGCTGGATTTATGGGGTAAAGATTTCGGACAATGTGCAGATTGATGAGGATGAGCCGGAGGTGCTTCTGGAGGCGATGCACCATTCGCGGGAATGGGCAACACCGCAGGCAGCCAGGTATTTTGCCGATACCATTCTCCGCAACTACAACACCAACTCTGATTTCCGGAATTTTGTTGACAATCACGAACTCTGGGTTTTCCCGATTATCAACGTTGATGGCTATGCTTATGACTATCCGAACCAGCGCTCCTGGCGCAAGGACCGCCAGCCCTTTGGTTCCGCAATCGGGTGTGACCCGAACCGGGATTACAATGGTGCCTGCAATGGCTCAAGGATGGCAGACTGGGGTGCGCTGGTAAGCGGGTCAATGTCTTCCCACTACCCTTCTGATGAGACATTTATGGGCGGATATGGTGCCTGGGGAAAAGAGGTAAATGCGCTTTCTGAGTTCTTTAAACAAAGAACATTTCTCGCCGATGTCTCACTCCACTCCTATTCAGAACTGGTGCTCTGGCCCTATGGCAATGGTGAAACACCACCGGACAACGGAATATTTGTCAGTTTAGGTCAGCGGATGGCACAGCAGATGCAGAAACTCTCAGGTGGGTATTATACACCCGAGCCGTCAAGTCAACTTTATCCAACAAGTGGTGGCTCAATTGACTGGATGTATGGCTGGGCGCATTATATTGGCGGCTTTCCCTGTTTGTCCTATGTTTTTGAGATTGGAACTGCCTTCTACCAGAATGTTAGTCAACTGGATGCGATTCAGCGCGAGGTTTTTAAGGGATTATGGTATCTTTATACCCGGGCCGATTCTATCGCTGGGGTTCTTGAAGGGATGGTGCCCAGACCGATTCTTGCGCCACTTGATTCCAGTGCTACCGGGGTTTTTACCGTGCACTGGACACCGATCCGACCGGAACATAATCACCCGGAGAAATGGGCACTGGAGGAGCTGAGCGGTTTAACTGTTGGTCAAGAGGATTTTGAATCTGGTTCCAGCCGTTGGGTTTTTCAGGGGGCCGCACTCTCCACAACTCAAAAACATTCTGGTAATTACAGTGTATCTCTGGGAACCGGGAACAACATTTCCAACTATGCGGTTACCGCTGACCCGTATCCGGTTCAATCTGGTGACAGTTTGATTTACTGGATATGGTACAATACCGAAAATAACTACGATGTGGTAGTAACTGAGGTTTCGCTTGAAGGCAAGGAGTGGATTCAACTCCACGACCGTTATACTGGCAATTCCAACGGCTGGTTGCGGAAGGCATATTCGCTTGAACCCTGGGCAGGAAAATCGGTTTACATCCGATTCCGGTATATGACCGATGACAATACACTGGGCAGCGGGGTTTACGTGGATGATATCTTTCCGGTGCCGAATTTTGCCAGCCGGCGGACAGTTGCCGATAATATCACCGATACCCTTTATGAGTTGACGATTACCGAGCCCGGTCAGTACTGGTATCGGGTGCGCGGTTATAACTCAACCTGGGGCTGGGGTGATTTTGGTCCGCTTGAGGACATTGTCGTTACCGGTAGCGGAATTGCCTCGGCGCCAACCCAGAATCCGAAGACCAGTTTGACCGTTCTCGGACCGACCCCGACCGGTGCCGATGTTTCTATCCGCTACGGTATCGGTTCTGCGGGCAGCGTTGACCTGACCGTTTTTGATGCGACCGGTAGGATGGTAAAGAGCCTGGTGCGCGGTGCTGTTGTGCCGGGAGAATATAGTGTGCGCTGGAACAGCACTGATGAGCGTGGTAAGCAGGTTCCTGCCGGTGTCTATTTCTTAAGGCTTTTTGCTGACCGGTCGTTGACAGCAAGGATTGTCTTGAGCCGATAACAAAAAAAGCAAATAAGGGGTGCTGGTAATTTTCGCCAGCGCCCCTTTTATTTATTTCAATGGTTTTTAATGCCAAACGAAAGGATAGGGAAAGGGTAGGACTTTTTTTCTGAATAAAAACAGTGGTCTCCCTCGGATGCGGGTACCGGTGCGAGAAATTAATTGTGGTTAAATTGTGCCGGTTTTGCGCCGCAATGCATCAAAAGTAGAGTCCGACGATTTAAAGAGTCGGTTATTGGATTTCATTTCCCAGAGGAGATAGCGGAAAAAACCGGCATTCATCTACGCCCTCTTCGTCGTTGATTTTCTGATACAGGTCCTGGGCTCTTTCCAGATGCATGCGCGCGAGTTTGTATTGCTTCTTTTCCATACGGATGATGCCGGCGTTCAAAAGCGCGCAGGCTTCGTCGCCAATCAGTTCGGCGTCATGGGCTACTCTCATCGCCTTGATAAGATAATCAAGCGCCTCATCAAGTTTATGACGTTTGCAGTTGATGTAAGCAAGGTTGAGATAGGAGCCGGTTTCAGTGGAGCGGTCATAACAGCGGTTGCTGACCTCGGCCGCGGCTTTAAATAACGAAATGGCGGAGTCATAGTTGTTAAGCGTAAATTGCACCCTGCCTAAGTTGTGAAGGGCAACGCATTCTGTCCAGGGGTTGGCAGTGCGGCGTGCCTCTGCCAATGCCTTTTCCAGGAGCACCTTGGCGCTGTCGATGTCACCTAAGTCATGGAAGCGGAATGTCCCTTCCTCCAGCAGAGTGGTAAGTTTGCCGCTTTTCTTGCGAGTAACGCGGTAAAGGGCATTAGCCTTCCTGAGATAAAATTCGGTTGATTCAGGTTCGTGAAGGTAGTCATAGACATGACTGATGTCAAGATAGCTCGCCGCCATCCTTTCGGAAAGGGCATATTTTTCGGCAATACGTAGCGCCTCGCGATAACAGGCAAGGGCAGAGTCAAACATGCCTGCCTGGGCATACTTGTTACCAGCGAGATTTAACCCCCAGCAGAGGTTATTGATATGCTCAAAATCATTTTTCCCTTGCGCCTGATGGTTGCCGAGATTTTTCCGCATGTAGAACCAGCCCACACCGGTAGTGATAACAACCACCGCGATTATCACCAACGCTGCCCATAGTAGCTTTTTCATATCAACCCCGATTTTGAAAAAATGACATTGCGAATAACCCCTTTGTCAAGTTTTGGCTCTTTTTCCCGGGAGATATTCAGCTTTAATGTTATGGATGCCCCAGAAGAGGTTGGTTTTGATGCGCGGGTCGGTGCGCGCAAGGCGGGTAAGGAATCTTCTTAAAACCAGCCGGCTGCCCTTTTGCTGATAGGGGCAGGGGTTAGCAATCGGACGGATACCAGCCGAATGGAGCCGGGTTTTAATCATTTCTTCGGTAAAGTAATAAAGCGGCCGGATGACGGTAAGCGCACCATTGAACAGAACCTGGCGGGGCAGGATGGTGCTGGCAGATGAGGCAAAGAATAGGTTTAAGAGAAAGGTTTCGTTAACATCTTCCAGGTGATGACCGAGCGCCACTTTATTGCAATTGAGCTCGGCGGCGGTCATAAACAATGTTTTGCGTCTTTCCCGGGCACAGAAGAAACAGGATTCGGTTTTGGTTTCTCTTAATTTTTTCGGCACATTAATTTTTTTCACCACACAGTTTAAACCAAGTTTAGCACAGATTTTTTCAACTCGGTCGGTTTTCCAGCCTGAAAAACCAGGATTGATATGAACCGGTATAAGTTGCCAGTGCTGATGCTGGCGCCGGTTGTAGTCCCAGAGGGTATAAAGCAGACACAGGCTATCCGCACCACCGGACAGTCCGATTACCACCTTTTCCCCTTTTGCAATCAGTTGATTGGGAATCAGGGCGGCACGCAGGAGCCGTTCTGCCGGTTTCATCAACGAATTTCAGTTCTCGGGCAGAATGACTTCGGGAAACTGCCGGAGTTTTTCGTAGAACAGGTTCTGAATTGCTTTTAATCGGTCCGGTGACTTTGCCTCAAAGCGCAAAACCAGAATTGGCTGGGTGTTGGATGCCCGGGCCAAGCCCCAGCCATCAGCAAAAATCACCCGGACACCGTCAATGTCAATGACCTCATATTCTTGACGAAAATAATCGCGCAACTGCTTAACAATCTCAAACTTCAGCCGGTCGGCATCAGGGTGCGCGATTTTTACCCGGATTTCAGGAGTGGCGTAATAATAAGGAACCTCAGCTGCCAATTGGGAAAGGGTTTTATCAGTATTGCTCAAAATCCGGAGTACCCGAAGCGAGGCAAAGATGGCATCGTCGTAGCCATAATAGTCATCAGCAAAGAACATATGGCCCGACATCTCACCGGCAATCAGCGCCCCTTCCTCCTTCATCTTTGCCTTAATCAGCGAGTGACCGGTTTTCCACATCAGGGGCGTGCCGCCGAGCGATTTAATATACTCCACCAGGCCCTGCGAGCATTTGACCTCAAACACAATTTTGGCGCCGGGATGCCGGCTGATAATTTCCCGGGCAAGGATGGCGAGCAGCCGGTCACCGTAAATTGTGTTGCCCAGCTCATCAATTGTGCCGATGCGGTCAGCATCACCGTCATAACCAAATCCGCAGTTCGCACCGCTCTCCTTGACCAGTTTTATTGCCTGCTCAAGATAGGCGGGGACGGTCGGGTCCGGGATATGAGCGGGAAATGTGCCATCTGGTTTCAAATTGATAAAAATCGGCTCAATCGGATAACCGGCAATCAGTCTTTCCAGCAGCACACCCGCAGTGCCGTTGCCCGGGTCAAATACTACCTTGAGCTGTTTGGTGATTTTAATTTTCTGCTGGCACATTGCGATGTATGGTTCAATCACCTCCGTTTCAGAAATTGTTCCTTTACCAATCCGGAATTTACCTTCTTCAGCAAGGCGGCGCAACTTCTGAATCTCTGCGCCAAAAATGGTGGTTTTATTCAAGCCGATTTTGAAACCATTTTCCTGAGGCGGGTTATGACTGGCGGTAATCATCATTCCGGCATTGATATTGAGATAAAAGAAGGAGAAGTAAAAGACCGGGGTGGGCACGATGCCAATCTTAATAACATCAACACCGGTTGATAACAGACCAGCGGTCAGTGCCTTTTCTATCTCTGGACCGGAGAGCCGGACATCCCGGCCGACAACACAGTGAAAAATACCGTGTGCCTGGATATAGGTGCCGAACGCCTGACCAAGCCGATAGACCACCTCATCAGTCAGGTCGCGGTCGGCAACACCGCGGATATCATACTCACGAAATATTGCGGGGTTAAGCATAATTTAATGTTAGCAAAAAACATTCCTCCGAGCAAAAAAAACAGGGGGCAAGGATGCCCCCTGGGAGGTTTTATGCAAGTTATTCGCCGTAGACGTAGATGGTGTATGTTGACCAGAAACCAAGAATGCTGGTTACCTCCTGGTCAACATGATGAACTTTGGTAATGCCTCCCTGCTTCATTGCTGCTTCCAGGCTGGCATCACCGGTAGCGATGATACCGAGGATGTTGGTTGCGGTTACCTTGCTGACCTTGGCTGACTGATTAGCGGTTGGACCAAAATAGGCGACCGCTCCTGCCGGTGTCTTTACCGAGGTATAAAGTGTGCCCACGGTATAAAAGCCGGGGATGCAGCCGGTCAACATTGTCAGACACACAACCGGGATGATTCCCAAGAGCAGCGCTTTCTTCATTTTACCTCCTTTTTTGCTGGCTCTTGTCTTCTCAACGCAGATAATTTATCAATTCTTAATCGGTTGTCAAGGAAAATTTTACACTTTTTTAGCACAAAATTACGTGATTGTCACTTTTCCTTTGAAATTTTTTATCTTACTAATTTCCGTTTTTTAATTTTTCAAATCAATTTCTGGGTCAAAATGGAGTTAATAAACAATTGGTATTTGTATG
>Ga0209162_1000108_pt1 | contig 84924 bp, 69 predicted proteins | sample YNPNPMetaG_FD_187121 | JGI IMG/M metagenome (GOLD analysis project Ga0209162, IMG submission 187121) | Anoxygenic and chlorotrophic microbial mat microbial communities from Yellowstone National Park, USA - YNP NP MetaG (SPAdes) (version 2) ...
CACAAGAGACGGGGCTGCGGCCGAATTCGCCGAGAGCGTATCGGTTGTGGCTCCCAACATCATGAGTAACCACGCCGAATTGTCTTTCACGCACCGCGATCCGGTTAAGGCCGCACGGATCGCCAACACCCTGCTCGATAGCTATGTGGAATCTTTGTACGAAGAGCGATCGCGCAAAATCCGAGAAAATCTTGCTTGGCTTCAGGAGCAGTTCGAAAAACTCGGCAATGAGGTCGTGCAGGCGGACCAAGCCCTTCAAGATTACAGGCGGGCCCGGGGCGCGGTCTCGGTGGACGACAGGGAAAACATTCAGCTTCAAAAACTTGTGTCTCTGAACACGGCTCTTACCCAGGCCCGCATCGCTCGTATGGCTGCCGAAAACGCGTATCTCGATGCCAAGCAGTTCAAAGCGTCACCCACGGAGCTCGAACGGGCCCCGGTGGTCGTGGCCACGAACCCACAGATCGCCGCAATCCTTGGACAAATCAACCTCCTCCAGACCGAATACGCGAGGAGCCGGGAACGGTACCAGGAAAAACATCCCCACATGCTCGAGCTTCGATCCGCCCTCGACGAACTCGAAAGCCGGCTCCAGGCCGAGCTTCTCAAGACGATCGACTCTCTGAAGATCAACTACGATCTGGCCAAGGCCCAGGAAGAGTCCCTGGCGCGGGAACTCGAGGCTGCCCAGAACGAAAGCATCCATATGGCGGAGCAGCGCATTGAGTATTATCAGCTTCTAAATGCCTCCAAGGTGAATCGGACCCTGTATGACTCGCTGCTCAGTCGTCTGAAAGAGACGTCTATCCTGCAAGAGTTTCAAAACCCTCACGATATTGTGCAGATCATCGACAAGGCTGTTCCGCCGGACAAGCCTGGAGGATATCGCCCCTACCTCCTGCCCGTTGCGTGTGGGGTCGGTCTTCTCCTGGGCTTTTTCCTCTGTTATGTCAAAGACTATTTCGACACGACCATCGAAAATGAGAGGGACGTGCGAGAGACGCTCCATCTTCCGGTCCTTGGCGTTGTGCCCCGGGTGCGGCCCCCTCGCGGCCGGAGACCTTGGGCGATCGAAAAAGCCGTTCTTCGGTGGCCCGACTCCGTGCTTTCGGACCACGTGGAAAGGCTCGCTCAGGTGGTCGTACATCTATCGGCCAAGCAGAGCGTACGAAGCATTCTTGTGACGAGCGTCCGGCCCAGAGAAGGCCGAACCACCATAGCCTCCAATCTCGCTATCCTCTTGGCCCAGGCAGGCGAAAAGGTGCTGCTCGTGGACGGCGATGCGCGCAGGCCTCGCCTGCACGAGATTTTTCCCTGCCGGAACGACTCGGGCCTCGTCAGTCTTCTGGCAGAAGGCCTCGACCCGACCGATGCCATCCGTGGCACCGATGTGCCCAATCTTTTCCTGATTCCCTCGGGCGTGCCCAGGGGCGAAGGGACGAAACCCTTTGAACCCCGGAGGGTTCAGGAGGTCTTTGAAAACCTTCAGGGCCGGTACGACCGGATTGTCGTGGACTCGCCCGCCCTGCTGGAAGTGAGAGACGGATCGGCTCTGGCTCGGGCTGTGGACGGGATTCTGTGGGTCGTAGCCAGTGGCAAGACCCATAGGGAAAAAGCCTTTTGGATGCTTCAAACTCTGTCTCTTCTTGACAGGACCGTTTTGGGCGTGGCCCTGAACATGGTTCGCTTCCTGCGCGGTCCGACCGGCTACTATTCAGGCAGATCGTGATGCGCTCGGAAAGCCCCGCAGCCGGCCCTTTGGATTCGAAGCCTCCCTCCTCGTCTAGGATTTTTCAGAGGCAAGTCCGTTTCCTTTTCTGGATCGCCCTTTTTTCCGTTCTCTGCCGCCTCGTCCTCTTGACCCAGAAGGAAGTGGTGGGTACGGATGAAGTGATCTATCTCGCCCTTGGCCAGAGCCTCTGGCAGGGGCACGGCCTCACCCTCGAGGACCGGCCGGTGACGATGTGTCCTCCCCTTTTGCCGATCGTGGCCGGGATTTTTTCCCTCTTTACCGAGGACCTGGAAAAAGGGACGAACTTTACCTACTGGTTCTTCGGCGGGCTTCTCGTTATTCCCTACTTTTCCTTCGCAAGGCGCATCTACGGCGACAAAGTGGCGAGACTGGCCTGCTTTTTTCTCGCCTTCTATCCGGGCCTGCTCCTGGCTTTTTACTGGGGGTCCATGACCGAGCACCTGTACACCTTTCTTCTCGTCTCGGCCTTTCTGTTTTGCCTGCGTGCAGTGGACCGGGGTGCTCCCTCGGATTTCGCCTGGGCGGGCGTCCTTCTGGCCCTCGTGTACCTGACGCGGTCCGAGGGCATCCTGTTTTTTCCGGTCTTGTTGGTCTGGACCGCGGCTCGCACGCTCCGGGGGACCCCGAACCGGCGCCGCGCTCTTGCACGACTGGCCGCGATGGCGCTGTGCTTCGCCGTGGTCAGCGCGCCCTACCCGCTCTTCCTGAAAAAGCACTCTGGCGAACTCAGCATCAGCGGAAAAACCAAATTGATTCTGCTGGCTGGCGCCATGGATCTGCGAGAACGGGAGAAACTGCTCGGCAAGTTGAATGAGGAGGGCACGGACTTTTTCAATTACGAGGATCTCGTCCGGGACAAGACGGTTCTAGGTATGGTTCTTGAAAACCCCAAGGTCCTGGTTGGAGGGTCTCTTCTCCAAATTCGCAACTTTTTTGTGGCCCTTTTCTCGTGGAAGGTCTTCCCAGCCTTTCTCCTTCCTTTTGTCATCCTGGGCCTGTTCCGGCGGGTGTGGGACCGGCAGAGACTGCGAAAGGAGCTCTTTCTTGCCACGGTCTGCCTTCCCTTCCTGGTCTTCCTGACCTTTCAGATCTGGCCGAGGTATCTGTTGCCCATGACGCCGGTCCTGCTTCTCTGGGCAGTCCGGGGGGTCGTGGAACTGGAAGAGTGGATCGAAGCCTCAGTCCGCAAGATCCGGGGAAACCGGACTCTGCGCCCCCCAAGACCGTGGTGTTTCGTTCCCAGGGTGTTGGCTGCCATTCTCTTGCTGGCCATTCTGGTGGCCAAGCCTGTCAAAGCGCGCATGCTGGATCAGATGCCTGTCGAGTACAAGACTGCGGGTCTCTGGATGAGGGAGAACCTCCCGCCTCAGGCAATCATCCTGGCTCGAAAGCCCGAGGTAGCTTATTACGCGCAGCGGCGAATGCGGCCCTTGCCCAACGAGGAGCTGCCACGGATTCTCCGCTACGCCCTCGCCCAAAAGGCGCAATACATGGTCGTGGACGAGGCCTTCATCGCAACACGGCCCCAGCTCGCCGGTCTTCTGGCCAGCGAGGAGCCTCCGCCACCGCTCGAACGCATTTATGAGACCCGCAGTCCTTCTGGACGGAAGCTGCGGGTGTTCCGCATTGACTTGGGCCAGTCTGGTTCCCCTTGGCCCGGAGGAGCCGGTCCGTGAGACAGTCGAGACCCCCTCTTCTCAAGCTTTGCGGACTCCTCCTTTTGGCGATCGCGGTCGCCCCGGGCGTTTGGTTTCGAACCGTGGACTTGGCGCGGGAGGGTCCAAGAGTCTGGGACGAAGGGATTTACATCCAAGAAGCCCAGTTTCTTTATACCCTGGTGGGCGGGCTCTGGACGACTGCGACCCTCAAAATCCGCGAGATGGTAACGCGCCAGGATGTTTGGAAAAAGGACGAGCAGCTTGAATGGCTCCGAGGCCATCTTCGGGGGTCGCCTCCCATCTTCGGAAGGGTCACCCACGATGCAGCCCTGGCGGCCGGCATGATCGTCTGGGGACCGGACGATCCGAGCGTAGCGGCTCGGGTGAATGCAGCAGCGGGGGTGCTGTCCCTCGGCCTTGTCTTCTTGCTGGCGAGAAAGCTTTACGGCGGCCGTGCCGCTCTCGTCTCAACGCTCGCCTTTTCCCTTTGCGGATACCATATCCAATACTGCCGCTCGGCCATGGCCGAGACCACGACTTTGCTCTTCCTTTTGCCCGCCTTCTTGTTCTATTGGGAAAGCAGGACCCTGAGAGAACACCGCTCGTTCGGTTTTCTCGCTCTGGCCGGGTTTTTCCTGGGCCTGTCCTTTACCGCCCACAACCGGATGCTGGTCTTGTGGGGTTTGTTCGTTCTGTACGAAATTTTCCTGTGGTTCATGCGCTCGCCAGCGCAACCGCGCTTCTTCTTGCGGCGCCTGGCCGTGTTCCATGCCGCTTTTTTTCTGCCCTTGGCCGCCTGGGAATTCCCTTACTACGTCGCCTTTCTCGTGACAAAGCATCTGGGCCTTGTGGTATCGGCTCCTACGTACCTGGAGCAAGTGGTCGTGGCCTTGGGAAGGTCCGCCCTCTGGGGTTACATCTCAAAGGCTTACAGACCCGAAGGGTTCCTCACGTTTCCATATCTTCTTGCCCAGAGTTCTGGGCTCGTCCTTGCCCTGATTTCGCTTGCCGGACTGGTCGCGGCCCTTAAGAGGAGGAAGCCCGAAGACCTCATGGTTCTCGGCTGGTTCCTCATTCCGTTCGTCTTCTACAGTTTGACCACCGCGGGACTCTCCAGGGTGTTTACGGTTGTTCTTCCGGCCGTGGCCCTGCTTGTGGGCGGGCTCTTCCGATCTGCAGAGCGGGGCCTGTGGTGCCCGAAGCTTTCAGAAGGGGCAAGAACGTTCGCCCTGGAGGTCATCGTGCTGGCGTTGCTGTTCGTCAACGGCCTTTGGTTTGCTCGTCAGAGCCTGATCTGGACAGACGGGTATGGCCAGACCACCTCCTGGCTCAAGTCCAGGGGAGCCGAAAAGATTATCAGCACGAACATTCCGGTTTTCGAGGTGTATTTTGGGAAGGGCCGCGTAGCGCCGTCACCACCAGACTCTCTGGAAGCGCTCAGGGACCTGACCCAGACAGGGTATGGGTACTACATCGTGGATTGTAACAAGCCCCTCTATGGGCTCTACCAGAAGCGTCGCGTGGAAGTTATGGATTTCGTCGCCTCCCGGACCAGGCCGGAGGCGGTTTTCGAAAACCCCTTCGTGAGAAACCCGCTTACGGTGTTCGAGGCCAACCTGTACTTTTGGGATACCTTGAAAACCCTGAAGAATATCAAGGCCCTCGGTCTTGACCGGATCGAGGTCTATGACCTGCGCGGGATCTCCTGGGAGGAGTAGGCGCACCCAAAGTCGAGGCTCAATGATGCCGGCAGGGCCCCTGGAAAACTGCGCTTGGGCATGATACGCTTTTTCTGTTAAGATAGAGTTATATCGTTTTTCGGAGACCAGCGAACAAGGTGAAACGTTCATGTACGGTCCCTACAAGGTGAGCGTTGTCATACCAGCCTACAACGAGGAAGCGACGATCGCATCGGTTGTCAGGGACTTTCGCTCCCAGCCCACTCCTGACGAGATCCTCGTTGTGGACAACAACTCCAAGGACCGGACGGCCGAGGTCGCCGCAAAGGAAGGGGCCCGGGTGATCCTGGAGACCAAGCAGGGATACGGCAACGCCCTGCGGGCCGGCATGGACCACGCCGAGGGCGACATCCTGATTCTGTGCGAGGCGGACGGGTCGTTTCGCGCCTCGGACCTGAACAAGTTCCTGGCCTACATCGAGGACGCAGGGCTGGTCATCGGCACGCGGACGACGAAACAGATGATCGACCAGGGCGCCAGGATGACCTTTCTCATCCGGATGGCCAACATTGCGGTGGCCAAGTTCTTGCAGATGCTCTGGTTTTTTACAAACGAAACCCGCTTCACCGACGTGGGATGCACGTACCGCGGTCTGTGGAGACACGTTTATCGCCAAATCCGGCCGGGCCTGACCGCCGTGGGCCCTGATTTCTCGCCGGAAATGATGGCCGAGGCGCTGCGATGCAGGGTGAAGATCGTGGAGATTCCGGTCAAGTACTTCCAGCGGGAGGGAGGCGAATCCAAGCATTCGGTCAGTTACTACCATTTGGCCAGGACCGCGCTCAAAATGATCCGAACCATTGTGAGAAAGAAGCTCGAGCCCTCGGTCCGCCAGGAGGCGTCTCGAGCGGCCTAGAATTCGCAAACCCTTTGCGCCAGCAGGAGAGCCGCATCCCATGGAATCTTCCAACCGCTTCGTCGGCGTGATTCTTGCCGCAGGCAAGGGAACCCGCATGGCTCCCTTCAGCCAGCGCTTTCCGAAGCCCCTGCTCCCCATCTGCAACCGGCCGATCCTGGAGTACCAAATCGAGTACATGAAGAAGGCCGGCATTCGCGACATCATCCTGGTCATCGGCCATCTCGGTTACGCCATTGCCAGGCACTTCGGTGATGGCGACAGCTTCGGCGTCCGGATCCGGTACGTCGAACAGGAAACCACCCTCGGGATCGCCCACGCCGTGGGAAGGCTCGAGCCGCACATTTCGTCCCCTTTTCTGCTTTTTCTTGGCGATATTTTCTTCATCACCGACGACCTGTCCCTCATGATGAATCGGATGCTCGAGGAGAAGGCGAGCGCCGTTCTGGCCGTCAAGCGGGAGAAGGATCCGGAGGCTATCAAGCGCAATTTTGCGGTGCTGCTCAACGAAGAGGGCCGCGTCAAGCGGGTGATCGAAAAACCCCGGTATGTGACGAATTCGATCAAGGGATGCGGCCTCTACCTGTTCGATTTGCACATTTTCGACGCCATCCGCAGGACGCCGCGAACGGCCATGCGAGACGAATATGAAATCACGGACGCCATCCAGATCCTCGTGGACGACGGCTTTCCTGTCGTAGCGGCCGACATCGTCCGGGAAGACATGAACGTGTCCTATCCGCATGACCTGCTGCTTTGCAGTCTGGAGGAACTCCGGCATCGAAATCAGCCTTACCTGGTCGGCAAGGATTGCGGCCTGCATCCCGGGGTGAGACTCGAGCGAACCGTCGTGGGCGACCGCGTGAGGATATCCACGCCGATCCGGATCACGGACTCGGTTCTATTCCCAGACACCGTGGTGGACTCTCCCGTAGATCTGGACAAATACATTGTGACCCCTGAAACCTGGATCGACTGCAAATACTTCTTTTAAAGCCTCTTCGCGTGAAAACCGTGAGCCGTGCCGGTCCCTTCCGTGCCCGTTCTGTTGCGAGCCCTGTTCTTTGGACCTGGCTGACCTGCCTCGCGTCTCTTTCGTTCCTATGGCAGGCCGGCCATCTGGCTCTTTCGCCTTTGGCTTTCGGCGCTGTCTGCGCCCTGCTCGCTCTGCCCGTAGCCTGGAGCGAGGTCCGGCACAGATCCCTGTCGACCTTTCTGGACGAATGCTGGCGGAGCCGCGCCAGGACTTCTATCCTGCTCGCCATCGTGTTTGCGGCCCTGGCCAGGTTTTACTGGATGCCCGGGTTTCGCCTTTACACCCTGGGAGACGGGGCTCCCCACTTCGTGAACACCTGGACGGTCTTTCGCGCCTTCCAGGAAGGAGAGATCCCCTTCTGGAACAACTACTGGGGCTGCGGGTCTCCTTTCTTGCAGTTTTATCCCCCTCTGTTCTTCTATGCCGCTGCAGGTCTCCTGTTTCTTCGAGAAGACCTGTTGTTCGCAATCCGGATTCTGCTGTTCTTGCTGCACCTTCTCTCCGGGTTCACCCTTTACCGGCTGGCAAGGGCTTTGGGCAGTCCCCGTTCCGGAGGAGCCGTGGCCGCGACGGCTTATGTGCTGGCCCCCTGGCACGTGTTTCAACTCTTTCATTTCAATCGCTTTCCGGTGGCTCCGGTCTACGTTTTCCTTCCTGTCCTGTTCCTGTCATGTGAAAAAGCGCGGCAGAGGCCCCTCCAGGCCTGCCTCCTCGGAGCCGGAGCGCTGGCCGTCATTGCTCTCTCCCATCAGGGGTATGCGATTTTTTCCCTCGCCTTGTTCCTCTTGTACGGGCTTTTCCGGGCCGCCCCGGCCGGCCCGCACGGCTCCTGGATCTCCTTGCGGGCCGCTCTGCGGCACTGCCTGTCTGTTTCTGTCCTCGGACTGGCCCTTTCTTCTTTCCTTTGGGTCCCCCACATGCTCGAAGCGGCCCTGTTGCCTTTCCTGCCCTCCCTGACGCCGATGCAAGGGGTCAAGGGCTTTGTCATGGACAACCCGTACGTGGCCACTCTGCTCCTGTGGTCCCGCAAGCCGATCGGGCACTCCGGCTACATCGGTCTTTCGCTGCTCGCACTGGGGCTCTCCGGAGCGGCCTTTCGGGTCCACAGCCGCGGAACCGGATGGCCGAGCCTGCTGGCCTGCCTGGCCGCGTCCTTCTTTCTGGTGCTCGGGCACACGAACGTGCTCTATTCCTGGATCCCTTTTGTGTACTCTCAGTTCTACGCTGGCAGGTATCTCATTTTCCTTGTGTTCTTCCTTTCGATCGCCGTAGCTTTTTCGTTTCGCCCTTCCCAGGGGCAAAACGACCTTCCGCAGGCGGCAGGATCCCGCCTCCAGGCGGGTTTGGCCTTTGTTCGTTCTCGCGCCCCTCTGGTTTGCCTCGGAGTGATCCTCGTCGACTTCCTGCCCATTGCCACGTTTGTGCAGGAAGCCCCGCGCTACGCGACCGAAGACCAGGGACGGGTTTACGCCTCCATTCGGGAGCGGCGGATCGCCTCCCGCCTTCTGGCGGCGAGGGCTGTGGACCTGCCCCAGGACTTCGCTTCGAGAAACCATGGGTCCCTGGTGCTCCCCTTCGAAGCCGGAGTGCCGACCCCGGAGGCCGGGCAATTTGGTACGCTTGGGTCCTACGGATACATCTACAAGATCCTCAAATCAGCTCGGGAGACCCTGACCGCCTATGGGACCATGCCTGAAGAGGTACGACAAGCTCTTTGCCTGCTCAACGTGCGGTACGTGTTCTCAGACGCTCTGACCGAAGGGGCTGCAAAGGCTCTGGGAGGCGAGAACTTCGGAGGCCCCCTGTGGCTCCTGACGCTGTCGGAGTCTCAGCCGATTGTCGCAACGAACCGGCTCGAGCCGGCCCGGGACCGATGGCCCCTGCCCCGGAACGCGGTGGATCTCGTCCTGGATCGATGGGATCCGCCAGACCCCATCGGGGAGATCCTTTCCACGATGGAATTCGATCCCGCTCGGATGCGCGCCAAGAGGATCTGGATCCGGGAAGAAGGGGCTCCTCTGGAGGTCTCGCCTCAACTTCCGGACTCGGTGCAGGTCGAAGAGCAGGAACTGGGTCTTTCCTGGCTTCGCCTTCGCGTCTCCGCCTCCTCGGATTGCTTTCTCCAGCTCAGCCAGAGTTTCTACCCATACCAGAGCGTTCTTTTGGACGGCGCGCCCTGTCCCAAGGTTTATCGCTCTGTGATGGACTTTATCGTGATCCCTTTCCCGGCTGGCACTCACACTGTCGAGGTTCGGGCCTTCCTGTCTCCGATCCGCAAGGCCACGTTGGCTCTGTCTGGCTTCGTGCTTGCCGGGATGGTCTTCGCCGCCGTGGTGGGGAGGAGGGGCCGGTGAAGGAAGAATCGACAGCCCGCAAAGTCGTACGCAACACCCTGTTCAACTACCTTGCCGTTTTCAGCATCACGATCATCCGGCTGGCGGCCATGCCTGTGATCGTGCACGGTCTCGGCAACGACCGCTTTGGGATTTATGCGGCCATCATGAGTATCGTGGGATACGTGGGGCTGCTCGACCTGGGGATCGGCATGTCTCTGACCAAGTTCGTGGCGGAGTACGATGCCAAGAAGGATCACGCCAGTCTCGCCGAGTTTCTCAGTACGGCCCTTCTTCTTTACATCGGCCTCGGCGCGATCGGAGCCGCCATCCTCGCGGGCGGTTGCGGCCTTCTTGTCCGGCAGTTCTTACAGATTCCCGAGGCCTTGTGGCCCGAGGCTCGGCTCGTGGTCTGGATCACGGCTGTCTCTCTTTTCAACGGCCTCACCCTGGGAATCTTCGGGAATCTCTTGAACGGGCTGCAGCGGCAGGACATTTCCCGGACCATCGGCATTGCCAACACCCTGGTCACGTACGGAGGGGCCATTGTCCTGATCCACCTTGGCCTCGGCCTCGTCGGTTTCGTGCTGTTCAGCGCGGTCATGGATCTTCTGAGCTTTGTTGTCCAGATGGGAATCGCCAAGAGACTCGTGCCGTCCCTGCCTTTCGTGCCGAGGACGTTTCGCCTCCAGAGGATGCGCCAGATCCTGAATTTCTCGTTCGCCATGTTCATCAACCAGCTCGCGGTTCGGAACATGGGAAGCTTGGACAAGATCGTGCTGGGCTTCTTCCTGCCCATCGCGAACGTGACGTTTTACAGCATCGGATTCACCGTGACGAGTTTCTGTTTCCGGGTGCCGGCCGCCGCTGTTCTCGCCTCCATGCCTGCCGCCAGTGAGCTTCAGGCCAAGGACCGCATGGAGGCCGTGCAGGAGCTGGTGCTGAGAGGCATCAAGTACACCGGGGCGCTGGCCGTGCCACTCTTCACCGTGGTGGGGATTCTGGCCCCGGCTCTGGTGCGGCTCTGGATGGGCGACGGTTACGAGGCAAGCGCGCGGGTGGCCCAGATTCTCCTGTTCGGCTACTTCTGGCTGGTCCTGTCGTCTTCGAGCATGAGCGTCATGGTTGGCATCGGCAAGCCATACGTCAACACCCTGTATGCGGTGGCCCAGATCCTGCTCTGTACGGGGCTGAGCGTGCTCATGGTCATGCGATTCGGCCTGTACGGAGCCGCCGCTGGTTCGTCCCTCGCTTACTCGATCGGGAGCCTCGCTTATCTTGTTCACTCCTCGTGGATCTTTCGAATCCCTCTTGCCCGCATGGTGAACCGGACCGTCTCGGCCAAGGTTCTTCTGCTGCTGTCTCCGGGCGTCCTGCTGCTGGCGCTCTCTGCGCGGTTTCCCGAGCCCGGACTCTTCCAGGTCCTGGCGCTCGCAGGGGCTTACGGGCTGCTGTATGGATTCATCCTTTTGCGCTACGGGGTCGATGCATACGACATGGAGAAGATTTCGGCCGTCCTGCCGGCCGTGCGCCACTTGGCTCGGTTCCGTCGGTGAGCGCGAAAGGGGCGGAGACCCGCAAGACCACGGGCTTCAAGATGGCGAGAATTGGGATTGACGCGAGGTACTTGGAGAACGAATCCACAGGGATCGGCCGGTACAGCTTCAACCTGCTGCGGCGGTTGCTCGAAATCGACCAAAAGAACCACTACCATGTGTTCCTGCGCCCAGGGTACAGCGGCCGTTTCGAGGCTCCGAATGTCACCTGCCGGACAGTCCCCTACCCGCCGATCTCGCTTGGATCCCTCCTTGCCCTGTCCTGGGAGGCCCGCCGATGCGCTTTGGACCTGTGGCATGCCCACTTTCCGGTCTTGCCCCTTTTCCACGGCGTGCCTTCGATCCTCACGGTCCATGATCTCCAGCCCCTGCGGGTCCCGGAGATGGCGGGCGCGAGACCCTTGCCGCTGCGGGTCGGGTATCGCATGTACTACGGCTTTGCATACCGATGGTCCCTGGCCCGGGCCCGGGCCGTCGTGGCCGTCTCGGTCTCGACTGCTTTCGACGTGAAGGAGATGTTCTCCGTGCCCTGGGAAAAAATTCGAGTCATTTACGAGGCTCTCGACGAGTCCTTCCGGCCGACTCGAGCAGGCTCGGGGCTCAACGGCTCTTTCCCGGGACCTCTCCCGCCAAGATTCCTCTTGTATGTGGGAAGCACTTTGCCCCACAAGAACCTCGGAAATCTCCTCCGGTCTTTTTCGATCGTCCTGGGACAGGCCGGCATGGGGGATTTGCATCTTGTCTTGGCGGGAAGGAAGAGCCGGTTCGAAGGCCACTGGGAACAAGAGGCTCTGCGACTCGGCGTCATGGACCGGGTTGTGCGCACCGGCTATGTCTCTGCCCGCGATCTTCCGATCCTCTATGAGAGAGCGAGCGCTGTCCTGTGCGTGAGCCGTTTCGAAGGGTTCGGGTTCCCGGCTCTTGAAGCCATGCGCTGCGGAACGCCCGTGATCGCGGCATGCCACGGGTCCCTGCCTGAAGTCGTCGGCCCGGCCGCGATGTGGGTGCCGCCCGATGATCCGGAAAGAATCGCGGAGGCCGTCCTGCGCGTGCTCCAAGACCAGGACCTGAGGGCCCGGCTGAAGAGGCATGGGCAGGAGACTGTCAACCGCTTTTCCTGGCTCTCTGCAGCCCGGGAGACCCTTCGCCTCTTCGAAACCGTTCTGGGGGAACCTCTCTGATGAAGATCTGCCTGATCAACCCGCTTTTCGTAGAACCGTCGTCCCGCGGGCAGGAGCGGTACTTCGTGCGTTCCGGAAGCCGCTGGCCCTCGAGTTACCTGCGCCGGCCGGGCATGAGGCCCCGGTACGTGCCGTTTCCATTTTTCATGGCCTACGCCGCCGCCTTGCTGGAGAAAGAGGGGTTTGCCGTCTCGGTCCTCGACGCCGTCGGCGCGAACCTGCCCGTGGACGCCCTGGTGGAACGGGTCGTCCGGGAGCGACCCGACTGGATCGTGTACGAGACCACCACGCCTACCTTGAACTGGGACCTGGCCTTGGCCACCCGCCTCAAGGAACGCACGGGGGCGACGATCGCCCTGAGCGGGACCCACGTGACGACCTTTCCCCAAGAAACCCTCGAGCAAGCGGCGGCCGTGGATTACGTCCTCCTGTACGAATACGAGTTCACTCTTTTGGAGCTGCTTCGAGCTTCGTCAGTCGGCGGAGAGCTCGGCTCTATCGCCGGCGTCGCCTATCGAAAGGACGGCCGGGTCGTGCTCCAGAGAGACTACGTGCCCATAGATCCTTTGGATCGGTTGCCTCTGCCGGCCCGACACCTGTTTCCGCTGCCCGACCGACCGGACATGGACGCCTATTGGGACGGGTTCTGCCAGCACAGGCCCGCCGTGCAGATGCACGCCAGCCGGGGCTGTCCGTTTCGTTGCGACTTCTGCCTCTGGATTCAGGTCATGTACCGGGACGGGAAGTATCGGACCTTTTCGGCCGAGCGGGTGGCGGACGAGATGGAGGATGTGGTCGGCCGATTCAAGGCCCGGGAGATCTATTTCGACGACGACGATTTTACGGTGAGCAAGAAACACGTTCTTGCCATCTGTCGCGAGATTCGACGTCGGGGGCTGCGGGTGCCCTGGTCCTGCATGGGGGATGCCGTGGTTCCGGACGCCGAGATGCTGGACGCCATGGCGGATGCGGGCTGCGTGGGCATGAAATTCGGCGTCGAGAGCGCCGCGCCCGAAATCCTGGCCCGCTTGGGCAAACCCGTGGACCTGCAGCGGGTCCTCGAAGTGGCCCGAGGATGCAGCCGCCGGGGCATCAAGACTCATGCGACCATCACCTTCGGTCTCTGGGAGGAGACCCGGGAAACCATGGAGCGAAGCCTTGTCTTCGTGCAGGAACTGGATGTGGACAGCGTGCAGTTCAGCATCACGAGTCCCTTTCCAGGCACTCGATATTTCGAAGAGCTCAAGAAGTCCGGAAGGCTCACGACCCTGGATTGGACACGGTACGATGGCTCCCGCAGCTCGGTTGTAGTCTTCCCCCACCTGTCCGTGTCCGAAATCGAGAGTTTCTGCGCCAGGGCGCCTTCGAGATGGCTTTGGAAAAAACTTCGGGATCCGGCCTGGGTATTGAGGCAGATCCGATACCTGGCAAGGCTTCTGAAGGGTCAGGGGATGAGAGGCCTCGGACAAAGGATCCGCCGGGCGTTGGAAATCCTCTGGTCATCGTCATAAATGGGGGCAGGATGCGGATCCTGATGCTCAACCACAACACGAAATGGCGGGGCACGTTTTTTCGGGCCTTTCACTTTGCCCGATGCCTTGCCCGACGGGGCCATGACGTCACGGTCGTCACGATTTCGGAGTCCAACCGGCTGCGGTTCCGGACCGAGAATCTGCAGGGCGTCCGGGTCGTGGAATCCCCGGACCTGCTTGCGGGCAAGGGGCGGACAGGCTGGGATCCGTACGACACGATCCGCCGGACCCTGCTCGCCCTGACGGGCGAGACGTTCGATATCGTCCATGCCTTCGACTGCCGACCCGCCGTGATTGTGCCGGCCCTTGCCCTCAAGCGATTCAGAGGCGTGAAGCTCGTCTCCGATTGGGCGGACTGGTGGGGTCGCGGGGGGATCATCGAGGAACGGGGTCGGATCCTTCGGTGGACCATGGGCGCGGTCGAGACCTTCTTTGAGGAATTCTTCAGGCCCTTCGCCGACGGCCTGACCGTAACCAGTCGGGCCCTTCAAGACCGGGCCGCAGGACTCGGCATCCCGAGGGGTCGAATTCGCTACATTCCCTCGGGAGCCGACACCGAGACGATCCGGCCGATGGATAAGATCCATTCGAGAAAGCTTCTCGGCCTGCCCGAAAACGGTCCCATCGTGGAATTCATCGGCTTCGTCAACTACGATTTCGACTGCATGATCCGATCCTTTCCCTTCGTTCAAGAAGCCTTTCCGGAAGCGACCCTGCTGCTTGTCGGGCAGCCCTCCCCGCTGACGCCCAAGATCTCCAAGGCGTGCGGCATCACCAGGGGCATCCGCGAAACGGGCGTGGTTCCCTTCGAGAAGCTCTCCGTGTATCTTGCCTGCGCGGACGTGCTCCTTTTGCCCTTTACGGACAAGATCTGCAACATCGGCAGGGGCCCCATCAAACTGGGGGACTACATGGCCGCCGGCCGCCCCATCGTCACACAACCCGTGGGGGACCTGCGGTTCGTGTTCGACGAGAACGAGCCCATCGGGGTTCTTGCGGGGGACACGCCGGAGGAATTCGGCCGAGCGGTCTGCGAGCTGCTGGCCAACCCGGTTCGGGCCGAAAGACTCGGCCGAAACGCCAGGCGTCTGGCCGAGGAGCGGTACGCATGGCCCATTCTCGCCGCGGAACTGGAAAGGTACTACGAGGGCCTGCTCGGGAGTGCGGACGGCTCTGCTGAAGCTGCCAAGGGGAGGCACGAACCATGAGGATTCTGGTCACAGGAGGCGCGGGGTTCATCGGTTCCCATCTTGTGGACGCCCTCGTGGACAGGGGGTTCGATGTGGTGATCTTCGACAGCCTGGAGCCGCAGGTGCATCCAGAGGGCGCCCCGCCACCCTACCTGAACCGCAAGGCCAAGTTCGTACACGGGGACGTGCGAGATGCCGGTCAGTTAAAAAGGGTTCTCGACGGCGTAGAAGTGATTTTCCACGAGGCGAGCGCCGTGGGAGTGGGCCAGTCCCAGTACGAAATCGCCCGCTACGTTGGCGTCAATACCTTCGGGACAGCCCAGTTGCTCGATCTTCTCGTCAACACCGATCATGCGGTGAGGAAGCTCGTGGTGGCCGCCTCCATGAGCAGTTACGGAGAGGGGCTTTACCGGTGCGCCACCTGCGGTCCGGTTCGGCCACCTCTCCGATCGGCCGAGCAAACCCGAGACGGGGCCTGGGAGCCGCCCTGCCCGAAGTGCGGGGGACCCCTCACGCCAGCGCCGACAGGGGAAGACGAACGGCTCTACTGCAACTCCATTTACAGCCAGACCAAGAAGGACCAGGAGGAAATGTGTCTCCTAGTCGGCAGAACCTACGGCCTTCCGGTGGTGGCCCTTCGGTACTTCAACGTTTACGGGCCTCGCCAATCCCTGTCGAATCCTTACACGGGCGTGGCCGCGATTTTCTTGAGCCGGGTAAAGAACGACAGGCCGCCTGTCCTGTACGAAGACGGCCTGCAGACCCGGGATTTCATCCATGTGAGCGATGTGGTCCGGGCCAACCTCCTGGCCATGGAAAAGTCCGAGGCAGACGGACAGGTTCTGAACGTGGGAACCGGGGTGCCGGTGACCATCCGACACGTGGCGGAAACCCTTTGCAGGGCCTGCGGCAAGGCTCTGACGCCTCACGTGACCCACCAGTTCCGAAAGGGCGACGTTCGTCATTGTTATGCCGATCTTTCCCGTATCAGCCGGCTGCTCGGCTTCTCTCCCCAGGTGCGGTTCGAAGACGGTATGAGTGAACTGATTGAATGGTCCCGTTCTGTCGAGGCCTGGGACGGCTACGACCGGGCCAGGGCAGAGCTGGAAGCAAAGGGTCTGCTGTGAAGGGAGGGCCAGAAGGGTGAAAGTTCTCGTGACCGGCGGAGCAGGTTTCATCGGTTGCAACATCGCCGCCAGAAGAATCCTGGAGAAGCATGAAGTCGTGGTCTTCGACAACCTCTCCCGCCGGGGGACCGAAGAGAACTTGCGGTGGCTTCGGACGCTGGGACCGGTCGAGTTTGTCCGGGGGGACGTACGGTCCGCATCGGATGTGACCGCTCTGTTCCGGAACCATCCCGACGTCGAGGTCGTCTACCATATGGCGGCCCAGGCAGCGGTCACGACCTCGGTGGAAAATCCCCGGGAGGATTTCGAAGTCAACGCCTTGGGGACGTTCAACGTGCTGGAGGCCGTGCGCCAAAGCCGGTGCCGTCCGGTTCTGGTCTTCGCGTCGACCAATAAGGTCTACGGAGGCATGGAGGACGTGGCTGTGGTGGAGGTGGACGGCCGCTACGAATACAGGGATCATCCCCACGGGATCCGGGAGGACCGAACGCTGGATTTCCATTCCCCGTACGGATGCTCCAAGGGGTGTGCGGACCAGTACGTGCGCGATTACGCCCGCATTTACGGACTCGAGACCATCACCTTCCGGCAGTCCTGCATCTACGGTCGCCGCCAGTTCGGCCTGGAGGATCAGGGCTGGGTGGCTTGGTTCACGATTCAGGCGGTCCTGGACCGTCCCGTTACGATCTTCGGCGATGGCAAGCAAGTCCGGGACATGCTCTTTATCGACGATCTTCTGGACGCCTACGACCGGGCCGTCGAGAAGCGGGACGTCACCCGAGGGAAAATCTACAACATGGGCGGCGGGCCCCGAAACAAGATGTCCCTCCACGACCTCATCGCTTACCTGGAGAGGTTGACGGGTCGGAAGATGAAGGTCTCCTATGACCGCTGGCGGCCGGGCGACCAGCCGGTCTTCGTGGCGAATCTGGATTTGGCCAGGCAGGATTTCGGATGGGAGCCGAAAACATCACCGGAGGAGGGTGTGGAACAACTCTACCAGTGGGTGTCTGACCATGCGAAGGTCATCCTCGACCTCGGTCTGTGAAAGAAAAACCACCCTGGACGGGGGGAAAAGAATGGGGCGGCTCGCCTCCATGCGGGTTGTCCGCTGCCGCGCACTCTCGTTGTGCCTGCTGCTATGCCTTCTGACCTGGTGGTCGGGCTGTCGGTGCCAAGCTTCTCCGGGTCCTGAACAGGGGGCCGGCTCGCACGAGGGCCGGTCCGACGACGCTCGTCAGCCGATGCGGGAGGAACTCCGGCCGGATCATGTTCACAAGACTACCCTGGCCGGCACTTGGTATCCGGACCGCCCGGAGGAACTCCGCAGCATGATTGGCCGATTCCTGGCCGAGGCTTCCCTGCCGGAGGCGCTTCCAAAGAGGTCTTTGGCCGGGCTTGTGGTTCCCCATGCGGGGTATCTTTATTCGGGGCCGGTTGCAGCCTGCGCCTACCGGTTGCTGGCCTCTGCACCGCCCCGTCGCGTGGTCCTGGTCGGACCGAGCCACCGCTCGGCCTTTCGGGGGCTTGCCCTGAGCGATGCCGGCGTGTTCGAAACGCCTCTCGGCCAGGTTCGGGTCGACCTGGAGGCCTGTCGGCGACTCCTGGGATGCCCCCTGGTAGGGGTGGACCGGGAGGCTCACCGTTTCGAACACTCCGTGGACATCCAGCTTCCCTTTCTCCAGGTCGCTTTGCCCAGGGATTCCTTTCAGATCGTGCCGTTGCTCGTGGGCAATCTTCAAGAAGAGGATTCCATCGTCCTGGGCAGGACTCTGGCCGATCTCCTTGATGACGCGACAATCCTTGTGATAAGCTCTGATTTCACCCACTACGGGCCCCGGTACGGCTATGTGCCGTTCCCACCAGATGGCTCGATTGCCGAGCGGCTGCGGCGTCTCGATGAGGGTGCCTGGTCGCGCGCGCTGGCTCTGGACAGGAAGTCCTTTGATTCTTATTGTCGAGAAACAGGGGCGACGATCTGTGGAGCCCGCGCCATCGGCCTTCTCCTGGAGGCGCTCCCAAAGGGCGCAGAAGGCCGCCTGCTCTGTTACGGCACATCGGCGGACGTAACCGGCGACTTCGAGAACGTCGTGGGTTACGTGGCCCTGGCTTTTTTTCGGACTTCACCCGCCTCAGCCGAAGCACCCAACCCGGCCGGGAAGGAGCCAAAATCCATGAAGAAAGAACCTCCATCGTCCTCTGGCGAGAAAGTCGAAATCGAATCGGTCCTGACTCCCTCGGAAAAGCAGACCCTTCTTCGTTTGGCCCGAGACACCCTTGAAAGCTATGTCCGAGAAGGTCGCATGCCGGACCCCCTCGGAGGCGCCTATGAAATCACCGAGAATCTGAGGGCCCCGAGGGGCGCGTTCGTCACCCTCAAAAAGCACGGCACGCTTAGGGGATGTATCGGGTACATTCTACCTCGTGAACCCCTTTACGTGGCGGTCCAAGAGAACGCCGTCAACGCCGCCTGCAGGGATTCGAGATTTCCGAGGGTAAAACCGGAAGAACTCGACGACATTCAAATCGAAATATCGGCTCTGAGCCCGCCTAGAGCGGTCGAATCCTACGAAGACATCCAGATTGGCACTCACGGCATCCTGCTGCGCAAAGGAGGGGCCCAGGCGGTCTTTCTCCCCCAGGTGGCGCCCGAACAAGGCTGGGGGCTTCAAGAGACGCTGCGCCAACTGTCTCTCAAGGCTGGCCTTCCACGGGACGCCTGGAAGGATCCCGATACCCGCTTTTCGGTCTTCACCGCCGAGGTATTCGAGGAACACCCATGAGACCGCCGGCCGAGTCAAAAGAAAACCGCCCGTGCGGCGAGGGCCTCTCCATTGTAATTCCCGCTTACAATGAGGAGGAGGGTGTCGGACAAGTGATCGACCAGATCCTGGCGGCCATGGCCCAGGTCGATCTTCCTCACGAGATCATCGTCGTGGACGACGGATCCCAGGACCGGACGGCTGAAATCGCTGCGGGCAAGCCCGTGAGGTTGCTCCGGCACGGCACGAACCGGGGATATGGAGCCGCGCTCAAAACCGGCATTGCCGCCTCGTCATATCCACACGTGGCAATCGTGGACGGGGACGGAACGTACGAACCTGCGGACCTGGTCAAGTTGATCCAGTCCATGGCCAATTCGGACATGGTCGTGGGCGCCCGGACGGGCAAGGGAGCGCAGATCCCCCTGCTGCGCAGGCCGGCCAAGTGGTTCCTGACCCGACTGGCCAATTATCTGACCGAAACCAAAATCCCCGATCTCAATTCAGGGTTCAGGATCTTCGACAAGGAGGTGGCGGAGCGTTTTTTTTCCATCCTTCCTTCGAACTTCTCGTTCACCACGACTCTCACGATGGCGATGCTGACGAGCGGATACTCGGTCGCCTTCGTTCCCACCCACTACGGCAAACGGAAGGGCAAGTCCAAGATCCGGCCCGTCCGAGACACTATCAACTTCCTCTCCTTGGTGCTCCGCACGGCCCTTTATTTTGCTCCGCTGAAGATCTTCCTTCGACTGAGCGTTTTTCTGATCGCCCTGAGCCTTTTCAAAATGATCGTAATCGACATCCTGCTCATCCAGAACATGACGGATTCCACCCTTCTGCTTCTGCTCGCCGGCATTCAGGTCGGAATGCTCGGGCTCCTGGCGGACCTGATAGACAAACGGAGTCCGCCCATGGGCGGCAAAAGGTAGGTTCGGGCCATGGACCGGTCCCTGCCCACGATTGTCCTGAAGATCGGGGGCTCGGTCCTCACGGACCGGGGTCTCGAACGGCCGGCCGTCCGAAGGGAGGTCCTCCGGTCCATTGCCCAGGAGATTGCCTCGGCCTGGCAGGCGGGCGGATTCCGACTCGTGGTTGTGCACGGGGCCGGTTCCTTCGGGCATCCCATCGTGAAACGGACCGGCATCGATCGCGGGATTCGCACGGCGTCAGACCGGCTGGCTTTCGCCGAAACCCAGAGGCTTCAGACCGTTCTGAACGGCATCGTCGTTGCCGCTCTGGTGCGGGCCGGTCTGCCGGCCTTTCCCTTCCAGGCTTCGGCCAACGTGGTGCTCGAGGCCGGAAGAATCCGCTCCTTCGCCCTCGCGCCAGTGCTCGAGCTTCTGAAATGGGGAATGGTGCCTGTCCTCAATGGGGTGCCGGCGGCTGACACGGCCCAGGGATGCTCCATCCTTTCCGGAGACGTTCTGGCCGGATACCTGGCAACGACTCTCAGCGCACAGGTCGTATTGCATGGCACGAACGTCCGGGGGGTCTTTACGGACGACCCAGCCCGCAATCCCCGCGCTCGGTTTCTTCCCGAACTCGATCTCTGGGATCCGGCTGCTCTCCCGAACGGCGTCGGCGGCTCCGCTGCCACGGACGTGACCGGAGGAATGCGCAAAAAACTCGAAGAGATCGCCAGGACCGGCGTGCCCTGCCAGGTCTATGACGCCACGGTTAAGGGAAACACCCGCAGGGCGCTCCTAGGAGAGGTTGTCGGGACGATCGTTCGGCGCGGCTGAGGGGCCTGGAGAAAAGGCGCCCTCGCCGGTGACCGAGGCGGCGAAGGATCCGTACCCTTCCCGTTCAATTGCGGCCGCCAGGAGATGCGCTTCCCCCTCATCGCGAGCCAGGGCGATGACGCATCCTCCTCCGCCCGCTCCTGTGAGCTTTGCGCCCGCAGCGCCCTTGGCCCTGCAAAGCGACACGAGTCGATCCAGGTCCGGGTCCGAAGCGCCGATCTCCCGGAGCGTCTCGTGGCTCCGATTCAGAAGAGGACCGAGTTCTGTCGGCTCTGAACCTGCCAGGACTTCTCGAACCTGATGAGCGAGGGCTTCTGCCTCCCGGCACAGGCCTTCGAACCTAGCCGGGTGGGATTCCCGAAACCGGGCGACCTTCTGGACCTGGTCGCGAGTGCGCGACGGTCTTCCGGAATTGACGACAACGAGCCAAATCGGACCATGGGGCTCGAGGAACGACAAGGGCCGCGCGCTCCCCCGGGTGAACCAGACCACGCGGCCGAACGTGGCCACCGTGTTGTCAATGCCCGAGGGGTTGCCCGCGAAAACTTTCTCTGCTTCATAGGCGATTGCGTTGATGCGCTCATCGTCCAGGGAGAGTCCGCAGGCCTCGGCGCAGGCGCGGGCGCTGGCCACGGAGAAGGCCGCACTCGATCCCAGTCCGCTCCATCCTGGCAAAAACCCCCAGCATTCCAGCCGGACCGCAAGGCTCTCGAGCGAAACCTCGCAGCATGCCAGGACGCGTCTCACCGCCTCCTGCAAGTCCGGATCCTCACTTCGTGCGCCTGGCCCCTGGTTCGTTGAAAAGATGTGGATTTCGATGCCCCTGCCTGGAAAAAGCCTCATCCTGACTCGGACAGGTAGGCGCAGGGGCACTGCGATTGCAGGCACACCGTACACGACGAAGTGCTCGTTGACGAGAATGGCCTTGCGAAGGCCTGTACCCTGGCCAAACCCGCCCCTTTGGAGCATCCTTTTCTTCCTCCCTGGTTGGACGAACGCGCCCGAGGGGCCGAAAGGAAGTTAGGGCCTTTGGCGAAGGATTGCCCGTGCCCTCGCCGCCGGAATCCAATCCTCTTGGATCTCTCGGGCTGTTGAGCCTCAGCCCAGGCCATGGTAGCATACACGAGCTTCCTTCCGAAGTGCCCCTGTACGGTTTGCGCCGCCTCGGTGGATCTTCATGGCGTGGCTCCATAGATCGGGATCGTCGTCTTCCCTTTTTCCGTCCCGCGGATCCCATGGCGCGGCAGGCTGGGGCTCACGGGACTCTCGCCGGTCTTTTGCGTTTCTTCTTGCGCTGCTCCTTTCGTTTTTCTTGACGATCCTTGCCGTTCCTCGCGGAGCTTTGGCTTACGTGGGCCCCGGAGCGGGTTTTGCATTCTTGGGGTCTTTCTTCTCCTTGCTCGGGGCCCTCGGCCTGACGCTCCTGGCTCTTCTTGCGTGGCCTCTCAGAGCGTTGCTCCGCCTGGGCCGACCGGGCCGGCGCCCCGGTGGCAACAGAGGCATTCGTCGTGCCGTGATCCTAGGGTTCGATGGAATGGAGCCCGCCCTTTTCGAGAAATTCGCGAAAAGAGGCGTCCTTTCCAACCTCTCCCGGCTGGCATCTTCCGGGACTTACCGCCCCTTGGAGACCACGACCCCTCCCCTTTCTCCTGTCGCCTGGTCCACCTTCCAGACCGGGGTGAATCCAGGAAAGCACGGCATCTTCGATTTCCTGCGCCGGGACCCCCGGACGTACAGGGGGGAGCTTTCCTCGGCCCGGGTCCGACCGGCCGCCAGAGAACTCCGCTTCGGCAGGTTCCGCCTTCCCCTGGGCAAACCCTCTCTGGTCGGTCTGAGAAGATCTCAGCCCTTCTGGAAGCTTCTAGGCGAAAAAGGAGTTTCCTCCTTTGTCCTTCGGGTGCCCATCACCTTTCCGCCCGAGCCATTCCGCGGCCTGTGTCTTTCCGGAATGGGCGTTCCGGATTTGCTCGGATCCCAAGGCACCTGTACGCGATACACCACCTGCAGCGAAGATACGGCTGTACCGGACTCGCAAAAGACCGTGCGGGTATGCTGGACCGGTGAGACCGCCAGGACGCGGATTCTCGGCCCACCCAATCCCTTTCGATCCGACGGACGTCCCCTCGAATGTCCTCTCGTCCTGCGCCGGACGGACAGCGGCGTCCGGCTCTGCCTGAAAGGAGTCGACCGCGTGCTCCGCCAGGGTGAATACAGTCCCTGGATCCGTGTTCGGTTCCGGGCAGGTCTCCGAAGCGTATACGGCATTGTGCGCTTTTACCTGACCCGCCTCGATCCTTTTCTGGATTTGTACATGACGCCTGTGCAGGTCGATCCCCTTCATCCTGCACTGCCGTTGTCGCACCCAGGTGTCTTCTCTGTGTATCTCGGAGGCAAGCAAGGAGCTTTCTCGACCCTCGGCCTTGCAGAGGACACCTCGGCCCTCAACGAGGGAATCCTGGACGACAGGGCCTTTGTCGGCCAGTGCGAGCTCATTCAAGGGGAGCGGGAGGAAACCTTCTGGGACGCCTTTGAGCATCTTCGTGAAGGCGTTCTCGTGTGCGTATTTGACATGATCGACCGGCTCCAGCACATGTTCTGGCGCAACCTGGACCCGAACCATCCGGCCCACCCGGCCGGCAGCAGCCCGTCGGCCGACGACGTTTTGGAGCAGGCCTACCGACGGGCTGACCGCCTGGTCGGGAAGCTTCTCGAACGGGTGGACGACCACACCCTGCTCTGGGTGATCTCGGACCACGGATTTCGCTCCTTTCGGCGATCGGTCAACCTCAATTCGTGGCTCCACCGGGAGGGCTACCTCGCGGGAGATCTCGTCGGCGCCCGCGGGGACTGGTTCGAGGGGGCGGACTGGCGAAAGTCCAGAGCGTATTCTCTCGGCCTTTGCGGGCTATACATAAATCAGAAAGGCCGGGAAAGGTGCGGCATCGTGGAGCCAGGACAGGAGACCCGCAGGCTCAAGAGCGAGATCACCTCGGCTTTGCTCAGTCTCAAAGACCCGGCTACGGGTCTCTCTCCAATCACAGAGGTGCTGGACACCTCCGAGGTCTTCAGAGGACCTTACGTGGAGGACGCGCCCGATCTGATCGTGGCGTATCGGGAGGGCTACCGGACGTCCTGGGAATCGGCCTTGGGTCGGGTCACATCCGAAGTGTTCCAGGACAACGTGCGTTCTTGGAGCGGAGATCATCTGTTGAGGGCAGGGGAGATCCCGGGCGTGTTCTTCTCCAACAAAGCTCTGGCCTGCGACCGAATCGGCCTTGAGGACCTGGCGCCGACTTTGTTCGCAGCTTTCGGCTTTTCCCCGCCCTCTTATATGGACGGCAAGCCCTTGTGGCTTGGTCCGGCCCAGGGGAGCGCGGGTTCCGACCTTGTTCGGCAAGAGGACATGAAAGTTTTGGAGGGGCCGCACCAGCGGGGGAGAAAGATGCCAAGAAAAATCCGCATCGAGGGGGACCTCCTGAGACGAGTCCGCAAGGCGAGACGCGCTGCGGGCTACGCCTCGGACGAGGAGTTTATCCGGCACGCACTGGAAAAGGAAATTGAGCGGATTGAGTCCTCGGATGACGAGGACGCGGTCAAGAACAGGCTCCAGGGCCTGGGCTATCTTTCGTGAGAGTCGGTTGGAAACGCTTTACAAGCTTCGACACCTAAGCGGGACGGTGCTGGCCCCATTTCTGGACTTCCTGTCCGGGTTCGGGCCGCTCTGGTTCTCGAGCTTCCTCGCCCTTCTTTCGGCCTTCGTGGTCCTGATCGTGTACCGGGCCTTCGCCCCAGCCAGGGATTTCGACAGAGTCAAGAACCGCATAAAAGCCCACCTTCTTGAACTGCGCCTGTTTCAGGAAGATCCTGCCCTTGTGGCCAGGGCTGCCTTGGGGGCGGTGAGGGCCAACCTCGTCTACCTGCGCATGCACGCCAAGCCGTTGATTGTCCTCCTCTTGCCGATTTCCTTGATCCTCTTGGAGGGCGAGGCCCGCCTCGACCGCAGGTCCTTTCTTCCCGGAGAGGCCATCATCGTGCAGAGCTTTTGGCCAGGCGGCTTGAGCGGGTTCGAGGAGTTCCCCGAGATTTTCGTTCCCCCCGGACTTGTGGTGGAGAGCCCTCCCCTTCGGATTCCGGGTCAGAAGGAGATCGACTGGAGGCTTCGGGCCAAGTCGGCCGGAGTCTATCGGATCGCGGTGCGAAGCCCCCGTGGAGAAGGTTTCGTGGATGCGAGCGTCTCGGATGAACTTGGTGCGGGCGCCGGGTCCGCGGGTCGTTCGGATCGCATCGAGGCAATGGCCGGTGCCCCTCTGCTGCGGATCGAACACCCAAAGACCTTTCTCGTCCTTGGCAGCCTCCACGTCCCCTGGCTCTGGGTTCTTGTCTTGGAGACTCTTGTGTTCGTCCTGGTTCTCAAGGGAAGGTTCGGCGCAGAACTCTGAGGGTCTGAAAATCGACAGGCCGGCATGTCAGCAAGGCATGCCCGAGCCCGCTGAAACACCGAAAGGAGGCAAAGGTATGAAAGAAAAGGTCCTCGTGGTGGGCGGTGCTGGATACATCGGAAGCGTAGCCGTGTCCATGCTCCTCGACGCGGGGCACGAAGTGGCGGTTTTCGACTCGCTCGAGAGGGGGCACCGGGAAGCCGTGGACGACCGGGCGGTGTTCTTTCAGGGCGATCTTGCGGACCGTCCGAGGATCTTCGAGGTATGCCGGCGATTCGAGCCCTCCGTGGCCATGCATTTTTCGGCCTATGCCCTCGTTGGCGAGTCCATGGAGCATCCGTCTCTGTACTTCCGGAATAATTTTTGTTCCGGCCTTCACCTCCTTGACGCTCTGGTAGAGGTCCGCACGCGAATGCTCGTCTTCTCCTCCACTTGCGCGACCTTCGGGATCCCCACCGAGATCCCCATTACCGAATCCTGCCCTCAGGCGCCAACAAATCCCTACGGCGAAAGCAAGCTCATGTTCGAAAAGGCCTTGAGGTGGTACGACGAAATTCACGGACTCAGGAGCGTGGCCCTCCGGTATTTCAATGCGGCCGGCGCCACGGAGCGACTCGGCGAGGACCATGATCCAGAGACCCATCTCATTCCGAACGTCCTGCGGGTGGCCTTGGGAAAGAGCCCCCATGTGCCGATCTTCGGCACCGACTACCCCACTCCGGACGGAACGTGCATCCGGGACTACATCCACATCGTGGACCTGTGCGAGGCGCACCTGCTCGCTATGAACCTGGAGCGAAGCGAGCGTTACAATCTCGGAAACGGCGAGGGATACTCTGTGCTCCAGGTGATCGAGGCGGCCCGGGAAGTGACAGGCCATCCGATTCCCGTCAAAAAGGAGAAAAGGCGGCCGGGCGATCCGCCATGTCTGGTGGGCTCATCGGAGAAGATCCGCCGCGAATTGGGCTGGAGACCGCGCCATCCGGACCTAAAGGAAATCATCCAGAGCGCCTGGCATTGGCACCGGAGGCACCCGGACGGATACCGGAGACAGTGACGGCCGACCCGCCTTTTCCTTCCTTCCCGCAGGAAGAGCCGTGGTGTAAGTTCCCAGGGCTAGCTCCCTGGCCCGGACACGTTCTCCCAGGTCCCCTGGCGAGAGCGGTTCCATTCGATGATCTCGGGTATCTGTTCCGAGAAAACCGCCTGAGGCCGAAATCCCAGAAGAGCCTGGATCCGGGAGATGTCGGCAATGGAGTGCCTCACTTCGCCCGGATGGGGCGCCTCGTAGACCGGTTCGGTGCCGGGCCGAATGCGTGCGGCGAGAAGGGAAGCGATTTCGTTTACGGTGGTGCCGATTCCGGTCCCCACGTTGAGGACTTCTCCGTCGAGGCCCGATTCGAGGGCCACGACAGTGGCCCGGGCTACGTCCCGGACGTGAACAAAGTCCCTGCACTGGTTCCCGTCCCCGAAGATGACGGGCGGCAGCCCCTTCAGGAGTCTGCGGATGAAGATCGTCACAACGCCCACGTAGGGCGTGAAGGTCTGTCGGGGTCCGTACACGTTGAAATAGCGAAGGACCAAGGCCCGAATCCCAAACCTCGGAGCCAGAAGGCGCACGTACTGTTCAGCCGCCAACTTGGAGATGCCGTACGGGGACAGAGGCGAAAGAGGGTACGATTCCGGAACAGGCCTCGGCTCTGGGCAGTCTCCGTAGACGGCCATGGACGAGGCGAACAGGAATTTCCTGACTCCTTTCCGGGCGCAGGCCGAAAGCAGGGTGAGCGTGCCCAAAAGATTGATTCGGGCGTCCGGCAGGAAATGTTCGACAGAGTCCCGGATAGCCACTCTAGCCGCCAGGTGGACCACAGACCCGACTTGGTCCAAGGCCGAATCCAGCACAGTCGAATCCAGAATGTCTCCCTGGACGAACTCCGCCCCTGGAGGAATGTTCTCGCGCTTCCCCACAGACAGATCGTCCAGAACCCGCACCGGGATGTTCTTTTCGAGAAGAAGCTCGACCACGTGGGAGCCGATAAACCCCGCCCCTCCGGTGACAAGCACGGTCTGGCCGCTCAAGGCTCCCCCCTTCTCTGCGGGGGTTCCGGCTTCCGGGCGAGGCAGAAGAGACTCAGTCCGAAAGGAAGGTCAAAGCCCCTGAGGACGCGCCCTTCTGCGGCGAAGATCCGGAGCAAAAGAGGGTTGAGCCAGCTCGGGGCCGTGGACCGAAAATCTGACCGGGGAACCACCTCCTGGCCGAGCGTTCTTTGGATTCGGGTCAGGAGGTTCTTGGCGTGGCGAAAGATGACGCTCACCGGAAACAGGAAGGTGTTCAAGTATGTCACCCTGCGCACCTCGAAGCCGGCGGCCTGGATCTTGCTCACAAACTCCCGAAGGGAATACCTCCGGTAGTGGTGGGCCGCCACATCGTGGTCCCCCCACATGAACCGGTAGGCCGGAACCGAGAAGGCGGCCCAGCCGCCCTCTGAGCAGACGCGGAAGGCCTCCCGCAGCATTGCGGCGTCGTCCTCTCCGTGTTCCAACACATCGAAGGCGGTCAACAGATCGACCGACCCTGACCGCAGGGGGAGGCGGGCGAACGGCGCTTGACAAAGCCGATAGGGCTTCCGGGCGCGGCAGAATTCGAGGGCCGTCTGAGAGACGTCCACCCCAACCACGACACCGAGCCGGGAAAGGGCGTCGAGGTTGACACCGGTCCCGCACCCGATGTCCGCGACGTGCAACGTCCGGGAGGGTTGTCCGAAGTCGCTTGCCAGGGCGGCCTCAATGAGGGTCAAGAAGATTCTGCGTCTGCCTACGAACCACCAGTGATAATTCTCGAGTTCGAACCACTCCTGGTACATCGCCTTGTCCAAGCGACGCCCTCCCCGGTCGGCTCATGGCCGGCCTCCTCTTAGAATCTGTACAAAATGCGGTTCTTGTGAAGGGCCAACTTAAAACGGACGTACAGAAGGAAGATGAACATGATCCGCACGGTCCGGAAGAATCGAACCTTGGATTCTCCGCCTGTGCGCGGCCTGTGATTCACCGGGGCCTCTCCGACTTTGTATCCGTAATGCTGCAGCTTCACCAGCGTCTCCGTGGGGAAGGGAAATCCCCGGGCCTCGAGATCCATCCCCCGGATCACGTCTCCGTCGTAAATCTTCATCGCGCACTGCGAGTCCGTGAAGGACACGCCGCAAAGAAGCCTGACCAGCAGATTGTATCCCCAATTCGCCACCACCCTAGGAAGGGTGTCCTTCTTCTTGCGGCGATATCCTGTCACACAGGCGTACCCGTTCTTCTTGATTTCGGACAGCAGGAAAGGCAGGTCGCGAACATCGAACTGCCCGTCCGAGTCCATGGTGAGCACAAAGCGGCCCCGCGAAGCTGCTATGGCTCTCTGCAGGGCCCCGCCGTACCCGACGTTCTCCTGGAGATCGACGACCCGAAGGTTCTCGAACTCCCCGCTCAGCCGCTTGAGGATTTCGGGGGTGCGATCCTCGCTTCCGTCGTTCGCCACCACGAGCTCGCCGGGGATCCCTTCCTGATCGAGCAGGGAAAAGCATTCCCGCACGGTCCTCTCGATGTTGCTCTCCTCGTTGTAAGCCGGCATGACGATGGAGACTTCGACCCCTGGTTCGTCGGCCATGGCGGGCTTCGTTCCTCCGACTTGAGTCTTATTATATCCTTCTACTACAGACCCGAGGGTATTTCAAACCCTTCGAAAAGGGTCCTGCCGGATCGGAAGTTCCTTGATTTGTATCATGAGATGAAACATTTTTCTGCAATAGCTTCCGGGGCCGAAGGGCCATGCTTCCGATGGCAGGCCTTCACGGGTGGATTCCCGCGGATCGGGCCGCAATCAACCCGCTTGCAGCAAAGGCATGGGAAATGGGCCTTAGATAAAACAGAAGGGGGCGGGGGCCGTACATTTCGGGCTTTCCGTCCCAGCTTCCGTCGGCCTTCTGGCGGTCGAGCAGGAAGGACACCCCTTCCCGGATGATCCCTCTGTGCCGCTCCGGGTTGCCTCTGCACAGCTCGGCGATGGCCAGTCCGGTGGCGCTGGCGCAGGAAGGCGTCCCGGGGGTGATTCCCCAGCCGCCGTCGCTGTTCACGGCCGAAACGAGGGCGGCCCTTCCTTTGATTGCCGCAGGGCTGTCAGAGGGAAGCCCTCGGAGCAGAGAGGATTGAACAAACGGGAAGTTCCGGCATAAGCCCCCGAGCCATCCGCCGTCCAGGTCCTGGTGAGCGCTCATCCACTGGATGCACGGATTCAGGTCTATGGCGTGCGAAGCCTCGCATCTCGAGACCGCCTCGGCGATATGGCCCAAAACCTCCGGGACGACTGCGTCGCCGGCGGACTGCCAGGTCGTCCAGAGTCCGGCCGCGTCCTGACTCCCTTTCAGGAATCGCAAACCTGCCGAGATGGCCTCCCGCACGCGCTCATCGTCTTCTTTTGAAAGTCCGCTTTTCCGGGCGTCGTGAAGGGCAAGCAGTGCATGGGAGGTTGATTCGTTGTCCGAAATGATCCCCGAGGCATACCCCCAGCCGCCGTCCGGGTTCTGCTGGCGCAGGAGGTAATCCAGCCCTTGAGCCAGACACTGGCTCTGGAATTCACCGTTTTCCACGAACGCGCGAATTGTGGCGGATGTGGCCCAAACGTCGAGATTCACGTAGGACCAGCAGCCTTCCTCGCTCTGGGCTCTCGTGAGGTAGCGAGCGGCTTGGCGCGCTTCGAGCAGGTAGTTGGCCTCGAGAAAGGCCAGAAAGGCGACGGCCGTGGAGACCGGGTTGTTCCAGACCGAGCCGTCTTCCCATTGGAGTTTTTGAAGCATCTCCACGGCCCCCACATCTCCGAGAAGGACTCGAACCGCCAAAAGGTCCGAAAGCGCCCAAGGCTTCCAGGCCCTGCGCTTCTCTTCCGTCTCTGTCAGATCCCGGACCTGAGCCAGGATCCGCTCCTTCGGCATCCAGCAAGTAAGGTTTCTCCCCAGGGAGGTGGCAAGGGCGGCCAGGATTTCGCTTTTGCGCAAATAGATCGGATCGAACAACAGAGGATCGGATAGATCGATGGCGCCGTACCTCTCCATCGCAAGCGAGTAGGCCATTTGCTCGTAAATCTCCGCAACCCGGTGGTGGTTCTGGATTGGCTGCCCTCTCAACCAGAGCCGGGCCTTTTGAACGGCACGGTCGTGCTCGCCCGACCTGTCCAGCGCCACAAGCACAATGGCCGTTTCGAAGATCCTGGGACTTGAGGATCCGGACCACTTGCCGCTCGCGTCCTGCGTGTCGATTGCGAGGGCGACCGCCTTGTTGATGGCGCGGGTCAGCCCGCCGTCCGGGCCCCGGAGCTGGTTCAGGGACCTCTGGACCGCCACCGTTGTGATTTCCCCGCCCTGCACCACATCCCGAACCACGTGCTCCAGTTCGTCTCCCCTTGCACCGAGCGTGAGGGCGATGCTTCGGGCATGAAGGGACATGTGACCCTTTTGAATCCCCTCCGAGGCCAGCGCGCGCACGGCCGCAAGGTTCTGGGCCAGTCCGACCGCTGCGGCGATCCGCGCCAGATCCGTGGCCTTTTCGACCTTCATGAGCCGCAGGCACATCTGGGCGACCCGGTTCACCGATACGCCTCCGCCCACGATCCCGACGGCCATGGGCAGCCTCAGCCGGCCGACCACGAATCGGCCATCCTCCCTTTCCTCGATCCGCCAGGTGGCCAGGGGCCTGTAGCGACCGTCTCGGCAGGCATACGCGTGGGCACCGGCTTCCACGCCTCGCCAGTCGTTCCCGCAGGCGATGATGACCGCGTCGATCCCGTTCATGATGCCTTTGTTGTGCGTGGCGGCTCTATAAGGATCTTTTTCGGCCAGCTCGGAAGCGGCCACGATGCCCTCGGCGACCTGGTCCCCGGTGAAGTTGCGGGTGACGAAGCTGCTTACGGGGATGCGGACCCGGCTGCTGACGCAGCGGCGGTCGGCCAGGTTCGAGAGGATCTTGAGACCGGCTTTCCCGCCCGTCAGTTTGGCCAGGGGGCCGGACATCTCCTCGCAAGCCGTATTGATCAGGTTGGCCCCCATTGCGTCCCTGCAGTCCAAAAGGATGTGGACGACAACGTGGCCGGCATCCGCGTCGAGGACGCGAAATTCCAGATCCCGAGCTCCACCGCCCCGGGCCTTGAGTCTCGGATGGATCTGGTCGATCTGGGCCAGGAGCAAGGGCTTTTCCTCCTCGATCCTTTTCCGAGCCGCCTCGACGTCCCGGACCCCTCGGATCTCCACCTGCCCGATCATGACCGGATCGTCGCATTCGGTGAAGATGCCGCCGCCGTCTCGAGCGAACTTCGCGCCGTTGGAAGCTGCGGCGATGACCGATGGTTCCTCCACGGCCATGGGGACCAGGACGGGCTTGCCGTCTACAATGAAATTCGTCGCGATCCCCAGGGGAAGATGCGTCACGCCGATCACATTCTCGACCGTGGCGGCAGCCACGCGAACTGCCTCCTGTGACGCAGTGATCTGGGAGACATCCTGTTCGGTGAGTTCTCCCCTCCGAACGAGAAGCTCGAGCCTCTCCTCCACGCTGAGGTTCCGGAATCCGGAAAGAACCGAAGAGCTTTGCACGGCCTTGTCCTCCAAAGAATCGATAAAAAAGGACGAGCCAAAAAAGCGGGACCGACGGTCCTCGTCGGTGGCTGCGGCAGCGATAGAAGCAAAATCTACACGGCTCCAATCCGACATGTCAACGCACCGAGCAGACCTGTACAAACCCGCGGACCTTTGCTAGTGTTTTTGTTGTTCTCGCCTGTTTGTTTTACCTTAACGAACTGGAGAATCCCTTGGAAGGACCCGAAGTCACGGCCCAAAGAAAGTTCGACCACCTTGCGATCTGCCTCGAACGCGACGTAGAGACGGGTGACACCCTCCTCGACGACGTCTTTTTGGTGCCCCAGGCTTTGCCGGAACTCGCGCTCGAGGACGTGGATACCTCCCAGAGGTTTCTCGGCAGGCGCCTTGCATTCCCTCTCGTCATCGCGGCCATGACGGGCGGCTGCGAGGAGGCTGCGGCCATCAACTCGACATTGGCCACGGTGGCGGCCCGTCACGGGATCGCCTTCGGAGTCGGCTCCCAGAGAGCCATGATCGAAAACCCCGGATTGACCGCCACATACCAGGTCCGGTCCAGGGCTCCGGAGGTTTTCCTCCTTGCAAATATCGGCATCACTGCGCTCAAGCATTATTCTTTGGAGCGAATCCACGAGGCGGTCCGAGCCATCGAGGCGGATGCCCTCTGTGTGCATCTCAATTCGGCCCAGGAGCTGTTTCAGGCCGAGGGCGAGCGGGATTTCTCGGCGTGCGCCGGACGGCTGGCCGAACTCTGTGCCACGTCACCGTATCCCGTGATCGGCAAAGAGGTGGGTTGCGGCATAGACCGGGCCAGCGCCGAGCGTCTGAAGCGTTGCGGAGTCTCGGCCATCGATGTGGGCGGCGCGGGCGGTACGAATTGGATTCTCGTGGATGCCCTGCGGTCCGGCGCAGACCCGGGGCCGTTCCGGGACTGGGGGATTCCCACGGCCGTCTCCCTCTTGGAAGCCTCGGGGACAGGCCTTCCTCTCATCGCGACAGGGGGCGTTCGCAACGGATTGCAGATGGCCAAGGCCTTGGCGCTGGGCGCCGATCTTTGTGGCATTGCCCTTCCCTTTCTTCGAATCCTGCGCCGGGAGGGAGTCGAAGGCGTCGAAAGGTACCTGGAGGAATTGAAGCGGCAGCTGCGGCATGCTCTGTTTCTCGCCGGAGCCCGAACTGTCGCCGATTTTAAGGGGAGACAGCCGGTTCTCGGGGCGCGGTTGCGGAACTGGGTCGAGCAAAGGAGCCGGACTTGAAGGAGACGTCGTGGAAGAACCGGAACCGGTCTCCCTTTGACAACCCCGAAAGAGGTCTGGTACTTTCCTTGGGGGTCTGGCGGAGACTCGGATCGTCTTCTGCGGCGCGCTGAGATGCTCAGGGAAAAGGCACTCCTCTTCCGAAGGATATACGCCGGTCTGGATCTTCTGGTCACGGCCATATCTCTGCTCGCTGCAATCCTCATCCGTGCAGCCTTCGAGCCCTCGCCGGACGGCCTCAGTCTCCTCAACCGCTACTTCCCGATTCTGTATTTTGCTCTCCCCCTCTGGTACGGCCTCCTGTACTGGAACGGGATGTACGAATCTCACCGGACCAACACGACGCTCAAGGTCTGCTGGTGCGCCATCAAGGCTGTCGGAGAGGGGATTATCCTGATCATCCTGGTCGCCTACGTGTTCAAGGTGGCACCCATCAGCCGATCGGTTCTGGCTTTGTTCGGCGTGATCAACGTCGGCCTTCTGGTCATCGAAAAAGTCGTTCTCAAAGAGGTCCTTCATGCGCTCCGGGAGAGGGGATACAACTTTCGCACCGTCCTGATCGTGGGCTCCGGCGTTCGGGCATTGAGCGTGGCCCGCAAGATCCGGTCCCATCCGGAGTGGGGCTTCCAGATCTACGGCCTTCTCTCCTCTGGGCCGGAAGAGGTGGGACGAGACCTGGGGGGCTTGCGGGTCGTTGGGACGGTCGAGGATCTTCAAAGGACAATTTCCCTGAACCCCATCGACGAGGTCCACATCGCCCTGCCCTTGCTCAATCTGGACGCCATTACGCGCATGCTCGAAATCTGCGAGGAGCAGGGGGTTCGGGCAAGGGTCATGATGGACCTGTATTCGCCCACGATTTCCCGACTGCACCTTGAGGATTTCGGAGGCACCCCGATGCTCACCTTCACGGCGAGTCCGGCGGAAAGCTGGGCTCTGCTTCTGAAGTCCGTCATCGATCGAGTGGGGGCCGTCGCGCTTCTCCTTTTCCTGTGGCCTCTGTTTGTCGTGATCGCCCTTTTGATCAAGATCGACTCTCCCGGGCCGGTTTTTTTCCGGCAGGAAAGGGTTGGCCTTTACAAGCGGCGCTTTCGCATTTACAAATTCCGGACGATGGTGAAGAACGCCGAGGACCTCCTTCCTCAGTTGGCCGAGCGGAACGAGCTTTCGGGCCCTGTGTTCAAGATCCGCAACGATCCCAGGTGCACGAGGGTTGGCCGAATTTTGCGCAAAGCAAGTCTGGACGAGCTTCCTCAGCTCATCAACGTGGCCAAGGGGGAAATGAGCTTCATCGGACCCCGACCGCCCTTGCCGTCGGAGATCGTCCTGTACAAACCCTGGCAGTACAGGCGCCTCAGCATGAAGCCCGGCATCAGCGGCCTTTGGCAGGTGAGCGGCCGGAACGAAGTGGACTTTGAGCGGTGGATGGAGCTGGACCTGGAGTACATCGACAACTGGTCCCTGGCCTTGGACTTCAAGATCCTCCTCAAGACTTTTCCAGCCGTTCTCCTCGGACGGGGCGCTTCGTAGGAAGCCTGGGACAAGCCGGTCCAGATCCAGATCGGGCCTCATGTGACCCGGGGAGACAAGGGAGGGGCTCGGGCACGCCGACCGGGCCACCCGGAAGAGATCCGCAGTACCGGCTGGTCTTAAGCGGATGGAGGGACAATCTGGGTCAGGCTGCCTGCTTTCACTCGAGCGTTCCGCGGTCAGGACACAGGTGGGTTACGCAATTTCCTGGAAGAGTCTTCCCCACTTGGTGTCCATCATCCGGCGGACCCGGGCCTTTCCGATCAGCGGATACCAAATCCCGTCATAGTACGTGCGAGAGGCCAGGTAGGCCCACGGAACGATCCTCGTTCGGAGCAGGGTTTTCTCGAGCGGCTTGAGCAGGCCATGGTAGATCTGCTTTTGGCCCCGGCTGGCGAAATTGTCCGTGTTGCGGAAGTGCCAGTTGATTTCTGAGATGTCTTCTCCCACGACTTCGATCTCTCTCGGATCTCCGCATCCGAGCCCTCTTTCGTGGGCCAGCCGGATGAAGGGGATGGACAAGGGGTCAAATCCCATCAGTCGGGCCGAAATGGCGTCAATCGCCACCATGTCTCCGCTGGCCAGGATCACGTCCTTCTCGTGGGGGATCATGGCCCTGGGACCGGCTCCCTCGCCCGCAAAGGTGCCGTCCATGACGGCGAAGAGGCCGCTGAAGATCTCTTTTTGGATGGTCAGCAAATCCACGAGCGTCTCGTGGATCGTTGCGTGGGCCCAGTGTCTTTCGTGGTGCAAAAGGGCGCCGAAGGCGTTCTTCATGGCTCCGGTCATGGTCGTGAACACATGGGTCTTGACCGTGGGCAGGTGAATGATATTCTCTCCGAAGAAGCGCTTCGGGATGAAAAGGCCGTCCGGGAAGACCTCGTTGAGCGTGAGCATCTCGCCTTTGGGCTCGTACCGAACCCACTCGCCCTTCTCCACGAGTTTTCGAAAGTCCGAGAGCTTTTCAGGCTGGAGGTGGACATTTTCGAGACCGTACTTTCCCACCACGATCTGCTTCTGTTTGTTGTTCACCTCGCCGATCCTGCCGTCAACCACCACGGTGCGGTTGTGGCATCCGTAAAGATTCTCCCGAGGGAACCCATCCTCCAGGAGAGTCTGGATCACGCCGTCCAACTGCCAGGGAGTTGTTGAACACCCGGGGAAATAGAGCTGCCAAGAGACATTGATCTTCAGGCACACCTTTCGGTCCTTGGCGAGAAACCGCTCGTACTCGGCCAGGTGAAGGAGCTTGCGATAATCGGAAATCACCGTTGCGGGCTGGGTCTTCAAAACGGCCACTTTCGCCCTGGACATGTGCTGTCGGCCTCCTGGTGCTTGACGGGCAGGGAAAGGGTTTCCCTTTTGCCTCGTTTTGTGATACCTAGAAAACGTATCACAGTCGGCTCCGACTGGTCAATCTGACAATCCCGTCCCTTTCCCAGTGAGTAAGTCCAAAGACCATGACGATCGAATGCCCTGAGTGCCATATGCCTGCGACGGTGGAAGGCGGGGATATCCCGCCTTCCGGCGCAGAGGTTCGATGTGACCACTGCGGTTTTTCATTCCGCCTTCGGCCCCATTCGCCTGGACAGGCCGACCAGGAAGGAAGCCCCCGACCGGAGGAGAGGGAGGCTTCCGACCGACCTTCTTCGCTGGACCCATCCGCGCCTCCACTGCCTGACCCCAAAGGTCTCGTTCAAGGCCTCCCGATCGAGGCGATCCTTGCCAGGGACGAAGTGCCTTACGCTGTGGTCCAAGCCCATCTGGCCGCCGAGAAGCGAAGGGCCCCAGCCCGCTCCACGGGTCGCTCAGAATGGGATTCGGCGAGCCAGGACATCCGGACCCTTCAGGATGCAGCCATCTCTCAACAGGATGACATGCCCACAGACCGAACGATGGAAGGGCCCAGACTAGAGGGGTCCTCTTTTCCTCTGGAGCGCCGCTCGTGGGGCTGGAAGAACAGGACAAGAGTGGCTTCGAAACGGGTTTTGGGCTGGAGCCTGCTCGCGGTCATCGTCCTGGGCGTTGCGGCAGGTTTGTTCTATTTTCGTCCTTTGCCGACGATTCGCTGGGAGGCGCTCAGGGCATGGTTCGGAAAGGCTTCCGCCTTTCTGCCTAGGGGCAAACATGAGCTCGGCAGCATCCAGTTTTCGGACTTGAACAGTTACTTTGTTTCTGGAGGCAGGGGACAGACCGGGGCATTCGTCATCGAGGGGAACGTCACCAATCACCACCCCGTTCCGTGCAAGTTCGTGCAGGTCAAGGGGACTCTGTTCGACGCCAAAGGGGATCGGGCTGCGGAAGAGACCGCCTACTGCGGCAACATCCTCAAGAAGAGCGAGATCCAAAATTCGAGTGCGGAACGAATCCGGGAGGTTCTCCAGAGGCCGTCTGGGGCAGCCCTATCGAACTTGAGCATCGAACCCGGCAAGTCCATTCCTTTCATGTTGGTCTTCCTGGATCCTCCTGAGAACGTCTCGGAGTTCAGCGTGGAGATTGTCGGGTACCAGAAGGAGACGCTTCCTGAAGAAAAGGAACAGCCATTGAAGCCCGCTGGTGAGGCGCCTGACCACGGGGGCTCCTGAAGATTAGCTTTTTTCCTTCTTCGGAGGCTTTTCGGTCCCCTCCTCCGGTATCTCCTTGACGGCGGGCGTGATGTCGATTTCGTCGGGTTCTCGCGTGGCCTTCTTGAAGTTCCGAATTCCCTTGCCCAGCGCGCCCCCGATTTCCGGAAGCTTGCCCGCTCCGAACAGGATGAGAACGATGAACAAGACAATGATCAACTCCGTCGGACCCATACCCCCTAGCATGGCTCACTCTCCTTTCCAGCTCCCTTGAGGGATCTCACATCGTTTTCTTTTCCTATTCCAGTTTAAAGGCTCCATGGGACAAATGCAAAAGGGGCTGAGCCGCACCCAGCCCTGCAAGGCCGGCTTGGAGGCGACCTTCGAGCCGGTCTTTCAGCGTTTTTCCTCCCTGGTCCCGCCGACAGCCTTCATCAGGCGCAGGCAGACTTCATCGGGCTCCAGGCCGGAAACCGAGACTTTTTTCCTCCGAGCCCCCTCTCCACGCTCCACCTCGACCCGGGAAGGCGCAACCCCCAGGGCTCGGGCCAGCAGCCTGCGACAGGCTTCATTGGCTGCACCCTTGACGGGAGGGGCCTGAACCCGGATCTCCCACGAACCGTCCGGGGAACGGCCGACGATGGCATCCTGTCGCGAGCGGGGCTTGACGTGCACCCAGAACGCGGACCTTCCGCTCCCCTGCCGGTCTGTTGCGGCCACAACCGACAACCCCCCAACCCTCCTCGTAAGCGGCACAATCCGCCCTCACCGGGCGAGCTCGCGGGACCGGCGGGTTGCAGCCTCTACCGCTCGAAGAAACAGGGCTCGGAAAGCACCTTCTTCGAGAACCTTTAGACCCGCCAGGGTCGTTCCGCCAGGAGAAGAGATCATTTCCCGCAATGCCGCAAAGGGCTTCCCCGATTCCAGAGCCAGATGGGCGCTCCCCAACACCGTGTGGAGGGCAAGCTCCACGGCTACGGGACGGCTCAGACCTAGCGTGACGCCTGCCTCGGCCAGAGATTCCATGAGAAGAAACACGTAGGCGGGACCGCTTCCGCTCAGGCCGGTCACGATATCGAGGTGGTCTTCTGTCTCAACGACGACACAGGCGCCGACCGTGCCGAAAATCTCCTGGATCTCTTCTCTTTCCTGCTCTCCAATACCCGGGCAGAAATACAACGCGGTCGTGGACTTGCATACCCATGCCGCAGCGTTCGGCATGGCCCGCACGACCTTGGCATGCCCGGCCAGCCTTTGGCGGATCCAATTGGTGGTCACGCCAGCGGCGATGCTCATCACGACGGCCTCCGAACCCAAGGTCTCGCCAACCTCGCTTAGAGCCGTCTCCATGTCCTGGGGCTTCACGGCCAGCAAAACGAGATCCGCACCCCGGACAGCCTCCCGGTTGTCCCGGAATGTGGAAACGCCGCAAGCTTTCTCCATGGCGGTGCACCTGGCCGGATCGCGGTCGGCTGCCCGGATTTGATCGGGCCGAAAAGCGCCAGATCCCAGCAGACCCCGGACGAGAGCCTCTCCCATCTTGCCCGAACCGATGCACGCGAGCTGTTTGGCTCTTTTCTTCTTCATGCGCCAACCCTCCCGTACCCCAAAGCTAGACTCTCGGGCCGAACAGAGCCCTGCCCACACGGACGATCGTGGCCCCTTCCTCGATAGCCACTTCAAAGTCAGAAGACATCCCCATCGAAAGTTCGCTCAGACACTCCTTGGGGACGCCCTTCGCAACCAGACTCTGCTGCAAGGACCGCAGGGCCGAAAAATAAGGCCGCACGCGTTCAGGATCCTCGAAAAAAGGAGGGAGAGTCATGAGGCCGGTGCAGCGCAAGCCCCTTAACGTTAGCACGCGCTCCAGCAGCGGCAGAACGCCCTCAGGCGGTACGCCGAACTTCGATGGCTCGCCGGAAACATTGACTTGGAGCAGCACCTCGAGGGTCTTTCCAGCCTGCTCGGCGTGGCGGCTCAGAGCTTCAGCCAGGGCCACGCTGTCCACGGTCTCAACCACGTCGAAAAGGCGCACCGCTTGGCCAGCCTTGTTCTTCTGCACATGTCCGATCATATGCCATTCGCAGAGACCTCCCAAAGCCTCCTGCTTCTGCCTGGCTTCCTGAACGTAATTTTCCCCGAAAATCCGCAGTCCCGCCTCCAAGCCTTCCCTCATCCGTGGGACGGGCACAGTCTTGGTGACAGCGACCAAACGCACTCGGCCCGGGTCGCGGCCGGCCCGTCGGGCTGCTGCAGAGATTTTCTCCAGGACCCAGGCCACTCGCTCACGAAGATCCTGACCCACTGTTTTCCTCATCGTAGCAGGCGCTCTTGGTTTGCCGCCGTCCGGGTTTGCTGGCTGCGTTTGGCAACCCGCTCTGCGGCAAGTCCTGTTCAGGGCCCGTGGAGCTTAGAATCCCCAGGGCCTGCATCCAATGCCGCAAGCGCTCGACCGGCAGACCGACGACGTTGGTAAAGGAACCTTTCGTTTCTTCAACCAAGCGCCCCCCCAGCCCTTGAATCGCATAAGCCCCGGCTTTGCCGAAAGGCTCGCCCGATCGGAGATAGGCATCGATCTCGCTGTCCGTGACCGGTTTCATTCGGACTTCGGTCGAAACGATATCCTTCCAGGCCTTTCCGCTTCTCCGATGGAGGAGGCAGATCGCGGTGAGGACCCGGTGGGTTCTCCCCCGGAGGCTTTCGAGCATTCGCTTTGCCTCCTGCCAGTCCCCAGGCTTGCCCAGGATCTCGCTGCCGAGCACGACGATCGTGTCGGCCCCGAGGATCCATGCGGTCTCGTCCGATGGGGAAAGACGCTGGCAGGCCGTCCGGGCCTTGGCCTCGGCCATCCGCAACGCGTAAGAGGCGGGATCCTCGCCGGGCAAAACCTCTTCGTTCACATCGCACGGGAGCGTGCCGAACGTGCCGATCACTCTCCGCAGAAGATCAACCCTTCGCGGGGAAGCGGAGGCCAGTAGAATCCTCCCCGCAGGGGGCTTGGGCGCGGACACGTCTTGCTTCCGGTTTCTGACGGCGGGTTTCGTGAAAGGATCCGCTTCATCGACTCTTGCCTTTCTTATGCAAGAGGGTGTTGGAATTGTCAAACCTTTGCACCCACCTGACGAGCACCGGCCAGCCGAATTTCGCTCTCCTGTGAACACCGCCTTCGGCCCGCAAACAGGCCCCACCGCGATTCAGTAGGATCACGGCAAAGAAGGGTGCCGGCGGGACGAGGAGTCTGGCGAGCGTCCGGGTTGTAGCCCCGAGTCCAGGATGGAAAGACGCGCTCCGTCAGGTCCGTCTCCTGCCGGCTCAATGCGATTCTGTCTCCGGTCATGGGGACAGGATCGCTTGGCTCTTCATGGGGATTGAGTCGCGTTGCGACACACTTCGGTCCGCGATCTTGACCCTCCAGGGGCCGTGTGTTAGCGTACGCCCCAGACGCGGCCCATCCGCCTTTTCCCGGGCCATGGAGCCCCTGATGGCGACGGAATCCTTGAAGATTCGGACCAGCAGACGGACCGAGTGGATCGATATCACGAGCTCCGTTCAACAGGCGATCTCCCGGTCCGGCATTCGGAGCGGCCTGTGCGTTCTGTTTGTTCCTCACACGACCGCGGCCGTCACCGTCAACGAGGGAGCCGACCCATCGGTTCGGGAGGATATTCTCCAGCACCTCGCGTCGGCAGCTCCTCAGAGAGGGCCTTACGCCCACAGGGAAGGAAACGCGGATGCGCACATCAAGGCAGCCCTGATCGGCTCGTCGGTGTCTTTGCTCGTTGAGGAGGGCCGACTTGTCCTGGGCACCTGGCAGTCCGTGTTTTTTTGCGAATTCGACGGCCCGAGGGATCGAAGGGTGCTGCTGCGTGTAATCGAATGCCCGTCCGCCGCCGGCCGCACTTGAACAGGGCAGAAGGAACCAAACCTTGGGACGACGCAAGAAGGAACCCATTCCAGCCGGAACGCCCCGCGTGATCAAGCGGTACGGGAACCGCAAACTGTATGACACGCGCGAGAGCCGTTACGTGACGCTGGAAGAAATTTCCAACATGATCCGCCGGGGTGAAGACGTCAAGGTCGTGGACAACAGAACACAGGAAGACCTCACGAACGTCACGTTCACCCAGATCATGCTCGAGCAGGAAAAAAGGCGCAAAAGCTTCCTGCCTCACTCCCTGCTCCGGAATCTCGTCGAGCAGGGAGGGGAATCCCTCCTGGACCTCCTGCAAAAGGGCAAGGAATCCCTGGCGAGCATGAAATCCGAGGCGGAGGAACAGATCTCGAGGTTGTTCGAGCGCGGCAGCGAGGCGCGGGAGGAAGGCTCGGGACTCCTGAGGGATTGGATGACCACCCCCCAGAAGACACTCGACCTGCTTCAAAAGAGGATCGACGAACGAATCCGATACTTCTTTTTCCACCTCACGGGCCTCGACGAGATCGAAAAACAAATCCAAGATCTGGAACAAGAAGTGGTCCGACTCGAGAAAAGACTTTCCGATTCCTGAGTCCCCGTGCCCCCGGCAGCGAGGGCTTATCCAGCAGCGGCCCTCTTTGCCGGCCTCAGAAGGGCGGGCCGGGCAATCCCCCCGTGGGGAGATCCTTGGAGCACTCCCAATCCCAGCGCACCCCTTTGAGATCCTCGGTCGCCTCCGAGCGAGGCAAGCCGCCTGTGACCCTGGACGACGTTTTGTCGAGGCGGGTCCTCATCCTGGCTGGCAAGGGCGGAGTCGGCAAGAGCGTATTGGCCGCGGCCCTGGGCTGGATGGGCGCTCGGGAGGGAAAACGAATCCTTTTGGTCGAAATGGACACCGTCGGGACCCTGCCGGGCCTGTTGGGCAGCCCGGGAGGTCCCACGTACACGGAGATTCCCCTGGCTCCCAATCTGTCGTGCCTTCACGTGGACGGTCGTTCAGGCCTCGAGGAGTATCTCCAGATCGTTCTCAAGAGCAAGAGGCTGGCGGCCCGGATCTTCCGCAGTCCCCTGTACCAGTATTTCGTTAACGTGGCGCCCGGCCTGAAGGAACTCATGGCCGTGGGCAAGATCTGGGATCTCGAACACAAGACCCTGCCCGGGACCGGGCGTCCCCGTTACGACCTTTTCATTGTCGACATGCCCGCGACCGGCCACGCCGTTTCCTACCTGAGGATGCCCATGGCGGCCGTAAAGACCCTGAAGAAAGGGTTCGTGCACCGAGAAGCCCAAAAGGTGGCGGACCTCCTCCAAGACCCTCGCAAAACGAGTTTCAATATCGTGACTCTGCCCTCCGAAATGCCGGTGAACGAAGCTTTCGAGCTTTACGAGAAGGCTCGGTTCGAACTTCGCCTGCCCATCGGCTGCTTGTTCGTCAACCAGGTCGCCCCGCCTTTCTTCTCCGGGGAGTCCCTCGAACGATTCACCCGGTGGAAAGCCCATGTGGAAGCCGAAACCGAATCCCCGAAATCCGTCTTGCCTTTGGCGGTTCAAAGCGAGAGGGAGCTTCTGGCGTGCGCCGAATCTTGGAGGAAACGCCGAGAGCTGCAAGAGGGATATCTCGAACGAATGCGGAAAGTCTTTCCGAATCAGATCCTCCACTTGCCGTGGATTCCCTGGGTCGACAGCCCGCGTTCCCTGGTGGAAAGGCTGGCCGAGTGCCTGGCTGCAGCCTCCCTGGAGCGCCCGCACGAAAAGGAGCCATGACCGTGGCCCTGGCCTCCCTCTTGGAGGAAAAACGAATCCTCGTATGCTGCGGCAGTGGCGGTACGGGCAAAACCACGGTGGCTGCCGCGCTTGGGGTCCAGGCCGCCCTTGCAGGCAAAAGAGTGCTCGCTTTGACGATCGACCCCGCCCGGCGCCTAGCTGCGTCTTTGGGCCTGTCGGCAATCGGCAATGCAGAGACAAGGGTTCCGGAGGAGAAATTCCTGGCCTGTGGAGTCCACCCCCGCGGTACGCTCCACGCCATGATGTTGGACACGAAGGGCGCCTTTGACGATGTGATCGCCCGGTACGCTCCCAGCGAGGAAGTGCGGGACAATATCCTCCGGAACCGGTTCTACCAGAACCTCTCGGCTGCCATGGCGGGTTCCCACGAATACCTTGCGGCCGAGACCCTGTACCGGATCTTCTTGGAAGACCGCTACGATCTCATCATCCTCGACACGCCCCCCACCCGACACGCCCTTGATTTTCTGGAAGCGCCGGACCGGGTAAAATCCTTTTTCGACCGGAGGATCAGCGGGTGGTTCCTTCAGCCGACCCTGCGCGTGGGGCGTCTGGGCTGGCGGGTCTTTCACCGCACGACTGGCACGGTCTTTCGCATGATCGAGAGGGTCACGGGGGCCGAGTTCCTGCGGGACGTTTCGGAGTTCCTTGCCGGATTGGCCGATGCATTCGACATCTTCCGGAGTCGGGCCGACGAAGTGCTCGAACTGCTTCGCAGTGACGGCACGGCCTTTGTCCTCGTGACCCGGACCGACCCGGTGGCGTTGGGAGAGGCGTCGTTCTTTTTCCAGAGACTTCGTGAAGGCGGGCTTCCCTTGGGAGCCTGTGTCGTGAACAAAGTTCATGCACTCTGCGTCTCGCCCCCGGCTTCGACCGGGCCTCCTGCCGTGCTCCCTTCGGGCCATCCCGAGGCCTTGGACGCCGCATACCTGCGGAACAGGCGAGCGCTTCCGGCCGGCATGGTCGACCAGCTCATGGAGTGTTACAGGCAATGTCTCCGCCTGGCTTCCCAAGAAGCGGAACGCCTGAGGGAGCTCAACAGCAGGCTGTCCGGAACGGTTCCGATGTGCATCGTGCCGGCTTTCGACGAGGACGTTTTCGACCTCGGAGGACTCCTCCGAATCGGCGCCTTCCTCATCCCGGCTGGTTCACGGCCTGACGCGGCCTGACAAGGCACGGCCTGGCGCTTCCGGCTTGATCGGCTTTTCCGGTCCGTGTTACAGAGCGAGGAGACTTTCGTCCCTGACCCCATCCGGCAGATTCAGTGGGTTCGCAGGATTTTTCCATGTCGAGCGAGATCACGACTCTGTTTTTCTGTCACCTCTTGTACGGCCTGCTCTGCGCCATCCTCGGCCGGAAACGAAATCGCTCCGGATGGGGCTGGTTTGTCCTGGCTCTTCCTTTCGGCGCCCTGGCCCTCTTTGTGCTCCTCGTCCTTCCCGCTTCCACGCGAGGCGCCCGGTCGGACTCCGTCAAAGGCCTGCCGGCTTGATGCTCTGGCACGTGACGTGAACAACGCCCGGAAGACTTTTCAGCTCGTCCAAAAGGTGGCGGTCCACCCGTTGCGTGTTCAGAACAAACCGGATTTCGGGCAGTCCCTTCCGTTCTTTCGAGGAAATCCTCTTGATGTTGATGCGGCGGGCGAACAACAGAGACGTGATGGATGCGACAACCCCCGGCTGGTCCTCTGCCGAGATGACGAGAAGCGAGTAGCTTTCCTCTTCATCTGCCCACTCCACGAAAAAGGACCGTTCCAGGAGCCTAGGGTCGCCGCCCATCTTGCAACGCGGATCGTGAATCACGACTGCATAACTCTCCAGGTAACCCACCAGGCCTTCCCGGTTCCGCTGGCCCTGACAACAGAGGTCCAGACGGACAGCCACCTGAGAGGGAAAGACCCGGATCCGCGGCCGACTCTCCCGATGAACGGGGAACCAGCGAGACAGCAGGACCGGAAAATCCCAAAGCATCTTCTTGCCCTGCCCTCTGCCGGCCGCGGAAAGGAATTCTCCGAGGCTGATTTCCCCTGTTCCCAGCATCCCCAACACGTCTTCCTCCGAACGCTTCCCGCCGTCCCGGCGGATCCACTCGGCCAACAGGGACCCATGGTTTTCCACCTTGTGGGCAAGAAGGGTTCTGCCCACCTCACAGGCGAATTGGTGAAAAATCCGATGGGAGTAATTCTGCAAGGCCAGTCTGGCCTTGGGGGTTAGGACGTGCTCTTTCCAGAACACCTTGGCGCAGGGCTCCTGAGCCGGAAGCACCTCGACGCGGTCGCCGCTGCGCAAAACCGAGAACACGGACGAGGGCTCTCCGTTGATGGAGCAAGCCTCGGCCCGCAAGCCGAGTTCGGTGTGAATCTGGAAGGCGAAGTCGAGGACCGTGGCCCCGGCAGGAAGATAGACGAGGTCCTTCTTGGGCGTGATGACCACGATTTCTTCGGGAACCAAAAAGTCCTTCAGATGTCCCATGAAGGCCTGGATCTCCTGCTCATCCTTCAGACCCTTGAGAAGCTCCTGGTAGGCCAGGAACCGGGGGGACATGGCCTCTTTGGACGACAGGAAGTAGAGGACGCCGTCCTCGTCGATGCGCTTCATCTCCCGGGTGAGGATGCGCAGGTTGAGCACGTCCTCGAGGCGGACGGCCTTGGTATGTAGGGCGCTGTAGAGGTTGTACTTGTTCTCCGAGATAAAGTCCTGAAACTCGCCGGGGATCGCCCGGTAGCGCCTGTGAAGGACTCCCAGCGCCTTGTAGCAGTCCATTTCGTCGTCCGAGGCGAGAACGATTTCGAAGTCCACGAGATCGGAGAACTTCCGAAAGGTCACGTTGTGCAGATCTTTCAGGTGTCTCTGTTTCAGAAGGTGGCTGTGGACGTGACGCATGAGAGGAACGACCCGGTGGCCTTGGAAGCCCACGCCCTCGAGACTCGATTCGATCTCCTTGCGAATCACGTGGATTTTTTCCAGGTTGCTCGTGTACAGGTCGGCGATCTGCTTCTGGATGCGCGAAAACCCTTTGGGATCCAGGGCCCAGAGGGAGTGGCGAGCCAGCTCTCGGAAGTACCTGCCCATGCCAAACCGCATGCAGAGCCAAGACCAGATTTCCAGGTTCGTCAAGGCAAATCTCTTCTGCCGGTACCTGGGCAGACTGCGGAGATCCCGGGTATTGTGGACCACGTCAGCGATCTTGACCACGAGGGTTCTCAGATCCTCCGAGATCGCAGCCATGAGCTTGCGGATGTATTCAACGTCCGAGATCAGGTTGATCTCTTCTTCCAGGTACGCGATCTTGGACAAGCCGTCGACCAGCCGCGCGATTTCCTCCCCGTCCAGGGGAGTCCCCTCAAAAAGTTGGACAATGTCCCGGGGCGTGCAGGACGTCTCCTCGAGCAGATCGTGAAGAATGGCCGTGCATACCTCTGCCAGTCCAAGCTCCATCTCCACGGCCACGATCTGCGCCACCGAGAGGTTATGGTCCTCGTGGTAGTCTTTGCCCGACAGGCGCTTCTTGCCGGCGAAGAACGTCCGGGTGAAGGCCTCCACTTTGTCGACGAGCTCGAGGTCCTTCTCGGAATAGCCGTGGGTCTTGGCCAGATGTTTCTTGATGACCGCTGTTTTCGTGTTCATCGGGCTCCCAGCCCGCGCGGACCAAAAGGTCCCCCCTGCAGGGTTTCCCCTTTCGACGCCTGATCCCTCACCGATTCTGAATTCTATTCTACTCCCGGTCCTGGCCGAGACAAGGGGGAGATGGGCGGTTCCCTGCCAGAATCGGTCACCGGAGACTTTCGATCCACCGGTCAAGATCCCGCAGGGCCCGTTCCGCCATGCCCATTCTGTGGGCTTTTCGCGGCCTCCTGGGGTCAGATTCGTCCGGGGGCAGGAGCCCAAAATGAATGTGCATGGGCTGGAACGTATCCGGATCGGCATGGGTCAGATAGAATACCAGGGAGCCGAGAGCTGTGGTCCTCGGGGGGACGCGCGGCTCGAGGCCCTGGACGAGGCGGACCGCGTTCAAGCCCGCAAGGATGCCGGTGGCGGCCGATTCGACGTATCCCTCGACCCCCGTCAGTTGTCCTGCGAAGAACACCATGGGTCTGGCCCTGGATTGCAGAGTCGGCAAGAGAATCCGGGGCGCGTTGAGGAACGTGTTGCGATGGAGGCTGCCCAGTCTGTGGAACTCGGCCCCTTCCAGTCCGGGGATCATTCGGAAGACTCTTCGCTGCTCGGCATGGGTCATTTTGGTTTGAAACCCCACCATGTTGAACAGAGACCCGCAGGCGTTGTCCCTCCGAAGCTGGACCACAGCGTAAGGCCTCCTGCCGGTTCTTGGATCGACAAGACCGGTGGGCCTCATGGGGCCGTGGGCGAGAGTCTCGGGGCCCCGGGCCGCAAGATCCTCGATCGGCAGGCACCCCTCAAAAGGCGGAATGGACTCGAAGGGATGGAGGGGCACCTTTTCGGCGTGAAGGATTTCGTGCACGAACCGTTCGTAGAGATCCCGTTCCATCGGGCAATTGAGATAGTCATCTCCCCCTTTCCCGTATCGGGACCCCCAGAAAACCTTTTCCAAATTGATCGTTTCTCCGTTCACGATCGGGGCGATGGCGTCATAGAAGGCCATCGAATCCCGGCCCGTAAGGCCCTGTATCGCCCTCGTGATGGCTGGGGAAGAAAGGGGGCCAGTGCAGATGAGCACGGGTCCCCCCGTGTCCGGAATCTCTGTCGCCTCCTGCCTCACGATCCGCACGCCCGCCTGCTCGAGGGCAGCAGTCACACGGAGGGAAAAGGCCTCCCGGTCCACGGCGAGAGCGCTGCCGGCGGGCAGGGCTGTTTCGTCGGCCGCGAGAAGGACCAAGGATCCAAGGCGCCGCATTTCCTCCTTTAGGAGTCCGCAGGCATGGTCCAGCGATCGGGATCTCAGCGAATTGGAGCACACCAGCTCCGCCAGGAGGGGCGAGCGGTGTGCGGCGGAGAAGCGTAACGGCTTCATTTCGATCACCGTCGCCGCCACGCCGGCCCGCACCGCCTGCCACGCGGCCTCGGCTCCGGCGAGGCCTCCGCCTACAATCAAGACTTCTCGGCCTGACATCGCTTTGGGCTGGCTTCTGTCTTTTTCCGCGCTGCCGGCTTGTCCGTATGGGAGGGACATTTCTTGTTGGGGCAAAATAGGCTGGTTCCGCCTCCCGGAAGCGCCTTTTCCAGCACATAGGGCGCGCCGCAGGCGCTGCAAGCCTGGGCAACGGGTCGAAACCGCAGGGTGTTCCTGCATGACGGGTAATTCGAGCAACAGTAAAACACGCCTCCCCGTCTTCCCGCCCTCTCGAGGAACTCACCGGAACCGCATCGATCGCAGCGCACGCCCACCCGGTACGGTCGGGCGCCCTTGCATTTTGGGTAGCTCTCGCAGGCCCAGAACCGGTTCCCGAGGCGGGACCGTTTTAGGACCAGCTTCCCTCCGCACAGGGGACAAGGGACCTCGGCGAATTCGGCGGGGTCAGGGGTCCCGTTCTTGCCCTGCTCGATCGGGCGGGTGAATCGACATTTCGGAAAGCCTGTGCAGGCCCAGAAAGGACCAAACCGGCCGTACTTCCTTTCGAGGGGTTTCCCGCAAGAAGGACAGGGCTCCCCCGGGCCCTCTCCATCGGGCAGGACCCGGATCGAGCCGTCGTCGTCCCTTTCGAAGGACTTTGCGTTCCTGCATTTCGGATAGGCCGAACAGGCGAGGTACGCCTGGGACGCACTATAGCGGATGACCATGGGCTTTCCGCAGCGATCGCAAGAAATCTCGGTCGGGGTTCCTTGCCGCTTGATATCGGCCATCCGGGACTTGGCCTTCTCGAGGCTGGCTGAAAAGGCTTCGTAGAATTGGCGCAGAACTCCCACCCAGTCCTTTTCCCCGGACTCGATCGCGTCGAGGGAATTCTCCATGTTGGCTGTGAATTCGACGTTGAGGATGTCGGGGAAGTGGTCCACGAGCAGACGGTTGACCAGTTCGCCGAGCTCAGTGGGATGGAGTCTCCGATCTTGGAGCTCGACGTAGTGTCGATCGCGAATGTTGCTCAGGATAGCGGCGTATGTGGAGGGCCTGCCTACGCCCTTTTCTTCGAGTTCCTTGATGAGCGAACTCTCGGTATAGCGGGGAGGCGGCTGCGTGAAGTGCTGCTCGGCCAGAATCTCCAAGCACTTCAGCTCTTCCCCCTCTGCGAGCTCGGGCAGACGCTCGGTGTCCGCTTCCTCCGTGGTTTCTCCGTTTTCGGCCGTTTCCTCATACAGTCTGAGGTAGCCGTCGGCCACTCGGACGGAACCGCTCGCCCTCAACAGGCAATCCCCGGCGCGAATTTCGACGGTTGTCTGGTCGAACTCGGCCGGCGCCATCTGTGTGGCAACGAATCGCTTCCAAATCAGCTCGTAGATGCGGTACTCGTCTCGGGAGAGATACGCCCTGACCCGGGACGGCTCCCGATGGACGTCCGTGGGCCGGATCGCCTCGTGCGCGTCCTGTACCCCTTTTCGGGAAGCATAATAGCGGGGAGCCCCAAGCGCATACTCGGGGCCAAACCGCTCCCGGACGAAACGCCCGGCCTGTTCCACCGCCTCTTGGGACATCCGGGTCGAGTCGGTCCGCATGTACGTGATGAGTCCCTGGGCTTCCTCTTCGCCCAGAGAGACCCCCTCGTAGAGCTTCTGGGCGATCTGCATCGTTCTTTTCGGAGAAAGTCTGTACCTCCTGGAAGCCTCTTGCTGGAGGGTGCTGGTAATGAACGGAGGGGGCGGGTCTTTTTTTCTCCTTTTCTTCTCCACTTTCAACACACGGAAGGACGACCCTTCCAAGAGCGCCTTCAGCCGGGAAGCCTCGGCGCTGTCCGGGATTTCGGCCTTTCGCTCGCCGACGCGCACGAGCCGGGCACGGAATGAGGGTGGATGCCCCCCCTCAAGCAGGGCGTCTAAGGTCCAGTACTCCTGGGACTGAAAGCGTCGGATTTCTTCTTCCCTCTCGCAGACAAGGCGCACTGCAACGGATTGCACCCTTCCGGCGCTCAGCCCCCGACGGACTTTCTTCCAAAGGATCGGACTGATCTGGTACCCCACGAGCCGGTCGAGGATCCGCCGGGCCTGCTGAGCGTCGAACTTGTTTCGGTCCAGGGTCGAAGGATTCTCCATGGCTCTGCGGACGGCACTGCGCGTGATTTCGTGGAAGAGAACCCGGTAGATTTTTTTGTCCTTGTTCACTTCCTCTGCCACGTGCCATGCGATGGCTTCGCCCTCCCGGTCCGGGTCCGGCGCCAGGTAGATCGAATCCGCCTTTTCCGCAGCGGACCGGAGCTGCTTGATCACCTTCCACTTGCCGGGGATTACGCCGTATCGCGGCTGAAACTGGTTGTCGATGTCGACGCCCAGCTCTCTCTCCGGAAGGTCCTTGATGTGACCGACCGTTGCGATGACCGAAACATTCCCGTCAAGGTATCGCGAGATGGTCTTCGCCTTGGCGGGAGATTCCACGACGACAAGCGCTTTGGCCATGGACGCAAGCCTGCATGAAGGTTCGACAGAGAATCACACCGTCCTGAGCAGGGGAATGCGCGAGTACAGGAGGGCGGATCAACCGCGGCGCCCATATCGACTTCCGGGCAGCCTCTGCACTTTCCCAAGAAGTTCGAGTTCTGTCAAGAGCCAGGACAACCGGTCCAGAGGCCAACCGGTTCGCCGCTCGAGGGTTTCTAAAGTCGTTCCTCGGTCATCGATGTGACCCAGAAGAGCGCGGGTCTCCTCGTCGGGAAGACCCGCGAACTCAATGTCTCCAACGGAGCGACCGGCTGGCCTCTCTTCCTTTGGACGGTCTGGACCTTCGCTTTGAAAAGCCGCCCTCGGGCCGGCCGAGCCGCAGATCCCTTCCAACTCCGCCACAATGTCGTCAACAGACTCCACCAACTTGGCTCCCTCCTGGATCAGCCGGTGGGGCCCTCTGCTGCCGGGCGAACGGATGTCGCCCGGGACGGCGAACACGTCCCTGCCCTGTTCGAGAGCCGTTCGCACCGTGATAGAAGTACCGCTCCTCTCGCAGGCTTCCACAACCAGGACGCCGGCGCTCAGCCCGCTGATCAGGCGATTGCGGCGAGGGAAATTCCAGGCGGCCGGAGGCGTTTCCAGCGGCAATTCGCTCACGAGGGCGCCATGGCCCGGGATCTGTTCAAACAGCCGTGCGTTGGCCTTGGGATACACTCTGTCCAGTCCTGTGCCGAGCACCCCGATCGTCCGCCCTCCCGCTTCCAGGCAGGCCCAATGGGCTGTTGCGTCGATGCCGACAGCCAATCCGCTCACCACGCAGAATCCGGCTCGAGCGAGTCCTTCTGCGAAGAACTGGCACGCCCAAATGCCGTACGGAGTGGCGTTCCGGGATCCGACAACGGCCACGGCCCTGGAATCCTCGGGCAGGAGCGTGCCTTTGACGAAAAGAACAGGAGGCGGGTCCGAGATGCTGCGAAGCCTGTCCGGGTATTCCGGCTCGTCGTAGGAGACGAGGCGGATCTTGTCCCGGTCGAGGCGCTCGAGGTGCCTAGAGACCTGGGCAGGAACCGGATGAAACAGCAAAGACCGCCTGGCAGCTCCGGAAAGCCCCCCCACTTTTTCGGTCTCTCGCTCGACGCGGGAGAAGATGCCCTCCGGTGTGCCAAAGGCCTTGAAAAGAGCTGCTGTGGGGAAAGGATGGGCCGACTGGGCGGCCGACGCGAGCCATAGGCGTGCTACCCTCGAGTCCAAGAAACCCGCTCTGCCCTATTCGGTCCTTGCTTTCACCCGATCTCCGACGAACAGGGGAAAGCTGCTCTGAGCCACGAGCACCGTCGATGTACGGTTTTCGGCCTGCACAACGACCAGGGTTCCAACCTTACGGTCGGGCAGGGTGACTTCCTGTCCATCCGGAAATCCCTTGACGGTCTTTCCGCTCTGAAAGACCCAGAATTCATCGCCGGGTTCGATCCCGTCCTGGATTCCCTTGTCGATGAAGCACACTTGATGTTGAGCGACTTCTCTCTCGTTTCCAAGGGTCGCCACGATCGTGCCTGTTACTTCCCGGGCCGCGGGCTTGGACGCCACCTCCCTGGGCGGAATGTCGCCCTTGCGAATCCAGTCCCCCACCTCAATCGCTTCCTGAGACGCGACGATTCTTCCCTTGGCCAGACGGTCCGGCCCGGTCTGCTCGATTTCGAGGCTTCCCAGGATCCTGTGGAGCGTACCGATCCTTTGTCCGGTTGCCGGATGCTTGACTTCCCGGACCGGCCTCAAGATCTGGTAGCGGGCACCCTCTCCTTCTCCAAGGCCCTGGCCGAATTGCACGACGACTTCATCGCCGAAACTCAGCAAGACCCTCTCGTCCGGGCCTGCCAGGATCGCCCCGGCCTTTTGGAGTCCGTCTTCCGTTAGGAGGCCCACGTCGGTCATCCGTCGGCTTACATGCAACACCGTGGGCCGCACGCCGACGAATTCCTCCTGGGGCCCTGCGAGTTCAGTTGCCGCGGCGCCAGCGCTCTCCGATTGACCCTCCAGGGCTGACCCCAGATAAATCGGGTCTCCCGGGTAGATCCAGTGCGGATCCTTGATGTAGGGGTTGTTCTGCCACAGCAGGGGCCAGCGAAGCGGATCCTGGTAGAGCCGCTCGCTGATCTTCCAGAGGCAGTCTCCCTCCCGCACGATGTAATAAAGGGAGCTGCGGCTCCCCTGCCCTTCTTCGGTCAAAGCCGAGGAAAAGGCAGAAAAAATTCCGAGAGCCGTCATGGCTGCCAACAGGGGCACCGGGATGAGCCGTCTGGTCTGTCTCATTTGGCCTTTCCTTCTCGCATGGTTTCTCTGACTGCCGGCGGGAGCGCACCCACCTCCCGGCTGTTTTCCCTGGACGGTCAAGAAGCCCTTTTAGAGCCCTGTATCCTGGGGTGCCCATGCGTGTCAAGAGAAAATCGATCGACTCACTGCAGCTTCCAGGGACGATTCTGCAAAAACCGTTCCCACGACGGGGCGTCCCAGTTGCCGGGGCCAATGACCTTCTCGACAACGATTCCGTCAGGCCCCACAAGATAGGTTTCTGGAAATTTGAAGGTCCCAAAGGAGGCGGCCACCCGCCCTCCAGGGTCCAGGTACACAGGGAGGTCATATCCCCCCCTTTCGAGAAACAGCTTGATTTCATTGGGCTCGGCCCTGTCCACGCACACCGCGAGCACGGCGAAGCGCCCCTGTTCCAACCGGGCCGACAACCTGGCCAAGGCCGGAAGCTCCACAAGACAGGGGGGGCACCAGGTCGCCCAGAAGTGCACAAAAACGTTCTTACCCCTGAAGTCCCCAAGGGATACCGCCTCGCCCGAAAGTCGATGGACCGTGAACTCCGGGACCCGGTCCCCCACACGCAGAGGCCGTCCGGCATCGCAGCAGCAAAAACAAAACGCAGCTAAAACGCAAAAAAGAACAATTCTCCTTGACCAGGCAAGAGAGGCAGAAAGCCACGCGCCTCCTCGGCGGGCCAGGGCGGGGAAACGAGTTTTCCCGAAGGTCGGATTCAAACCAGATCTGCAACGATTCCTTGTCCGGGGGCGGCAAGAAATTTCGTTGCCTTCCTGAGAGAATTCGGGTATGAATGCCCGGGAATGAAAACCCATGCCTGCGTCCGCTGTCAGGAGGGAGCCGTGACTGTTTCCCGGTGGATGACCCGGACCGTGATTACAATCGACCAAGATGACCCGGTTTCGCTCGCTTTCCATCTTCTTCTCGTCAACGATATCAGGCATCTTCCGGTTGTTTCCCAAGGCAGGCCGGTCGGGATCATCACGGATCGAGACCTCAAGGAAGCCTTGATCCCTTCGGACCCCACCCAAAAGAGCCGAAGATCTTACCACCGGATCAAGAACGTAAAAGCCAAGAAAATCATGACGCCCAATCCGATCCTCGTCAGTCCGGAAACACCCCTCGAGGAGGCAGCCCAAATCCTCCTTGAAAGAAAGATCAGCTGCCTACCGGTGCGGGGGCCCGATGGCAGTCTGGTGGGCATCCTGACCGTCACAGACATTCTGCGCGCGTTCATCGAGTTTATGAGGGCCTTGGGCACGAGTCAACGGATCGACATCCTGATGGAATCAGACGCCTACGACCCCCTTTGCCGCCTTTTGAGAAAGCAGGGCGCCCGCATCGTGAGCGTTGGGATTATTCCTTCGGACCAAGGAGGACGAAATGTGTATTCCTTTCGCCTCCAGGGTGCGGACTTGAGTGCACTGGCCGGGTATCTTCGTGACCAGGGCTTCCGGGTCCTTTCCAGCTAGCAGAGTCTGGTGCCTGGAGTACCCATGGACCACGGCGCTCTCGCCTCCTTCCGATGGCTGGGGAGACATGACCTCTTAAGGATGTCGGGCTTTTCCTTGACAGGTTCGCCCGGTTCGCAAACAATGGCGGCAAAATGGGGGACAGGCGTTTTCTTTCGAAGGAGGGGAGGTTACCATGGAAGGAGGGCTGACGCTCGCGGGGTTTCCACAATGTCAAAAATGTAACCAGGGGGTGCTCATTCCGCTCTCGGATTTTGGTCAGGACGGAGCGCCCATTTTATACAAGGCGTGGGTTTGCACCCATCCGGACTGCGGCTTCCACATCCGAATCGACCGGGGTGAAATCAGTATAGGGAAAACCATTCGCCCGTCGACCCGCTGACTCAAGAGCCCGCCACGGTCCAGGAAGGAGAAAGAAAGCCAGAGGGAAGCGCAAGGCCCTGCCGTGAAACAAGAAGATGACCGACTGTGGCGCAGGGGAGGGTCCAGGGACCTCCCCTTTTCTGTTTCGTCGGCAGGAGTGACGTCCATCGAAAAGGAAGGGCTGGTTCATGCCGGGAAAACCCTTTTTCATCACCACGGCGATCGACTATGTGAACAATCTTCCTCATATCGGGACTGCTTATGAAAAGATCGGCGCCGACGTGCTGGCCCGGTTCCGGCGCTTAGAGGGGGACGAAGTCTTTTTCCTCATGGGGAACGATGAGCACAGCGTCAATGTGAAGAAAGAGGCCCAGGCCAGGGGCCTCGACCCGCAAAGGTACTGCGACCAGATGGCCGACGCCTTCTTGTCCATCTGGAGAAAGCTGCGGATTTCCTTTGATGACTTCATCCGCACCACTGAGGCCAGGCATGCAGCCGCGGTGCAGGCCCTGTTCACGAAAATCCACCAAGCCGGGGATATCTATCCTGGAAAGTATCGGGGTCTATATTGTGACTCCTGCGAGACCTTCTATCGGGAAAAGGACTTGCCCGGCGGAGTCTGCCCGCAGCACGGCACGCACCCCAGGCCTCTCGAAGAGGACAATTACTTCTTCGCCCTCTCCCGCTACGCCCAGCCGATCCGCCAGGCGATCGAGCAAGGTCGGATTCGGATCTTGCCTGACATCCGCAGGAACGAAATCCTGAGCCTTCTCGATTCCGGCCTGGAAGACATCAGCATTTCCCGGTCCACCTTCGACTGGGGCATTCCCCTTCCGATCGAGCCCCGGCACGTGGTGTACGTTTGGTTCGATGCCCTCGTCAATTACATCTCCGCCGTCGGCTACGGGTGGGACATGGATCGGTTTCGGCGGATTTGGCCTGCCGACGTTCACATAATTGGAAAAGACATTACCCGTTTCCATTGCGTCATCTGGCCGGCCATGCTGCTTGCAGCAGGTCTCGAACTGCCCCGGATGGTGTTCGGCCACGGGTTCGTCTACCTCAAGGGCGAAAAGATGAGCAAGTCCCTCGGGAACATCGTCCGCCCCCTGGATATCGTGGATGTGTACGGGTCCGACGCTCTGCGGTATTACCTTCTCAGGGAGACTGCCTTCGGCTCAGACGGGAATTTCACCTGGGAGAACTTCACCGAGCGCTTCAACCGCGATCTTGCCAACGACCTCGGCAACCTCTTGCAAAGGGTGCTCACCATGATCCAGCGGTACAGGGATGGCCGGATCCCTGCACCGTCGTCCCTGGAGGAAGAGGATCGGGCGCTTCGAGACGATTGTCTTGGCCTCTACCCCGAGGTCAGGACCTGTCTCGATCCAGGCCGTGGAGACCTCGATTTCCATGTGGCCCTTGCCAGGATCTGGGAGACGGTCCGGCACGCAAACCAATACGTGGACCATACCGGGCCATGGAGTCTGCACAAGAAGGGTTTCGAAGAGCGCTTGAACACGGTTCTCTATTGTGCGGCCGAGTGCCTCCGTTTCTTGGGGGCCATTCTCTACCCCTTTCTGCCAGAGGGCTCGGGAAAACTGCTCGCCCAGATCGGCTGGGCCGGCCCGGCGGATCCCCCTCGCGCAGAGGATCTGTTGGCTTGGGGCAGGCTGCAACCCGGGAACCGAGTGGCATCACCCGAGCCGCTCTATCCTAGGATTTCCGACACCCCGAGACAAACCCAACCAGCGGCCCATGCCGACAAGCCGCAGGAGAGGGCGGAAGCGGCAGCCGGCAGCAAAACGCCGGAAGAGATCAGCCTGGAGGAATTTCAGAGAGTGGATCTCCGAGTGGCCAGGATTCTCGAAGCCGAGAGAATCCCGAAAACGGACAAGCTTCTCAGACTCAGGCTCGACATGGGCAAGGAGAGGACAGTCGTCGCCGGCCTCGGCCGGGCCTTCGATCCAGCGGATCTCGTGGGCCGACTCGTCGTGGTCGCAGCCAATCTCAAGCCCACCCGGATTCGCGGTATTTTGTCCGAGGGAATGGTGCTGGCCGCTGGCGAGGGAGAGGCCCTCGCCCTCGCAACGGTTTCCGGCCCTGCGAAACCCGGGGATCGACTCCGATGAGACCGGGCATCAGAAGCTCCCTGGCGTGCTTATGGGCCTGCGGGCATGCCAGCGGCAGGCAAAAGAGAACCCCCTTTCGAATGTCCCCCAGAAGGAGCGGTCATGCGCATTCCTAGCCATTCGGGTGCGGCCTTGCTGTCCGTGCTCGTTTCGGTCCTCTTGGTGCTGGCTCCCTGCCAGGCTCGGGCGTTTCCCGACGATGACGTCTGGGTGACCTCTGGAATCATCGCGGGGATCACCCTTGGAGCCTGCGTGGTGGTGGTTCTCCTGGCAGGACTGTTAACCGACTTGAAGGGCGAAACCGATTCCCTCGGAGCAGATGGGCCAACTGCGATGGAAACGGCTCTCACGCCCCTCCCGCTGGACCTCTCGTGCCCGGGTCTGGTAGGGGCCTCTCAGGGGTTTTGCCCGGCCCTGGACCGCATCCGGGCGATCGAGGCGAATAGACAGGCGGATCGAACAGAGGAGCCTTTCCAAAGAAACGGCCTTGAAGTTGCGCCCTTCTTCTTACGAACAGGCGCTTTCGCGGAGGCTGCGCACTTAAGCCCAAGCTTGGAGACCCCGTCTCCCATGCCTCCCGTCATCTGGGAGCGCAGTCCGTCCCACGGGGGAGACGAAGCTCGATCCGGTCGCCTTTTCTGATCCCGTGGCGAGAAGCTGTGCCTCCCGCGACTTCCAGAGCGTACTGGCAAGGAGCAGAAGACGCGTAAACAGGGCATGGATCCTCGGGACAGGGCTTGAGCCTTTCGAGAAGATCGACGACTCGGCCGTCCTTGTCGAGGAAGAAAATGTCAAGGGAAACGTAAGTGTTCTTCATCCAGAATGAGGGGTTATCCTCTGCTCGTAGAACGAAGAGCATCCCCTCCCCTTCACTGAGACTCGAGCGAAACATGAGACCTTTTTGGCGTTCTTCGGGCGTGGCCGCGCACTCGAGCCGGATCTCGACCGCGCCATGGCTCCGGGACGGCAGAACCGCGGCCGGTTTCGCACCCCTGCACCCGGCCGCCACTACCACCAGAAACAAGACGGCTGCAAGGGCAACGCGCCTTGGGCCGCGGCAGCTGGGATCTGAACTCTGCGGGTCGGGTCCGGGTCTAACCACGCGAAAATGTTTCCTTGCAATTGCAATTCTCAATTTCTATAATGCCCCGAGCGGAAGTTCCAATCAAGATATTTCTTCGATTTTTCGATAAGATACTATCATAACCCGCACACGATTTCTTGCTGTCATGTGGAAGCGCTACCTCTGGGTGAAAAATCTTCTCTTCCTTGGACTGGCCTGTTATCTGGCCGCCGGGATCGGAAACAACCTGATCCTTGTTCGCCTTTCCTGTCCGGCTGAGGTGGCGCGGCCCTTGGCCAGACCCGAAGTCCGGTCTCCGCGGCAAGTCGCCCAAAAGACCTTGAACACGTACAGCCTGATCACCAGGAGGAATGTGTTCAACAGCCGCTACACTGGGGAAAGCGCCGCCGGCGAGGACGGAGCCGGTCAGAAGAGTTCTGCTCCCCTCAAGCGGGCCGAACTCAACGCAAAACTCATCGGGACGGTCTCCGGTTCGCGAGAGAACTCGTTCGCCATCATTGAGGACGGATCGACCAAGACCCAGCAGCTTTATCAAATCGACGACACGCTCCTCGAACAGGCCCGAATCATCGAAATCTCCCGGTGCAAGGTCGTGCTTCTCCGGGACGGGGCCAGAGAGGTGCTCGAGTGTCCAGAGGAAGGAGAACCAGACAAGCCCAAACCCGCGCCCGTGGCTTTGGGGACAGCCCCGCCCGGCTCGGGAGAGCCTGGAGGAGGCGTCAGGAAGGTCTCGGAGTCGGAGTACCTCGTGGACGAAGGGGAAGTGGAGAGCGCTCTGAGCAACTTGAACCAGCTCCTTACCCAGATCCGGATCGTTCCCAACTTCCAGGACGGCAAGCCGGACGGCTTCAAGGTCTTCGCCATCAAGCCCGACAGCATTTTTGCCAAGCTCGGCCTCGAAAACGGAGACGTGATTCAGCGTGTCAACGGCCGGGACCTGTCCACGCCCGAAAAAGCCTTCCAGGTTTTCCAGGATCTGAGGAATGAGAAAAGCCTCTCCGTGGACGTTGTCCGCAAGGGCAGCCCGCAAAGCCTTCGCTATCAGATTCGGTGAGGACTGCGACCGGAATCCCTATTGACCGGAGGGTCCAGATGACCAAAGGAGCCTTGAAATTCGCCGCCATCTTCCTGCTGGGCTTAGCGGTCCTCCTGCGGCCGGAGAGCCCGCCCGTGGCGTTTTCCCAGGAGGGCAGAGCCGCAGCAGAGGACACGATGGTCACCATGGATTTTCAGGATGTGGATTTGACCGTCCTCGTGAAATTTATCAGCGAGCTAACCGGTCGCAACTTCATCCTGGACGAGAAGGTCAAAGGGAAAAAGGTCACTGTCATCTCTCCCACCAAGATTTCGAAAGAGGAAGCCTATCGGGTCTTTGAATCCATCTTGGAGTTGAAGGGCCTCTCCACTGTGCCGGCGGGCCGGGTGATCAAGATCGTGCCTTCCAAGGAGGCGATCGAGAAAAGCCTGCAGACCGTAGTGGGCCGAGAGAAGACCGCGGTCAGCGACACGATGGTCACGCGGCTGATTCCGCTTCAGTACGTCTCCGCCGAAGAAATGGTCAAGGTCCTCAAGCCCCTGATGTCCCGGGAAAGCCAGATCGATTTTTACGGCGCCACGAACACGCTTCTCGTGACCGAGACGGCTTCGAATATCGACCGACTCCTGCGAATCCTCGACCAGCTTGACGTCAAGGCGGACGAAATGATCATCGAGGTGATTCCCCTCCAGTACGCCTCGGCCGACATTCTGGCCAAGCAGCTTCAGGAGCTGCTTCAAGGCGGCGGACCCGCGGGCGGGCCTTCCACTCCTGCCGCAAGACGGGCCCGCGCCAGGGCCGCCAGCACGGCCCAAGAGTCGCAGGCACAGGCCCGGGGCGCAGGCGGTCAGGCGGAGTTCTTGGGCAAAATCATTCCCGATGACCGGACGAACTCCTTGATCATCCTGACGACCGAGACGCAGCTCGCCTCGATCCGAGAACTCATCCAGAAGCTCGATTACGACACGCCGCGGGCGTACGGGAACATTAACGTCTATTATCTCGAATACGCCAACGCCGAGGACACCGCCAAGGTTCTAAGCGAGCTTGTCTCAGGCGTGCGGTCCCCCTCGGGCAACGGCGGCGGAGGCAACCCACCCCAGGTCTCCCCTGCGGTGGCCAGGACGATGGCCAGTTTCGAGGGAGATGTGAGCATCACGGCGGACAAGGGGAGCAACGCTCTGCTCATCGTGGCCTCGCCGAGGGACTATCAGACCCTGCGGAACGTCATCGAAAAGCTCGACATCCGGCGCAAGCAGGTCTATGTGGAAGCCGTCATTATGGAGGTCAACCCTTCCTTCAGCCGGGATCTTGGGTTCGAGTATCGCGGCGCCGTGCCCCTCCAGAGTGGAGACACCGTGGATCAGGTCATGATCGGAGGCACGAATTTCGGCCAAGGGACCAACGACCTCGTGAAAAGCTTGACGGGCCTTGGCACTGCGGTGAGCGGTGGAACCTCGGGGACTTCGTCGACCTCCCTGACCTCGCTGTTTCCGCTGGACATGGGAAGCACAACGGGCCTTACGTTGGGCGCGGTCTTTGATCGGGTGAAGGTCACGACGGCCGATGGCAAGACCATCCTGCTTCCGGCCAACATCTTTCTTCTGCATGCCCTTCAGAGCACCACCAAGGCGAACATCCTCTCCACGCCCCATCTCATCGCCATCGACAACGAGGAAGCGGAAATCGTCGTGGGTCGCAACGTCCCCTTCCTCACCTCCACCAGCCAGACCACGGTCAGCACGATCACCCAGATTCAGCGCCAGAACGTGGGCATCACCCTGCGCTTCACCCCCCAGATCACGGAAGGGGACTACATTCAGCTCAAGCTCTACCAAGAAATCTCGGCTCTCATCTCCAGCCCCATCGGACAGGACGTGAACCGGGTGGGCCCGACGACTTCGACCCGCACGGCCTCGAACACGGTCCTTGTGCGGGACGGGCAAACCATCGTCGTGGGCGGTCTCATGGAAGACCGCGTGGAAAAAGTAAAGAGCGGCATCCCCTGGCTCCAGGACATTCCGCTTCTTGGCTGGGCCTTCCGGTATGAGAAGGACAACGTGGAGAAAAGCAACCTCTTGATCTTTCTGACGCCCACGGTCGTGCGGGAGGACCAGGACGTTCAGAGGCTTTACGAAGAGAAAAAGAGAAAAATGATCCAGTACAAGGAGCGGCACGAAATCTCCGACCGGTACATGGACAGCTCGGGATTCCCGGACTCGAAAGCACCGGCAGCGGGGTCTCGTCCCGAGGCGGCCCCTGGGTCGCTTCCGACCGAGGAGTCGCTCCCGCCTCCGGACACGTCTTTTCGTCTGGAGGACCTGGGCAATGGGGCCGGCTCGCCCTACACCGTGACCGTGGAGGGAGCGGAGCGAGTGGACAGGCCCTGAGGAAAAGTCCGGGCGGCCGACCCCGCCGCTCCTCCACGGACGGAACACGAAGATGCCTTTTGACGGACGCCCCCTGGAAGAAATCCTGATGGAGAAAGGAGTCCTCGACCCGAAAGGGCTCGAGGCGGCCAACGCCCTGTTGAAAGAAAAGGGCGGCACCCTGGTGGAAGCCCTCCTCGGCCTTAAGCTCGTTTCTGAAGAGGCCATTTGCGAAGCTTTGGGCCGCCAGATGAATCTTCCCTACTGGCCGGCCATCCCGGACGAGGCCCTCGACCTGGAGCTCCTTCGGCAGGTTCCCATCAATTTCTGCAAGCGCAACGAGCTCATCCCCCTCAAGAAGGATGGGGAGGCCGTGCAAGTAGCGGTGTCCGATGCCTTGAACGTTTCGGCCCTCGACGACCTGCAGCTCCTCCTCAAGCAGCCCGTCAGGCCCATCCTGGCTCGATCCTCCACCATCCTGGATGCCATCAACCGCGCTTATGACCTCATATCCGAGACGGCCGAGCAGATGGTCGAAGGGCTCTCGGAGGACCAAATCGACCTTGTGGCCACCGAGTTCGAAGAGCCCAAGGACCTGCTGGACGCGGCCGACGAAGCTCCGATCATCCGGCTCGTGAACTCGATTTTGTATCAGGCGGTCAAACAGAGGGCCAGCGACATCCACATCGAACCCTTCGAACGGCAGCTCGTCGTGCGATTCCGGATCGACGGTGTCCTCTATGACATGGTGCGGCCGCCGAAGCGATTCCAGTCGAGCGTGGTTTCCCGCGTGAAGATCATGGCCGGGCTCAACATCGCGGAAAAAAGGCTCCCCCAGGACGGGAGGATTCGGATCAAGATTGCGGGCAAAGACATCGACATCCGCGTCTCCGTGGTGCCCACGGCCCACGGCGAGCGCATCGTCATGCGGCTCCTGGATCGGACCCAGGTCCTGCTCAAGCTCGACGAGATCGGCATGACCGGAGACAAGCTCGAAAAGATGCGCAAGCTGATCCGGATGCCTTATGGGATCCTGCTCGAGACCGGGCCCACCGGATCCGGCAAGACGACGACCCTGTACGCGGCCTTGAGCGAGATTAACACGCCGGACAAGAACATCATCACCGTCGAGGACCCCATCGAGTACCAGCTCCAGGGTATCGGCCAGATCCAGGTGAACCCCAAGATCGATCTCACCTTTGCGCGGGGCCTCCGGTCCATCCTCCGGCAGGACCCGGACGTGATCATGGTGGGCGAGATCCGAGACCTGGAAACAGCCGAGATCGCCATCCAGGCCTCCCTGACCGGCCATCTCGTGTTCAGCACCCTCCACACGAACGACGCGCCGACCGCGATCACGCGGCTCATCGATATGGGCATCGAGCCTTTCCTGGTCTCCTCCTCCCTCATTGGCGCTCTGGCCCAGCGGCTCGTGCGCGTCCTTTGCCCGAGCTGCAAGGAACCCTACGTCCCCACCGACGAGGCCCTCCGGGAACTCCGGCTGGAAAGGAGTCGGATCCCGAACGGGATTCTCTACCGGCCGCGGGGATGCCAGAAATGCGCGGGCACGGGCTACTACGGCCGCACCGGCATCTACGAGCTTCTCATTGTCGACGAGAAGATCCAGCATCTCATCCTCAAGGGCGTGGACGCCAACGTCATCCGCCGGGCAGCGATCGAGAGAGGCATGACGACGCTGCGAGACGACGGTGCGGAGAAAGTGCTTCGGGGCGTGACCTCCATCGAGGAGGTCGCGCGGGTCACGCAGGAAACCATCGTTTAACAAGGCTTCGCCCGCCGGACGGACTTCCGCGGAGGAGGAAGGGCAGGCCCGAGGGCCTTGCGCAGGGCGAGGGACGAAACGCAAGAGGCGGCCGTGGCGGTATTCGAATACAGAGGCATGACGAGTCAAGGCAAAAGCGTAAGCGGCATTGTCGACGCCGACTCGGCCCGCATGGCCCGCCAGAAGCTCCGTGCGGAAGGCATCTATCCCACCGACATTTATCTCGAGAAGGAGTCGCGCAAGGCAGGTCTTTCCCGGGAGATCTCTCTCGAAAGGCTCTTCCAGCATGTGGGCAAGCAGGACGTGGCCATCCTGACCCGACAGCTCGGGACCCTGCTTCGGGCGGGCCTCACCCTGGTCACGAGCCTCAACGCCCTGGCCGACCAAATCGACAATCCGCGCCTTAAGAAGGCGGTCACGCGGGTCCGGGAACGGGTCAACGAGGGCAGTTCCCTGGCCGACGCCCTCAGGGAGTTTCCCGGGATCTTTCCGGACCTATACGTGAGCATGGTGCGGGCAGGAGAGGCAAGCGGCGCCCTGGAACTCGTGCTCCTTCGACTCGCCGATTATCTGGAAAGTCAGGTCCGGACGCGAAGAAGAATCATCGGGGCCCTGGTGTATCCCGCTGTCATGACTCTCGTGGGCGTGGCCGTTCTGTCGGTTCTCTTCGCCTTCGTCATCCCGAAATTTGTCGCGATTTTCGCAGAGCTCCAGCAGACCCTTCCCCTGCCCACCGTCGTCCTGATCGAGACGAGCCACTTCGTGCGCTCCTACTGGTATGCTCTGGCGGCCCTGCTCGCCCTGGCGTTTTGGGCGGTCCGTCGCTACCGCGCCACGCCCAGGGGCAGAGAGGTCTACGACCGCATCCTCTTGAAGGTGCCGGTTTTCGGCCGCCTGATCCTGCTCGGAACCATCATCCGCTTCTCCAGGACCCTGGCTTCGCTCCTGAGCAGCGGAGTGCCCTTGCTCAAGGCCATGGACATCCTGACGGCCGTGGTCAACAACACGGTCTTCGCCAAAGCCATCAGCGGGGCCCGGGAATCCGTGACCGAGGGAGCTTCTCTGTCCGAACCTCTCCGGCGAAGCGGGATCTTCCCGCCGATCGTCATCCACATGATCGCCAGCGGGGAGCAGAGCGGCCAATTGGAGGAGATGCTGACCAAGGTCGCCGAGATCTACGAGGAGGAAACCGAGACGCTCACGTCCACTCTCATGAGCCTTCTGGAACCGTTTCTCATTCTCGGCATGGCCCTGGTCGTCGCCTTTGTGGTGATCTCGATTTTGCTGCCCTTGCTCGAAATGAACCAGATCGTCAGATAGAGCGTCCCTGGAAGGAGGCCTTTCCACAGAACGTTTTTGAAAAGGAGCAATCCGGAATGTGGAAAAAGTACGCGCGTGATCAAAGAGGCATCACCCTCATCGAAATGATGGTGGTCATTGTCATTCTCGGCATCCTGGCCACGATCATTTTCACCCGTGTTTCTGACCGTCCCGAGCAGGCCAGGCGGACCAAGGCCGCCGTGGAAATCCGGCAGATTCAAACGGCCCTGGAGCTTTTCAAGCTCGACAACGGCTTCTTCCCCTCGACGGAGCAGGGCCTGGAGGCTCTTGTCTCCATCCCGACCACGGGAAAGATCCCGACCAACTATCCGGAATCGGGCTACCTGGAAAAAGTCCCTCGGGATCCATGGGGGAACCCGTACGTCTATATCTGCCCTGGCGCACACGGAGATTACGACGTCGTGAGCTACGGCGCGGACGGAGAGCCCGGCGGAGACGGAAAGAACCGGGACGTGGAAAGTTGGAACCTCGATTGATCTGTTCTGCCTCGCCTTCGAGACGGGAAAAGGGCCTGACGCTCATCGAGCTGAGCATCGTTCTGCTCGTGATGGCGATCATCGTCGGGCTTGCCTTTCCCCGCATCCTGGTCATCACAGATGTCAACCTTCGAACCTCGGCACGGAGGCTCGCAGAAACGCTGCAGCTCCTCTCCTCCCAGGCCATCGCCCACGGCAGACCCTTTGGCTTTCTCTACGATCTGGACAAGCAAAGGTACTGTTGGGCCGGAGCCCAAGAAGACCCGGAAACCGGAGAGTGGGTCGCCGTTCTTGCCGAGGACGAGAAAACAGAGATCCTTGGAGACCCTCTGGCCGCCACTCGGTGCCAGGCGCTCAAGGACGGGGTGTACTTCCGCGACATCGAAACGCCGGAGGGCGCCGAGCGGGTGCAGGAAAAAGGCCGGCTCACCCATTTCTTTTCGCCCCGGGGCACCGCAGAATCGCTTGTGATTCACCTGGCGGACAAGAAGGGGCGCAATTATTCTGTCTTCCTTCATCACTACGGCGGCCGAGTCGAAGTCCGACAAGGGAAGGTGTCTTACAAGGACTATGTGCAGCAGCTTTTGGAGTAAAGGGAACGTCGTTCTTTTTGGCCCTGGGAGGAAAGGCGGGAAGCCTTCGGGGGGGTTCACCTTGCTCGAGGTCATGGTGGCGGTGGCGATCCTGGGCATCGCCCTTACGACGCTCCACTACGCCCATGTCCAGGGAATCCGGGCACAGGCCATAAGCCAGAACATGGCAATCGCGAGCCTCAAGGCCATGGAGTTTATGTACGAAGCCAACTTCACGCGGTTCGAGGATCTTCTGCCGAGAGCCGGAGAAGTGGCGGAAGGCACCTTCGATCCTCCTTACGACTTCCTCCACTGGACCCTTCGGGTCGAGGAGAACGAGTTCGCCCCGGAAATCTTGAACGTCTTCCTCTCCGTCACCTGGGACGCGGGGGCCGGCTCGGACAAAGCCCGCCGCCGTTCCGGAAAGGCCGACGGAGAGAACACGAGGGGCCTCAAAGTATGCTTTTATCGTTCGGCCGCCCTGCGGTAAGGACAAGGCGGGAGGGTCTTACGCTCCTGGAAGTGATGCTGGCCCTCGCGATCACGGCCCTCGTTGTCTCCGCCGTATACGGAAGCCTGCGTACCGCCGGAGAGTCGCTTCAGGCCGTGTCGGCCCGGAACGAGCTTTACCGGACCGCCCACGCAGTTCTGGACGAGCTGGCCAGGGAGCTTGGCTCCTCGTACGTCACCTGGAACGGAAACCGCCAGGACGCGAGGGCCGCCACCTATTTCTACGCCGAGAAAAAGGAAGTCAATGGCATGCGCCGGGACGACCTGTTCTTCACGACTTACGGCCATGCCCGCACGGAAAACGCGAGAGGGGAGAGCGACCAGGCCGAGGTCTGCTACGCCGCTCGGTACAGCGATACACGCCGGGAGCTTGTCCTCTTGAAGCGGGAGATCTGGGGTGTCCGGGAGGAAACCTGCATGACCGCCAGGTGGAACTGGGACAGCCGAGACGAGCCCCTTCCGCACATCGTCGCCACAGGGATCCATCCGGAAAAGGGCCCGGGGTATCTCCTGGTCGGCTTTCAGGTGGAGCCGTTCCAGAACCCAACGGACAAGGACCCACAGGAAGACTGGAATTCCATGGAGCGAAACGCCCTTCCGAGCAGGGTCAGGGTCACCCTCACCTACCGGGACAGCCGAAAGACGGACCTGCCCTTCTCCCGGGAGGTCCTTCTCCGCCTCGGCGGGCCTGTTCAGCCCACGGTGCCTGTCCAGACGCAGACCGGAGCCCAGACGCAACGCCCGCAAAAGGGACCGGTCCCGGCTCCGGTAGATTCGCAGTCTCAAACCCAACCACCCTTCTGAGGCGCGTCGTGGCCCATTCGGTTCTTCCCGTTCGCCTGTCCAGAATGGGCTCCTTGCGGAGTCAGCGGGGCATCGCCCTGCTCATGGTTCTCGCAGTCGTTACCCTTCTGGCGGCCCTGGTTGTTTCCTTCACGGATTCGACCCAGAAACATCTGGCCCTGACCGCACACCAGAAAAACCGCCTCCAGGCTTACTGGACGGCCCAGGCGGGCATCCAACTCGCCGTGCAGGCGTTGTCCCTGAGCGGCCAGGCGGGCAAGAGCTATGACGGAATCGACAGCGCCTGCTGGCACTGCGAAAGCCGCTGCTATCAGGAGCTCGTTGCACCCAGGCTCCTCGTCCCGCTGCCGGAGACGGCGAGTTACATTGAACCGGCCCTGCCGGTCGATACGACTTTGGTTAAGGCCTCAGCGGAAACCGCTCCCGCCGTGCTTCGGTGCCCTATTGTCGACGAGAACCGCAAGCTCAGTCTTTTTTCCCTTGTCGAAAACGCGGGCACCTCTCGAGAGAAGACGTCCGAGGAAGTCTTTCTGCGTCTGGTGTATCTTCTCCAGTACGTTCTGACAGAGGAGGATCTCCTTCCCCCCGAAGCCGAGGCCGAGGGGACCTCCGGCGGCGTCTCGAGGTCCGGAGCCGCCGCCGATAGGATTTCTCTGGCAGACGCGGAAAAGCTGGCGGGCTACCTCGTGGACTGGGTCGACGGGGAAAACACCGCCCAGGGAACCCTCAACCCGGACTCGGCTGAGGATGCCTGCCCGTCGGACGGCAAGCCCTATCTCGCCAAGAACGGCCTGCTCGACTCCTCGGAAGAAATCGCCATGGTTTGCGGCTTCCGTCAGATGCCTCGGAAGGCCATCCACAAGCTCCTGCGTCACCTGACAGCCTATTCCCTGCAGACCAATATCAATACCGCCACCTTGGCCGTTCTGCACGCCTTCTGCGCGCAGGCATACGCCGCCCCCGGCGGTCTGGGGAATCCGGACGAGACCGATTCGGAGCGGATTTACGCGAATCTCCATCCTGCGGGAACCGACTCAAGCCCGGTCGCTATCCAAAACATCGCCGAATTCGACGCGGTGCTCAAGGACTGGGTGTCCAGCCCGCAAGTGGCGCAGAAGCTGAAAACTTCGATGGGCGTCAAATCCACGTGCTTTCGGCTTGGCTTTTTCGGTCTTGTCCGGGACCCGGAAACCGGCTCGGAGGAAGCCAGGGCGAGAGTCGAGATGGTTCTGGATCAGGCCCAGAGCAGCCTGCAGGGTCCCAAGCTCCTTTACTACCGGGAAGATTGACCGTCGTGGAAACCGCTTCTGATAACGACTGGGAATGGATGCGGAGCAAGCGCGGCCGGGTGCCCTTGCTCGGTTCCACCGGGACGTGATAAAAGGACATACGCCCTTGGGGGGAGTGGCCGGCGGGCTGACTCACAAGCCGCTTTTGCGCTCCCCCAAGGCCAACCATCGCACGGGATGACAGAATGCCACAGGTCATTGTGGGGTTGGATATCGGCGCGACCGCTATTCGGATGACACGGATCGAGGCCAGCCTGTTTCGATTTCAGTTCCTCGATTTCTCCGAGCATCCCCTTCCGGCTCAGGTCGATCTTCCATGGGAACAACTCGCTTCCAGCGTCCTCCAGGTCCTGTTCGCGGACCGGGGCATTCGGGCCGAGCGAATCGTGGCCTCCTTGCCTGGCAGATACGTCTCCACCCGCTTGTTGCGACTTCCCTTCTCGGATCGAAGGCGGATCGAAAAGACCCTTCCGTTCGAACTGGAGGGCATGATCCCTCAATCCCTCGACGAGGTCGTTCTCGACTATCAGGTGCTGGGGACCGACTCCCAGGGATCTCGTATTCTTGCCGTTTGCACGGAAAAGAAGCTCCTCGAGGCCCACCTCGCCATGCTGCGCGCCGCCGGTGCGGACCCCTATGCGGTGCTCCCGCCCTTCGTCGCCCTTGCCAACTTGAGGCGCGAGATCCTGCTGGCCGGCACCGAGCCCTGCGGGATCGTCGATTTTGGCGAACGGGAAACCTCTCTGACCGTCCTGGAGGGCGGAGAATTCCGCTTCGGTCGATCTTGGGCTCTCGGGGCCTCAACGCTCACTCGGGCCTTGCAGGAGAGTCTTCAGGTGCCGGCCGCCCGGGCTCGGGACCTCAAGGAAAAGGAGGCCCACCTTTTCCCGACCCTTACGCCGGCAGGAGACTCCCAACCCGAGTGGATCGCCAATAGTCTCCGTCGGGGTCTTGAGCCTTTGCTCGTCGGCTTGCGCCAGAGCCTGATGAGTGTCAGCCGTTCCTGGGGGATCCAAATTCCCAGGCTGTTCGTCTGCGGCCGTGCGAGCTGCCTTCAAGGGCTCTGCGAATACCTCGCCCAGCAGCTTGAGCTAGAGGTGTCGCCTCTGCGGTTGTCCGGTCCGGTTGGCGGCCATCCTTCGTTCCCTGCCTCGGAGACCCCTTCCGCCGCAGTGAGCGTGGGTCTCGCCCTGCACGGTGTTCGGGATGCAGCCGCCTCGAAATTGAACCTGAGAACGGGCGAATACACGTACGTCTCGGAACGAGAGGAACTCAAGAAGCAGGCTCTCTCTTTCGGCGCCCTTGCCGGTATCCTGATTCTTCTCCTGCTTGTGCGGTTCGGTCTCCAGTACCACCTCCGGAGCCAGGAGTACGCCCGACTGAGTCGTTCCGTCGATGAAATCGCGCTCGAACTCTTCCCAGACCTTCGATCGATTCAGGCCGGAGCCCAGCGCACCTCGGCCATGACGGCCCGCCTAGACCAGGAAAAGAAGCAGGCCGCTCTGTTCGCCCCCCTCGCGCCCGACGCCCCGTCCGCCTTGGACGTGCTGCTCGAGTTCACGCGGGCGGTTCCGCCAGAAGTGAAGATCGACGTGCGGGAATTTGCGCTGGTGGAGGCGGACAAAGTCCGAATCGAAGCCGAGACCGACTCCTACAACTCGGCCGAGCAAATCAAACAGAACCTCCTGAAGTCCGGTCTCTTCCAGAGCGCTGATATCGCAGAAGCCAAGGACAGCGTGGACCAATCCTCGGTCAGGTTCACCATGACCGTGCAGCTCTCCCAGAAGATTTTCTGACCGTGAGGCCCAGAAAAAGATGAAGCTTAACATCACGCCCAGAGAAAAGCGGGTTCTGGCCATCGCGGCCGCAGCGGTCGCGCTCCTGGTGGTGTACCTGATCGTGGACGGGATCGTGTCGAGCTACCAAGAGCTCGGCCGCAAGATCGAGCTCAAGCAACAGGACCTCGCCAAGATGACCCGCCTGCGCGATCAGTATGCCGAGACCCACCGTCAGCTCGAGGAAGTCCGGGCCAGGCTCGACAAGACCCAGAAGGATTTCTCGGTCCTTTCCTTCATAGAAGATCTGGCCAACCGGGAAGGCATCCGAGAAAAAATCGGCTCCATGAAACCGAAGAAGATCCCTCTGAACGAGGAATTCGAAGAAAGCTCCGTAGAAATCCAGATGGACAACGTGAGCCTGCCCAAGCTTGTGGACTTTGCCTATAAGATCGAGAACTCGGGGCATCTGCTGAAAATCAAGCGGCTCCGGATCAAGCCCCGCTACGACGACCGGAACCAGCTCAACGTGATCCTGCAGGTTTCCACATACGAAAAGAAAACCTGAGAGGCCCGCCGAGTCCTTTTTCATCCCCAGGAGCGCACCATGAAGGCAGGGGCCAAGCGAAATCTCAAGATCCTGGCGTACGGCCTGGGCGCGGTGTTTCTGACCCTGTACTTCATGTTCCTCACGTTTCCGTTCGAGGCCGTTCAGGACAGGCTCATCGCATCGGTCGCTGGCCAGATCCGCCTTCCGATCCAGGTGAAGGAGATTCGGTCCACACCCTTGCTTTGGATCCGGCTCTCGGATGTCCGTCTCCTTGAAGGGCCCGGAGCCGAGGCCCAAGCCCTCCTCAAGATCGATGAGGCGAAAATTCGGCCCTCCCTTCCGGCCTTGGCTCTTCGGCGGGTCTCCTTGCGGGTCAAAGCCAACTTGTGGGGTGGCCGACTCAGCGCCAAGCTGGGGCAGAGGAAAGGCGAGCGGACCGTAAAGCTTTCGTGGAAAGGGCTTCGCCTGGAATCTTTGGGCCCCATGGTGGGCCTAAAAGAAGCCAAACTGGCAGGAGCCTTTTCCGGCAGCCTCAACCTCGCGATGCAAGGAGAGAACTGGGCGACCGGCCGCGGGAATCTTTCGGCCCGCCTGACAGAAGGATCGAGCCGAAACCTGTCGGTCGCGGGCTTCCCGACTCCCGAACTCAAGGATATCCGCGGCTCCCTCGATCTCCGGGTCGAACAGAAGAAGGCTTTCCTCGACGGCCTCGCGCTGGAGTCCCCGTCTCTTCAGCTTTTCGTAGAGGGGACCGCGGATCTTCTGCCCAGGCTCTCTTCGAGCCGCCTCGACCTCAAGGGGAGGCTGAAACTCGGCGAGGACCTCGCCCAAACCTACCAACCCATGGTCAGCGGCCTCCTCCGGAACCGGGACGATCAGGGATTCTACACCTTTTCCCTCAAAGGCACCCCCACGAACCCCAAGTTCGTGCCTTGACGGTTCAGGCCGAGGGCACTGGGAATTCCAGGACAAAACGGGTCCCTCGGGGTTGGTTGTCCCGAACGCGGATGTACCCGTTGTGGTCCGAAACGATGCTCTTGACGATCGCCAGGCCCAAACCCGTCCCGCCTTTCTTGCCCGACGTGTAAGGCTCGAAAAGCTTGCCCCGTAGCTCCCGTGGAATCCCCGATCCGTCGTCCGCCACTTCCAAAACGCCCATGTGCAGGAACGAGTCGTACCGCGACGCCACCTCCACGCGACCCATTCTTCCCGTGGCGTCGATCGCATTATCCAGCAGGTTGACCAGAACCCTGCGAATCTGATCCGGGTCCAGAAGAAGCCTGGGTAGGCCAGGGTCCTCGTCGAAGCGAAACGTCACGGACCGGTGGGCCTGCTCGAACAATGTCAGCACTTCCCGGACGATGGCGTTCAAGTCGGTAAGCGTTGGCTTGGCGGCAGGCATTCGGGCAAAACTTGAGAACTCGTTCACGAGGTTCTTCATTTCTTCGACCTGGCGGATGATTGTGTTGGTGCATTCCTCGAACACCCTGCCGTCCTCGCCGAAGCGCGAAGCGTATTTCTTCTGAAGACGCTGAGCCGAAAGTTGAATGGGGGTAAGAGGATTTTTGATCTCGTGAGCAATTCTCCGAGCCACTTCCCGCCAGGCCGCCGCCCTCTGGGCGCGGAAAAGCTCGGTGTCGTCCTCGATGACCAGAACCACGCCAATCCACTGCCCTTGTTCATCCGAAAGGCTGCTGGCTCGAATGGAGAGGTTCCGGACTTCTTCTCCGACAGGCACCCAAAATCGACGTTCCATCCCCTTCCACCGGTTCCGGCCGACCTCCTCGACAAGGTCCCGGATCGGCCGCATAGCGTCCCCCTGAAACAGAGTCTCGTAGGGCTTGCCCAGAACGGTGTCCGCCGTCACGCCGAAAAGGGTTTCGCAGAAGCGGTTCACGGTACGGATTCGGAGGTCCCGGCCCAGGGACACCACGCCGGCGCCGACACTCCGCAAGAGCGTTTCCACATACCGGCGCCTCTCCTCGAGCTCCACGTTGGTTTCGCGCAACCGGTCCTGCGTCTCCTGCACCTCCCTGTTCTTCTTCCGCAGATCCTCGATCATCCGGTTGTAGGAATCCACAAGCACGCCGAATTCGTCGTCCCCGGCGGGCTCGATCCGATGGTCGAGGTTGCCGGCCGCGACTTCCTGAATTCCGCCTGCCAAATGCTGCAGCGGAACCGTAATTTCCTTCGCCAGGTAGAATCCAAACCAGCTCGCGCCGAAGACAATCAGCAGGGTCACAAGGATGAGGGCCATGAACATCACGGACTTGAGAGGCCGCTGGTACAAAGTGAGCTTCTGCCGGTGCTCCAGGGAATCCGTAATTTGCGCCATGGTGCCCACGAGGCTTTCCGGAACCAACCTCCAGGCCACGAGAACGGTCGGGGCGATCGTCTCGGGGCCGGACCCTTCCTCCCTTCGGACCGGCACCATGACCTCAACGACCTCCCCCGAAGCCGTGGTCCGGATCCTGGAAGCCTCCTTGCCTTCAAGCACCTCTGCCACTCGTTCAGGCTCGGGCGGTTCGTATCTCCTCGGCCGATCCGAGGCGGAGACCACCATGATCTCTCGAAGGGTGCCGTCCAGAAGAGCCATCCGGTCCATCCGGAACGCGAGCAGCTTCAACCTGAGAAACTCTTGCAATCCCGCAGACCGGCTCGGATCGAGAAGGCCTTCTCGGCGGATTTCATGCGCCACCTGGGCAGCGTAGTACAGCGTGTCTTCGGCCAGGCCCTTGTAGTAGCTCCTCGCAACTGACAAGGACCCCTCCAAGGCCCGCTCCATTTGGCCTTCAACCCACATTTCGATGCTGCGGGAGATGAAAAACCAGGACACGTAAAACAACAGACCCGTAGGCAGGATGGACAGAAGCACGAAAGCGGCAACCAGCTTGGTTCGGAGCTTCGCCCCCAGAACCCGGCGGTGCCTTTCAAGAACAAGCTTGACCAGGTTCCGAAGGATGAGAAAGATGAGGAGCAGGATCAGGACGATGTTGAGGTTGATGGTGGCGAAGAACAGGACGCTTTGGCCCAAGGGCACATCCCCCTGGCCGCGGCTCAACCGGGATTCGGCGACGGCCAGGCCGGCCAGGACGAGAAGAATCACAAAGATGAGAAAAACCTCTCGCCTTCTTCTTCTCCCCTCCGGTCCCTCGGCCTGAAAAAAGGCTGTTTTCATGCCGGCCACCCGCTGGGGCTGTCGCAGCGGCGCGACCAACCGACCTTTGCAGGCTCGCACGCGCCCCTAGCCCCGGGTCAAAGACGATCGGCCATCATGCCGATCCCGTTCATCGTAAGCTCCTCGGAGCCAATCCGGACCCTGGCTCGAAACACCTGGAAACGGGCCGGAGTCTTTCGCCGCGACTCGGGCAGCTCGCCAAGGGACTTCCAAAGCACCAGAGCTTTCTGCGGCTCCGGGGGAGCGCCAGAAACGGTCCCGGCATCTTCGGTTGTTTCCACGGGCGTCTGTATGCTGGGCACGGGCGAAAGCGTGGCGGAAAGCCGCCACCCTTGGATCGTCACTTCTACGCTTTCTCCTTCCGTGACTGACACGTCGTAGGTTTCTTCCCACCTCCCCCGCCGGTCGTGCAGGATGGCGAACCATGTGCCCTCCCCGGGAGAGTCGACTTCCCGTTGAACGCAAAGGAGTTCGTCGTTGGCAGAAAGCAGCAAGTACAACCGACTTCCTTCTCGAAAGCCCTCCAGCCGCCCTTCGGAGAAGCCTTCTTCTGACCGCGGCATCCGCTTGTACTCGTAAAACACCGAGCCCGAGGTTTTCCTGTCGTTCCAGTACAGTTCCGCGGGCTGAAGTCCGTACCGCACCTCGATCTCCCGCCTTTGCCGAGCCCGGTCCGGAAAGAGCGGGTCCGATAGAAAAAGAAGCTCTCCGGCTTCATGACTTGTATAGTATACGAACCGTTCCTGGTCGGACGTGAAAAACAGTGCGTCCTCGGTATAGGAGACCGGCGTTCCAGGGTCTCCTTTGGCTTTCCCGCTCTGGGAGAACATGTGTTTGGCCGCACCAGGATATATGAGCCAGCCGTGCCCATGCCAACGGAGCTTCTCACAATCCGGATCTGACGAGGTCGGCATTTGTTCCGAGGCCGCCACCAGGCACAGGGGAATCCCCTGCACGCTCGACAGGTAGAAAAGGTACCGACCGTTCAGGGCATCCGACGGCGCCTGACGGAGCTGCTCACTCTTCCCAATGCATCCAGACAGGACGACCAGCAGGCCCCCCAGGAGAGAAACCTTGGCCGGCGTCAGAAACGATCTTCTCATGGCAATTCCTCTTGTTATCATGCGGGCGCTCCACGAACTTCTCTGCGCAAACTAGATCGGACCTGAAGCCCACCCGGAACGATATGAAAAGGCAAAACGGTAAATCCTTCCTGGGTCGCGAGCCGACCCAGATCGTTCTTTTGATCCGGTCGACCATACACGACGACGCAGCCTCCTCCTCCAGCGCCGCAGACCTTCACCGCCGCGGCCCCGTGTCGGCCCATGGCCGATTCCAAGGATTGGATCTCGGGTGTGACAATCCCTGGGGAAAGCCTCTTGCGCGCCCGAGCCTCTTCGGCCATCCAGCGGCCCACCTCCTCGAAATCCCTGCGGAGCAGAGCCTTGCGGACACCCCGCGCAGCAAAGGCGATTTGCTCTAAGTGGATCCGCACCCTCTTGTCTCCGTCCAGGTGGTTCCTGAAGATCTGCCAATTGTTCGTGCCCGAATTGCGGGACTTGCCGGTGTACAAGAGAAGGATCCGCTTTTCCAGCTCGGCCGTCTCGATCCTAAGCACCTCACGAACAGGGCCGCCCGGGTCCCAGCGGATGGCCTGAACTCCTCCCCAAAGTGCAGCGTAAAAGTCCTGGGTGCCTGCCGGAACGCCGAGCAGTCGGGTCTCAAGATCTCGCACGAGGTCCAGAAGGCGCTTTCGCACGATGGGCTGGCCCCTGAGCCGCAAAAGAGCGGCGCACAGGCCGACCAGAAGCGAAGAAGATCCTCCCAGGCCGGACCCCTGCGGCGCCCGGCACGTCACCTCGATCCCGAGGCCGCCCTGGGTGGGCAGGTGGTCCAGAGCCACGGTGTACAGATTTAACCTTTGCTTCCGATGCCCCGTGGCCGGAGTGGGCCGAAAGAGGCGGCCGTCTGCCCCGTGCACAAGAATCCCCCTCCGACGAAGAGGCGTTGCCCTCAACTCTGCCCAAAGGTCCACTGCCGCGTTTACGGTGACGGCTCCAGGGTGAAACAGGTACAAGGGCCAGATGTCTACAGTTCCGCCGGCGAGGTCGATCCGGGTAGGGACACGGACCTGAACAGGGTCCTTCGATCTGTGCATCTTTTTCCTGTTCATGGAGGGGTCGATCCTGACGGGCCGCCCGAACACGCGGGCCGCAGTGCCTTTCATCGCGTCCGTTTCGGCATGACGAGGAGACGAAGAGCTCCTTGCGCGGGCAAGGGAACAGCCGAAAGGGCAATCCGTAGCTCCAGGGAGTATTCTAGGGAATTCCAGACAAAATCTCGATCCGTTGTTTCGCCTTCACATAGTACGGATGGTCTGGTGGAACGATGGACAGGACCCGTTTCCAGCGTCGTATGGCTTCCGTGGGGTTTAATTCTTGAAGGGAGTACCCTTCCCTGTACAGCTCCTGCGCCATCTCGTCGAGTTTGGCCTGTCCAGCCTCAACTTGCCGGTCTCCTGGCGCCATGGCCGAGGCCATGTGCCAGAAGAAGAACGCTCCTGAAAAGTCCTCTCGGTCAAAGGACCTCTTTCCTCGCTCGTAGCAAAGACGGCCAAGCCGGGTGGAGGCCCGCTCGAAGTACACGCCCCGATTGCGACCGCCGGAGATATCCCGGTCCTTGGAAAGGAAAGCCTCCCAGGCCTTTAGCGCATCGATTTGCCGTCCTTGCGCCTCCAGGGCCGACGCCCGCTCGAACAGGTCGCCCGCGGCCCGGATGTCCTCGATTTTGCCCGCGACAGAACCGGGGGACAATTCTCTGTCGCCGCCCGAACTCCTCGGTGCCTGCTCCAGCGTGCGCACCGCTTCTTCGAGATTCCCTTTCCAGTAAGCTTCCAAGGCCCTCTGCAGCACAGAACCGCTCCCGGCCTGGCGGACCGCTCCTTCCGTCGGGCCTGAACCGGTCGGGCCTTTCCGCCCCTCTGCCGGTTTTGCATCGGGCGCCTTGACCTCTTCCCGCTTCCCCTCAGGCCCTTCCTTCCCATCGCCCTGCGTCTTCTTGCGTGCCTCGTCCAGAATGCGCTGGGCTGCTTGGTTGCCGGGCTCCTTGGCCAGGATGGCCTCGGCTTCCAGGCGCGCCAGTTCCAAATCTCCCTTGGCAAGCGCCTCTTCGGCCAGTCGGATCCTCACGCTCAGGCTCGATCCTTCGATTTCCCGAATCAGGCGTTCCACTTCCCGGTAGTACACGCTCTGCCGATCGATGGATCTGAGCACTTTTCGTGCTTCGCCGATCTCCCCTTCGGTGACCAGGCCTTTCCCCTGGTTCAGAAAGCCTAAGTTGGCACTCTCCCGCAACGCCTCCTGATAGGCGCTTTCTGTATCGAGAAAACTCGGCGCCACATCCCGGATTCCGGCGAAAATCACCACCGCCTCGTCCCACCTCCTAGCCGCAAGAAGATCCTTGCCGCGATCGTAAAGGGGCCTCAGGACCTTGGGGTCAGCGGTTTGCTCAACGGACGCGGCTCCGCCCCCGGAGCTGCCTGGGTTTGGGGACCCCGGCGGCGCCGCACGGTAAGAAAACACGGCCCAGACAGCGCCGGCACCCAAAGCGGCCAAAAGGAGCAGAAGCCACAACCTCCCACCCCGCCTTCCCTTGCTTTCAGCGGCCTCTTGGCGCCCCCCAACCGGGCTCCACAGCTCCTCCTGCGAGATCGTCTCCCCTGCCTTGACGTACCGGAGCGTGGTCTCCCCGAGCGTCAGGATGCTCCCCTTTTCGAGCACTCCTTCCTGGAGGGGCTCTCCGTTGAGAAAGGCCACGCCGCCCGGGTCGCTTCTCTTCACGATCCATCCGCCGTCTGCCGGCAGAATCTCAAGCTGACGGGCAGCAACGCCCCGTTCGTTCAAAACCAGGTCGTTTCCCTTAGCAGAGCCGATTCGAAGCCCCTCTCTTGGGAGCGGCAGAATCCGGCCTGGGTGGTCGCCTCTCAGTTCAAACAAAAGGGCTCCGCCCCTGCCGTCCGTTGCGACTAGGGCCTGATTCGTTTGATCGCGTCGCTCCCGGGTCATCCCTGCCCTCCACACGCCAAAGCAACCGACAAGGGTTCACTTCTTCCTCTGGATCCGTTCAAGCAGATCCTTAGCCCTGCGGTGGCGGGGATCGTCTTCTGCAGGAATTCTCCGCAAAATCTGCTCCAGTTCGAACCGGGCGGCATCCATGTCCTTGATCTTGAGGAACTTTCTTGCATTGAACATATAGTCCTCGCACATCTGATTGAGTTCTTCTTCATACCGGGCTTTCGTCTCCATCACCAGGTTGCGGACCCCGGGGTCATCGCAGGCGATTACGAACTCTTCCCCCTGCTTCAAATGTTCGATCGCGTCATACAAGTTGGTATCGTTGATTCTTCTTTCCCGATACTTTTCTTCGGCAAGCCGCAAATACTTGGTCGCCACTCCGACGTCGCATTTCGGGACCGCAACCTGTTGGACCGAAACTTCCCGAATCCCCCATCGCACTTTTTCGGGAGGGGCTTTGACGTTGTCGAAGCATACAATATTCGTTCCGCCCTGATTGAGCACATCCTGAGGGATTTCGAGCGATACGGCCTCGTCCGCCCAGCGATCCACCGTGACAGGCACCTCGTCGAGCTTGTGCCCGTTCACCGACACCTCCACCAGATGGGCTTCACCGATGAAGCCCGGGCGGTACAGCAATCGATGCTTGGGCCCCTGGGCCGTGAACGAGAACTCCACCTTGTCGCTTGCGCTGGTTCCGCCCACTTGGTACCCATAGATCCCCTCTGCCGGAAGAGGCAAGGGACCGACCGTGACGAGATCCTCTTGGCCGGTCTTGGGGCCCCAGAGACGCAGGAACGTGTAGGCCGCCCCTATCCCCAGAAGAGCGACAATCAAGAACAGCGGAGGCCGGCGGGCCCCGCGGCTTCTCTTGTCGGCCTCTCGCCCTCCTTCGAGCTCCTCTTCGGCCTCGGCAGTCTCCTCCCGTGTAAGGGATATGTGAAAAACGTACGGCCCCACCTGCAACTCGTCGCCGTTGTGCAGAGGCTCGTGACTCACCGGCAGGCCATTGAGCTTGGTATTCCTGTTCCCTTCCAAGATCTCCAGGAATACTTCTTCCTTGCCCGTAACCACTCTCAAGTGCCGCGGCAAAACCTCGATGTGGTTCAGGATGAGATCATTCGAAAAGTCTCTGCCCACCCGGATCTCTCGGCTCCGGAACGCATGGCGGGCGCCCACGTTCGGTCCATCGACCACAAAGAATTCCACAGCGATCACTGGTCCGCCCCGCTATGAACTCGCCATCGACCCGCCGGGGCCAGCCTCGGCCTGCTCCCGGAGAACCAACTGATCCCCTGCTTCGGTTCCCGTTTTCTCGAGCAGCCCCGAGGGAAGCTCCAGAGTAGACCAGACCCTCGTGCCGGCTGCGGCAAGCCTCCAGGGTTTCAAGTCGTGTCTCACCGCTACGATCTTCAGCTGCCTGTCCAGGAAACACACGTCCAGAGCCATGCGCATCCCGAAAGTGTGGATCGAGCCGCAAGGCACCAGGAGCAGACCGTCCAGGTCGCTCCAATCCCTTCGAAAGAGGAGCCCCGTGGCTCGGAGGCGGAACGTGTCCGCCAAAGTTGCATTTTTACAGAGATGGACCCCCTTGGTGCTATTGTACACCACCCACCGCCTGTCTCTCACCCGCAGTTTGGCCCCAAGCGACGGAATCATCAAGCTGTTACAGACCCACCTGCCGGATGGCGCTGAGAAGCGGAACGATCAGAATGACCCCGATGGAAAGCAGATTCGCGATGATGATGGGAAACAGGATCTTGACCGGGACCTTTTGGGCGATCTTCTCGGCCCGTTCGAATCTTCGGTTTCTGACCTGGGAAGACTGGATCCTCAATACAGAGGCGAAACCCGTGCCCATCCGGTCGGCCTGGACCATCGCCCCCACGAAGTGAGACACCTCCTGCATCTGAACCCGGTCGGCGAACGCGGCCAGAGCCTCGCGGCGGGTTTTGCCGAGCCTGCACTCCTGAAGGACCAGACTCAGCTCGTCCCGCAAGGGGCCGGGAGGACCGCTGGCAACCACCCGCTCCAAGGCCGATCCGAAATCCAGTCCGGCTTCCACGGCAAGGGTGAGCAGATCGCAACAAAACGGCAGATCCCGCAGGATCAGAAACTGCCGCCTCCGAATAAGCGTGTTGAGGTACGCGGTGGGAAGAAAAAACCCCGCGACGCCTGCCAGGACAGGAATCAAGGCGCTTGCCCGGCCCGGCAGGAAAAAGGAGACCGCCAGCCCAACGAGGCCGAGCACGATCGCGGAGAGCTCATTGAGGGCCAAAAATTCGAGCGGCTTGAGGTCCAGGGGTCTTCCGGCCGCGTCGAGCTTTCGCCGAAGCCCTTGCTCGTACTCGCCCAGATTCCAGGAAAGGTTCATCCTGGCCAGGAAGCGAATCAGAAACATGGTGATTCGATACAGAGGGTTCCTCTGGGCCCGCTGGCCCCGGAGGCCAAAGAAGATGCTGTCTTCCTCAATCGGAACCTGCTGCAGCTCCTTGATCATCCTGTAGGAGGCCAGCGCGAACAGGGCAACAGACCCAAAAGTGCTAGCGTAAATCAAAATCGGATACAGATCCAATTTCCTGTTTCCTCCTCGGGAAAGCCTTTTTCGCCGAAACCGCGGCCGCGCCGAGACCTCCGACCTACACTCGGATGTTCACCAGCCGTCTGACGATGAAAATCACAAGCACCTGAAACAAGATCACCACATAAAGGGCGATCCGTCCCGCGAACGATTCAAAGAGCGGGCTCAGATACTCCGGCTGCCAGAGAAACAGAATTCCATACAAGATAAAAGGAATGGCCCCGCAGACCATGGCCTGGAGCCTTCCCTGTGCGGTCAGCGTGTCGATTCGGTCCATCACGCGGTGCCGGGCCCGGATGACTTCCGCAAGGTGGTCGAAGATCTCCGAGATGTCTCCGCCGAGTTCCCGGGTGATGATGGTCGAGAAAACCATCAGATTCAATTCCTCGCTGTCGACGCGGCGCCCCAGGTTCTGCAGAGCCTCGTTCAAAGGGACTCCAATCCGGTACTCGCGAAGGAGCAGGTCGAACTCTTGGGAGAGGGGCGGTGAGGAATTCTCCACCAGGCTCTCGATGGCCTGCACAAGAGAAAGGCCTGCCTTGACCGAACTCGAAAGATATTCCAGTCCCTGGACGAACTGCTCTTCGAAAAGCTTTCTTCTTTTTCGGATCGAATACTGGAGCAAGAGTCTCGGGACCAGAAGCCCGATGATCGCCATGACAACGGAGGCGACAATGTTAAGCCGGGTGATGGCCAGCGTGACCAGGAACACGCCGGACATGATGAGCACGCTGATGTTGAGGATCCGCCTCGGGTTGAGGAAGATGAACATGGTTTCGAGGGTTCGGTTGACGCTCTGGAGATAGCGGCTCTGGTAGAACTGGAACAGGGCCCGGCCCGTGCTCATGAGAAAGGTCGACACAAAGGCCACGGACACGAAGACCGTGAAGTAGACGAGCATAAGGTAGATCGTTCTGGACATCGGCTATCCGATTCTTTCAGCCCGGCTTTCACCCGGGCCGGAAAATCTCCATCCGGACCGGAATCCCGCTCTCGGCCAACTCCCGATAGCACTTGGAGACGGCGCCAGTGGGCACGATCCTGCCCAAAACCCTGCCGTCCTCGGAAAGTCCGTGCTGCCGGAAGAGGAAAAGCTCCTGGATTTGGTAGTTCCCGTCCCCGTCCAGCCCCAATACCTCGGTCACGTTCACGACCCTTCGGGTGCCGTCCGGAAAGCGCATGAGCTGGACCACCACGTGGATGGCCGAAGCGATCTGCTCCCGAATCACGCGGATCGGAAGCTCCATGCCTGCCATGAGCACCATGGTTTCGAGTCTTCGAAGGGCGTCGTAGGGAGAGTTCGCATGGGCGGTGGTGAGGGAGCCGTCATGGCCGGTGTTCATGGCCTGGAGCATGTCGAGAGCCTCGCCGCCCCGCACCTCACCCACGACGATGCGGTCCGGACGCATGCGAAGGGAGTTCCGCACCAGATCTCGGATCGTCACTTCTCCCTTGCCCTGGATGTTCGGCGGCCTGGCTTCCAGCGAGATCAGATGCTCCTGCGGCAACTGCAGTTCGGCGCTGTCTTCGATTGTGATGATCCTCTCGTACCGGGGCAGATACCCGCACAAGACGTTGAGCAGAGTGGTTTTTCCGCTCGAGGTGCCTCCAGAGATCACGATATTGCGGCGGTGCAGGACCGCCGTGCGCAGGAACTCGCAGATTTCCGGGGTAATCGTGCCGATTTCAATGAGCCTCTCGGGCGTGAACGGGGTCCGAGAGAATTTGCGGATCGTCAGGACCGGCCCTTTGAGGCTCAAGGGAGGGATCACCGCGTTCACACGGGAGCCGTCCCGCAGGCGGGCGTCTACCATGGGCGCGCTCTCGTCGATTCGCCTTCCCAGAGGGCTCACGATCCTTTCGATGACTCCGAGCAGGGATAGGTCCGTGGCAAAGGAGCGGCTCGTCAGATACAGGCGGCCTCCCACTTCCACGAAAATCTGGTCTTTTCGGTTGACCATGATTTCGGTCACGTCTGGGTCTTTGAGCAGGTCCTCGAGAGGACCCAATCCCAGCACCTCGTCCATCATCTCCTTGTGGAGCTTCTCCCGGTCGATCTGCGGCGGGATTTCATCGGCCATGGCGTCCATGATGCTCCAGATGGCCCGCCCGGTGGTGACTCGAAGCTCACTGTCGTCGATGTTCTTCAGATCCAGTCTTCGGAGATCCAGAAAGGCGAGAAGCTTCCGGTGGATCTCCTGCTTAATGGGCACCAGGCTTTCGTCGAATCGCTTTTCCGGACTGTCCAGGATCTCCCAGAGGGCTTCCTTTGGCTTGGCAGGCTCGGCCGGCAGGTGGTCTTCCACGATTCGAATCGTGTAACTGCCGAGGGACACCACGTCCGAGGGCTTGAAGACCTCAGGGCCCCGGATTCTCATCCCGTTCAGGAAGGTCCCGGTACGGCTCCCCATGTCGAGGACTTCGCAGCGGTCGCCGTCCACACGGATCTTGAGATGCCGGCCGGAAAGGCTCGGCTGGTAGACGACAATATCGTTCGTGGAGGAAGTCCCCACGTACACCTCTGGCTTCGTCACCTCGTAATCGAAGGTTGAACCGTCCTCTCGATTGTGCACCTGCAACCGCATGGGAAAAGCCTCGCCTTCTCAAACCGGCTCAATCGAACAGGCCAGGCTTGAGGGCCTCTCCGGTCTCCTCGTACTTTTTCTGCAGGTCCTGAATCATCTTTTGGTTCTCTTCCTCGTCCGGCGTCAGCAACCTGGAAGCAAGGAAGATCACCAGTTCGCTCTCGTCGTTCGCAAAATCCCTGGACTTGAAGAGCTCCCCGATGATCGGCAGCTTTCCGATGAGCGGGACTTTTTCGACGCCCTTGGTGTCGCTCTGGTTGACAAGGCCGGACAGGGCCAGTGCCTTGTCCTTGTCTAGGGTCACGTACGTTTCGACGCTGCGTTTCTTGAAGCCCGGGTATCCGGCCACGGTGATCGCGCTGTCGATCGTTGAGCTTTCGGCCTGCACCGCGGCCGAGATCCTGCCGTCCCGATGGGCTATGGGCGAGATTTTCAAAATAATTCCAAAGGGCTTGTAGGTGATGAGAATTTTCTCCTCGGTGATCAGGGGCAGAGGGATTTCCCCGCCCGCCACGAACTCGGCTTTCTCGCCGCTCTTGCACACGAGCCTTGGGTGGGCGAGCGTGCGGGCCCGGCTGTCCGATTGCTGGAGGTTGACGTTCCCCCCGAAGTTCCTGCCTCCCTCGACTTCCATCTTGCCATCATCTTCGGAGCGGCCGAGGAACCCCCGTGTATATGTAAGGTCCGTAATCTGGAAGCGAGCCGTGTCGTCCCAGTTGACCCCGAGTTTCTCCAGGAACCGTTTGCCCACTTCGACGAACTGGATGTCGATCAGGACAAGCTCGTCCATTTTGCCGCCGACCCGCAGAAGGTTCACGCAGTTGTCATAGTAGGCTTTCGAAAGGGTCGTGACCGTGTCGATGTCCTCTTTTGCGTTTACCGTGCCTTCAAGAAAGATCCGGTCCCCAACCCCCTCGGCCCGGACGTCCCCGAAACCGTTTTTCGTGAGGCTCCGGTTGATCTCTGACGCAATGAGCCTCGTGACGGCCGTGCTCATCGTGGCAAGCATGGTCACGTCCTTGGGGTACATGGCCGCCACCCGCCGCACCCTCTCGAAATCCTGCCGGGTGAAGATCTCTCCGTCGATGACGACTCGTTCGCCGGCCGAACGGACGCTGATGCCCTCCACATCGCCCAATACGCTCTTGAGTTCGTCCCGGATGGATGCAATATCTTTGGCAGCGACCTGAACCGTGGTGGTGAACTGCCTCCCTTCGGCATCCCAAGCCACGATGTCCGTGGTGCCCCGGCCCACGGCCGTGACCAGGACCTGCCTGCCCTGGGAGATCACCTTCACGTCCGCCACGGAAGGATCTCCAACCGCGACCTGCTGCAGCGGGGCGGGTACATCCAGAACCTTCTGCTGGCCGAGGTTCATCCGGACCGTGCCCCCGACGCTCTCAGCAGCGACGGGTGCCGACCCTGGCCCCGTCATCAGGGAAAACAGCACGAGAGCCCACGCCCACTCCCGGCCCATCGGCACTCTGTTCCGTCTTTCCGGCCTTCCTGATCTCGAGATGCCCATGATTTCCCCCCGCTTGCGACACGCCTCGGATCCGTCCGTGCCGCCTATCCGTCCTCTGGCGAACAACGCCCCAAGATAGACGTCTTCCGGCTATCCCTCCGCCTTGAGCCTCACTCGACCCGCTCCTGCTGCTTCTTGCCCCCTCGGATCACCAGCACGCGGTTGTCGCGGGCCGTCTGAATCTGCTCGCGCACCTTCGGCTGAATGATGTCCGAAGCCGTTACCTTCGGCACGGTGGCCAGGGTTTCGATGTCTTCGGGGTTGCGCAACACATTGTATAGAGTCCCCACCTTCTGGGCATGGATGAGCAAAGCGGCCTCCTCAGGCGTAACGAGAACGGTAAGGCTGCTCATGCCGGTCCGTTCCCTCACCGCGCCGGACCTGGCCGACGTTTGCTGGCCGGTAGCCAGAACCACCACGTTCTGCAACAGGGTGATCGTGGTTTCCGGCTCTTGACTGCCCATGCCGCCCGGCTTGAAAGTGCCCAAGATATCCACATGGTCTCCAGGCTGCAGGAGCCCGGACAGCGTGGACGTTTCGTCCACCTTTAAGGTCAGAGCCCTTTCCCCCTCCTTGATCATGGAAGAAAACCCGCGATACCTCTCGCCTCCTTTCAGGTCCATCCAGAGGATGGGATCGCCCGAGCGCACCGGGTACTGAAGCTCGCGGCCCAGAATGAGATCCACTTCTTCCGGGTAAATCGCGTTGGCGTGGACGAACTTTTTCGGAACCGGTCTGGCTGCCACCATATCCATGGTGATCGGCGTGTTGGACGGTACGTTCTGCCGCGCCACCACGATCCGGACCGGCTCAAGATCCCGGGTCATGGCTTTTTGCTCCACCTCCATGTAATTGCGGACCATGAGAACCGCGGCGATCCCCAAAGCAATGGAAAGAAGCAGCGGGAGGGTCGGTCGAAAATCGAATTTTCTCATCGGGTTTCCCCCGTTAGCTTCAAGGTTTAGGAGAGTCTGTTCAAGTTCGGCCTTCGCGTATCCTCATTTTATTTTATGCT